>Ga0247843_1002996_pt1 | contig 28854 bp, 25 predicted proteins | sample LaCruzMarch2017__FD_192420 | JGI IMG/M metagenome (GOLD analysis project Ga0247843, IMG submission 192420) | Freshwater microbial communities from meromictic Lake La Cruz, Castile-La Mancha, Spain - LaCruzMarch2017_8m | ecosystem: Environmental > Aquatic > Freshwater > Lake | place: Spain... | reverse complement strand
AGCGATTACCTAAAACAACGGATGCACCTTCAGCGATAAATGCTTCGGCGATTCCAAATCCAATGCCGGTGCTTCCGGCGGTGATTACCGCTACGCGGCCTTCGAGACTGCCACCCATGAATTTCTCCTGCTTCTCGCGGACAGCCGGTCGGCTGTCACTGTTGTGTTCCCCAGATATCGGGACCTATCTCACACCACTTACAAGTGCCTGTCAACGTAACCGGGGAAGTCGAGATGTAACCGATATCTGACTAATTGGTGATAACGCGGGGAAGAACAGCCTTACTGAGGTCCCCACCGTAAACCGCCTCGGCACCTTCATGCATGAGTCGGTTGATGGTCCGGTGAACGTATTGCACGCCCGGTTCATTACGGCCAAAGATCTGGGTTTTACCGCCGGTTACGGCGACTCCTTTTTGAACCCCAAAGCCGGTGATGTAATCCTCGTCATAGGTGACGTCGTAGAACCAGTCGCGCATCACTGCAAGTTCATGCTGCTCGCGTTCATCATTTGTGATGGGAGTCCGAACCAAAATACGCTGCTCGGTCATTGACTCCGTTACTTTAGTTGTCGGCAATGGGAAAGCAACAGCCATCCGTTGACGCCAACCACCAGCGATTGACAAACCTGGGAACAGCCAGTTAATGGTTCCGACATTCGCTGTGGGATCCCACGTGTCTTCGGGGTCATCAAGGTGGTTCTCAATTTCGCGCAACGCAAAGGCAACACGCTCATGCGCACCGTGGCCATCAAAAGTTGCTGTATTACTGAGATTAGTTTTGAAAACAGTGTCTTTGTGAAGGGAAGCGAAGTGGTAACCCTCTAAATAACCTTCGATCGCGACTTTCCAGTTGGGACCGGGCATCATGCGCGTGGAAAACAAATGACAATCGGCAAGTTTGAGACTTTCCAAAATGGGAGCGAAGTCACCGAGCCATGAATCGATATCAATTTCGAGTTCAGGGGTCAGGCACACAAAAATCACACCGTGTTTTTCAACACAGGGAAGTTTGATCATGTTGCGCTCGGACTTATCAAAGTCACCAAAAGTACTCTCACCGTAAAGCCCTTTAAGTTGACCGTCCATGCCATAACTCCAGGCGTGATAAGGACAGGTCAGTGCTCGCGAGGTTCCTAGGCCGGCCGAACAAATCAATGCACCTCGGTGGCGACATACGTTAAGCATGGCGTGCACTTGACCCAGTGAATCCCGGGTAATGACAACGGGAACGCCCACGACCTCAATGGCTTTGTGATTATTCTTTTCTGGCAATTCACATGAGAGCGCCAGCGGAAGTGGGATGCGTTTGAAAATCAACTCGATCTCACTGGCGAAGAGTTCTTCATCCAGGTAATTCTCAACGGGCTCTTGGAAAGTGGCTTCGGCTTGATCGGTTGTCTTGTTCTTGGTGTGGGAAATCAGCCGAGCCATCATGGCTAAGGCATCTTCGCGCGCTGCTCCATCGAGGATCTTGCTCGGGAGATAAGCGGGTATGGCTGCCGGGGTCTCAACAGCTTCGGTCTCGACAACTTCACTCTCAACGATCTGGGTCATATGGGCTCCTTAGCAGCGACTGACGCGAGTGTATCAACTTGTCTAGACAAATACTAGGGCTAATCCAAGTGCGATGTTTCATTGATGCTCACCAGCACAAAACGGCCATCCGGCCACACCTGAACCCGTGAAATGGAGGTGTACCCCGGATTGAAAAAGAAGCGGCGAGGGCTTTCGAGTATCCCTGCCAAAAAACTATTTGAGGAACCTCCATGACTAACGGCCACAATGCGCTCACCTTGATGCGCCAGTCCTATGTCGCGAACAACCGCCAGCATGTTCGATTGCAGTTCTTCATGGTTGTGCTCCGGCATAAAACCTTCCTCGAAGCGCCCTTCAAGAAATGAGCGCACTCGGTCGGGGTCTGGAAGATTCTCTATCCCCACGTAGTGGGTTGCGCTGGATTTCCATTCTTGAAGTCGCTCATCAATGACAACATTGTGACCGAGTATTCGAGCAAGTGGGCCAGCCGTTTCAATGGCACGTTTGAGTTGGCTTGAATAGATTGCGGTAATTCCTTTGTCTGCAAGATAGGCGCCAACAAGCTCTGCCTGTTCACGCCCCACTTCACCCAATCCCGGGTCCTTTGTACCGTCCGGCTCCGGAAGTGCATGGCGGACGAGAAGTACTTCGCACGATTCACTCATCAATTGGGGCATTCATCAAACAGTTGCACCAAAGTCACCAGATGTTGGGAAGTCATCAGATGACGGGAATTGAAGGCTGAGCATCTCGAAGTATTCCATCAATCCATGGTGACCAAGTTCGCGACCGATGCCCGAAGTTTTGAATCCACCGAAAGGCGCATTGGCATTAAATCGACCACCGTTGACCGAGACCTGACCGGTGCGCAGACGTTTGGCAACACTCACCGCGGTAGGAATATCAGCAGCAAACACGGCGCCGGAAAGCCCGAATTCACTGTCATTGGCGAATTCAATTCCTTGCTCAAGACCGTCGTAGCCAATAATCGCGAGAACCGGCCCAAAGATTTCTTCTTGGGCAATGCGTGCCTTCGGGCTGAGGCGACTGAAAACCGTTGGCTTAATGAAGTAACCCTTATCAAGTCCATCGGGGTGGCCAGGCCCACCAGCAATTAACGTGCCCTCCGTCATGCCGATCTCAATGTAATCCGCAACGACCTTGTGCTGACCCGCCGATGCAACCGGACCCAAGTCGACCGCAGCATCAAGGGGATTACCAACCGTGAATGCATTCACGAGCGCCGCAACGCGCTCCTCAACTTCATCGATTATTTCATTGGGAACGATCAGACGAGTAGTCGCCGAACAGGTCTGCCCGTTATTAACGAAGCAACCGCGAACCGCATTCGCGATAGCGACATCAAGATCCGCGCCCTCAACCAAAAGGAACGCAGATTTACCGCCAAGTTCAAGTGCAACCTTTTTAACGGTGGGGGCTGCAGCCTCCGAAACGCGCACACCCGCACCGGTTGAACCAGTGATACTCACCATGTCGACCTCGGGGTGTGAGGAAAGAATTTCACCGATGAGAGCACCGGGACCGGAGACAAGGTTAAAGACACCCTTGGGCAAAGCGAGACCGTCAATGATTTCAGCGAGGATGAAGTTGGAGAGTGGCGCCACCGAGCTTGGCTTCACCACCACGGTGCAACCGGCAGCAAGTGCCGGCCCGACCTTTGCGGCGAGTTGGTACAGCGGATAGTTCCACGGAGTAATTGCACCGACAACGCCTACGGGAACCCGAATAACAATCGAGTTGCCGATCCGCTCTTCGGCGGGTAACTCGCGAGCCGCCTGGGCAATCGTTTCAAACACCGATGCAGCAAGACCCACCTGCACCCGAACCGAGATGGCTAGGGGCGTTCCCACTTCCTGGGACATGATTCGGGCAAGTTCATCTTCTCGCTCCCGCAGTCCGGCGGCTATTGCTGAAACAACATCGGCGCGCTGCGCGATCGGGACCTGCGACCAGCCATCAAATGCTCGTCGGGCGGCCGCGATAGCGCGCTCAGCGTCATCGGCGCTACCCGAAGGGACCGTCCCGATAACTTCACCGGTGGCAGCCTCAATCACCGTGATGGCCTCGCCTCCTGAGGGTGCCACCCATTCGCCGTCGATGTACAACGTGTTCCGCTCGATCACGGTTTCTCCATTCGGTTGACTTGCAGGGTTCGGGGTCTAGGTTTGTGAATTTTCCAGCATAGGTTATTCGAGGAGTTGGGCTCGCAAAGTCTCAATACTCTCAGCAGGAACATCAAGGGTGAGAACCCACTCGTGTAGTCCACCATGCTCAATGAGAGTGCGAGACAAGAAGAGTTCCATGGCGCCTCGAGGTGAGCGCAGGAGATCATCTGTCTGGTTCATCATGGGATGGTTCTCAAAATCTTCCCGGGTTCTTAGCCAGCGAACAAGGGCAACAACTTCGTCGCCACTCAACGCAAAATCATCGGCGATGTCGTCGTCACTTACGCCCAGCAGCGATAGCAGGACGGCAGCGACAAAGCCGGTGCGATCCTTGCCCGCCATACAAAAAAAGATTGCCGGGAAAGCCTCACCCTGGGCCAAACGCTCAACGATGTCTCGCATTGTGGTTGCACCGAGTTCGAGCATGATCTTGTAGATATCTGCAAGGTGCTCCTCGGGATCAGGGCTAGTTTCTCCCTTCGCTCGCTGCCACTGTTGCGGAAGTATCGGTGCATGAATCGGGTTATCAATAAAAGCCGGTAATGGAAAAGCGTCAAGCTCACTGCGATAGCGCAAATCAAGAACTGTGTTGGCGCCAAATTCATTCCACGCCTGTTCATCGGTGAGTCGATGCAAACTGGATGCACGAAACAGCATCCCGCGACGTACTACGCGACCATCTTGTGTCGCCATGCCACCTAGGTCGCGAACGTTGTAGACACCGCCAAGTTCCACACTTCGATCAATTGTTTTGTCGATCATCCGGGGAACCCCGGAAAAGCCCGCCCATAGTCCGGCAACTCTGCAACACCTGTAGGCCGCCCTGGCCAGCGCTTGCGATCTTGATCACCGAGACCACCTGCGGCCAGATCCGAAAGCGGCATCGAATACAAACTCAATACGTGACGCTTGGCGAATCTCCATCTGCCTTCGTCGCGCCGGTAGACATCTTGATAACGAATTGATGTGGACAGGGTCAGGTCCGAGCTGCCCAACTCCGCATAAGCGATAACAGTTCCGGTTGCGTGATTCTCGTCAACAAGGTCGACCACAATGCCGTGCGGGTCATGCCAGGTGGCGGTGAAAGGTGCGTGCTTGATTTTAAAATTTTCAATGATGTTTGCTCGCCCGGTCGTGGTGCTGTTTGCAGAACCAAATACTGCGTCAAGAGTAAAGAGTTCACCAAGAGCATCCCATTGAGCGTCGTCGAGCAAAGTTGCATAGGAAACAACCAGGTCATTGATGGCGAAGCGATCTTCCAACCGCGAAATCCGCTGTTCTAATGTGTGCATCACGTGTGGAGCGTACTGCAAACAACTTGCAGGAAATAATGGCCGCCATTGACCTGAAGTGTCCCTGCGCAACTACTCCGGCATTCACCCCGATAGCGTCTCGCCATGGCTGAAGTTCCACTGTATGAGCGCGTGCGCCAGTCAATTGCGGAAACACTCACCGATGGCACACACTCCCCTGGCGACAAGCTTCCGAGTGAGTCACGATTGGCCGAAGAATTCGGTGTCAACCGACTCACCGTCAGGCGGGCAATTGAGGAACTTGCCCGAGCCGGAGCCGTAGAGTCTCGACAGGGCTCCGGCACATTTGTGAGCGCCAGAATTATCCGACTTCCACTTTCCCAGCGACTCTCTACCGACTCACTTGTTTCCAGACTTACCAACCAAATCGCCGAACAGGGCCTCACCTACGAGGACATCCTGCTTCGGGCGGTCAAGTTGAAAAGCTCGAATCTGAACACAACCCTTGAACTCCCTTTGGGTCCACTGTGGCGGGTAGACAATGCATTGGTGGTTAATGGCGCCACCTGGATGTGGTCGAGTTCGTGGTTCCCTCGAGATCTGCTCAAAGACCCTGCCGGTAACTGGGACCGGGTCACGGGCCTGTACGGCCAACTCAATGCGGCGCTGGGTGAGCCACGTCCGGTGTGGCGGGCAATCTCCGCAGACGCCGCAACCCTTGAGGACGCAGAGATCCTCGGCATTCGAGCCAGTTCACCCGTGCTCGTGCGCGACGGTCTCACCGCAGGTGAAAGCGGCGAGCCGATGCTTCGGGTATCGCGCCGGGCGCGCATGGACCGGGTGAGCTACGTACTGCGCTACGACCAAGATTGACCAAGATTGACCAAGAATGATCGAGTTATCGGGCCATCCACTCATCTAAAATTTGGTGATAGTGGCGAATCCGATTCTCTTGGTATCGGGTAAGCCGCACGCCTGGTCCGCGCATTGACTTTAAACCTTCTTGGATGAATGGCATGTTGGCCATGTCCTGGTCAAAGACAGGTCCGAGTAATCCGATCTCCGTGATGTCAGAGAAAGTCTCACCTGGCTTGAGCCAGCGTGGCTCCGCGGGCTTGGGATGTGATCCGTCAGCTGGCTTTTGCGCGAGCAAAAATACTTCGGCAAGGCACTTGTCCGGGTCGTTACCGTGCGGGCGGAACCGGTACACGGCATTGGTCCGAGGGCCGGCAAAAACATAGAAGTTGGGGAATACGAAGTACTGAATCCCGTCAAGGAGTTCTGAATCTGTCCAATGATCCTGTTCGCTACCGAACTGCGCTGCAAGGGACGTGCGCATTGCGGCGGCCAACTCGCGACGGGCGGTTGAGTCCAAAGGAACACGGGGTGTGCCTTCATCTCCCACAGCCAAGTCGCGACCCTTGCCCTGCGTGTAGAAAGCACGGGTTTCGTAGTAGGAATCAAGTACTTCTTGCTCACTGATGTGGTTTGCGATAGTTGGGCTGGGCACCCCCTGAGGAACAATCTGGCGACTCCAGTTCTCGCCTTTGATCACGTCGTATTGGGTGTTTTCATCGCCGAGCCATTCCATCATTTGTGGGTGCGTGGCCAACGAGTGGAAACCTTCAATAAATGCTTCGCCCGCTACTTTCCAGTTGCAATCGATGACACCACCGAAGTGCGAATACACGACCCGGTCTTCGTAATTCCAACGATCCCAATCGTTGAGCATGGAACCCATGAAGCTCTCAAGTGGTTCCGCATCAGGATCTTGGTTGATGAAGACAAAACCGTTCCACACGGCAACCTTGGCTTCGGGCAACGGGAGGTTCGTGGGATCTATTTCTGGGAAGTCCCAAGCACACGGGAGATTCTTGAGGGTGCCATCAATATTCCAACTAAAGCCGTGGAATGGGCAGCGCAATTCACTCACCCGGCCACCCTCTTGGCGCAGGGCCCGACCACGGTGCAAGCACACGTTGTACAACGCCTTAATGCTGCCGTCGGGTTGGCGCATAATGATGAGTTTGTCGTCAACGATGTCATAGGTGATGTGATCGCCGGCGTTGGGGATGTGATCCTCGCGGCAAACAAACTGCCACACCTTGCGCCACACTTTGTCGACTTCACGATCATGGAACTCGCGCGAGATATACCGATCAATGTCCATCGGGGCAGTCCCGAGATCCTCATTGATGTCGTATCGAAGTGCCGCTGGTACTGGACGTGAGTCTTCATCGAGATATGACTGAACACTGGTCCCCGGGGATCGCGGACTTGGTGGCTCAGTTGATTCACGCTGGGGAGATGCGAGTTCGGTCATAGCTGATGTACTCCTTGCTTACGGGTATCAGAATTATGTCCCCGATGTTATAGGACGTCAAATAAAGATGCTTGCCCAACAAGGAAAGGGCCCGACCAAATTGGCCGGACCCTTTCCTTTACAGCGAGTGCTTGAGACTTACTTTACGCCCCAAAGCTTCTTGAACTGATTTACATAGTCCTTGACGCCCAAGTAGTCACCCTCTGCAGTGAGGACCAACGACTTAGCATTTTGCTTGGTCAGGATCTGTGTTGGCAATTCGTTTGTGACGAATGGCATACCGATCGAGTTACGGGCCATGCTGTCCACGACACTCCAACCAACGATGGGGAGTGAGTAGCCGGTCCATGCTGATTCGGTGCCGTCCTTGAGTCCCTGGATATTTGCCTTGCCAGCGGTCAAGCCACCAATTGCGATTGCAGGGTTCTTCAGTGCAGCGGAAACACCCGTGACCCAGCCACCGAGGTCGGAGACGAGCCAGTTGGTACCTGGGTTTGATGCAACAATGTTGACGGCTGCTTGGGGAACCTTACCCGCGAAGATGTCGGTCAACTGCTGATCATTTTCTTCGTATGTGCACTTGGTTGGGCACAGCTTCTTCAGGTTCTTGGCGTAAGAAACGTCGAAGCGACGAAGGATTGGGTACAAAGGAACCGTGATTCCCTGAGCCTTAACGTTGCCCTTTGTTGCTGCAACCGAGTAAGCAGCGATCATCTGGCCCCAAAGGTCAATTGTCTTTGGACCGGCAATGTGGGTGTCCTTGAGTGCTGATGTTGGCTTGCTCATGCATGCAGAGCAGATAACGACAACACCCTGCTTCTCAGCCTTGGTCAGAAGATCTGACAGGGTTGATGGCTCAATACCGGAGATGTGAATGTAGTTTGGCTTGAGTGACAGCGCCTGGCTGAAGAGTGAGCGCTGGGTTTCAGGGCTAACTGCGCCAACGAGTTCTTTGTACTTCCAGCCGAGTGTCTTGGCCGCAGCATCGATTGCTTCATCGAGCACCTTGTTTTCATCGCCACCGTTTGAGAGGGCCACGACAAACTGACCCTTTGGTGGAACAGACTTCAAAGGTGTGGTGATCCCAATGCTTGTTGGGTTCTTGTTGTACTTGGCCACAATCGCCGTGGCAAGGGTTACACCCTTATCCTGCGAATTTGCAGCAAAGGCTGCGGGTGCAATACCCGAAACCAAGAGGGAAGCGGCTCCTATAAAGGCAACCGCCGTGGTTAACTTACGCATTGACACTCTCTTCCATTAGTGGGACTTGAACGACATTCGTCACGAAGACTACCCACAAAATTCACTTCTGGGTAGTCAGTTATTCATTTTGTTATAAATATACGGATATCCTACTAAAAAACGGACAATTCGACCAAGAAAAGGCCGTAAAAACCCAGTTTGGCTCCCGCAACCTATTTACGAATTACTTCACACCCCACAAGGCGGTGAAGAGCTCGCGGTAGTTGGCAATCCCCAGATAATTGCCGTTCTCATCGAGTACAGCATCAGCAACGTTGGTGACATTGAGGAGTTGACTCGGGAGGAGCCCATCAGCTGGTGCGTCACCCGCGAGCACTCGCGCGAACTGGTCAATAACCCGCCACGCCATCACTGGTACGGGCAGAGCCGTCCACGCCTGCAAGGCAGCAGCCGCTTCTAGCGTTACTTCCGTTGATCCACTTTCCGGTGGGACCGCACCCGATGCAGCGAGGTCGACCAAAGATGTGATGTCTCTAGCATTAGCACCACGGCCGATGAGAACCGTTGGTTCCAACACGAGTGCCTCGGCCAAAGCCGCGGGGACATCGGTGGAAAGCTCCCCTGAGTCAAGGAGTGCCCAGCGGCCCAGGCTCGTGCTCATTGTGTCCGCGATAAACGTGGGCACCATGCTCAGATCGGTCGTATCAACCTCAGATTCAATCGCGGAACAATCTCGGCACAAGCCAGCTAGAGTGTTAACGAATTCGGCGTTAAAAGTTACCAGAGCTGGCACGGGAAGTGTGAAAACTTCTATGCCGGCAACTTCCTCTGCCCCCTGATTGGCGACCACGTAACTCGCAAGTATTTGACCCCACAGGGCATTTTGTGCGTCGCCATCAATGCTTGTGTTCTTGATGGCACCCGTTGGCTCGCCCGAGCATCCGGTACAAATCACGGCTACACCCGCAGCCTCAGCGTCCGCCAGTTGGGTGGCTAGAATGTCAACGTACCGTCCGGAAATCCGGATACCCGCCGGGTTGAGTGCGAGGGCTTCTTCGAATGCTGCGGGCGCCGATTCCACTGTTTCCGCTCCGGGTACCTCGGTGAACTCCCAACCGATTGCCGCCGCCGCCTCGGCCATGGAGGTGTTGAGCAAGGTATCAAATTCGGAGCCGTCGGAGAGACTGACAATCAGTGATCCGGCAGCCGGTGGCGCTGTAAGTGGAACATCCACGCCAATGCTGGTGGGTGCGAGAAGTGCCGAAGCGAGGAGTTCAGGATCAACCGCAGGATCCGCGGCGGTTTCCTCACCGACCACGCTTTCACCCTCGACAAAATTGGGGTCATCAGCTGGCATCGCACAGGAAGCTAGAACCAACGTGGCGGAAAGGGCAACGACAACCGAAAGCATTGACCGACGCATGTGACTCTCTTTCAAAGATATTAACGACTGAAAGCCTAAAACTACATGCACGTCCAATAAGTCGTCTCAGCGACTCGGTTTCAACTTGATCACATTGAGCAGGGCAAGCGGTCCATTCATGAGTTGCTATTGTTGGGGCTCATTCATTTTTATCCCGTCCCACCTCTGGAGTGCAATGTCCTTCGAAAGTGCAATGTCCTTCGTACTACCCCTAGCGGCTCTTGACCCTGAAGAGATTGCCGATTTGCGAGCCACCGTGCGCTCGGCTGCAACCGAGTCGGGGTATCCAACCGCGGTGCTTGAACTCGAAAAATCAGAGACTGGTCTGGACCCAACGCTGTGGTCACTGCTCGCACAGGACATCGGGCTTTCTGCGGTCGGACTACCTGAGTCTGCGGGGGGTTTGGGCGGCCTTGCCGAAATTTTGGCGGTGGCAGAAGAACTAGGTGCCACCTTGGCGCCCGTTCCCTTTATTACAAGCACCGTTCTGTGTGGCCAAGTTTTGGCTGCAAGTGATGAAAGTGCGGCTCCCTACCTTGAACGAATTGCCGGGGGTGAGATTGCCGCTCCAGCCGTGACCAATGCGCGCGGACTGTGGTCTGCAGCTGATATCTCCTGCACAAGTGATGGTGAGAAAGTTTCGGGAACGGTCAGATTCGCGCCATTTGGTGTTAGTGCAACTTTTTTTGTCGTCGCCGCCCGCACAGATTCGGGCATTGATGTGTTTGTTGTTGAAGCTTCCGATGCGCACATCAATGGGCTGCCATCAATGGATTTCTCGCGTCCATCGGCCACCGTCACTTTCGACGGCGCCCCGGCAGTTCGACTGACCACCGGTGGAAATGGCGAGAGTGTGATCACGCAGGCCGTTGACGTAGCACTGATGGCTGTTGCCGCTGACCAACTTGGCGGATCGCAGGCGTGTTTTGACATGACACTCGACTACATAAAGGTGCGTCGTCAATTCAATCGGGAAATTGGGAGTTTCCAAGCAATCAAACACCGAATGGCAGATGCCCTAATGCTCGTTGAAATGCTGCGGTCTGGACTCGAAAAAGTGACATCAGGTGGCATGCAAGATCTTGCCGCCGATGCCGCAACGAATAAGTCCTGGGGATCTGACTCTTACATTGCGATGACTGCCGAAGCAATTCAGTTGCACGGTGGTATCGGTTTCACGTGGGAACACACCGCGCACCTATATTTCAGAAGGGCGCGCTACGACGCTGCGTTTTTAGGTGATGGTTCATTTCAGCGCGAGCGCCTCGCCACACTGCTTAACTGGTAAAAGCCCAACTGGTAGGAGGCCGATCAAGATTTGGCGAGTTGCGAGAATGGTGCCTTGTCGGTTCGGTGCTCAGCAGGGAGTCCAAGTACTCGTTCGGCGACGATATTGCGCTGCACTTCGTCGGTTCCACCTGCCAGGCGATAACCGGGGGCGCCAAGAACATGCTCACCCCAAGCAAACTCTCCCCACTCACCGGTGTCCGCAACCAAAGCCGATCCGAGCATGTTCGCAGCCGTGTTTCCTATCCGCACGAGATTGTCAGATGCCAGTAGCTTTCCTAGGGATCCAGCCGGACCAGGATCCCCACCGGATGCAGTAGCTCGGGCAACTTTGGTCACCATCGCTGCATGCAGTCGGGTGCGGATCGTGATGTCTGCTAGTTCCTGACGCGTCACCGGGTCCGAGCTCAACCCCAAATGCTGTGCGAGGGCAACGAGATCCGATGCGGTACCACCTTTTCGTCGATGCCCCGATCCCGATGAAGTTCGTTCAAAGCCGAGGGTGGTCTGTGCGACCTTCCAGCCCGCGTCGACATCACCGATGCGCATAGAGTCTGGGATTCGCGTTTCGTCAAACCACACTTCGTTAAATGAAGCCGGGCCACTCATCTGACGGATGGGTCGAATCTCAACACCCGGAGCATCCATGGGCACTAAAAATGCGGTGATGCCACCTTGTTTCACCGCATCAGGATTGGTGCGGGCCAGAATGAAACCGTATTCGGAGAATTGTGCGTTGGAGCTCCAAATCTTTTGTCCGGTGATCAACCAGTCATCGCCATCGCGAACCGCCTTGGTTGACAGGCCCGCAAGATCGGATCCGGCGCCGGGTTCGCTAAAGAGTTGGCAGCACAGTAGCTCGGTGCTCAGGAATGCTTTTGCGAATTGCTCGCGTTGTTTGGGTGTACCGAAGATGCTCACGGCCGATCCGACAAGACCTGTGGTCACCGAGATGATTTCGGAAGAGGGAGGAACAGCGAATTTGCGTTCTTCTTGGGCGAAGGCAACGGAGTAAACACTGGGAAGACCCGCGCCACCAAACTCAGCGGGGAGTGAGATGGCGCCGTATCCCGCTTCGAATCGTTGGCGTCGGTATTCCCTGACGCGTGTAAGGAATGCGACTTCTTCGTCGTGGCTCAATGCCAGAAAAATTTGCAGGCGCGGATCACCCTCACCCCACACAAAAACTTCTTCTTGAGCTGGTTCAGCAACGGATGCAAGCCAAGCGCGCACTTCGCCGCGCCAGGTGTCTAAATGCTGCCGGTCTATTTCGCTCACTACTGTGCTCCTTCGTTGATCAGGACCGTACAGGCACTAATGCCCGGCGCTCCATAGACGTGGGTGAAACCAATTCGCGGGGCTCCCGGAACTTGTTTACCGTCAGCGCGACCCTGTAACTGTCTCACGATCTCGTGTACTTGTCGCAAGCCAGAAGCGCCCACCGGCTCTCCGTTGGCGAGTAAACCACCGTCGGTGTTGAGAGGGAGCCGACCATCAATTTCGAATTCACCGTTGCGGTAAGCGGCTTCCTGCTCTCCATGGGCAACGAGGCCGGTCTCACCGAGGTGAATCACTTCGGCTCCGCTGTCGGTGTCTTGGAGTTGGGCTACCTGCACATCCGCTGGCGTAATGCCGGCAAGGTCAAATGCTGCTTTCGCCGCGTCAATTGAGGGACTCGTACGGTCACCGGGTGAAAGCCAGGGTGAGAAAACTTCGAACGATCCTGGTCGGCGACCACGAAGCGCCACCGACGCCAATCGAATTGGGGTCTCACACAGGTCATACGCCCTCGAGCCGCGAGCCAGGACAAGGGAAACCGCACCTGCATCGGGCGAACAAAACATGAAACGCGTGAGGGGGTCATTGATCATGTCGGCATCCATTGCTTCATCAACGGAGACCGGTTTGCGCCGCCACGCATACGGGTGTTCTTGCGCGTAATCAAATGCTTTTGCCGAGGCATAACCGAGGGTGCGCTGGCTTATTCCGTGTTCATGAAGGTAGCGCGCAATTTTCAGTGCAAAATATGAAGTAGTAACCATCATGCCTGTGGCGCCGTACCAATCACCCAGTCCATAACGCGCCGGTGAAACATTGAAAGCTCCCCGAGCGTGATTGTCATAGCCGACAACGCAAGCAACATCGAGATCTTCAGCGATTAACCCGTTACGCGCTGTCATTAAAGCCACGCCACCTGTCGCGCATCCGTTCTTCACCGTCACGAACGGAAGCCCGGTGAGTCCCAATCGTGAGACTAGGTTGTCCGGCTTTGTCTCACCATTTGTGCCACCCACCGCGAACTCGATGTCAGACCAGGCAAGACCACAGTCGGCGAGCGCACCGCGCACCGCGGACTCGGCAAGCTCGTTATCTTCGCCGTCAAATCTGCCGAACTCTGTTCGGGCTGCTCCGACAATAAAAATGTCGTTTGCATTCACGCTCATGTCACAGCCTCGAAACCAAATGTGAAAACGGGTGCACCTTCATGTGTCCAGGCTTTAGCGAGCACCAAACTAACGGGCTCCCCAATTGTCCATTGAGTTTTTCCCACTAGCCAGCCTTCAACAATCACAGGGCCGAGGTCTACATAGCCGATGGAAAAAGGAGCGAATTCATCGGTGCGAAATGGTGGCTTCGGTGCGAAGTGTTGGGTTGTCCACGACCAGACGGTTCCCTCGGTGGGCAGGCCCACTTTCGTGACGTCAAGGCTCGAGCATGTTGGGCAGGAATCCATGGCCGGGAAAACGTGTGCACCACATGCTTCACACATGGATCCCGCCAAAACAACCGGATCCACAGAAGAAAACAACGTCGAGTCAACAACTTCGATGCCCACAGGAATGCTCATGTATTCGCTTTCGGGATTAGGCCGAAAGGCGCACGAGCGCCTTGCCGAAGTTCGCACCGGACAGTAAACCCTCGAGGCCCGCTCCTGCGGCGCCAATACCTTCAACAATCGTCGCACGGTCGACCAACTGACCGCTTGCCAACCAACCACTGACTTTCGCTTCAAACTCCGGACGCAGATCCTCGTAGTCTCGGACAATAAATCCCGTGATGGTAAGTCGTCGGAGGACTGCTTCAATGAGGACCGCGATAGATGGCTGCTCCTGAGTTCCAAAGTTGGACACTGCACCGCACATGCTGATGCGCCCGCGTATCTTCATGTTATGCAAAGCCGATGCGAATTGCTCGCCACCTACATTATCAAAAAATAGATCAATTCCCTCGGGTGCAAGCTTGGATAGCTCCGCCGCGAAATCTTCATCACGGTAATTGATTACTTCATCGAAACCGCACTCGGTTGTAAGCCACGAGCATTTATCTGCACCACCAGCACTGCCGATAACCCGCCCTGCGCCAAGCAACCTTGCGAACTGTCCAACCATGCTGCCCACGGCTCCACCGGCGCCGGTCACGAGAACCGTCTCACCCGCAGCCAGATGACCCACGGGAAGAAGTCCTGCGTAGGCGGTAAATCCGGTCTGGCCCATTGAACTCAACCATGAGATCGTTGGCGCCAGCGAAAGGTCACAAAGTGTTGCGGTCGCGTCGTCAACGACCGCATACTCGCGCCAGCCGAGACGGTGACGAACTGTGGAACCTACCGGGAGAAGCTCTGAAGCGGACTCCTCCACTATTCCGATTGCAGAGCCATCAAGTGGACCGCCGATCTCAAAATTGGTGGTGTACTGCTTCTCGCCCGGGTCCATGCGGCCACGGGTTGATGGATCCAAACTCATGTATTGATTGCGCACAAGCGCGGTGCCCGATGTGAGCTCGGGCAGGTCAATGGTTCCTAACGTGAGGTCACTAGCCACAAATGTTCGAGCTGGACGAGTGGCAAGAATGACGGCGGTTGTTTGCTTCACGCGTTCGCCTCGCGAAGGGCGCGAGCCTCAGGGGTGCGGCCAACCCAACCGGTAGCTTGTAGGTCAACGGTGAGCATCTCACCCTCTTGCCAGACACCATTGTCATCAAAAATTCCAATACGGTCGGTAGCAGGGTCATGGACTTCAACTAAGCCAACCTCGTTGACCGAGTAGACGTATCCAGAGATGGGATGCTTGTAGACCTTGGCCATAACGACTCCTTGACACGACTTGATGAATCCTTGAACGCTTTCACTGCAGGATAGGTCCACAGACTACACAAGTTGCACCGCGGTAGGGTGGTGGAGCCTCACACTTTCATGTTAGGAAAAACACATGTCGATTGCAGCAAACCCCCTTCACGCCAACCTTCCGTCGAAGCTCGTGCAAATTGCCTACCGCGTCGACGATCTCGAAGCGGCGTGCCTTGAGTGGGCCCAAAAAGTGGGCGCTGGCCCTTTCCTGGTGCGCAGCCATTTACCCGTGAACGCAACCCACAACGGTGAACCCGCCATCTACGACCACAGCGCGGCATTCGGACAATGGGGTCCGGTAATGCTCGAGATCATCCAGCTCCACGAATGCGAACCGGCCAGCATGCGTGAAGTCCTCTGCCATGAGCAGCCCGGCCAGGTCAATCACTATGCGTGTTTCGTTGAGGACCTCGATGCCGCCAGCGCTGCACTGATCAGCCAAGGGATGCCACTCACGATGTCACTCACTTCGTCTTCGGGCATGGAAGTTCATTTCCATGATGCTCGCCACCTACTCGGTGGGGTTCTTGAACTCTATGTTGGCAACGTTCACCTGCGCGGTTTCTACGACAAGGTCACGGCGCTAGCTGACGGCTGGGATGGCTCTGACGTAATTCGTTACATCAACTAATTACACAACGCGAAAATCATTTCAACGATTGGTCAGCAGGCTTCGGTCACCCATCACGTGCGCATGATCGTTAAAGGAAACAAGTGACAAACCTCGAGAACCCGCTACAACGGTTGTTATTGACGCGTTAACGCTCACCCTGTTCATCGAGATCACACCTTGAGCGTCCGCACCTAAGAGTCGACCGGCTAATGCCGCACTCACTCCCGCTGAAGTAGCAACGATTGCATCGGAGCCGCTTGGCAAACTTTCAGCAAGTTCAGTGAGTGCCGCAAATGCTCCGTCGGAGAACTCTTGCCACTGACTGTTTCCACTATCCATCCATTCGGTCATGACAGCGTCGAGATGCTGTTGAAATTGCGAAGATGGCATCCCTTGCGTTGCCTCGCTATCACCCAGGTGTGCATTCACAGCCGCATGTGCATCAAATTCGTTAAATCGAGAATCGATATCCGTGGGAATCACATTTAGTGACTTTGCCGCAATTTCAGCGGTGTCAATCTGTCTGCGCAAACTTCCACTCACTACGACCGGTAAACGAACGCCTCGACGCGCCAACTCTTGACCGGCGATATCAGCCTGTCGGCGGCCAAGTTCTGACAAGACGTCATAGTCGTCGGTACCAAAACTTGCTTGCCCGTGCCGCAGAAGATAGATGACAGGCATGAGGTTCTACGAAACCAGAACGAGTGGTCGTGCCAGCAATTGGGCAATTGTTTGGAGGTACTCCGCTGCAGGGGCGCCGTCAACAGCGCGGTGATCAAATGTCAGGCTAAGAGTGAGTACCTGTGTGCGGACAAATGTTTCGCCCTCCCACTTGCCAGAGTCGCGCAGTCGACCAACACCGAGGATACCGACGTTGCCCGGGTTAATGACAGGCGTGAAAAAGTCAACGCCGTAGGTACCTAAGGAAGTTACGGCAAATGTCGCACCCTCAAGTTCGTCCAAGCTAATCGAGCCGGTACGACAACGATCTGCGACATCGCGCGTTGCGCGAGCCAACTCGGGAAGTGAGAGTTGATCAGCATCATGGATGACGGGGACCATGAGCCCGCCAGGAACCGCGACCGCGAGACCCATGTGGATCCGACCCAAAAGGTGGATTTCCTTGTCAATAATTGTTGCGTTAAGAATCGGATGTTGGCGTAGAGCAAGTGCCGCAGCCCGGACAACAAAATCATTAAGACTGGGGACTGCAACGCCAAGAGCGACGTACTGATCCTTCATTTCAGCGCGCAGTTGAACCACGGCGTCCATCGAGACTTCAAATCCGTGAGTGAGCTGCGCCATTTCGGTCAGACTTTGCAACATCCGGGCAGCAATTGTTCCTCGCATGCCTTTCAGTGGGATTATTGAAGTTGTTTCCGAGTGAGCAACGGAACTACCTGTTTGTTGAGTTGGCATTGGGGCTAGCGCTGCCGACGCATTGTTCTGTGGTGTCGAGGCGGCGGCGCCACGCACATCACTGCGACGGACAACACCGTCGTCGGTCGAAATTCCTGCAGGATCAATTCCTGCATCACGGGCATCGCGTCGGGCTAATGGTGAGATGACTTTGCCAGGACGAATGTTTCCGGTATCGGGATTGGTATTTGATGCTGCCTCAACAACGTCTTCCGACAGGATCCGCCCACCGGGGCCCGTACCTGAAACACGTGCGAGGTCCACCTGCATTTCCCGAGCAACCCGGCGAGCATTCGGACTGATAAACGCGCGTCCCCCGGACTGTGAAACATCATTGTGGTTATTGGCCGGCATTGTTGTAATAACAACCGCGTCGCTCTGAAGTGAATCCGAAGCGGGGGCACTGGGCGCAAAGCCATTCGGCGCGGACTCCCCACTCGCAAGCAGCCAACCGAGCACCGAACCAGGTTCTAAGGTCGCTCCATCAGGCACTGCTCGCGCCAAGATTCCGTCGGCCTCTGCCTCAACGTCAACGTCGATTTTGTCTGTTGCCAGTCGCAGCAGCGGCATACCGACAGTTATCACGGCGCCGTCAGCAACGAGCCATTCTTCGACGGTTCCCTCCTCCATGGTTAGACCAAGTTTGGGAAGGAGGATCTCGATAGCCATGCGCTACTTCCGTTCAAGGAGTCGGCGCACGACGGCTTCAATGCGTGGAGCATCGGGTACGTAAGCATTCTCCAAAATTGGAGCGAAAGGAACGGGTGCAAACGGAGCCGCAAGCCGGGTCACCGGTGCATCAAGATAATCAAATGCGGACTCTTGAATTTGTGATGAAATCTCGGCACCAATGCCACCAAACTCGACCGCTTCATGAACAACGAGCACCCGATTCGTTTTTTTCACCGACGTGACGATGGTGTCGATGTCGAGTGGCTGAACAGTTCGAGGGTCAATGATTTCAACGGATATCCCGTCTTTTTCTAAATTCTCCGCAGCTTTTTCTGCCTCAACAACCATTCGCCCGATGGCGACGATTGTTGCATTGTTACCTTCACGGACGATATTGGCGACACCAAATGGGATTGAGTACAACTCTTCGGGCACGGGTCCCTTAACTCCGAGCATTTTCTTGTTGAGAACCACGATGGTGGGGTTGTCGTCGCGGATGGCGCCGACGATTAATCCTTTAGCGTCGTACGGGCTAGCCGGCATCGCGACTTTAAGGCCTGGGATGTGTGCAAGCCAAGCTTCAAGGCTTTGGCTGTGCTGGGCGGCTGCTGACATTCCGGCGCCACCTGCAGTAGTGATTGTCAACGGGACGGACACGTTGCCACCGAACATGTACTTCATTTTTGCAGCCTGATTGAAAATTTGATCCATTGCAACGCCAACGAAATCCATAAACATCAAGTCGCACACGGGGCGAAGGCCTCGGGCTGCCGCACCGACACCAAGACCGATAATCGCCTGCTCGGCAATGGGCGTGTCAACAACACGGGTTGCACCAAACTCGGTCAGAAGACCGTCAAACATGTGGAATACCCCGCCGTAGCCCGCAACATCTTCACCGATGAGAAAGACGTCGGGGTCTTCGGCCATCACTTGGTGCATACCTTCATTGAAGGCCTTGACGTAAGTTAGTTCACGCGTTGTCACTGAGAGTCCCTCCGGGATTTCATCGGTAAGCATTGTGGGTTTGGATGCAATGTAAGTACTTTTTAAGTGGTGTAGACGTCGTCGAGTATGTCTACCGGGTCAGGGTCCGGGCTCGTGCGCGCAAACTCAATACCGTCATCGATGTCAGCTTCGGTTTGCGCCCAGATATCAGCGAATTCTTCCGCGCTCACCAAACCACGCTCAACACCGATTGCTTCGATGAGGTTGATGGCGTCACGGGTTTTCCACGCTTCAACTTCAGCCGGATCGCGATAGAGAATCCGCATTCCCTTAATACCCTGATGATCGAAGTAGCGGTAGGTTTTGGCTTCGATGAGAGTGGGACCTTCGCCCCGCTTAGCTCGCTCGATCGCTTCCAGTGCGACGTTGCGAACGGCCAGTACATCCATTCCGTCGACGATAACGCCGGGAATACCGTATGAACTTGCCCGCTCGGCGATGTCCGTTAACTTCATGTGCCGATCCTGTGGAGTGAACTCGGCATAACCGTTGTTCTCGATCACAAAAACGACAGGAAGATTCAAAACCGCGGCCATGTTCACGGATTCATGAAATGCGCCAATATTTGTGGCTCCATCACCAAAAAATGAGACAGCGACAGTGCCGTCACCGCGATACTGCGATGCAAATGCAGCGCCGACCGCGATCGGGATACCTCCGCCGACAATCGCGTTTGCACCGAGCATGCCACGGTTCATATCCACGATGTGCATTGAGCCGCCACGGCCTTTGCAGTAGCCGGTGGTCTTGCCGTATAACTCTGCGAACATTGGGCGGAAATCGGCGCCTTTAGCTATTGCGTGTCCGTGGCCACGGTGCGTTGAAGTGATTTGATCTGCATCGGTAAGTGCCGAACACACGCCTGCGGCTACTGCTTCTTGGCCCACGTAAAGATGCAAAAACCCTGGCATGTCTCCCGACTCGACAAGCTTGCCTGCCCGCTCTTCAAAACGGCGTATTCGCACCATGCGGCGGTGCAAATCCAGGACCAATTCACGAGTGGCTGGCATGACCGACTCGAGGGCTTCCGTGGGTGTGGCCATCAAGGTCTCCGGTTCGATTGAATGAGGCTGTAAATGTCCAGCGCAGACTACACTAATCGAAATCGCTGAACTAGGACATCCAAGTAAATTGCACCGGGAGGCAAAGTGCTCCGTCGTATTCTCGTAGTGACCGGCGGACACCGGGTTGCAATCGACGATTTTCTGGGTGCCATCTCGGCAATCTGCGCGGAACGGGGCTGGGTTTGGGCCCACTGCACCCAACCCAGCGCTCAACATTGGCTCAGTGCTGAGCTCGCTGGATCATGGGATGCGATTCTGCTCCATGACATCCCGGGTTTGGCGCTCAAGCGGGGTGAAGAACCCACGGTTGTTGGGCCTGATCCCCAAACTGCGCAAGATGTTGTCAATCTCCTCGACACCGGTCAGGGATTGGTGATTTTGCACCACGCCATTTCAGCGTGGCCAGGCTGGGAAGGTTGGGCCGAAGTGGCAGGTGCCCGATTCCTGTATCGCCCAGGCCAACTTCGCGGAGAAAACCTTCCATCCTCGGGATACCGCATGGGCACCTATACGGTTCGCGTAACCGACCCGAGCCACCCGATCACACGCGGTATCAGCGATTTCGAAATCGATGATGAACTGTATTTCGCACCGTTTCTCACTGACCGCTTGACGCCCTTCCTCGACAGCGACGCCGACATGAGTGGTGAACTGTTTCAAGACACATTCGATGTAGTGAGTAACGGCGCTTCAACCGGAGTAACGTGCGAGGGACGTGGACAGGATGGCGGGCTCCACGGAGGAAGCCGCCTCATGGGTTGGACAACGACCGCTGGCAACAGCCCGATCGCGACACTACTTATGGGTGACGGACCCTCTACCTTCGCAAACTCCATGTTTCGCAGCCTGCTCGGTAACGCACTCGAGTGGGTTGCGAGTGAAGAAGCAAACAAGACTGCTCGCGAAAACTCATTTACGATCCCTTTGCCGTAATGGACACGAGGAAACGAGGATGCGAGATTAGCCTTGGCGTCGAGCCGTCCGTGAAGCCAATGCAACGGCAATAATCAGTGCAGCACCGTTGAACAGTTGGGTTACATACGAAGGTGCTCCTGCGAGTTGCAGACCGGTCACGCCGGTAGCAAGCAGGAAGATCGCAACCAGTGTTCCGGGTACGTTCACGCGCCCCGGTCGAATTTGGGTCGCACCAAGGAAAACAGCCGAGAACGCAGGAAGCAAATACCCGCTGCCGCTATCCGGCGTGGCCGTGCCGATAGTGGAAAGGTAAACGATTCCGGCGAAGGCAGAAGTCACGCCCGAAGATATGAATGCGATCATGGTGACGCGGCCAACACGGACTCCAGCAAGTCGGGATGCGACCGGGTTGCCACCCACGGCGTAGAGGTAACGACCACCCGGGGTGTATTCCAAGATCCACCAGAAAAATAGTGCGATCAGTGCGGCGTAATAGACCGAACGGGGCAAGCCGAACATTTCGGTCCGGGCAAACTCAAAGAATGGCGCATAGCCCGAGGTGCTCAAAACAATCTGGGAACTGTCGGTAATCATGTAGGCGATCGCAATCAGAACGCTGCTCATACCGAGGGTGCCGATAAACGAGTCGACCTTGAGTTTGACCACCACCAACGAGTTCACGAGCCCGATAACAATACCGATCAAGATCGATCCCCCGGCTGCAACAACTACGCCGTGGCCATTTGTCAGAGCCCATGCGGTGAAACAAACCGATACCGTCAACGTTCCCGCAATTGTCAGGTCGAAGGCCCCCGCTGCGACCGGCAATAGGAGACCCAATGCGACGATCGCACTGATAGCTTGGAAGGTCAAAACCTGCTTGAGCGTGCTTGTCTGTAAGAACAGGTCAGGGATCCACAGTGCGAAGATCAGTACCAGTAGTGCCCACACATAGATTCCGCTGTACTTATCAAAGCCGAAATTGATGCGGCGGCGGGGGGCTGCTACTTCTTTTATTTCAGACATGGGATCCGCTCTAGGTCTCGGCGACGTGGTGTCGTTTGGTCGGTTATTTTATGGGTTAAAGATGTTACTAAGCCGCAGGTTCTGCCGAATCGCGACCAATTGTTGCAGCCGTGATGTTGTCCACGGTGATTTGTTCTCCGCGAAGAATCTCAGCTGCCCGGCCACGACGCATGATCACGACGCGATCGCAGACGCGAACAAGTTCTTCATGGTCGGTTGAACACACGAGGACCGCTGCCCCTTGGGCTGCAGCTTCATCAACGAGAGTGTGGATGTCCGCTTTTGCTCCAACGTCCACGCCCTGGGTGGGCTCGTCTAGGACCAATACCGATGGCTCTTGTCGCAGCCAGCGAGCCAAGATCACCTTCTGCTGGTTGCCGCCGGACAACTGATTCATCTTGTATTCCGTTTGTCCACTTGGCTTCACAGACAAACGGTCCAACCACACGCGAACGTCGGACTTCTCAGGATTGCGTCGCAAGATACCTAATGACACGTGTCGACCGGGATCAACGAGAGTTATGTTTTCGCGCAATGTCTGATCAAGTAGTGATGCATTGGCATGCCTCTCGGCGGGGACGAGTGCAACACCCCGCGCTATCGAGATGTCGGGTCGATTTTGGGGCAGAGCCTTTCCATCGACGAGAATCTCGCCTGATCTTTCGTGGCCACCGAAAACTAATGCGGCTACTTCCTCGCGCCCCGAACCCGTGATGCCAGCCACTCCGACTACTTCACCTTTGTGAATAGTGAGATCCATACCGGAAACATTGCGTCCACCCACACCGGACAGTTGCAGAACCTGTTCCCCGTGCTCGCGGTTATCAGCCTGACCTTTGTCATGTTCTTCCAGTTTGCGTCCGACAACGAGCTCAATGAGTTCGTCTTCACTCAATCCAGCAACCGGACGCGTGTCTATCAGCTTCCCGTCGCGCAATACCGTCACGGATTCGGCCATCTCGAAAACTTCGTCGAAGTGGTGCGAGACAAACAACACGGCCACACCAGAGTCCGCTACCCGGCGAACAAGTTGATACAACCGTTGCGCTTCTGGACCGGGAAGGTTTGCGGTGGGTTCATCGAGAATCAGCATTTTCGGTGGCGTTCCACGCTCAGACATTGCCCGAGCGATTGCAACCGCAGTTCGCTCAGACATCTGGAGTGCCGCGACCGGCATGTTCACGTTGATCTCGTAACCCAATGCGGCGAGGGCCTCACGAGCCTTTGACCGCTCCTTGCGCCAACTAATTGTTTTAGTTGCGTTCGTGATGTAGCCCTGGCCCAAAGCCATGTTGTCAACGGTGTCCAAATTACCTACAAGCCCGAGGTCTTGATGCACAAAACGCAGACCGGCTGCCTCACTGGCTATCGGGTCCCCCAGCGCCAGTTCACTTCCGCCGACGAGGACTTCAATACCTGGCTCGGGTTCGTGAAAACCGGCCAAAATCTTGATAAGAGTGGATTTGCCGCAGCCGTTTTGCCCGACCAGCGCGCGGACTTCCCCCGCTGCAACTTCAATGCTGACATTGTCCAGCGCGACCTGTGCCCCAAAAATTTTCGTGGCGTTACGCACACTGAGCGCGGATGTCGCCAATGTTGCCGATGTCATGGAGCCTCCTTAACGGTCGGACCAAGGTTACCGACAAATTTCGGAGATGCAAGGCTTTCCAAGTATTTTCCGATCACGATCCGGTACCGCTCTTTTCCATCGCAACAGGTGCAACATTGACGGACCCGACTCGGGCATGTGCTGCCGCTAACCGGGCGACCGGAATGCGCGACGGTGAACATGAAACATAGTCCAGCCCCAGTCGTTCGCAGATCTCTATCGATGACGGATCGCCACCGTGCTCCCCACAAATCCCTAACTTGATATCAGGTCGTACAGATCGAGCCTTGTCAACCGCGTAGGACATCAATGCTCCGACACCGGATTCGTCGAGCTCAGCAAATGGGCTGGCTGTCATGAGTCCTTTGGCGAGATAGGTACCAAGCATGCGCCGTTCAACGTCATCTCGGGAGAAGCCGTACGTGAGCTGCGTTAAATCATTAGTGCCGAATGAAATGAAGTCAGCCCATTGGGCTAGTTGATCGGCTAACAGAGCCGCCCTCGGTGTCTCGACCATGGTGCCGATTTGGAAGGGGATCACCATTCCGCTCCGCGATGAAACTTCTTGGTTCACCCGGCGGATCAGTCGGAGCATCATGAGCAATTCATCAGGGATCGACACCAACGGAATCATCACTTCAAGTTCAGGGTGGGCATCACCGGAAGAGACCACGTCGACCCATGCATTGAAAAGTCCTTCAACCTGCGCGGGATACAAACCCTCATGCATCAATGCGAGCCGCACACCGCGCACACCCAGCATTGGATTTTCTTCGTGCATGTGTTCCAACATCCGGGCCTGATTCGCATCTTCTGTTTGATCGCCGCTGGCTGGGAGGAATTCGTGCATCGGTGCATCAAGTAATCGAACGGTGACCGGCCGGTCACCCACGGCGCGCAATAAATCACGGAAGTCTTCACGTTGGGCATCGGCGAGGGCGGCGAGGGCGGCTTCTTCCGCGTCGAAGTCGTGGGAAAGGATCACCCGACGCACGAGCGGCAACCGGTCGCCCATGAACTGGTGCTCGGTGCGACACAAACCTATTCCCTCGGCACCACTGTCTATAGCAATGGCGGCATCAGCGCCGTTGTCGGCATTGGCCCGAACACCTAGCCTTCGCAAGTCATCGGCCCAACCCAGCAGAGCGGTCAAACTTGGTGAGGGGACAGGGGGCTCAATAATTAATTCACCAACGTATGCGACACCGGTAGCACCGTCAATTGAGATAACGTCACCGGCGCGCAACACATGAGCACCCGCGGTGAGGGTTTGCGCTTCATGATCAATGCGTAGATCCCCCGCTCCGCAGATCGCCGGCCGACCCATCCCGCGAGCAACCACGGCTGCATGTGAGGCCGAGCCACCGTTAATCGTCATGATTCCGGTTGCAGCCATCATGCCGGGTAAATCACCCGGGGTTGTCTCACTCATGACTAGGAGTACGGACTCTCCCGACTCAGCCAAATCAACCGCACTCTCACTGGTGATTGCAATGCGGCCGACGGCTGCCCCCGGAGATGCGGCCAGACCTGAAACAAAAGGAACTTCTGCACCGGTGAGCTTGGGCTGAGGGTGGAGTAACTCCAGTACGTGTGGGGATTCGACCGCGCGCACCGCGTCGATTTCACTGCTAATTCCCCGTGTGACCAGGTCAACGACGAGGCTCGTGGCTACCCGCGCATTAGGCTTGCGCAACTGTTCCAACCCAACGAGAGCCAGGCCTTCAGGCCCAAATTCAAAGTCGACAATCACCGAACTGCGGAGCCGACCCTCGAGCTCGGCCAACACGCCGGTCAACATTTCCACTCCGTTGGGCAACATGCTTAACGGAAGTCCACCTTGCTGCCGTTCACTACCGGTACGAAAACCATGTCGGAACAAGCCATTGGGTGCAAACTGCCCGGAGTCCATTTCACGTGACATGGCAAAACCATGACCCTCTGCATCATGCTCGGTGACAACGATTGTTTCAAGGTGGAGGGCTAAAGGGAGATCAGCGGGAAGGTTTTGTTTGCGTCGGGCACGCGCTGCGCGCGGTGAATTCCAGCGAGCCAACATTGCCTGGGCTGCAGCCGCAACCTGCTCACTTCGCTTAGTGGGAAACGGTGATGAGCCTTTTTCCTCGCACAACCGCCGGAACGGTTCAACCCGCTCAACGAGATCCGGGTAGTCAAAATCAAGTGTGCCTAGGTCTTCAATGGGAACACCCAATGCGTGCTCGGCAATAAAGGCTGCGGTTTTCCACCAAGCAACACCCAGTTCACCTCGCGCTTTAGGACCCAGCCCTTCAGGGATAACACTTCGCTTGAGTCCAAGACAGGTGAGGTCCGGCGGTAGGCCAGCAGCAGCGACCGGAGCACTCGCACTCAATCGCAGAAGTACAAGACCACCAGTTTCGGTCGTGGAACTGATTTCGCGCCCAGCGATGTCTTCCACCAAGTTCATGGCCGCTTTAGCCCGGTCCGGGGAAGTGAATCCGGGAACGTTTGGCACGGGAATGGTGAGCCCCGCGCCAACAGGAAGGCCAAGGCCTGCAAGGGTTTCTAGTTCGATACCTCGGGTGCACAGTGATCGCGCATCGAGTCCGCGCTGTAATCCACTGCCGAATGGGACAAGTCCAACGTCATCGATTGGCCCTGTTCGAAATGTTGAGCTCACGCCCCGCTCTCCGCAATGAGACGCTCCTCAAGCTCCTCGTCTTCTTTACGCGACATTCCGATGGTCAAGATAAGTTCCTGGTGAAGGTGCATCCAGACCGTGTGGTACGAGTCAATTAGTGGAGATGCGAGCCAAGCGTCTTCACCGTCGTCAAGTTTGGCGAGAGCCTCCGTGAGTTTTTCGCGGTAACCGGCCATGCGGGAAATGTCCTCGGTGAAGCGTTTGAGAAGTGGCGCAACTGAATCGTCGATGTCGTCGAGGCGGTCCCGGATGTCAGCGTCATAGTTTTCATCGGAGTGGTCATTGACGCTGCCATCGGGACGAACCTGCCACGCTGTACACAAGTCGCGTAGTGCGCGGTTCACCGGAAGAAAACGGTGAAAAGTAGCCATGATGCGCTCGCGCTCGGGGGCCTGGTCGGGCAGTCGAAGTGCCTCTGAGACGAATGCGGTGCCGGCCGGGGTCGGCATCATGATCGGTCCTTTGATCAGAATCAACCCAGCGTCGGCCAGAGCCTGCTGCTGTGCTGAGACCTCGCCACGGGCCATTCCCCGAATAACCAAAGTCACGAGCGCGTCGCGCTCTTCTTCTGCCAAGACCACGTCGCTCATTTTTTGCTTCTCCGCACCACAGGGCCGCCGTTTTAGCGGCTGGCCGATTAATAGGAAGTCCTACTATTGCATAACCTGTCCCCATTTATATAGGAATACGCAATCTCTGCAACTCCCGGGTCCTACCCCTGCTTCGAAACATGTGTCATAGTTCGCCGTGACCACTCTCGCCACCAGCCCATTGAACGCCGCTCTCCAACCGATCACGGTTGGCACCATGAACCTTTCGCACCGATTATTCGTACCTACCCACGGTGGGGGCGCGGGATCTCTGACCGGTGATGACTCCCGTTTCCAAGCGATGCTCGACTATTGGCTTTCCCGCGTTGAAGACGGTTTCCAGTGGATTGGGGGTCCACCATGCCATGTCAGGCACCTGCAAATTCCTGGCTTTGAACCCACTGGTATCGGCGCCCTCGGTAAAGAAGATGGGAACTTTCGACACCCCCTCTTTCACGACCGGATGTCACACTTCGTTGAGCGTGTCCATTCGGCCGGTGGCTACATGGGCATTCAACTTCTCCAACAGGGTGGTATGCCTAGCGCTCCCTCCCCCACCTTCTCCGGATTCTTGGACCATCGCGGAGTGCACGTTATGAATCATGACGAAGTGAAATGGGTTATCAACGAATACATTGAGTCAGCTGTAATTGCAGCACGGACCGGTGTGGACTCAATCGAACTTCACAGTAATCACGATGACATCATTGAGTGGTTTCTTTCGCCGCTCACTAACACTCGAACCGATGAATACGGCGGCTCGTACGCCAACAGACGACGCTTCTTACAAGAGATCACCGACGGTGTTCGTGCACGTGTCGATAGGCCAATCACATTTGGTCTACGCCTCGCACTCGATCAGGACATGGACGGTGGTTACGGACTCGACGAATGCTTGCGATTAATGCAAAGCTTTGAGGCCGATGGAACTGTCGATTATTTCAATCTTGATATGGGTGGAAACTGGGGAGCAATCACCTACCTGCAACACGGCATGTACCCGGAAGCTGCGTGGGCACAAATGTGCGGCGAAGCAAAAGCGGTCACGAAACTGCCCGTGCTTTACGTGGGTCGGGTTGTGCACGCAGAGACGGCTGAGAAAGTAATCGCAGACGGCAACGCCGACATGGTGGGAATGGTGCGTGCACTGATCGCAGACCGCGAGTGGTTGCGCAAAACACTTGACGGACGACCCGAAGAAGTTCGGCCATGTATTGCACTTAACGACTGCATCCACCGATACACCTTGGAAGGTTTGAGTTTTGGCTGTGGCGTTAACCCACATGCTGGACGTGAATCACTGCCGCCCATTGCTGTTAGTGAGAAAAAAGTGCGCTTACTCGTTGTCGGTGGTGGTCCAGCCGGAATGGAACTCGCTGCCAACGCCGCAGAGCGCGGACACGACGTTGAGTTGTGGGAAGAAAAATCCGAACTCGGTGGTCGCTTCGCCATTGCGGCCCAACTTCGGGCAAACCCGACCTACCAAGACTGGATTGACTGGTCCGCGGCTCGACTGCCGAGATTGGGCATCAATACCTACCTTGGCCGGCGCGCTTCGGTGCGCTCAATTCTTGACGGCAACTTCGACGTCGTCGCATTTGCTACAGGTTCGCACGCTAGGCGCCCAGGGATTCCTGGGGAGTATCTTCCGCACGTGTTCGGTGCGGACGCCGTTATTCGCGGAGTCACTCAACCCTTAGGGCACCGAGTGCTGGTGATCGCAGCCGACGACGGACCATCTCCACTCACCGTGTCCGACCACCTCGCGCACTTAGGACACGAAGTTGTTTTGGCATTTGAAACACCAGGACCTTCACCCCTTGTGGGCAAGTACTCCGCGGGCGCAATGTTTGAAAGTTTGGACGAGGCCGGTGTTGAGATTTTGCAGATGGCTGTTGCAACCGAGATTCGAGCCA
>Ga0247843_1002988_pt1 | contig 28912 bp, 22 predicted proteins | sample LaCruzMarch2017__FD_192420 | JGI IMG/M metagenome (GOLD analysis project Ga0247843, IMG submission 192420) | Freshwater microbial communities from meromictic Lake La Cruz, Castile-La Mancha, Spain - LaCruzMarch2017_8m | ecosystem: Environmental > Aquatic > Freshwater > Lake | place: Spain... | reverse complement strand
GTCAGCATTAGCTTTGTAGGTCGAAGTGGGCAAGGATCTCGTACAGCTTTCCCAATGAATGATAATAGCCTTGCTGCGATCATATTCTCTACACATGGTATGTCATAGAATCGTTTTCTGACTTGATTGTTCGTTATTCTTTCTCTCTTGACTTGGAACATAGATATTTTTACTATGCGACGGATATTTTGTGCGATGAAGATGTCGAAATTTGTAAGAGATGACAATTATAACTAAGTAAAGTTTTATCTATCAAATTGTGCCGACAATCATGTTACATTTAAATTGGATGAGCTTCCTTCATATTAAATGCATATCACCTATCAACAGACCTAAGACCTCGTTCTAAGTTCGAACTTTCCACTGACACTTTCCCGCGCGAAGTAATATCTTTCTTTCTCTAGGCGGAGAAGGAAGGAAGGAAGCAACAACAAAAAAGTAAATTAGCCATACAATGGCAAAGATGAGAGCTATCGCAATATGAATTATTCTTCATCGCCATTATCACAGCAACATCAGCAACGAGACATGGTCGTGACTAGTGCTAATCAGCATTATCATGCGTTGACAACAACGAGGAATAATGTTGCATCGTCTTCTTCATCGCGCCACCACCCCGCAGCAGCAACAACCAACACCACCATGACGGCGATGACATCGTCTACTTCAGTAGCAGCGAATCATGACGATGATGATGATGATGATGATGATGAATTATTAGCAATGAAAATATCAAACGAGACTAAACCAATGATGCATCTATTGCGTCTACTCGGTGAAATTGAGACAACTACTACTACTACTACCAACACCAACACTACGAATGACAACAAACAAGACAATAGACATTATTATACAGCAGCAGCAGTATCGTCATTAAGGACTGATTTCTTAAACGAAGTCAGTACGATTGAAAATCGACTAATTGATCATCATACATTAGTCGTACAAGGTCTACAACCTAAGGCATTACCAAAAGGATGGATTGCATTAATTGATGATAGTAGTAATGATGGTGGTGGTGGTGGAAGTAGTGGTGATATATATTATGCCAATGAGATTACGGGAGAGACACAGTGGGACCGTCCAACAACAACTATCGTGGACAATAAGAGTCAGAAGAGTAGTAGTAGTAGTAGTGTCACTACTTCAATCATTAGCAGTTACAGTAGTAGGGATAATCATCATTATCAAGAGACGAGAGGAGGAGGAGGAGGTGCTAGTAGTAGTAAGCAGCAGGAGAGGATATCCAACATTGAATTAAATAATAATAATAATAATAATAATAATAGCAGTAGTAACAGCAGCAGCACCATGAATAACAATAGGAATCCTAACGTCCAAGTCAACAATATAAGACAAAGTAGTAATAACAATAATAATAACAATGATAACAACCCACCATACAATAATAATAGATACAATTATAATGATGGTGGTAAACTGAATAACAATCAAGTCAACAACAACAACATCAACAACAACAACAAAATAACAACAACAGCCACCACAAGTACACGATCAAAGAATAATCAACTGGCTTCATCATCAATAACATCCGAGGATGATAGTAGAGATAGTGTTGAGGAATTATATCTAAGTGTGGAGGAATTAAATTACAACAACAATAACAGCAACAGCAAGGGAGATGATATTATGGGAATGAAGAAGAATGCAAAAACTATGAAATCATCATCATCATCTTGGGATGATAATGTGAAGGAGGACGAAGAGGAAGAGGATGTATCATCATCATTGAGAATGAAGATACAGCAGCAGCAGCAGCAGCAACAACAAACGACGAAGAAGTTACTACAACTCCCACCTGATTGGATTGCATTAGAAGATGCTGATAGTGGCGAAGTATATTATTTAAATCAATTAACCATGGCAACTACATGGGATAGACCACCACTGATGATGGATGATGATGATGATAATACTAATAATGATGAAAATAATGAAGGAGATGGCAGCCTTCGTCGTGCGAATAGTGGTGGTAGTAGTAGTAGTAATGATCATGATGACAATGAGGTTGATGGTGATGATATTAATGATAGTGCTGATTATTATAATACTAATACTGCTGATGATGATGATGATGTATTACAAAATAATCAATCATCGTCAGTATCCATGGGTGTTAGTGGATTAGAAAATAATTATCAACATGGTATTGATATATTACCAGATGAGTGGGAGGCAATATTTGATCCAGATAGTGGTGAATATTACTTTGCTAATTATAATACCGGAGAAACAACTTGGGACTGCCCACCAACCATTACTACTGAGGAGAATGATATAACTAATGAAGAAGAAGAAGATGATGACGAATCAGAAGAAGAAAATGATGATGATAATTACTCTTCTACACAGTCATCATCATCATCTCCTCCTAGGCAGAATAATAATAATAATGTAAATGTAAGTACACCAAAGCTATTATTACTCCCCGGTTGGTTTGTTACTATTGATGAAGATAGTGGTGATCCTTACTACTGCAATGAGATAACAGGTGAAACTACATGGGATGCCCCTACTACTACTGCTACTACTTCTATTAATGGTGCTAACGATGTTGACAATGATGATAATAATGAAGATTGTGTCAAGAATGATAATTATCATGATAGTGTTGAAACTCTTGAAGTAGACAACAATAATGCAGATGGTGATAATGATGATAACATACCATCTAGTTGGTTTGCAGTAGTAGATCCAAGTAGTGGTGATGTGTACTATTGTAATGAAATAACAGGCGAAACGACATGGGATAAACCATCATCAATAAGACCATCATCAAGGAAAGAATGGGGGGAAGGAAAACGAACAAGGGGAGGAGAAATGGCAACAACAATGGATGATACAGATGAAGAACTTGAACACAATAGTTTAATTTCACGTTTGACACTTACTGATACACCGATATATGAAGATGATAGTTGGACCTCATCGAGGTAAAAAAACAAATTTATTGTATCAATTATTGTGCGTTTTTGTTCGTTTGTTGTTTGTAGACTTTTGATTTGTTTTAATAATAGGGTGTATAACATAAGTAAAACCCAGTTTATGTTATACCCATGCTGATAGACGATAGAGTGTATATTGTTATTAAATTCAAAAGAGTGATTTCAACGAGAAGTTTGTACGTGACGTGCACTCATTCCTATAATATGTAGATGTGAAGACAAAAAAAACAAAGATACGAAAAGCAACACCTTTACCATCGGTACAAAGTATTATTACTTTTATCTAACTCTCTTGATTAGCAACCACGAATATATTCAAAAATTTGAGATGCTCCAATAATATTCCTATGCTAAATACCATCTACTGATACCATCTATCCAATCGACCCAAAACCCACCCCCATCCAAAAATAACAAATAATACATCTAAAGACTCCTCCTCCTCCTCCTCTCGTATGTGTGTGTGTGTGTCACAAGTGTGCGTGTACTATGTACCTCTACTTCCCAAGGAACATGTTCACACGTTGCATAATAAAGTCCTGTTCCGGGTCATATGGATGTTCCTTACTGGGGATTTCCAATATCGTGGGTATTGTTTGATTATAATCCTTTAGGAAATGACGCATATCATTCGCCACGTGTTGATTAATTAATATAATACCAATATCATCACGTGTCGTGAATGATTTCAATGTACTCTCGATGACGGATGTGGAGGTATCCGCCTTGACTGTTAGAAAGTTACAGGAGTCGGCAGTACGATGGCCGATGCCGGCAAGGAGGAAACCGGTGACGGTGTCTTCATCTCCGATTACGGCAACTAATTTACCAGCATTCTAGATATTGGTTTTGTAGATGTGTGTGAGTGTGTGTGTGCAGGCAAGAGCAGATATGGTAGATGAGAGAAGATGATGTGATGAAATAATTCATTGCCGTTAAGAAATGACAGCTAGCTGATCATCATCTATTAATGAAGTGACGATTAAAACAATGGCCAAACTGTAGCGCAACGACCACCACTACCACTGACTGCACCCGACGGTGTCGCACCACCTCCTTCCGCCGTCAGAGATTAAATTGTTTGCTCGACAAATGCGTAGATACTCACCATGATTTAGATTTTTAATTAATGCTCGCTGGTTTCTTGGGGGCCGGGGACGAACAAATTTCACTCCTTTTCAGCTCAAACAAATTCTTGAGGAGGTACTTATGTATTAGGCTCATTGACTTGCAAGAAGAGATAGTACACCCATCAGCTTCCATTTACTTATCAATCTTCCATTTACTCATTAGTCCTCAAATTAAATTGTTCGCACATGTACATATAAAATAAGTCTCATCATGAAAATCGCTTTGATTCAACCATCATTGCAATGCTCATGTGGCTGAACAAAGGTTTCCATTTCCTCCCCTGTTACAGCAGTGTCTGTCACATACTCTAGCTGTTCCGCCGATGAACATGTAAGATGTATTGTCAGACGCTAGATGCAGTGGAGTCATACCAACCACATCTTGAATGAAGCATGTGGAGGGAGACGCACTCACGAGTAACTGAATAATCGACAAATTGGCTTGGCACGAGTTCCTGCCGCAATATGAAATATGAAGAGGAGTTCAGTTCACACAGTCAACCAGATTTGGTGATTCTGGTAGCTCAAGTAAGATTTGATCCATGTGCAATGGAGGGTTGAATGGAGAGCATGCATGGAGACTTTACTGTAAATGATCTGGAATCTGGAACACTGTGCTAGAAAATTTACAGCATCTCTATTTCTATTATGTCTCCTCAAACATAAACATAAACATACCCCTCCCAACCAACATACTTTAGAGGTTCATTGCTCCTTTTTACTGTAGGACTAAAAACGAATACTGAAGTGAGACCTATCTACCATCCCAGTTGTTCAAATGTTGCAAATACCAAGGATTACTAGGTACATAATCAAGCTACTAACAAGACGGCAGGATTGAGTTCACCTTAGCTGGTAATGTTGCTGACATGTCGGCAATGACTCGCAAACAGTTTTTGTGTGTTGTTTTGCCAACACCATATACAGAACCCACCACATCATGCCACCAAGGAATAAGAGGAGGGGCCGCGGCACTACGAGGGGGCATCTGCTGCCGGGGCATCTGCTGCCGGGGCATCTGCTGCCGCAGCGTCTGCTCCCGCCACGTCGGCTGCCGCGGCTCCTTCTGCTGAGCCCTACTTTGACTTTTGCTTGGTATACAGCATTGAGTGGATATGGCTCAGTCGGCTATGAGCAATAGTGGTCGAGGGGTGGGACTAATCCGCGGTGCAGGAACACGAATGACTCTATGGTTTTATGCCATGATAAGATTGCTATGTGTAGGGAAAGCACTAACTGCAACCATCCACCAACAAAAGTTTGTCAAGCTGAGTCTGAAGGAAAATGTCGCTGCAGCTGTGCGTGATATTACCAATGAAAAGTTTTGGAAACGTATACATTGTCTTGTGTGCTGTTTTGGTTTTTCCTGTCCTTTGTTTGCTTCCCTATTGTGATAAGTCCATGCCAGCAATGGACAAAATTTATTATCTGTCACACAGGACCACAATTGTGCTGGAAAAGTCAGAACAGGACTTGAATGATGAATCATTGTTTGATGACATGACGTTGGATAGTAACTTCCATTGTGAAACGGACATGATGGGTGGTGACAATGATGATGATGACAACGATGATGTTGTGTTTTCTAATGATCAACACCTACCTCTTCTGACAACAATTCGGATGATGATGATGATGATGATGTGGCCAAAGCTGTACCAGACCACTCAAGTCATTTAGACGACTTTTCATCTGGCACTGGGACAAGCGCAAGCATCGTATCGAGCATGAGTATGCCATTGCGGGTTGGGCGCTGTGTGCCCTCGAAGATGTTCGATGTTCGAAAGGATGTCCTATCGAGGATGACAGGGGACCATCAATCTGCCATTGACAAGGGTATCATTCGTACTCCACCTTGTGCTAACACTAACCCTGCTGTCTCATCCATGTCCAAAGCAGATATACTTGACAAACAAGTTCAAGGCATATCAATACCGCACGTATCTTTATGATGCTGCTTCTTGCTGGTTAGGTCAAGATGTTGTGAAGGGGGATTCTTATTTGTGGCATGAAAAGTATTCCTTGCGTTCGACGAAGGTACTGGGATTTGTGGCATGTCGTGTAACGTCCAAGCTTTGTGGTATTGGTGCTGCAAAGAGGTGTTGAGGTGGAGTGAAACAAATCAAGACTGGTAAACGTTCTCATTTGAGTGACGAGTCAACTGAGAAGAGGAGCATCATATTTGCTAATGCAAAGGTTACACAGGGACGAATGAAAAGTGACAGACTACAAGGTTTGGATGTTAGGGGGGCCAATGTTTCCTTCGGAGATGACGATATAAACTTCGATCTTCAGCTGGAGAGGTTTGGGGTAGACATGGAGGCGTTGAAGCATGTGGCATGTGCCAATCTGTCGTGTATTTCGGGCATGGGTTGAAGATTGGGAGGAAGAGGCTAGTAGGAAGAGAAATGACTGTGTCTGTGAGTTGCTTGCAAAGTATAAAGGTCTTGTCTTTCGTGATCCTGATAATAACAACTGTGCATTTAAAGAGTGGGATGATAATTTGGAATTCCGTTCGGGACAAGGTGGTGGATGGTTTGTGATTTGTGATTGCGGAATGTAACCATGATCCTGAGAACCCGCTCCAAGTGCCATTCACACTGGAGATAGCATGTGAGCTTATAGGGGATACTGAACAAGGGGAGGGAATCAAGTAATACAGCAAGATGGGGAGTAGGTGTCGGGAGGAGGTAATTCAAGTAGTCAAGCATGATGGGGAGTAGGTGTCGGAGTGTCAGGTTTTTCCTTGGTGTATTACCCTTTTCCCCAGATATATTGGTGTCAGAGTGTCGGGTTCTTCCTGGGTGTATTACCCTTTACCCCCAATATATTTAAATTAGTAATACTTTTTTCCAATAGAACCCTTCTCCATATCCATTTAAATTAGATAAGGATGTCACTCCAGCGTGATATATGGTCTCAGGGACCTAAGAGTAATGTTGTGCTTGATAAAGGAGTAGGAGTCTCTGTTAGTACTTATGATTCATACCCCACATCCAGTTCATACTCACAGCAGGTCTTTTTTCATATATATTAAGTGTTTAAACACCTTCAACTGTGGCTACAGGTCATAAGGATGTCACTCCAGCCTGATATATGGTCTCAGGGACCTAAGAGTAATGTTGTGCTTGGTGCAGGAGTAGGAGTCTCTGTTAGTACTTATGATTCATACCCCACATCCAGTTCATACTCACAGCAGGTCTGTTTTATATATATATTAAGTGTTTAACCCTTTGTCTACCGGACGTACTTTACGTAGACAATTTTGCTGAATTTCCCGCTTAATTTTGGGCTGGTGGATTTTGACCATGAATATCGCCGCTACCACTACTACGATGAGTTAGGTCCTGGGTAGAAATGCAATTAGGTAGCTCTGATAGTCGTCCATTCATAGATATTGATAGTTTAATATATTACGGCCGTTTTTTGTGACATTTATCTATTCTCGATATCGACCCTATTTAAGATTCTCAGATGGGGCCACTAGTTCCTACGTTGGCTCGTTACTGAAAAAAAGCTGCCAAAAAGCTGCCACGGTAGACAAAGGGTTAAACACCTTCAACAGTGGCTACAGGTCATAAGCGTGTCCTTTAGACACTCTAGCCTGCATGGAATGTCGCCGAGTCGCCAACATGACCAAAGACATGTCGCCGACACAACACACCATGTCTGCAAATGAAGGCTTGGGAAGACATGACAGAGGAATATGACATCCCTGCAAAGGAGTTCACTCACTGAATAGGTATCCTAATAGTGACACTCATATATAGCACCAACACCGTCCATTACGACAATTCAGCAAGTTGGTATTGGAATTGCACACACATATTATAGCACCTTAATCTTGAAAGCAACCAAAAACTTTATTTTATCAAATAATGATACACCAGGATTTGATATTTTCAACTTTCTCTTACCCCATGATCAATTTGATGGAACTAACAACAGTAGTTAGATGTAGATGTAAACTAAAACAAATACATAATAAGTAACTCCTTCTGTTTGTTTAGTCTTTTGGATTCCTCACTCTTATTACTTCAAACTTTGAAGCCCCCACATTTCTATTGTTTAATCAATGTTCAAAGGTTGGGCTCCTTTCAAGAAGATAGATGAGTCCACAAACAAGACGATGGGCAAATGTTTGGACCACCAACTGTGACGTATAACTAATGAATGGTTGGAAATGATTCCTCTAGTGATCCAACGAGTACCTTCCACTTCTCTGTCAAGCTGGTATCTTTACCTGGTAGGGAGGTTAGGAAAATAATGTAGAATACAGTTACAGAATTTCCTATTGTTTTCAACTAAATAGCATACACAACATCCCAAACACCCTAACATTCAGCTTGAGATTTCCAATTTCAGCTTTTAAAACAACATATCAGCAATAAATGCACCTGCCATTATACCACCCACCATTTGCAATGCATTGTTCCCTCCTCCACCACCTCCGCCCATAAATCCCTGTCTACCAGGCTTGACATGCCGTCTCTTCTCTCTACCAATTGATGGATTATGATTCGGCTCAATGAAACTGGGGATACAATTAGTATTCCTCCCACCACCAGGTGGTGAATTACATCCCAATGAAAAGATTCGTGACCGTGCATCAAACATTTGACTGGATGTAAGTTGTGGACGTTGACTCAGTCCCTTGGACTTTAATTGACGTTGGACCATTTCTAGAAATTCATGATAGGTCGACATAACTGCCGTGGATTCATATGCCTTTAGGAATGCCTGTGTCATAGCCCCCCCTGCCTCCTTACCATATCCACCACCAATATCAGCACTCGTTTGTGCATCCTCACATCCCGAGAAGAGACATACATCTCCTGCCGAATGGGCAGGATTTGTATCCTCTTTCCATTGCTTTGTTCGAACATTATAATCATATGGTAAATCTAATCCCGTACCACTGTGACACATGTCCATTAATGCCGTTAATCGTGCACCGTCCGGTAAGTCATAACACAATGTACCCCATAATACATCATCGGTAATTTGTCCCTTCTTCTGAAAGTCTACTGGTACAATCGTTTCATTCCATCCATCACTTTCATGTCCACTCTTGTCTGGAACTTGTCCACCATGTCCGGAGAAGTGAAAGAATAATACATCCCCTTTATGTACATCTGTCATGAACCATTTAATTGCCTTTAGTATGTTTTCGACTGTAGGTTGATATTCACGTCCCCGGTTACGTTCATCTGACAACAGTAGCATGTGCGATCCGTCATTGGGAAAACCATTCCGTTGGAGCAGTGTCATCATATTCTTAGCATCATTGACACACCCACGTAATTTAGCACGTGTGCCCTCATAATTAATTCCAATGAGTAATGACTTATGTCGTCCATTGGGTGATACAGCTGAGGATACACCACGGGGGATAGATGGGACCGATTTTAGACCGAGGGGTGGTGGACTAAACTGTACTGGTGCACCCTGAAATCGACGCCATTCGATGCAATAATCTGAAAGTGGAGCACCCCCCATCACACCACCACCACTACTATGGTGGTCAACGCGGATCGCAGTTGCCATGGGAGGGATAATGTTGTTATTTTGCTGCAATGGTGTTACACCATTTGCTGGATTGGCATATGGATTATATGCAGCCGCGGGTGACAATCCATTGTTGTTATTGTTGTTAGTTGTTGCTGCTGATGTATTCTGCTCCCACGGATCATATGTTGGTGCCGACGTTGAACTAATTAGTTCATCATATGTTGTCGGAATACCATTATTTGGATTGGCATATGGATTGTATGACGTCGTCCCCCCACTGGCAGCATCAGCATTATTGTGAAATTGCAAACGAAAGAATGGCTTGCCATTATCATACTGCCATTCATTCCTCGGTGGTATTGATTTGACCACCTCACTCCCATCTGGACCACGAACACGTATTTGTTGATCTGGTCCGTATCCATCTGGTACAGGAATTCTCATTGTAGTAGTTGTCGTCGTGGATGTTTTTGTTTTCTGATATGGAGCTGTTGTTGTACTTGTTGTTGATGCTCCTCCACCAAATTGAACTCGGAAATATGGCTTGGGTGCATCATACTTCCATTCATTCCGTGGTGGTATTGATTTGACCACCTCACTCCCATCCGGACCACGAACACGAATTTGTTGACCAGGATTCATCCCTTCTGGAATTGGCACTCTCATTGTTGTGGCTGCCGACGACGACGATGACGATGACGCAGTAGTAGCAGTAGATCCCCCGGGGGGCATGTATGGTGGAGCAGAATTGATTGCGTCGAGATTGATATTGTTAAATGTCGAGTAGAGCGAATTATCATTCGTCGTCGACCCACCCCCGAAAGTTGGTGGAGTCGCTGCCGTGATAGGAAGGTGAGATGTTAAATGTACCGCCGAGGCAGGAATTGCCATGGCGGGCGGGACATAAGGTACATATTCCGACGCCACTGGAACATATGGAGATGTGGCCGCTCCTCCTCCTCCTCCTCCGGGGGGGATGTAGGGTGATGCAACTTGTGCTGCATACGCAGTTGGCATTGATGTTGTTGTTGCTGGAGGATAAGACGACTGCTGCTGCTGCTGCGATTGATTTTGATTACTATTGATACGATTATTCATCGCCGCAGGTGGGCCCTGGGCGGCAGCCATGACCTTCTTCATAAATCCCATAGTTGATGTGCTGGACTGCGACGCCTACGCCAAGCCAAGGTGAGGGGAGTAGGACAAAAAATGACGGCATTTGGTTAGTCGTGCAGCTACGTAGGAATAGTACCACGAACTGGATTTGCAGAAGATGATGACTACAACAACTGAAACTGATATGTAAAATCGCTGCTAAAGGGGAAAACCTCCATCAAAAAATGCCAGTCATGCTTTCCATCATTAACCCAATTAAGCAACAACATCACACCTCCAACATTGAATTATAATGTGGACGACTGCCTTTTGTGCCCATTTTGCAATGAGTCAAAGTCCATTCTTGATGTAGACGATTTCATCGTCAGTTCTGTCGTACAGTACCTTGGCGTACGGAGCCTTATACAATTCGGTGCCACTTGCAAATCATACAATATAGTGGTATCAAAAGAAGTTGTACGTAGGAAAGAATACATCATGTCGTTCGAGAAGGATGTTGCACGACTACTAATCGATTCTGAAATGAATGAGGATGACAAATTCTATTTCGCTGAAACGCTAGTTTACAATGCCATGAGATTAATTGATAATGAAGCTCTTCATCCATTCTCAGAAATGATAGAGCGATACTATCATGTTCATGAATGTGGCTGCTGTCGAAGTTACACTCTTGACTCAGTTTTTGTCTACGAGTGGAAAGAACTTCAAGACTGTTTTTATCAAGAACGTAAGAAAATTCTTGAATTAACCATGTCAACAGAATCAGAAATGGGATTTCACGACGATGATGATGCAACATTAAGATTGAACGGATATACATTCTGCATCATCTGTGGCGCTGAAGAAACTGAAGACGAATGTGATTGCCGTTGCTTATGCAACAAGTGTGGCAAGATAAGCGACGGTGAATGCACTTGTTCTGATAAGATCTGCGATAATTGTGGCAGAGCCGAATCTGATTGTAACTGCTGCGGACCTGGATGCATGTATCGTGGTGGTATGGACGAAAACAGTGGATGTACATGTTTCAGCATTGAAACATTGCGTATGAGTAGGATATACGAGGATGCAGTAGGTGCTTACACGCCTCCCTGGGGTTTTTTGTGCTGTCACACATATGTTCAAAGCCATTTGAATCACTTGCCTTGCTGCTACAATGCGGACGAATACGGGACAAACTTTTGGCAGAACACTCTGTGGAGGGGGTCAGCAAGATGCAGAGAGCGACCAAGGACAAAAGCAAGAAAGGGCGTTTAGTAGGTGGGCAATTTTTGAGAGTCTTTGAACACAGCTCGTAGGTGGGCTTACACCTTTTACAGAAATAGGAAACAATGGAATATGAAGGCAATAGTTTTGATAGCTTGTAATATATTGAGAATTAGGGTTAATAAGCACATATGATTTTTTACTATTATTATTTCAACATTATCACAACATTTTATACCTCAACAATTAAGGGGAAGACACTAATCCGTGCCGAAAACGGACTAAATCCGCAAGTTGATTCGCACCATGCCAAGTTATTGCCACTAGTTCACCTATATTATCGCCTACTTTAAGTATTGCTGACGCAAAGGAATCGTGACCATCATATATATCCGCAAATCGAGCACTCTTCCCAGCATCATATGCAAGATTGTCAAATACCTATCGCAATAGAAAAAAATGCATTAGTAAAATTCAACATATGTCGGGATCAATGGCATAAAGATCAAAATATGACAAACCTTCGGAACCATTTCACCAATTAGATGTTGACCATGAACACGATTGCGACGATATCCTGCTTGCTCCATTGCCAACTCTCCTATACTAATGGGCTTCTGGACATAAACAGTTGCACTCGACGAGGGAAGCGGTATGTCGTAGAATCTGTCCTTCTTCAAAATGTTTACAGTCATCGAGTGTTTACCAAACATAAATTTCTTGAAGTCTCGCATCTTATGCATCTTCTCTTTTGCCAGCTGTGACTCGTGTTTTGCTTTTTCCAGCCAATTTGTAAGTTGGAGTGTGTTCATACTTGCCAGTCTCGCTTCGTCACTTTCTTCCTCAGCACTGAAATAGTATATGTCTACCAATTTCATCCACGGACCAAAGAAGACCCATACAGTTATGCGTAGAGTCCATCTAATCAGAAACCCCCATGGGACAAACAATAGTATGAAACTGAGCACAAAACTCGTAAGAGTAATCCAGAATGAAATGTAGCACTCCTGCCACACTATGATATTCTTGATGATTCTTAGCCCAACGCAAATAATCCTGAGCCAATATTGAAGCAGCTCAAGTTGCACTTGAGTGGGGTCTAAGTTCGACGTGCTGAAGTCACCAGACGTCTCTGTCAATTCTGACCACTGTTGATCCAGCGTCTTCGCATATTCCGCAGCACGTGTCTTAACTTTCTCTTCTACATCCTGAACTGTTTTGGCCATTCTGTCTTCGGCAACTCCTTCGTTTACATGAATTTGATGCGGCTTTGCAGCGGTATTAGCGACAAACGACGTCAGAAGATAGGGGAAACTTTTACAGCACATCCAGGGATTAGGATTGTTTGCTCTGTATCTTGAAGCGGATAGCATCGCCCTGAAGTAAATTGAAAGATTTGAACATGAATGAATTCTTCAAAAGTCATAAATAGAAGTACACATTTCAATAACATACCATCCCACAGTGGCGAAAATGAAAGCTGGAAATAGGTCATAATTCTCAGCAAGGATGACCAGACATACGAATAATACCAAGGAGTTGATAGGGAAGTGTACATCGACCCAACTGACAGAATGCGAAGTGGAAAAACTAGGAATAGGTAGAGAAAACTTGTCCTGTCCTCTCCATAACAGCAAGCTTACTAACAATTCTTGAAATAGGATCAAGAATGATAGGTAACACAGTACTTTGATCGAATAGAAATTTACAAGAACAGTATTAATATAAGGTGAGAGTCATCAAAAGCAAGCAACAAGTAAGTTGCACGTAAGAACAAAGATAAAACTTCTTACATTCGTCACAGTACGACGATGTGGCTCTCTGAATTTACGGAGAAAGCAAGAACACACAGATGAGCGTATCAATTCACAGACAAAGTACAAAGACGTATCTTCAAGTCGTCTACTTACTACAGAAAATTTTCTTGGGTTGACTGCGCCTTCAACTGTTTGTTTAATCACATCAAACTCTTTCTTGCTTCCTTCGTTGACGTTCACACTGAAAGGCAAAGACATGTTCGACAGCAATAGCGTACGTTCATTTGCCAATTCCATTCGTAATCGAATTTTTACAGTACCGAACTTTGCTTCCCGCGGACCAAAGTTGGCATCTCGAAACAGATTGTATTCCAGGAGATACGTCGTGCCCGGATAAAAGTTTGACAAATCAATGGTAACTCGACCGATCTGATCATGACGATTAACAAAACCACGATCAAAATCAAACACACCCAAAAACAATGGTGATGAAGTATGCATTGTATGGAAGATGAAGGCACGTTTTGACCAGGGGAGCCATCGTGGTGAGAGACAATTGTCAATAATGTCAGTCCGTGCAGCACAATCCTCATAGACCAGAGATATGAATGCATCAGTCTTATTATTGAGCACTTGTGCCTTGACACTGCCGACACCCACTGCGTCCATGTTTGGCAACCCATCACAGGAGAGAATTTCGACGAAGATCTTTCCTAAATGTCCAGAACCAATATCTGTCCATTCGATCGATTCGTGCATCACTTCTTCTTCAATCTTTTCTTTTGTTAGCCATGTTGTGCTGTCTTTGTGCTTCGGATCAGGACCTGGACGGACCAGGTAAATCATACTCCCTGCATCTGGACCCTCTTTGACTTTCTTCGAGGTCACACGTGCTGTCCCCACTATACCCTCGGCAGTCCCTGTGATCATATTCTTGAGCTTTTCCCCTCCACTTCCAACCGCTGACACTTCCTTTGTTTCCCGATCATGCTTCATTATAAAATCAATATCGTACTCTGTTGCACGACGAACGCGAATAAATATCTTACCCGTGTTATAGTCAGGCTGGCCTAGTAGCGGTTTTAATGCATACTCTAACCGTTCACCATTCGATGTGTATAAGGTGCGTGCATCAACTTCAAACGCTCCCATACTGTCTTTCCCGCCTATCATATCATAATCCTTCACCTCAAACATAAGTCCCTCCTCCGATTGGAATAGCTCAAGTGCATCAACCGTCCAAAGGAATAGCGATTTCTTCCGGAGAGTCCATATGGGGTTCAAAGTTGTTTTCATATAGTCAGTCTTGTGTATCTTCTTCCTGTTCCAACGGACGACTACATATGGATCTGAATTCTTAATTTTATCCGTACATGGCAGATTGATACCCGAGCAAATGTCAATAAGTAATGTTAGCTTCTCATCCTTCTGTAACATAATATCCGTCCCAAGTGCAGACTCGACACGTGACTTTAATCGTTCAGTCATCAATGCTTTATTCCGTTCAATTACGGTGCAGAAGTCAGACATGGCCGAGTCACTTTCGAATACAAATTCTCGATATGCTGACTTTTTGGCTCCCATGTACTTTATTACAACTGACCGTTTCTTCTTTTCGACAATGTTAAAGATTCTAAGAGGTACCTTGTATCTAGGATGCCATCCCTCAGCATTCGTGGAGATTGAAGATGTCTCTTGATATGCCGCTAAGACATCGTCGTCATCGAAATGATTATTCCTTGCCTTTTCGACATTCTTCTTGACAAAACCATCGACAGATGATAATGCACCGTCCAATGTCTTGCTTTTGCCCTCTACATTCTTCTTCACAAAGTCGACAGATGAGAATGCACCATCTAATATCTTACTTGTGCCCTTAATTGTTGTGGCTTTACCCACTCCAGGGTACGAGATTCGGACGTAGCATACCTTCCCTGCTGGCTGTGTGTGTATTTCAACTGCGAGCAAACGTCGGCGAGATGACGTGGTCAATGCCGAGGGTAGGAAGTGACCATGATTGAGCGGTATTGGAGATGATACCTCCCATGTTCCCTCAGTTGTAGCGGTCATGCTTATGGTGTATCGACGCTTGAACGCAATCTGCGAGAGCCGTTCGATGCTTTTGTGCAAATTTTTACCGATTCATTTCTCTTCTCCCGAAACCCCCAAAACTTCAAACTCAAAGAAGACGGATGCAAACAACATCATATGTAGCCATGACAATAATTTTGCTTTCATCATTATTCGTCGAATACTCCATCCCTAGAAAGATTCATATTTCTCTTCTCCCGAACCCCCATTCATTCGTCTAATTAAAACCAATGCAAAGGTAATAATCTTATAATTGGCGTACCTATTTTTTGTCGAGTTGCCCCTGGGTTGCCGAATTCATCTCTTCCATTCAATATTTATCAACCTTTACAGAATAAGCAACAACTCGAGAAAGCATGACTACTACTGTAATCAATAAAGGAACGTCTACTGCTTCTCCAATCAAATTCAAAGCAGGAGCAGTTTCCGACATTACTCACGAATGATACATGCACTCGTTAGCATCCTTGGTCCAGAACAATGCCCCAAAACTGCCAACGAACTCCTAAGCATCTACGCTAATCGGGAAGATCAATTATGTCACAATCTCAAGAAGATGGTTATAACTGAAATTGATAAACATGTTATTAATCTAGGTTTACCAAAGTCAACAAATGAACTACTCACCGCATACCAGGGACAAGAGGATGAATTGTTACGTATGCTACGTACGATGGAGCGTAAGAATGAACAGTTGTTCAGTTGTTGAAAGGTAGAAAAACGGCGCAAGGATGGTAAACAGTTGTAGGGGATAGTCATTGGCAATGAAGAAGGGAGTTGGAGTTAGGAGGAATCGTCTGGATTATTTTGGCTCATGTTTGATGCGCAGCTCACTTATCGTACTTAATAGTTTAAGCCAAGATCAATATTCTTCTCTCAATTCCCAAATACTTAGACGCACAAAAAACGATTCCCAACCTCCTCCACTTCCTCCATCCCTCCCCACAAATTATTGGCCGCTTTCATACCTTCGCTTGCCTCCGCATGAAATTAAAATGATAACTTCACACATCCCAAGAATTTCTCTATCTCCCTTTTCCTCACTTCCCCCTCATCTGCTGCATCTACGAACGATAGACCCTATTCCCATGAGGACCAAGAGTCTCAGCATACCCAAATTCATTATTCCTCTCAGCATAACCATTATAATACGGTGCCATAACATTACTCTCCGGCACGGCATCGTCCTCGACCTCATATGGGACCACCACGAATTCATGACTGCCATCATGTATCGTCTTGGTATTGACCCATCGCATAGTCCATCCATTCCCGGGAGTTTCAAAGACGGCATGATAGGGCTGTGTGCCCCCTCCACATTGGAGTTCATAATACTGTCGTTTGCAATTGGGTCCCTGTAGAAATTCTACATTTACCTTGAAGGACTTTTTACCAACATCCTTGGACCAGACCAAAAGTTGGACACTCTTGACATGATCCGCAATGGGGATAGATCGTACAGTCTTGTCGCCCTGACTGTATAGCTTGGTACTCGATTTCCATATGGCGTCAAAGACCTTTTGACGTTCGGCCGATCGTTCCGGGGTCATGACGTCGACGCCGACTAATGCAGGAAAGGCAGAGTCATCACTTGTACTAATTTCGAGCGTTTGTGGTCCCGCCGAGTCCGTATTCTTGAATTTGATACATCCACGGTACGGCGTCTCGCTCCCGTTCATACATTTAATGTCCATGAAGTGTACCCGACGGATCGGTCCAAGCCATAATTCCACACGGGCCGTGAGTGGTCGACCATTCGATTGGACATATATTTGTGCACGTTCGGCACCCAATGGCATTTTGAAGGTAAGGCGCGACTTGCCCCCCTGAATGACTTGTAATGGTAAATTCGTTGGGAAGGCGGCAGGATCGTGCGATAGTTCGGATGATCGATCACCCGATACTACATATGGAGCAAGTGTTGCTGGACTGTCATTGATGTATTCATCTTGAGCGCGTGTGCGAGAGATGGGGGTGAAGGTTGGTAACCCTCCGTTGAATTCATGATTGAAGATGGCAGTATCGGATCCTCGGGCGCACGTTCGTTGTTGGTTGGTGGTGGCAGGGACGAATGCCGTCGCCGTGGGCGGCAGAAGAGTGCATGATAGCGCTAGTATTGATCTTCCGACCTTCATGAAGCGACGCTGAGGAGGTGATGAGGAGGAGTGATGGGGGGTGAAGAGGAGCAGGAGTTGATGGATCGATCAATGACGTTCCCGTGAAACCCAAGGGAGAAGATACCTTCATCAACCCCAAGGGAAGAGTACGGTAGATAGCATGAGATGAAAAAATGACCAGTCGCTGGATGATGGATGACCATATTGGTCACACACCGACCTAAGAGGACCTGAAGAGATGACAATGCCTTTCAACTACTGGAGGAAGAAGAACACATGCTGTAATAATGGTATGTTGAAAATAAAGTTCTCTTCGCTGTTGTTATTTGTATTTGTCAGCCTCGTCACCACAACTAGTTATAATCAATATCAAGATCCAAAGACGATTACGACGATTGTGCGCGATGTAGTGAAGAAAGTTGATGCAGCAAACGCAATGATTAATATCCCAGTCTACCTCGTTGGCGATACGCGTCAACCGTCGTTACTTAGTTTTTTAACCACCGATCTCTTACAACGATATGGCACGGGACGTACAAAGTTTATCTTCTCGGGATATTCACATAATTGCAACTGCACAGCGGTAGATGATGGACCACTACTCGACGTTCACACTCCATGTTTACTCCTTGCTCGTGCTAAGTATTGTTGGGCTGATCAATTGAAATGTATGTACCCCCAATGTAAGACTATGCTACTTGATGATGAAAAGTGTGAAAAGGTGCATGAAACATTCGATGGACGGCAATTCTACACTACCAATTGGGGTGGTGAGTATCTTCCATTAGGACCTAGGATGGATTCATGGGAGTCCTTTCTACGGATAAAACAGGATTATTCCCTTGGTACTACTGACGGCCGACAATTCACCCTACTACCATCGTCACAACGTAAGTTTGCATTCAATGCAATATTTAGTCAAAGTACAAATCTTTATCGACAGAAACTCGCCGAAATTATAACTAGTAAGGGAGAGAAATTTACAAAGAAGCATCCCCAACACCCCTTCTTTAGTAGCATGGCTAAGGAATGGGAACTACGAACTAACAGTGAAACGACAGAACAGTTACATACCGATGATTACATGCGTGTCGTACTTGATAGTGTATTCACACTATCCCCCTCGGGGCATAATCCAGAATGTTTTCGATTATTTGAGGCAATTGAAGCTGGATCAATCCCCATACTTACTAAGGATGATTTGTATGCGACACATCATTATAAGTACCCCGATAGAGCACATCCATGTAAGGGTGCCATGGAGCACTGGTATACGGCACCGCTGGTCATACTGAATACATGGAATGATCTATTCCCCGTAGTTGAGAAATTATTAAACGACCCTGCAAGTTTGGATGAATTGCAAAGTAAGCTACGTCTCTGGTATGAGGACTATATGCGTACGACTGTGGCCAAGTTTGAAGATTTATTCGTTTGAATCCGGTGAAGTTCTACCTCAACTGTGATTTTAAGCTTTTGTTATAAACATGCTTAAAAAATAAACTAATACATCTTAAAAAAAATCCAGGTACATTGAAGTTTGGATCATAACCTTGTCTATTTCATTCAAAATCAATCCCTTCCCTTAGTACATCCAATGTCACAATCCTCAATCCTCACTGGCAAAATAAGAACCTGAGTGTATCTGAATGGCTCATCAGGAAGTCATCTTCTTCTTTCTCCTCCTGGTCATTCTGCTTGGAGTGAATCAAAGCTTTCTCTTTCTCCTCCTGGTTATTCTGCCTGGACAGGATCAAAGATTTAACACAAATGTCGTTTAACTTACTCTCCATTGGTGGTGAGGACTTAGGTGTTGTTATCAAGCTCCTTTTTATCATTCTAATTTCCCGTTGGAGTGATTCATTCTGTATCTTCACCTCGCTAATGGCTTGGTGGATATGATGCATTCGGTCCTCGTGAGAACACAACGAATGTGAAGGTAGAATCACACTTGATGTTGATGGCAGACCTAAATCAATATAACTGGGTCTTGTGAACGCAGAAGATGGATTGTGGCGCGTTACATACGAATTCCATCTTTCGAATGAAGTGTTTGAACTAATGTTGCTGCTGTTGCTTGGTACTTGAAATCGCTCATATATCGGATGCTGAAGTAGTGCCTGGTGCCGATACATCCGTGGATGAGTAGTCGTCTGATATTGAGGTTCTGTCTGATAAGGAATATACTCTCCACAAGGTTCCATATTATCAAGATAAGTGATGTCGAAAGAGATACACTTTGATATGATCTCTCTTCAGTGTTAGTGAACGCTAAACGCGTTAAAATTTTCATTTTTTGCCATGGATTCTTTTCTCTTCTCCTTCTCAACGAATTGATGAGGCCAGTGAAGAAGCATCATCGCGCACGTCGGAGGCTCCCAACCAAGAGTTCCTCACAACTCACCAACAACACTCTAACGCTCATACTATTCAGTGTGCAGTGGAACACCATCGCTTAACCCGGACACTCCCTCAAGCTGTGCATCAATGTCCCAAAATTTGACCAATCAAGAGCAAGCTGAATGGAGGGAGCTAATTTTGCATGAGCTCAGTGCACTCCAAGTAAATAATAAGGCCATTCGACCTCGTCATAGCTATGACGAAACGGATGTGATGATCCATAACGCGAAACAAATGGGCAATGTGAATGTATCCAATTTCTATTTGACCGATCATAAGAACGGACAAATTGATTGGGCTATGACCGGTACGTTGACAGTGAAAGGTTCACCACCACAGCAGTTGAATGAGGACTATCTCCAACCGAAACGCGTTGTATATGATGAGCATAGAGATGCAGACAGGACGGTGACTTTGCAACCTTCGCCATCCGATGAGGATGGTCGTGAGAGAAATGATGAAGCACAAGGTGAAGAAGAGGAGGCTCAAGGCCCAACATGCGGCGTCATTTGGATGGCGACCAAGAGCTGGGGTGCCAAGGAAAGAGAGTCAGGTGGAGAAGAGGCTCTGATGAGCCATTCAGAGACACTGCAGTACCTATTGTGTGATTCATTTAATCATCCTCAGTTCCATGACGAGTTACCAAGTGGTGGAAAACAGGATGATAAATCGGAAGAAATATTAATGAGTCACACTGACACTCTCAAGTACATATTAAAAGAGGCGAAGGCCGATGCTGTCGAGGCCACGGCATATTGTGGCATAGGTGCATTACTGTTACATGATGATGAAACAAAAGAAACAAAGCAGATGATGGAAACTAAGAATGTGGAAGCAGAAGCGACGCAAATTCTCAAAGAGCTCTTAATAAAGAGTGAACAAATCGAGAATGATATCAAAATGGCTGTGATGGCGAGTAGTAAAAATCCTTTACAGGCAACCAAAACTATGCTGAATGAACTCAAGATGAAGAATAAGTTGATCAAGCAGGATATCGAAATGATTAAGGTTACAAAGGGAACAGACTACTTAATTAGTCCAATCGAGGCATTTGACCGTGCTGTTTGTGACTACGTGACTAGTCCAATCAATGCATTTAACCATGCCGTTTGTACTAATCCTGGCCCTTCTCACAATTCCCTCAATTCCAAACAGTCCTCGTCAGCACCAACCATCGAGTGGATCTGCAAAGAAGCTGGAATTAAAAGTAGTAATGGCACTATGCAGATAAAAGAAGAAGAAACCCTGATGAGTCACTCTGAGACGCTTAAATACTTATTGGAGGATTGTGGTATTGGGAGTATTAATGACTAATGAGCGAATGTAAGTTGTTGGCGGTAGATCGCATAGGACACATAAGTGTTATAGAAAGTAGAGTTCTTGTGACAGGATAGACGAAATGTAAAGCAGCTTCGATTTTAGTTGTAAATGATATAAGAATATAGCAGCTTAGCTTTTTGATTTTAGCTTAGTCATTCTATGTTGATAACATCCCATGCTGAGGTACTGTTCTCATGACAGGCGTCCACTATGTCTTCCAAGGGCATTGCCTTGCGGTGGAAAGTGATCTGTGTGAGTTTTTCTTGTCAAATTTGTACCTGTAGCACTCGTAATTCCTGTCCCCACCCCCGGAACATCATCACGGCTATTCTTAACATAATAATTCATTATCCTGGACGTTGCTGGATTATCGGCAACTATTTCATGTTTGCCAAGTTCATCATTCCTTGCCTCCATTAAATGCTCCTTTACATCGAGTGCAAGCTTCTTCCCAAGCTCCACACCCCATTGATCAAATGAATTAATATCCCAAATAAATCCCTGCACTGCTGTCCTATGCTCATACAAACTAAGTATCTGCCCAGTAACATATGCTGATAGTTCAGGGAAAAGTAAAGAGCTACTTGGTCGATTGCCATCAAAGACCTTGTGTGGCACAAGGTCCTCTGGACATCCACCATCCTCTGCGGCACGGACCTCGTCGGCGGTCTTGCCATTCGCCAGTGCATCAGGCTGAGCGAAGAAATTGGCCATCAATTCATCATGTGATGACAGCTCCTCATTGTCCATTAGCAGATCATGTTGACTACGGACGAATCCGATAAAGTCCACTGGCACAGTCTGACCCTGATGTATCAACTGGAAGAAGGAGTGTTGAGAATTCGTACCAGGCTCGCCAAAGTCAACTTCACCAACGTGATAATCAATTTCGACGCCATGACGGTTAATCCTCTTTCCATTTGACTTTAAAGGAAGGTGTAATTGTGATCAAATTGGTGAACAAAAACAGCGAGAAAAAAAACAGGCATTGGCAGGAATGTTATTCCCTTGGCAGGAACTCTCATTTTCCCTCCCCACCAAGCCCCCAAAAGATTAGAAAAAAAAACAACTCACCTCCATATCAAGCTGTTGGATATGCGCCGGCAATCGTAGCAATGCCTGTGCATACGGAATTAAAGCACGTGAACTATACCCCATAAAACTTGTATTCCAACACCCCAGCAACCCCATAATTATTGGTATATTCTGTCGCATTGGTGCATTGAGAAAATGTTCATCCATAGACCGGGCACCAGCCAAGAACTTTTCAAACAATTCATATCCATACATTAGACTAATAGGCACAGCACCCGCTGCACCGCATACACTATACCGTCCACCGACCCAATCCCAAAATCGGAAAAAGCCCGTATCTACATCAATACCAAATTCTTTCACCTGTGCCGTGGCACTCACGGACGAACATGCCACGACATGCTTCCGCACGACATTGGGATCATCGCCCATAAAATCCCATAACCATTGACGCATAGTACGTGCATTTAACATAGTTTCGGCCGTCGTGAATGTCTTACTAACAACAATTATCATCGTCTCTTCGGGATCGAGATCGGCACATGTACGCTCGACATCGACGGGATCGACATTGGCCAGGAAACGTAAATCATACCCCAACGAGGAGTGTATCCCCTCGGTCTCGGTTTTTAATACCTCGTGCAAGAATTCGGGACCCAGGTAAGACCCGCCAATGCCCACGGATATTATATTGCGCATGCGTTTGCCCGTATATCCCGTTACTACGCCCGATCGGAAGGCGGTCGTGAATTGTTGTATCTGGCCTAATACATCATGTACCTCGCCAATAACGTCGACGTCATCGACAATAACGGTCCCGATTAACGATTTGGGCGAACGCAATGCCGTGTGTAATACTGCGCGATTTTCGGTATAATTGATTTTCGTACCGCTGAACATGGCACGTATTTGCGATACTAGATTTTGTTTACTCGCCAAATCGAATAATAAGTCCATGGTCTCACTTAATACGCGTTGTCGAGTGTAATCGAAATATATCCCATCGTACTGTACATACATGCTATTACATCGCGTTGCGTCTTGTAACATGTCACGTAAATGTGGTACATTATTATTATTCGATTTTAACATGATTTCGTTCGCATGTTTGACCAATCGTTTCCATTCAATCGTGGACGAGACTAGCTGCGATTGTGGTTGTTTGGGTAATATACGCATGACGTGACCATATGCATCGGATAGAAAATTCTTCGTCGGTAATATATTATTTATTTGTGTAATAGATGATTTGCCGAGTAGGTCGGCTTGTAGTATGACACGCGGGATATTTTCGTGTTGTAAATAATAATCGGCCAAGGCTTGTGGGTCGGTAATTGTCTGTTGTTGTTGTTGTTGTTTTTGATTTTGTTGTGCCTTGACACGTTGTAAACGTTTCGCAATTTCATTATTGTCATTGGTACCGTCATCCATCTTTGGACGACTCCGTCCTAATGAGTCAGCCTTGGTACGACGGGATGGTTCGCGCAGTGTTGTTGTTGTCGTCGTCATTGTTCTTCCACTTCCCATACTACTTGTAATATCTGTCTCCTCCTCTTCTCGCAGTTTATTTTTCCATTCTATATCCTTCTTCGTTTCGAATAACTGACCACTACCAGGATAATGAAAATGATGTTTAAGCTGGGGTGGTATAATAAAGCATTGTCCTTCCTGATTAAGCAACATTGATGCAGTAGTCGCCGCGATGAAGAGCACGACATTTTTTTTCATCATGTTGCATTAATTCTATCAAGGGAATTTGATTCTATGGAGATATTTCATCGCACTCTCATAGTCTCATCGATCAACGTTGTAAATTACCCTCGAGACACGTTTGTTCCTCACGCGCCCAAAAACCAGACAGCTGTTTTTATACGCGAGAAGAGAACTTCAAGATCACATAAGAGGGCATGGTGGTGGCTGATGGCGACGCTGGCACCTCCATAAAAGACTTCAACAGGAGGTGGCTATCGTAATTGACGTTGTCCATAGTACGAATCAGCTCTTCTTCGTGCCCCCCCCTCTGTCCCCCTACATATTCTATTATTTTCTAGCCTTGTTCACTGCGCTACTACACAAGGAGGAAATATTATATAGCTTCTCGCCGAGAGTAGTTCAAAGAAGTGTTATAGTGCTCTCTCGTCATCATTTTTTTGCACAAAAGTACAGGTATTATACACTACTTCTGGCATCTCATTATGATCAGTCTCATTATCACACTGTTATGCTATTATGGAGTTTCATCCGTGCATGCATTCACTACTAACATCGACTACGGCGTGCCCACTGGAGCAATAAGAACACTCTTACACGTCACCAACAATTTGAGTGGAGATGATGATATCAACAATCATCATATCAATGTCAACACCAACACAGAACAGCAGCAGCAGCAGCTGAAGAAGTCGACAAAACTTGTCATACCAACAATAACAGATGAAAATAGTGCCACATTGTTAACTAATCCAAATTCGCCGAACAGGCCGGTATTAGTCGACGCCTTCGCGCCGTGGTGCGGTCCGTGTAAATTACTCGATAAGGTATTACGAAAGGTCCAACCGAACTATATAAACGCCATCGACTTCTGTCGATGGAATGTCAATGACGTCGATGGGACCGAACGATTACGTGCCCAATTTTTAAATGCGGGATACGAATTAACGAAATTGCCGAGTTTGATAGTCTACCGCGATGGTGTGCCCGTGGCGGTACGGCCGGGATTCGCGAATGAATATCAAATACAAGACTTTTTAGAATCGACGTTGCCGGATGTATTAGAACGGACATTTGATGAATTTGGCGTCAAAATTATTGCATCTACTACTACTACTACTACTGCTACTGCTACTCCATCAGCAGTCGAAGCAGCAGGTGTGAAGGAAGGAGAAGAAAAAGAAGAAGAGGAGTCATGTCTCGAGGCCAAGGAGGTTGGACGTGAAATTGTAATTGTAGAAACAGATTGTATTACAGCAGCAGTAGCAGCAGATGTGGAAAATGAAGAAGAAGAATTGGCAAATATTGTGCTTAATCTACGTCATCATGAACAGCATCAACAACTACAGCAGCAACAACAAGTGTTGGATGATGATGATGATGATGATGATGACTGCAAGACGCCACAGGAATGTTATAACAGATTGGAACAAACTATATGGAAGAATAGGAAAGTTGTACCAGCGATGGATGGGATTGGTATGTTCTTACCCACAAGAATGAGAGTGAAGGCGACCCAAGAGTAAAGGAGACCTAGGACTTTAGAGTGTCTTCTGCTCAGGGGGGGCTTGACTGTGAAACAATCAAGTTTTTCGTCTATAATTAAAGATGATGTGGTGAACATGTGTAGATAGTACCTCTAGTTCATAATATTTCCCCATCGCCGAAGGTCCAATATGTCACGACTTACACACAAGGACACACAAAAATAATGTATTGATCCAGATAAATAATGAACTAAATAGCTAGTAAAAGAAATATTTAATACTATGATTTTACCTTCCTATATCTCATAGAATTATGCACAGATGCTATCGCTTTCATAAATAGACAAGATGTTTTTTGCACCTTTCACTGGAAATTACACTGTAGATATATATTTGAGAGCTGATATCATCCATTGCGGATCCAAACCAGGTTGTGAATACTAATTAATGTGTGGATGGTTGGGGAGGAGCATGGTAGGCTACATTTCACACTTATGTTATTACTTATCTATGTAGATCCTGTCCCAACTTGGGTCGACAAACAAGTTGATTGGCAACTTCAGCGATCCATTTTTGAGCACTGATTCAACCTCCTTGGTACCAAGGACTTGCTTGCTTGGTCCAAAGCAACCTTCTTTGGACAGAAGTTTCTTTTGTCTCCCCCCCCACACGTTGGCTTTCTGAAGTAAAAGAGCGTAGTTTTTTACCCGAATGTTTCAAAATTAAATTAGCCAGACGATTGCCACTTGTTTTGTCGCATGATGAAAAGAGGGAGCTTCCAATGCCTTGCACCAGCCAACCACTTCTGCAGTGGCGGCATCCTGTTCTTTCTCGTAGCATGGGCCATATTTGTGATTCTTCTTGTAATCGTTCTGGGATTGGAGAATAAACTAAGCGCATGTAAAATGCCTTGCTACAGCCCAACGTTCTGCTGGGAGTCCGTTCTCACCCCACCATCAATGTGCGCTGGAGATGCAAACAAGTGCTCCAACAAATGCATGCCAGAGATTGTGAATGTAACAAATGATGACAGCTTGGGGTGTCGACAAGTAAATCAATGTGATGAGATATATTTGGAGGAAAATGAAAAGATTAACCAATGCACCTCGGTGTGTACTACACTCGAGAACAAACATGTGAAAGTTAACCCCGTTGCCTTTCTCCTTGGTTTGCTTCTACTTGTGCTCATGGGAACTATTTCACTCAACTTCTACCGAGAGTCCGTCGGATGTCCTCTCAAATGTAGCAGACCATGGTATCGGGAGGTGCCTGGTAGGGTTCTCGTATATTGTAGTATGTCTTTGACCACAGTCCTTGTGATATGGATCATATCACTCCTAGGCGGACCGTCTTCGGCACTATATGACCCAAGCATGGGATTCGCAATTGCAATGGCTTTCGTGATAATATTTATCTTTAATATTGGGCTCATAGTGACTTCTCTCTTAGGACGATGCTGTATTGCACAAGATACTACGGTGGCCGAGGCATCATCAGAATCTGACGAAGCAGATGCATCCTCATCAACAGCAACAGTTGTTGTTGGTGGTGCCGCGAATTAGCTGTGTGTAGCTGGAATGTTGCTTTTCCTATAAAAACTCATTATCCTGTCACTGATAATAGAAATTTCTACACTCAATCCGAATCATAGCAGCTGGACAATAATGCAAGTGCATCAGATCCCTCCTTTATTGCATGTCTTGATTCACGTTCTATTGTCGTTGGTTTCATAGGTTGTTGTGACGGTGATTGATCTTCCTGTGGATCAATACTCGCGGTTTTCTCATCTTCTTTTGAACTTGCCTTTTTCCTACGATTGCGAACGATTATTTGTGCACCGCCACTATGCGAATATTTCATGTCAACATCCCCTCTTCGATTCTTTCTCATTAAGTCGAGTGTGCCACTGCAAGCTCTACTACTTATACCATTTGACGATTTTATAGATGAGAATATTCCCCCAGCCCTTACATCTCTCAATCGATCGTTCGAATGTATAATCGCATCCAAATCATTATTACAACTATCTCGTCGTCGTGAATGCATCAATTCTTTTGCAAACATTGCATCCTCGTCGTCCTCCACTTTTGCACCATCGAGCAATTCAATTCCCCTTCCCAACCCCAAGGTCGCAGCATTACCAAATCTACGTTTTTTAGCCTTACGATCGATACGGAATGCTCTACGTATCGAAGCATTGTGATCGGAATCATGTACCATTCTCGAATTTAAAGCAAGGAGCGACGTCATACGGTCATGCTCCGTCTGTGCAATACGTCGACCAACCACATTCCTCTCGAGCATCCCAAGCCTGCCGCCGCCGGACGTTGTTGTTACTGCGGCTGCGGCATCATCCACCCCCGGTCCATCTACCCTACCATTCTCGTATCGTAATATGCCATTGCCGAATTCCGTATCAATAATACCATGCGTCCCCGCCTCGGCGGTATCGAATTCTTCGACCTTACGTCGTATCCCACCGACATAATCGAACGTGCGTTCTTTGGGATTCGTGCGTATCGTAAAGGCACACTTCCCACAGGCACGACAGGTCGTCGCGAATTCATATATCCTCGTGGTGTAATAATCGTCCACGTGGGACTTGCGCGCGTTGAATCGCGTCCCCTTGCCGACGATCGCATCGCACGAGTTACAGAACCCGTCGAATGGCAATTCGAATCGACATATCGAATTCGTCGAATATTGATTATGACCCCTCGAGCCGGCATGTTGGGAGATCGATTTCTTCTCGTATGCACCGGACGTATAGTAGTCGGGGGGGATGTAGTATCCGTCCGCCTGTGTCGCGGCGAGACTGCTCATGTGATCCTATCGTGTGGGAGGATTATTTTGTCGTTCTCCCACCCGTGGTTGTCGTGCTACTTATCTGAGTGGGTGGCACCTTTGGACGTCATCAAGTGTTCAGCTCTCTATGTAGTCCAAAAATAATTTACCCCAAACAAACCCAACCCGAGAAAAAAAGATGATGTCGCGGCAGCAACCTGACCCCTCCGCTGGTCCCTACACCCACGTGCAATTTGACACAACGGTTGGATCGTT
>Ga0247843_1002987_pt1 | contig 28928 bp, 15 predicted proteins | sample LaCruzMarch2017__FD_192420 | JGI IMG/M metagenome (GOLD analysis project Ga0247843, IMG submission 192420) | Freshwater microbial communities from meromictic Lake La Cruz, Castile-La Mancha, Spain - LaCruzMarch2017_8m | ecosystem: Environmental > Aquatic > Freshwater > Lake | place: Spain... | reverse complement strand
ACCGCCTTCACCCGTTTCTCCGCAATATGCTAGTCCATAGCCACAGAATCCTGCGATACTGCAGCACGGTTCTAATGTCTCACCATTCTCGTCCACGACTATTTCGCACACCCCATTGCCTACCACTCCAGCGCCACAAAAGGTCTGGTCGATGACCTCATTGCCATCCCCAGCCCAGCCATCAGTGTATGACGACGCGATGGTAGAAACCAGAGCGATTACTAAGAGTTGATATGATGTCGAGAACTTCATTCTTTATGTTTTGATTTGTTGCAATTCAAACGATAATGTTGCGGTGTGGACGAGAATTTTTTATGAGAGGATTAAGGTCTTGCGAGATGAAGTGTGCGTATGTGTTCAACCCCGCAGCAATGCTATTGGATCTCAAGACTCAAGACTTTTGGAGAGGCGCTTCGTGAGTCGTAGTTCATTCGTGATCCTTCAACTGCAGTCACTCTTCAAATCCGTTTGAACGGATTGAAATTTGAAATTTTTAGGCAAAGGATAAGATTGAGTCGTAGATACATGAAGAAGATTCTTTACTTTGCTACTTTTAGCGGGGCTTTTCACCACGAGAGGATATTGTTGGTTTGCATTGCTTCTTCTGCGCGATGCTGCTCAGCAATCCAATAACTCCTCTCTTTCATCAACCTGTCGATGGTGTTTGGTACTGAATTCAAACTATCGTCCATAGTAGACACCAATTGTGAACTATGTCGCACCGCGCCTGCAAGGGACTGGAAGTCGATATCTGACAGCTGAAGCTTCGGCGAGAGCATGCTGCTGCTGAAGATGCTGGGTTGATCTTGACTCAAATTCTGGTGTAAACCAAAGTCTCCTGGACGGATCTCCTCGTCATTGTTTCGAATGACATCATTCACTTCAATCTCTCTTTGTTTGACAATCGATGGCCTCTTGCCACGGGCAGTGTCTGGTCTGACACCCAACAGAGCGGTGGCTGGTCTGGTACCATGAGCAGTGTCTGGCCTTACGTCAACGTTTCTAAGAGATGGCACTAAATGAGCCTCGTTTACAACATTTCCTTGAATTGTTGGCTCGAGTGTTGCCAACGTGCTAACTGCAGCAGATTCTGTAACATCCACTGATTTTTCTTGTTTGATGAACGACGAAACTCCAATGACCATTTCCTTCGTCTCTTTGTTTGACGGAGGGCTTTCCTCAAGTATTGGATTCGGCGTGCTCTGCTCGATGTGAAATTCATCAATTCCTTTCCCAGCAAGGCAATGCTGGATGAGACGAGGCCTGTCAGTGTCCTTATTGAGGGCAAGGCAAGCAAAGGCCACCAACAATTCGTTCGTTTTCAAAGCATCCAACCCAGCAACAATCTTCGATGATGACACATCTAACGTAGACCCACTGCCCACATTTACCAAGTGGATCAACTTGTCGAGAAAGGACACCTTGGCTGTTTTGTTCTCCTTGAAATTCGATGAGTCTAATTCAAAACCTGTGAAGAAGTCTATTGGAAAGCCAGTGGTGGTAAGCGTTGCGACGACAATATCGTGAATGAATCGAAAAGGTGGTTTCTCCAGCAGCTTAGTCGACAAAGTAGGCTTGGCGAAGAGTGGTTGCAGCACTTCCTTCGTCTTTTCAATGGCGGTGCCGAGGAAGGGGTCCATGATTGTTGTCCGAACACGAAGAAATAAATTGTGTTGAAATAAAATTCAAACGTTGGTCTATATCATTCTCTCTATCTAATCTCTTATGTTCCCGTTACTCCTGTTTCCATCTTCAAATGATTGCAAACAACTTTAATTGCATTTTCCATCCTCTTCATGCTCACATCTTCATCTTCATCATAGCTATACAGAATCAAGTCAGCATTATACTTGCTTGGTTTAACGAATTCATCATGCATTGGTCTAACAGTAGTTGTATATTGAGCAATAATGTCTACCAACGTCCGCCCACGTTCAACCGAATCACGTTCTATACGGCGCATAAGTCGTACATCACAGGGTGCATCCACATATATCTTTAAATCCATTAATTGTACAAGTTCTTTAATACTAAATAGTAGTATCCCCTCAACCAATATGACGCGTTTGCTTTCAACAACCTCCCCCTCATCTTCACATCTTGAATGTGTTTTAAAATCATAATTTGGTATAATGACACTCCGTCCATTCACCAGCTCTTTAAGATGATGAATTAATAATTCAGTGTCCAGTGAATCTGGATGATCAAAATTTGTCTTGGCCCGTTCCTCTAGTATCGATAAGTGTGATAAATCCTTGTAGTAGCTATCATGTGATATTTGGGCAATATCGCCGTTGGTGGTGGCGGCGATGCAATCGTAAATGCGTCGTGCGAAAGTAGTCTTACCCGCACCGGTCCCACCCGCGATGCCGATTATATATGGCTTCGTTGATTCTATCTCCTCGCCGTCAACCCCGTTAACGTCGCCGATGTAATCATCCAAAGACAAAGACGTGTCCATGGACAAGGGAGACAAGCATCTATTGCTCATTCAGCGGACGCAAATCGCGATTTGTTTTCATACGATTCGACCTGCATGTGAGCTCCAAAGATTTAACGTCGACCACGGGATCTAGATATCTAACCTTCGCATAGAAGATGATTACGAGAAAGGAAGAACATGTTATGCCGCCGTGACGACCGACTCGATAGAATTGTAATATCAATAATTGATCGGCTCAACAATTTAGCTATCGTAACCGCCGATAGATGAGGGGGCACTATTCATCGAGGAGGAAGATGATATAATAGCTAAACATGTGCAGACCGGGAGAGGAAAAAATAATGACAACATCAGCACCATCGCCAACATCAGCACCATCGCCATTATCTTGTCAGCCAAGATGCGATGTTTCGAGGAGTAGTCGACTTGCCATCGCTTTAATAGCGATTGTTACAAATTCTGCATACCAAGCTATAGCTCCAATATTACCCCTCGAGATGAATAGACATGACTTATCAGAGTCATACATACCATCAGTTTTTATTGCATTTTCTATCGGCTCGCTAATCACACCACACTTTATTGCACATCAATTTTATATATTCGGTACTGTCAAGGTCATGGCCTATTCAATGGTGGGCATGTCAATTGCGTTTGCTTGTCTTGGACATGTTTTCCAGGTAGCAGTAGTATCGTCGTCGTCGTCGTCGTCGTCGTCAGAGATTAATGATTCTTCCATTAACCAAAAACAACAGCAAATTGTTACTGTACTATTGCTAACCATGGCCGAATCCTTCCTTGGGTTTTTCTACTCCATAATTGCCTCTGGTTACTACGGATTGGTAACATCGGGACTGAATAAAGAGGCGGCCATGTCATCAATAGAAATTGCCGTGGGTATCGGTTATGTCATTGGGCCAAACTTTGCTTCTTTACTTTACAATGCCATGGGGTATCAGATTACCTATTATACAATATCAGCGATTATGCTTGGTGTGGCAATAGTAACATTAACTTGTCTTGTACCACATTTGCAATATTATGAATCCGCCTTGTCGGTTGTTGAGAATGATGAGTTGGTACTTGACGACGAAGAAGTACAGCAACAACAAAAATTAAGTGATGGTATTCAGAATTACAATTCCTTCGACGGACTTGTACGTGAAGAATGTCATGCCATGATTGATAGACAAATGGAAGAAAATTCAGCCGATACATCCATGAATACGACTACTACTACTACTACTACGCCGCCACCAACAGCTCTTTTTCTGTTAAAGTTTCCAAAGATTATACTTGGATTACTGTCAATATGTTGGATCAAAGCATCCTTTGCATTCGTGGAACCATTATTGGCATTACGACTTGAGAAGCATTTTCATGTCCGATTAAGTCATATTGGGATGATCTTTTCTTTAGCCAATATTGTATATGTCCCAGCGGTATATTTATCTCAATATCTCCCACGACATGGCAATGGACAACGTCGAACTATTGCAATATCGGTTATGCTAACACCTTTGGGTATTTACCTTCTCGGTTCAGACTCGTTATCTGTACTCATAGTAGCAGTTACGTTATGTGGTATACTTCAGGCACCGGTTTGGGTACATCTACTGCCCTGGATGCAGGAGGAGGCATTCAAGCTTCATCCAGTGCCTGAACATAAACAATTTGTCAATGATATAACATCATCGATGTATAATTCATCGAATACTTTAGGTCAAGCTGTGGGATATATCATTGACCTATTGATGGCATCACATGGCTTTCCTCAGATGACACATATGGTTGCATTGCTTGTATTTGTCCAAGGTGCAACTTTTTATATGCAAAATAGTATTTTAATATTATGGAGGAGGAAGAGATAGAAGAATAGAAAATTGATATTCATCTCTAATAAATGGCATCATCATTAGCTCTAACAAAATGGAGTGTATAACTTTGCCATTCTGTATGTGTGACGCTTTTTATCTCTAATAATAATAAAAAAAAGCATCATCATTTGCTCTTGCATAACGTCTGAATCCCTTTTCTATTGATTTCTGAATAATATTTAACGCTAGAATTTTGCCCTAAATACATGAACCCCTTGGAGCAATTACACACACATGAACATAGTGTGATAATACCATCTCTCTCATCTAAGAAAAGCACTTGCTTGTAGTGATTATTATTTTTTGTTTCGTTCAATGTATCAATGTATTATTAACATACTTTCTATTTGAATCCTTGATTTTTGGTAGAAAGTTCGATTTAATGCCCAAACTTGATAATATCATCTTTATATATGTAGCATCCAATTGGATTAATGTTTCATAGGATACTACCACAACATTATTGTTGTTACTCATCATCGAACTCGGCAGTCTACGCCGTCGTACGTGTTTACCATCATCGCCGCCATCGTTGCTACCATCATTGTGTATGTGTTGATATTGCTTTGCAATCCAATGTGTAAAAGTTGTTTTTGTTACCTTGTCATCATCATCATCGCTATCTAATATGAATGTATTAATCGCATGTATGATAAGTTCCTTCCCCACATCATCTTCCTGTTTGCGTAACGTAGCATTAGCACAATGATCACGTCGTGCCGCGTACGATATAGTTTTATCACGCATGACGATAATAAATATTTGTTCAACGCCCTGTTCGTCGTACCATAGTTTATGTGACGTAATGTCCAATTGGTAACGTTTGGGATATATCATCGGCTTGCCATTTAATTGTATACCATATATATCAGACGACATAGCATTACATTCTTTAATTTCGATAGGATCGGTTTGTTCACGTGAACATTGAGGTGGTAATATGACATTGACGATGGGCGGATTGGGTTGTAAGATACATGTAGCACCCCAGGGCAAGCTAAAGTGCTGTACTTGAACTTCGCGATTATTCTCCATGCATTCGTGATTGTTAACCAAAGTCTTCTTCCTTTCGCATTCTAGCGTATCGTCCGTGCATGTTTCATAACATGGCAATGACCCCTCACGGTACGGACCCGTTCGTAATGCTTCTTCGAAGATTTTACTAACAAATTGCGTCCCCGAGGATTCTAAACCAATGACGGAAATAAATTTCTTCGGTAGTATCGAATACTTTGGTTGTTCCTTCTTCGCATTTTCGACATCGTTCGAAATGACACCATCATCCGTCTCCTCGAGTAGGACATTACTGACCACTAGCGAATAATGATTCGTTAGTAAGACGATTGTGGCCACGAATAGGAATACTACACCCACAACTTGTCGTGTAGTATGCGACGGACGGAATAAGCACGGATCGGTAATAGCAGCCGAAGGATTAAAACGATATCTAGGGCTCGTGGGAGATGACCGGGGACTGTGGAGCGGAGAAGAGTTGCCGTTGGCGCTCATACTGCTCTCGAACGACGATAGCAATGCCTTGCGTTCGACGGGCGACGTTGTCGTTGACGGTGGAGATGAATGATGTGGCGGGCTACTGCGCATCGACATGATTTCACTTGTTCACATTAATAGTAGTATCTGACTAACCGGACCGACGCGATCAAGGTTGACACCGTCGTGTTGAACGTATCATACAGTAATGCCGATTTGCGTTAGACTTTCTCTCACTTTCATTTCTCCGAAAATAGGCGCGCCATAAATTACCATACCTCATGTGTCTCGAAAATGTCTGGTCCGCGGCCAAGGTCATACTCGCATTGTCACCCGTAATAGCCATCGTTGCGGTGCTTGTATTTGCAAGAGAAGATGATGAAGTGGAAGATGCAAAACGAAAGGTTAAATGTCAACGAAGCTGATAATGAATGAAGAATGTAGGAGCACCTAATGATTTTGAAAGAGAATGATGGACTCTCTCCTCTAGAGAGTAGCAATAGAGAGCGACATTCGTTTCCATGTCATTGCTCACATAATTAATTGTTCGTCAGCCAACAATTATTTGTTCATATGGAGCCATGACATTACTTTATAAGAATGATGGTTTTATCCTTTGGAGTCAATACCTGATAATTATAAAATGAAAAAAAACGACGAGAAACTGAAGTTATCGAGAGAAGGGGAGAACGTTGAATTTGGACTTGGAAATTAGTACTGTAGATAAGTAGAGAAGTGCAGAGATGGTGTCAGTGCATATAAATTACTATTTAGCATGTATATAAATGAGATGATAGATTATCGTATTGATATTGATCCACCATATCTGAAACCTTCCGTAGTCCTTCACAAAAGAAATGATTTGCCCTAACGAATTGCGACTAGTATCAGTAATTGTACTTCGTTACTTCATTGTAAATATTATTCAGCCTACGCCAAAGATCCCTGTTATCAGAAGAAAAAGGCACAGGAAATGTTAGAGTTGGATTAGTACATTTACATGTTCCACGATATAACCGCACTTACAGAGAGTATTTGTAATATTTCTTTTGTAAGCTAACTTCTCCATTGTACACACAACAATTACGAAATGTGAGTATAATATCATCCTGTAATTCGGAAATGTGCTCATACTTAGACAAACGTTCGTCTTGGATTGTCTGAAAATCCATCGGGGTTTCAACCACCGACAAGTATGCTTCAGCAATTACGGGATAAGCCTCACAAACTGGTCGAGAGAACAATTCAAGAGTGTCCAGCTCTCTCTGTTGTGGATGAGACAAAAATAAGAGATGGTGAGAAAATTGTACACAATCCATTGAGACAGACATGATGGAGACAAGACTCACCAGCTTCGCAAGGACTGCTAGTCCCACTCGATTGAGTAGCCTCCTTGAGACTGGTTGCCATTTTTCAAGATTTGGGAACTCATCATTCATTACCTGTGTCATGCGACTTCGTTTCTTCGCAGGTTTGGCAACTCGACTTGGCATATTTTTCCTTTTCCTTTGATCAACTTCCTCTACACTAGAAAGTTCGTCTATGTCACTGTCATCATGAGCAACCTCTTCCTCGGAATCGTCCACAGTGTATGCTGGCTTGCGTCTTCCTCTTGAAGGCGGTCTCTTCTCATCATCACTTTCATCGCTTTCGTCACCACCACTACTACTGATATCTTGATAGCTTGGCTTCTTACGCGCCGCTCTAGGAGATCTAAGTCGACCAAAGCTTCCCGCTTCACTTAGCTGCGTTTTCTGAGTAGCTGCTCGTCGAGTCTGTCGGCGCGGAGCAATTGGATGCTCATCCTCATCAGAATTTACCTCATCATCACTTGGCAATTCCTCGACACTCTCGGGACTTACACTCTCTTCTTCATCGGAGTCTTTGTCCTTGTAAGTTGCCTTCTTTCTTGCTCTTACAGATGTACGTTGGCCAGGGCTACCAACTGAAGCCAACTGAGACTCCTGCGCCAGCGATCGTCGAGTTGGTCTGCGAGAGACTCGTTGCTCATTAGCGACATTTTCCATGGAATCTTCTTCCGCATTTACTGGCTTGCTTCTTGCTCTTGGTGGCGGTCTCCTTGATTGAGACTTCTTAACAGCTGTACTTTTATGAGACTCGTCTTCTTGGTCATCCTCATCGGAGTCCTTCTCTTCGTAGTTTGACAATTTTGTTACTCTTGCACGAAGTTTCCGTTTCTTTTGGCTTACTTCTTCAACTTCCGACATGTCTTCCTCACTACCGTCGTTACTTCCAGAATGTTTATCTTCCTCAGAGTCGTCATCCTTGTAGCTCGACTTCTTCCTTGCTCTCGCAGAAGCCCGTTGACCACCATGACTGCCAGTTACAGTCAACTGAGACTTCTGCGAGGCTAATCGTCGAGTTCGTCGACGCGAAGCAACTTGTCCCTCCTCGCTATCCTCGGCATGACTGGAGCTACCGGCTGTTTGGTCACTCACACGAGACCTTGGTAAAATTGGTTGAATTGGAGGAAAATTGTCCAACTCATTGAACTCGGGATCATCATTTTCTGCATCGGTTGTGTGTTCCTCGGCGCTTATGGTGTGATCTTCCTCAATTGCATCCACACGAGATTTGAATTCGTCATACATAAGACAAGCCAAGTCATAGATATCATTGCCATCCTCATTATACTTATAACTGTTTTCCTTCATCAACTCCACGTCAGCAACAACACTTAATTTGTTTGTGTAATAATTGCTTCGTAACCTCATTGCAATTAGAGATACGTACATAGGCACTTCTATCATCTCAAGGTAATCAGTATACTTGCTCGTATCAACAAGCTCACAAAACCACTCATCGACCTTAGGATCGAGTTTTTTTATGGCGGACAATGCTTTCCTGACATCGAAAGTAACCCTGTCTCCTATTGTTGGGGAAACAGGGGCAGTAAGCGAGGGGTTTGACACACTAATATTCCAAACGCTGAAAACATAGGGGATATTTTCCCCATCCCACGTCAAAAGAAGAGCATTGTATCCACTGTCAAATAGGTGAAATTCTTCATCGTCGCGTGTTTCACTAATTCGAACCAGACGGCCAGTGTACTCGACAAGATCAGCATCTTCTGTTTCATCATGTTCGGGAGCACAAAGCGCAGTAACTGATAGCCCTTCAACACGTCCACCATTTGCATGAATTGCTCTTTCCAACTGTTTTAGTCTCCAAGAATAAAGATATTCGGGAACAAGAAAATCTTCCTCGCCGCACTCGAATAGAGTGACTTCAAACTCAATAGAATCACAGGACCGAGTCCTTATGGCAGGAGGTGGGACGAACGTTGGAACTGGCCAAGGGAAGGTTCGATTTGATGACTTCGAAGGCACACCTGTAATTTCAAGCGTGAGAATAACTGATACACCCTCGAGCTTTTCATTTCGGGAGCGAGCTTTGTAGCACATTTCGTAAGGGAAGCGATATCTTGCATGTGTAACCTTGCAACGGACAACTGGCCAGGATGTGGCCGTCGGCCATGACTTCCAAGGCGGTACATAGCCCTGAATCCAAAACTTTTGTATCGTGTCATCATGGGCTCTCGGTATATAAACTACTGTATCTCCAACTTGTGGGCAGTATCTTTTTCGTCCTTGGTGTATTGTCCGGGTGAGCCAATTTCTTCGAATATGGCTACCTCCACCTCTAGGCAATTTAAAGAGGTGACCAGCAACATTCCAGTCGTCGACGTAAGTCCCACTTGGTCTTGTGTGGGTACTCATTAACTCTTCTAGTGCATCATCGTCCGAATACTCGTATTCGTTATAGGTCCTCTGCGAAGAGTGGCGAGATGATGCACGTGCTGGTTCATTGTCATCCTGGCTTTCACCACGTCTACTCCGTTCCGATCCACCTCTTCCTCGCCCAGATTCTTGCCTTCGACGAGACTGTGATGAAAACACAACTCTCTCATCTTCACTACTATCAACAAGCCGACGTCCGGCTTCTTCAAAATCTTCGTCGTCTTGATCCTCATCGTCATCTTCACTTTCTGGTAAATCTTCTCTCCATTGGTAACGATTAGACAGCTGTCTAGCGGTGGATGCGGAATTTGTGCGACGATTGTTTACGGCAATAGAAACTTTTTTGGTAGACAAATGATTTCTCTCGGGTTGGACAAAGTTTCCTGCTCTGTCGATGATGGGAGTGTGAGACCTCTGGTTAAAATCAGGAACTCTAACCGTAATTCGCCTGACCTTGACACCAGCCTCTGCTGGATTCTGATTGATTCGATTTCGATTTTCATCTCGGTGAAGCATCGGAGATATGGGAAGTGGGCCTGTTAGTTCTTTATACGTCTCTCTCACGACTTCGTTGTAAGGGACTCCTTCATGGTTGCAACGTACTCCTCCGGGTGCAAGATGAGGTGGCTTCCCCGATCCTCTCTCTATGCAATAACCATTATCATCATAAGCTAGCTCATAGTAGTCATTGGCAAAATACTGCTCTCGCAATTCAATCTCATCCAAATTGTTCACCTTCTTTCGAAGCCATGCCGGCACTTGAGTATCCAATATTATGACCCGTCCACGTTCGTCAGTTAATATCAAGGACAATCCATCCGGGCTGAATTGAGCTTCGAGGCAGCCACTTTGTTTTCCTCTGTCAGTGGCAGATTCGATTGGACCATGTAGCAAAATGTTGGCATGACTGTAAAAACAATCACCCCGATCGAGATCCCACACATTTACAGCGCCGTCAGCCCCAGTCGAGGCAAACACCGAAGGAAGGTGAGGGTGGGGAGCTAACGAGGGACATAAAGCATTATGAGAGGATGTTATCCCCATAAGACACTTCCCACTATGGCTATCCCATACGTATATCAAGTGAGACTCTGGAATAATTTCCGTCCCGCTCGCCTTTATCGGGGTAGATTGTGAAGTTATCACTTTCATATCATCGCACGTCCAGGCTACCCCATCACAATTTACCTTGACAGTGTGGGATCCATCGCGGGACGCTTCACTGAGCTGAATGACTAATTGTGATGATATGCAGAACGTTGCAGGAAGAGGGGCTGTGTGGAACCCTGACCATATGCAAACGTTCCCATCTTTCATACTTGCAGTCATAATTCGATCGCCAGCGCTCGAATATTTCATGTCTGTCACAGCGTGTGTGTGAACGTCTCGTAGAGTGGCCAACAAACGCGTAGCCGATCTTCTTGATTTCAGCGTCGTGTTAATTTGGGTTGAATTCGATGAATGCATAGTCATATCATCGTGGAGATCAGTGTCCCGATAATCGTCATCATCGGCCCAAACGCGTCCAAGCCCATCACTGGACCCAGTAGCAAAATGTCCTCCCATCGGACATCTTGTGATGCACATTACCTTGATTGGTCCTACATTGCCTGTGCGAGTCACAGGTCCTGTAAGTCCGTTAATTTCGTCAAGCGTGGGTCCGTGCTGCAATTGGGCTGTGAGTTCCACACCTTCATCAACATGACTATTCACGACAAAATCACCAAAGCTCCGTCCAAATTCAACTCCAGGAATGTTGTTATTTATGATATTTGTATCTTCATCCAAGTCATCATGACGACCTTGTTGTATTATGGCTTGGAGTAAATTTTGTTGTGACAATTGTGTGTTGTTATGCTCTCTATCATATGTTTCCTGCGTCTGATCTGACGAAGGATAATTCTCAGCATAACGCTTATGTGCAGCTTCATGGACATCCCACATTCGTGCCATGCCGTCCTCGCCACAAGACACTAATCGAAATGGGTTTAATGTTGACCACGATACCATGTTAGCTCCGCCGGTATGACCTCTAAGAATAGCCATCGGCCAACCATCCTTCAAACCCCATACCCTAACATCTCCATCTTCAGATGCAGTTGCTAAAAAGGAATTGTCTGAATTTACGTCAATATCTGCCACAACGCCCGCATGTCCTCGAAGGGAACAAACTAGTATCGCCCCACGTAAATTAACACCATAATTGAGAGATGAGGATTTACCTCTACAAGACTTCTTACCAACACCCAAACGAAATACCTTTGCAACTTGATCGTCGGACCCGGTGATAAAATACTTGCCCGTCCTGTCGAATTTCAAGCAATATATGGGATAGATCAAATGACTGCTGATGGTCGCGGCATGTGACAATCGTGACTTCAGTACGGATAGACGAGTATGGTGAGAGATGGATGCTCGATGACGATTATGGTATTGTCTCGTGAATATAGATGACATGACAATGTTATTCTTGCCGGGTGAATGAGCCTTGGCACCGAATCCGATGTGACGTTGGTAAGATAAAGCTCTGAATGTTTGATGAAGTGATGGTCCTCGATAATTACTTCGTATGGACTTTACATCTAAGTATGATTTCTTCGCTTCCATTTCCACTTCTGCAACTCGTATCTTGGCCCTAGAATACTTATCATTCATGGACTGTATCGTCCTATCAAGCTGAACAACGACACGGCTTAGATTATTCACCTCTGGATCATCATCCCCCCCAATACCGAGCTGCTGCTCCAATGGATAAATAGGACCCAGTGCCGCAAGAGAGTTGGTCAATTGATGAAGTGTTTGCATGGTGCGTTCCATTGAATCGCGTTGATTATCGGCCTCGATACGTGTGGAATGAAGTCCCCGCGATAATTTGGCAGCATCGACACACGCAGTACCGTACAGTGCATATTCAGTTTCAGTTTTAGCAAGTAGCATTGCTGTACCAGGTGAATCATCCAATGGCATAGAGTTGTCGATGCCGTCATCGTCATCTACATCTACGGAGCCCCCTACCCTCCGTCCAATGCCGGAGAATGCCCAAGAAGTTGTCTTCTTTCCATTATTTGTCGGTACCACATCATTTGTATTATAACTCGTCTTGTCACCTTCCATGGTCGTCGGAATTGACCCCTCATATGCCGCCTCCAATAAACTCCACGGCATATCACGTCTCGTGTTACGATTATTCGTACCAGACCGTTTGACTAGTGCATTAAGTATATCCCCTCCTCTAACGATAAGTGGGGCATATTTACGTGATAGATCTGAAAATGTCGCATGATATTTGTCCGTTCTTATATCATTAGTAATCGTTGTCATCCTCGACTGCGCGTATTGATGACCAGTAATACCAAAGGCCCCTAACGTCTGAAATGCAGATGCTAACGTAGATGCTCCTCGTCGGATTGCCAATAACGCCTCTTCAATCTCTCTCGTGGCTGATACTGCTAGTGGGGATAATGATGATGATGATGATGACGACGATGACGACACCTGTTGCTTCGTGGGAGGTGGTCCAATAGTCGAAAGCCAATGCGTAACGAGAAATGGTAAATCGGGATGAAAGTCACACATAATCGATCCTCCGGCGGCTGCCCTGCTTCTTCTTTGCGACTCGTTACTTTGGGGACGTTGTGAGAGAATGACGCTGTGTCCCCTCTCCGCTGATAGTGCCGGCAATGTCCCATTGCCTCCATCCTTCGAAGGGGACGTCTCGACCGTCGAGCCAGCATCGTCGTTGACCATCATCAACGATGTTTTGTTACTCAAACTCGCAGCCGCCGCCGCCGCAGCTAGAAGAAGCTCCTCTGGCGGACGCTTACGTTCGCCAGTGTCATCTATGGACATATCACCGCTTCGTCTGGGGAGTATCGTCCCGCGCCAGAGTCAAAGAAGATTATCATTTCGAGCGGGAAAGGGGGCTTATAAATACCCCTAAAAAAGAGGTGCATGTTACACGATCGATGTTCTCTTGGGTCGCGCATCCATTACTCACCATGACGCCTGCATTGTTGATACTATTGACGTCTAGTATAGCCGTCGTGTACGGTGGTGCGAGCGTCAGTCTCCGTGGGGGGACGGTCAAGTCTTTCATTACCTCTACCGACGAGCAGCGGCCAGGAGTAGCAATGGACTCATTATTCATCGAGGATTTGTCATCCTTCCTCGATGTCACTATTACTACTGCTAGACAACCATCGCCACTTCCCTCCTATGTCAAGTGTCGCATTGGTCTACCGGCCGATTGTGCCGACGAGACTAAGTACTGTGCCATCCCGCCGGGCGTGTGCACGACAATGTCTAATACACATCATGGTCCAATGACAACCAACGACGACATCTTCGGTCAATGCAAGACTCGTCCCAAGTTCTGCAATAGAATGTACGCCCCCGTTTGCGGATGCGATGGTAAGGCATACTCCAATTCATGCGTCGCCGCCTCGGCGGGAGTTAATGTCAAACATGAAGGGGAATGCCGAGAGGAGTGTGTTTATCGCAGTCCCGGACGAGATAATTGTACCAATGCCAATGAATACTGTGTCATCGATGAACGTTATTGTATGCTTCGGATATATGAACAGAAGGGGTATTGTGAAACCAAGTCTATCGATTGCAGTAGTACCAACAACACTGTGACTGCTGCTTCTACTACTACGACGACGACGACTACTACGGTTGATGAACCAGTGTGTGGATGTGACTTTAATACATACCAAAATGCATGTCTTGCACATAATGCTGGCATTAATATTATGCACAATGGCGTATGTAATGCATCCGACTCGGACGATGGGGATAACGATAATACGGTACCAACAAATGATGATGTACCGAAGTACCTATCATTAAAGTCACGAATATCAATTCTTACCATGGCGGCCATATGTTATGCAGTATTCTTATTTATGATATATTATTCCTTTGTGGCATTGGCGGCCGTGACTGATCGTGAACAGGCACGACGAGCAATGAGGAGTAGTAATCGCAGTACTGGTAGGAGGGGTAATGTCGTTTCTTCGTCAACAACGACGTCGACAACTGCTGGTTCGACTCGACATTTGGAAGTAGCCTTACTTTCACGCTGACCCATATTTTGTTGAAGCTACCCTAGCTAGAAAGGGAATAATGTAGTAACTAATCTAATGAACTATTATCTTGTTATTCACTCGTGAGTACATGCAGTTTAGTCAAGCTTTGCTGTATCAATGCCGTCCTTTGAGGTTGTACATTGGCGACGACGAAGGGTAATAGAATGTTTTACTTAAAGTCATTGGCCTCGACAGAAACAATCACCAAGAGCACAAATCCTAAATTATCGAATTTATAGATGGATTATGGTATCGTATAATTAATTAGAATTGATGTGAGTAGCCCACAATGTCGGCTCCAGATCAGGCTTGGTACATTTGGGAAGTGGAAACGCGGTCCACAGTGAGATTATGTTGTTATCGCCATCTTCATCCATTTCGCCGTTCAGAACATGTGACACGAACAAGCATATAATCTTGTCCGGCGACCTGAAGTCTTCGAACCACTTCCTTGAATTTTGTTTGCAGCAATTACATGTGAATTGATCATGATAATGTACAACACTTATGGGCTCTTGCTTGTTAGAAAGGTCAAACACAGCAATGTAGTCACTTCGATCAACATATGTCAACAATTGACTGGATAATTCAACCTCATGTCGAAGAAACAACTTCTTTTGACTCGTAACAATGTTGTTCCGAAGACCAGTCAGCTTCGAAATATTTCTACTGCTTTTGACTTCGAAGGTGGTCAATCCAAACTGGGTCAAAAATGAGCAATTCGAAGAGTGTGTTCCATGTTTCCAATCCTTCTTCTGGCATTTCAATCCACAGTATGCCACTCGCCTGCACCCTGCACAGAACAGTGCAGTACGCCAATCAATAGGTTTGTTGCAGCGAGAGCAACTTCCCTCATTCAAATCTATTACGGATGAAAGGATCTCAAAATACTGTAATGATTGTTCAGTTTCTGCCTGGATGGACAATGACGACAACGCCTCCATTATCTGGCTCCGATGATCACGAATAGCTTTTGCAGTCTTCTGGTGCAAAGCAACATCTTGGATCAATTCAGCAATGCAGACTAAAGCTTCCATCATTCTGAACCTTATCATCAACTCATCCCTTGATGGATCGGGCGCTATCAACTGAACACACTCAAACCGTGTAATGAACTCAAAACACATCTCCAACATGCCAGATTTAATCACAAAAGCAATGCGTTTGTCGATGGGGTACATGTTTCCATGTTCCTTCCGGACTAGCATAGAGAAGGATAGTTTCGAAATACTCATGGCGTCATCAATGTTGTTAGTGAACCTACGGCCGAGGTCAATCACTTCCTCAATAACGACATTATCAACACAATCTGCGGTGAACATGAGAGATGTGAACACGATGAGAAGGGTATCAAAATAGTTCCTTCGATCTATTGAATCATCTGAGTTGACATTTTTCAACATTCGAATCATTCCAAGGATGAAATAGACGTTGCATTTAGGATTGTATGCTCTGCTAACAACCGGAGTTTTAACAATGGTCTTAATAAGATCCACGACGGGCCAGGCTACCATTTTCACCACAGCACAAAGTGACGAGGGAGGTCCTTCTCCAGGTTGGTTATTCTTCGAGCAGCCCACCTCGTGCTCAACACACTGCATGTAATTGTCAAATTCCAAGCCGCAAAAATCACATATCCATACGTTGGACGTAGTGTTGTCGCCCGCATCTCTTTTAAGACCGATGAATATAATGTTTCTCATCACATCATGGAAAAAGGCTTCATGTCTCTTAATACCAAACGAATGTGGATAGGATTCATATTCCTGCACCAAATCTGGCCGATGTGAACTCCAGAATTGTTTCTGGACTATACTTTCAAGAAAGCCCTCGCTCTGCAGTAGGTTGTAAACCGTCGTAGTTGTGACCTTCAATGATAAATCAGCTGACGATGGTCTGAGCAAGCATAATAAGAGAATAGCAAATTCACCTACTGCCTCATGCCAATATTTGTTGCTCTTAAAAAATAGACGTTTGGTATCATCACACAGACAACGAATGACAGCTTGGATGCCATTTGCTATTTCCAACTTGCACTGCTCAAGGTTGCCGAGATGAGCAAGGATTGTAATCCAGTAGACCGGCGTTTGTAGATTTCCCTTGACTCTGCCTACCATGTCATTGAAATCTTCGTGCTCGCACTGGCTCAAAAATCCGAGTGTAACGGAAATCAATCCTCTATCTACCAGAGCTTGCTGGTATGAATCTAAGTTATCCCTACCTAAAGTAGACAGTAGGGAATTCACTGCATCTTTTTTACATTTGCGGAAATTCTTCATGATCCTTGCCGCTTGTTTTGTGTTGTGGGAGTCGGTTGCTGGGTTGAGCCCGTAATTATTAGCCGGGGGCGGTGTTGCGATATGAAGCGACCTTTCGATTTCATCATCTATTATATCTTCATATTCCGTACCTTCGATTTCTTCATCTAAGTCATTCCCTTGATCTAATATCATACTCCGCCAATAATTCTGATTGTTCACCTTTCTTATCTCATTTGGCGTCAGCTTCTTATCCCAGTCCACTTTCCATTCGTTGATGTTCACCAAGGCATCACGCAGCGATACGAGTTGCATATTTTCTTCACGACAATCAGTTGAAATACCATTCAAGAATCGAACGAACCCCGTAGACGACGCTTGCTCGCGCCACTTTTCGATGATGGACCATGCAATGAATCCCCACATGTCCGGTTTATGTACATGTAGACAACAAGGACATCGACTATCGGTAGGTTGAATAAATGATGCAGGAGATGACAATCCAGAGAGAGGTATTGCAAAAGCCTCAAAGTCACGTAATATGGCCATATTTTCTTGTTGAAGCTTCGATCTTTCAGCTTCGTTGTTAATAACGGAGTACTTTCTATCATCATCAAAGTGTCCAATCGTCGACTCGTTAGCCCTACTATCCAATTTCAGATTAGTCACATGAATTGCCATTATCACTTTTGAATAGTTCCCGGTTCCAACTCCTACACAGTACCTATCCGTTGTGACATCAAGCTCACTAACAATGATCCCCATCATAAAGTTATATTTTTTAGACTCATTGACTAATCCCATAATTGTTACCTTATCACCAATATACAAGGTCTCAGTAGAAGGAAATACTTCTTCTTTTGCTTCCACCGACTCGTTTGCCTCCTCTACTTCTACATTCGACGACTTCTTTGCTCTGCGAATCATTGTTAAATTGTGAACTTGTAACGCCAATATTAGTCCCTTTCCACCGCGAACTTTCACACCGCATCTATTCGTTGTTGGATCAAAGTCACTAACTACGATCCCTCGCATGTCATTGTATTGAGTAGCGCTTACGAGGCCCATAATCTGAACCGAATCGCCGACGGAGAATGATGCTGCGTCGTCGTCGATGACATCATCATCAACGTCACCGTGGGTATTTGAAATTGCTGATCCACGATGTGCATCCTCGACGGAGGACGATGCCAACCCCGTTCTTTCCTCCCTCGCAGTCCCCATCGCATTGACGAATTCACTCAACTCTTCCATCTCAATCCGCATTTCGAATCTATTTACGACGCATCTCCATTTTGAAAGATCTCGGCTGCATTGTTCGATCAATTGCTTCCCATCGAGGACGGAATATTTGAGCTACTCGCACCCGTCGTCATTATTGAGCTTCTCGTACCCGTCATCGTATTCTGCGTCGCGGCGCCTGACGGCTTGTCGCTCGAGGAGTCGTTTTAGACTCAACGTCTCCGGGAAGCCAAAAGAGGGCATCCCGAACCGAAGGAAGAAAAAATGAGTCGCGCTACTCCTTAATAAGCAAAAAATAGCAACAGAAATTTAGATGTTGTCTTTCTCTCAGTCACAGGCATGTTTCCGTCACTAGCTAAATTGGCTTTTAACTGTTACAAAATAACAACTACACTAACTTGCGCATTGGAATCGAGACTCCTGCACAAACCATGTATCAGCATTGTTATACTCAATCGTTGGGGGTAGTGTGTTCCAACCTCTTGTCAATCTAACACTGGGAATAAGAAAAGACCAGTAGCATTCCGACGAGCTACCAGCTCCTATTATCTCCCAATTGTCCGACTCAGACTTCCTCGATTTTCCCAGAAACGACGCGGGGCAATTGCGGTAGTATGGACGCCCTGTTGTCCAAGGACTACAGGATGTTTGGTATTGGAGCAAGTCCTTTACCAACAGATTGTATTCCCCTCTATAATTTTCGTTTTCGCCCATCAAAAACCAAAAATTGTCCGGATCGGATGCCGTTAAGAGACCTTCCCCAACAAAAAATCAACTAATACAAAAATGAATCAATAAGTAAAACTCCAATTCAAAAATAAATCGTTAAGTAAATAAAAGAAACGTCTACGTAGCAAGTTCAGCTGATCGTAACAGGCAAAAAACATCAACTTCAGCCCAACATGGTAGGTGGTAGGTCGTCGATCTCGGGAGGCCAGCAAATTGGAACAGTCATCTCAACGGCGTACCTGCCTTACGGGTATGTCAACAGGGATCGCACTTCTGCTGCTGCTCTTACTATCGGCGTCATCTAGTCCGTCCATCCTAAGCAGCTGCCCTTACACGGTCTCTTTTACGAACCATCATCAAAAACTAACCAAGCTTCTACAAAGGAATCACTACAATTATGACTTCAACACCTTAAGATCCCAAAAAGTCACCGGCAAAGCTCATTTCATCATCATCCATAGTAAGAAAGTTAATAGAAACGCTGTTCGGTATAGGGACAATCCAGCTCCTCACTCTACTCTTACTGTGCAGGCCAACATGCCAAGTCTGGCAAAGGGCAAGCCAACGTCTTCGATCAAGGAAGCGACGAAGGTTAAGGAGAAGGAATCGAACCAGAAGGACAAATCGACGGGCAAGTCGACAAGACCGACGAAGGCTCAGTTAGCTCGAGAGGCCCAGGTTGAAAAGGATGCCAAGCTTGACACAATCCTAGATAAGGAGTGGAAATTTGATCCCGTCAAAGATCGCGAACCAAGGGCTAGTAGTGGAAGTTCGGAGTATAGTGGCTCGGATGATGATTCCTCGGAGTGGACCAACGACAATGAGGGTTCTAAGAACATGATAGAAGACCAGCCTTCCGATGAGGAACTACAGCAGGAAGGATCAAGAAGAAGAAGCTAGCCGAGGGGGAAGATAGCCACGCGAATGTTAGCACTACAGCAATGGTTGTGAATGCTCTAATGCCAGACGACAACAACCATCATTTCCAACAACAATACTCAAATAAGCGGGACGATGGTGCTAAGTGGAGTAGTCAAGTGAAGAACGAAGAGGTAGTTGTTGATAGCGAGGGAAGCTTGAGATGGAGACGTAGGAAACGGAAACAGAGACGTAGGAAATGGTGTTAAGCAATACAATTCAAGATACTGGTGATCTTATGCCCGCTAGACGGAAGACATGTCTGAAACCAACTTCAGCTGTTAAGGCTCAGGCCTTTGCTCTATCTGTAATGAGTTGCAGGTGGAAAAGAAAGATGTTCCCTCAGAGGAATGACTATTGTGTAGGACTACATGTTGTAGACAATAATTTAGAATGAATTTTTCTTAGATTGTATTCCCCTCTACTCTGCCAAGAGTGAGAGGTCAACACTCTGCCACTTTCCCTGGGTTAGCTTGTGCGTCCCTAAGTGGTACTGCGAGTTGGTCCAATCAAACATCGTGATCTCCAAGTTTCCAATGACTCAAATCTTACTCAATAAATACACATAAACCCCCCAGAGGGCCTTCGAGAACACGAACATGGTGGGCACTGTGCTCTTGACTTGGGGCCGAACTTTACCCTAACCCTTTATAACCCTAACTTGTCGCTGCCCAACAGACTCAATGAATGAGTCCCGCCATACTCTTGTTTTGCCGTTGGCAACAGCATGGACGACGACGATGACGACAGCGCCGTCGAAGTATTCGAGGAGTCCGGATCCGACGACGACTACTCATCCCACTACGAGGACGAGAAGAACGAGGACGAGGACGAAGTTGACGCTTCATTATTTGACGATGGCAATGACAACAACTACTGTGTTCGCGGCAACAAGAGCAGTGGTGAAACATCTCAGCACATATTTGCTATTTTAGTTGCTATAATCGCTGCTATTGTTTGTCATGTACAATTATCACATGATGGGAATGTTAGTCGATGGAAGGCAGAAATTGTGAATGATTGGTCCATGCTTGCTCGTCGTTGGGGAGCCAACAAGAAGACACCGGCATCACCATCATACGATTACCCGGCCCCAACATCGGATGCTACATCCACATTCCATCGTCACGATGATGGTATCGTCGGAGTACGACGAGAAAAACATCATGGAGGTGGTGGACATCATCTTGCTAAAAGCTTTCGTCGAACACGTGGTCTTAATTTCTGTGGCGATTCCTCCACACCATCTACTAGTGTTGAGGAATACGACATGTCAAGCAATGACACCGCCAATAAACGAAGCAACGATGCCATTGTCGACAGTAATAATAATCATCATCAATTAGTAAAGATGGAATTTCTACTTCCAATAGACCCAGGAATGCGTGTTATGCATTATCATTACCTGGCTGATGCACTGGGTATTAATGATGTATCAAGTCTCATTCCTACACAGAAGGATGAAGGCGATGGTGGCTGGGCGGATGAAATATTACATGACATTGACACTACCATATTTGTCAATGATTTTGTTTCTTCTGGAAAATCGAAGGAGGATTTTGAAGCAGAAGCAGCAATACCAATTATTGAACGGATCGGTAAAATCCTCGATATACATATACCATTATTCCCACCAAGTTCGGATATTGGCCGTGAACAGCATATTTGTTTACTACATCAATATGCACTCAACAGAGTATCAGGACGAAGTATACGTGGATCGACAATGGTATATATTCGTCCACATGTTTCAACTTTTTATCGTGACAACAATAATGTTGGTTCAACGTTGAACGATAAAGGAGGAGGAGTAATGTTGTCTTCTGCTGTCCAATCATCTCGGGCAAATTATAATATAATACCAGCCTCGCTCTCCTTTACAGGTTATGCTGCCAAATTTATCAATCTTTCGCCCAATGCACTTAATCTATATTGGGATGGTGGACGCAAGCCCGATGGTACTTTTCATACAGTACTCGTGGGGACTGTACCGAGTATGGAATCGATTGGTACTGCAACATTTCCCGGACATCAATTCCATATAACGCCCACGTCCAATTCGGATCATGTACTACAACGTTGGACGGTAACGGAAGATGAACCAATACTGTATCATGATCCACTTGGGGATATGTCCACGCTCGATCGTGTACGCGAGATCGAAAAGTGGACACTCGATGGAAGGTGGAATGCGCAGATGTCATTTCAACGAGATACGTGGCTTATCAATCGTAGCTTCGGACGCGATTATTTAGTCCGAACGAAGACGAATTGGTTGTCCAATTTCCCCCATCCATATCATACATCGCGTGTTGATGGTGTTAATGGTGGCGACGACGAAGGCGTGTTAACGAATGTTGACACGAGGACGACAGCGATGGAGGATGGGCTGCACATGTGGCAGGCAGATTACATTGATCAAATACATACCCTTGTTACGTCCAACTTGTATTTCACGTCGCTCCCAGACGGATTGGCACGGTTGGCCAAGGATGACTATCATCCCGTGACGGAGGAACAGAGACGGTTGGAAATGAGACGTCATCAATCGAACAGTCTGAAGAAGAAGGATGGAGCAGTTGACAATAGTAATGTCGATACTACTATGCAACTTACATTAAAAGTACTAAGCGTTTCCCCTCGTGTTCTTGAGGTGAAGAGATTCCTCTCTCCTGTAGAGATTCAGCATCTTATCGATCTTGCTTCCGGTGTTAAGGGAGATGTTGTCATGAAACGCTCAACCGTCTCAGCTAGTAATGTAATGAGCATCAACGAAGATAGAGGCAAAAGCTCGTCGTCCAGGGCGGATATACGAACATCAAATAGTGGTTGGATACATCGTGAACAGGATTTAATTGTTGACACCATATTTCGTCGAATTGCCGACCTATTAAACATTAATGAAGGTCTGATGAGGGATCTTGACTACAGCAAGGATGATGTCAATGACTGGCTCCCCACTCATAATCGGATAGTCGAGGCAATGCAACTCGTACGCTACGATGCTGGGGAGGAATATACAGCACATCATGACTTTACTTATCCGTCCATGAAGAATCGGCATCAACCAAGGAGGTATGTCACGGTGCTACTCTACTTGACGGGGGAGGGGGATGTGATTGATGAAAATGGGATACGTCGTTCGGTTGCATTTTTAAGCAAGAAGACGATTGGTAGTAATAACAACAAAGCTCTCGCTGATGGTCTTCTACAAGGAGGTGAGACGTTATTCCCTCGAGCAATCACGACAAGTAATCATGATGGGATTAAAGTCATACCACGATCGGGCAATGCAATCGTATTCTATAACGTCTTGCCAGATGGCAACTTGGACGATCTTAGTCAGCATGCCGGTGGAAAAGTTGAGAGAGGTGTGAAGTATGTCGCGAACATTTGGGTATGGGACCCCATTGTGAACTGATTTTGTTATTCAGTTTACCTTACCATAGGGTTAGAATATTGTGTCATTATAATCGAGATTATTTATTGTATTCGTTATGAAAAAAACAAAGAATGCATTAGCCATAAGCACTGACGGCTGATATCCCATCCCCATTTTAATTATTACTATATATGAGTATACCTTCAGGATCTGGCTTATCCGAGTAGGAAGGACCATCATCTGTATCTTCTTCGCCAATGTCGTGGTAGTCCTCCTCATCATTGACAAATACGAAAGAAGGCATTTGCTCCATGTACAAGGTATCTATGGGTTGTGCAATTGCAATTTCCCCAACTTCGTCAGCAAATGATGGGTCGTGGTGGCGACGGTTGTGATGATCATCCCCATTCTCCAGATCGCCATTATCATGTCTTTGGATTGGTCGAGCTTGTGTTGACCTACGACGTGCAATTGTTCTAGTCCGTCGTTTTTGAATCATTGTCTTTTGTCTCTTATTTTTGGTTGTATTGGTTTGACTAAAGTTGTGACCCGTGTTGATATAAGTTACCATATTCCTCTCATTCTTGGACTCGTCACGTTGGTTCAAGTATGCGAGTAAACACCAACAGCTGCAGCAACATACAACAACGCATGCAACTGCAATGGCTATAATGGCCCAAACGGGTAGAACGGCTGCACCCATGGTTACGTCCCTAAGTATGAGACGCCCTTTGTCATCGGCCTCATCGTTTAGTCGTTTGCTACATTCTGTAAATTGTCCGTTGTCATTGACACACCAACTTAAATTCAACTTTGACGAGGTATCAGAGCTTTGTATGAGTTCTAATGTGCTATTCTTTGTATTCAGTAATGTACTCTTGATGATTGGACTAAAGTCGGTTGCAAGTCTATCCACCACGACAATGTCTAATTTGACATCTTTCGTATAAGTGTTTGTATCACCGTCATCTGGGTGTAAATTAACCACGTCTGCAATCTTTATATCGACTATGTCCAACCCATCCACACCCTGTAGCGTATTTCTATAATCAATAATAACTTCGTCAATTAAACCATCCCAATCACTCGAAGTTAATGTTTGATTCTTTGATACCAATGGTACATTATCAAACCGTATCGTATACGCCACCGTTTCTGTATTGGCACTGCACATTATAGACGTGTTATATATCATATCATCTCCATCCTCATCGTAGCACCAAAATAACTCCACCCCGTACACTAGATAAATCTGTGAGGATCTCCCGGCGATCATTTCCAGAATCTCAGGATACAAATCTTTCAATCCAGTGATGATGATTGGACCATACTTTTCTCCATTCCGTTGGACCAATGTGACATCGTAGTAAACACTACTACTCGACGTCGTCATCTCCCCTTGATTAGATGCATCATTTGCAATTGTCGCGCCCTCTTCGATAATTGTTGAATTTTTTTCCTCGATATTTCTAATAATCAACTCATCGCCCATTCGTTCTGCCAATGTAGTTAATGCCCAACGAGTGACGTACTTCATTTCTTCCTCGAGTATATCCATATCATCCGATGGTATGTTCGATGGCAAGCCGTCGACTGTGAATTTTAATGTAACTATTTCGAGTCCTGTATCATCCAATCCTACTGCTACATTCACATCTGATGATACTTGCAATTCGCACTCTCGTTGTGATGCGAATAAGACGAATACGCCCGGGGGGATGTCCGTTCCAGATTGACACAGTGCGGACTCTTCTTCTTCTTCTACTACTGTAGCAGTGGCAGTGGTGGCAGTGGAAGTGGAAATTATCGTCTTCCACCAAGGACAAGTAATACCCACGATACATTCTCCCCACGGCCTACCGACACATCCGGTAGCCTCGCGACATGCCCCATCGGTCGAATCGGCACAGTATGGGGGAATACAGTCGCATACGCACGCGATTGCGTTCCATAATCCAGACATGCAGTCGACGTCGGGGGTTGGACAATTACCATTACTATTCGTACTAGCATCGACTGTTGTATCAAAATCATCAATTGGCAGACTAATTGGGTTACCGTTGGCAATATCCACATCGAGTTGATTGAACTGTCCATCTCCATTGTAATCGGTGCTAACGTCGTAAAGTTCTCCTTGTGTCGTAGCCGTTGCCGCAGCCGTCGACGAAGAATCCTCGATCGTTGAAGGAAGAGGAGGTGCACAAACTGAAATATCAATCCAACTTAATTTCGTCGTACAGCATTCATCGATGGTACCAAACATTTGTAACCAACTTTGATCCGCACCCACGATACCGCCGCAATTTTCGATATTGGGAGGATCACAGTCTCGTACGCAGGATGTACCGGTTTGTAAATCGACGTAATAATTACCCGTGCCTAGTTCAATTATTTGTTCTTGTGCGAGAGTCGTCGTAATAATAAAGGAGGACGATAGAAGGAGGAGGTGCATGGCGGATAATACGAGGTGGCCTGAAATCCGACGTCGGTTGTTCATTATTGCTGTCGTGTTAATAATAATATGTAAGTGATTTGTTGTTTCCAAAATAATGTAAGTGTCTGAGCAATCAACCACGGCACGGCTGGTTGTCTACCTAGGGATTTGGGTGTGGCACGGCACGGCTAGCTGGTCTGTTTGTGTGTGAAGGCTTATGTGCAGATCTGCGGCAGATCCACTGAGGAATCCATAAGAAAATGAACTATGAAACCCTTCAGACGAGGTCGAAGTAAATATTCATCACAGATGAAGTGCAAGAGACTCGTTTTACCACTCCTTATCATTAAGAATAACAGCAGCCTCGGCGATACCACTGCATTCCCCTCTGCGATTAACATTACTAGTAAATCATCGCGTGCGGGTGAAGGCTTTGCAGTGGCGGCGAAGAAATCAGTGAACGTGACGACACGACGTCGGATGACGAACGAAACATCATCATCAACGTCGCATTCGGCACCAGGAGTGGCGAAATCGACGAGAAATGTAAGGGCGAGTAGTAACGTAATACGATGGGCGATACACGGTGTGGCCACGGAATTATTTCATAACATAATCATACGTACGTTCCGTCGATTATTCGGCGCTGCTGCATTATTATTTGATAAGCGTAGTCGTGGTGGCACTAGTTTGGGCAACGAGAATGGTCGACGGTATAGACAACCGCCCAGACGTGAAATTGCGGTAGTGTCTGGTGCCACCGGTGGTATAGGATCATATATAGTGGAAGAGCTGGCATTACGGGGCTATGATGTTGTCATTGCTGGTAGGGATGGAACGAGAGGGGAAGAACTGGTTGCGCACGTTCGAGATTTAATGAAAGAAGTTACTCCAATCATCATGAATATGAATGACGAATCAATAGTCGAAAGTAGTGTCGGTCTACCAACGATTACATTCATCGAATATCACGCGGACATTCCTCAAAGTGCATTAAACATGTCAACATCGGTGAAAGAACTTGGTCGTCCGTTGTCAATACTGATTAATAATGCTGGTATTATGGGCCAATCGAGTAGACTCACAATGCATGTTAATTTACTTGGTCCGGCATACTTGACATTTGCTCTACTACCGCTATTATTGACCGAGGGAGAAAATCGATCGATACAACCAACAATCATCAATGTTGGTTCATCGGCACATTTGCGTGCCACGCATGTGTTAGATGATAATTTCCTTTCTTCTATTGCTACCAACATGGCCGATGGTGAACAACGGTCTTGGATTGACACGCTTTCTTTGGATTTGGATAACGATCTAATTACTTACGCTAAAAGCAAACTTGCCTTGATGCAACTTTCGACCATACTACGATATTGGCTACCGTCCACCACTCAGATACGAATAGTCGACGCTCATCCCGGTCTAGTTTGGACATCTCTTTTACGCAATCACATTGGAGATACTGCGGTTAAAGCATTAACAACAACCGGCTTGGCAAATGTAATATACAAAAGCCCAGTCGAGGGAGCTCGTGCCATCGTTGCGGCATTGGACGATGAAACAACGGAGGTAGTTTCGCCCAACAATGCAACAGTACAAAAGCAAATGTACTATGTCAATGGAAAGCCGGGGGGGTATGCAGCATTCGAGAGTGTTTGTATGGATGCATCGATTCAAGTTTGGGACCATGTTATTGCACCAGCATTAGTTAAGGATCACTTTGCCTTGCCAAAAGGATGGGCGATAGGTAGGGGTAGGTGAGAACCTCGGACTCGCGACAACCCTACATAATTGTAAATCCAGAAAAGCAATGATTCAATATTCCATTGCCACGCGTGTTTTGGCCACACAGCTGAAGTACAATCCCACTTCTTGTCCCTTACTTCAGAGTTGATAATATAATTATGTCCAACAGTTTTATGAGAAATTCATTTATGTGTAATTGAGGTAACATGTATTCGTTGTTAAAGTTCTCATTTGCAATCATTGACATGTGTCAATTTGTCAAATATGAATTCTATTATGTTGATGTAGATTGAATTGCGCAATGCCTGAAACGGAAGACAATCTCACTCACTCTTGTTCTTTTTGGAGCCATAGAATGATGTGATTTTGCGTTGGCCTGGGTCGGGATATATGTTATAATTCTCTTCCTTGCTGGGTACACCAGTGAGATGATCATTGAAGTTCTCCACATTGAAAGCATGGAACCACTTGCTGGGATGACAATTCATTTCCAAAGCATTCTTGTCGTTTGCATTCTAGCCTGGATGCAAGGTCGCTGTAATTTTTATCACCCAAGAACTTTGGAATGTCTCGTGTCGATCACCGTCGTCATCATCCAGATCTGACAATATCTCTTTCATGATGTTGTGGAATGCAATGTTCTCTCCATAACAATTGGGTCGGGGTAGTAATCCCCTCTGTGTAGACGCAATCCGATACGCATATAGCATTCGGTGAAATCTTCTTGCCACTGAAACAACCTTTTGAAAAATGACTCAGCGTCTTTGGATAGATCCGGTACTAGTCGTTCCTCCTTCCAATTCAAATATATAGCCTGTTCTGCATTATTCATCACACTGTCATGGATGCGAGCAGCCATTCTGGGAGTAAGCAGCGGAGTTTCCAAAAAGGCGAATCCAATCAAATTTGGTATCAAATGACAACGGGCGTAACTTAGAGACGTAGCCCTACTCGCTATTCAAGAGTAAGTGGGATGCATGCTGGCCCGCGGACAGTTTTGTCATGCAGCTTATCGAATATGAAAATGAGCTTGGACTGTGAATATATTTCACTGTGGTGAAATGGGATGCTGATGAACCTATTCTTAGAAGATGTGGAGAGGTAGATACCTTATTTGTTCTCTTTCTGCAGAAGCGAATTAACATGATCTTTAAGGCGCTCCTTCAATACTCCCTTTGCACCACTTGTCATTAGTCCCTGGGCTCGCAATACTTCTTTAAGTCGGGCAACTGTGAGCATATCAATTGGATCGAGGATTTGATCGTCAACCTCATCATTTTGTGCGTCAACAGCCTTGGGTACTATGTCTATGGCATCAAAGTTCGAAGCTATAGATGAATAATCTGCCGTACCATCTTCGATCATCTCATCATCATCCTCCTCGGATAGTAACTCACCAGCATCATAATATGACCGTTTCAAAGTCATCTAAAATCCCAGCCTCACGCAATTCACTATCCGATACATCCTTTCCTAGCATTGAAAATTTCCTCTCTGCAGCATTTATATCTCCTTTATTAGTCAGCAATCCTAACTCATACTCGGATCCAT
>Ga0247843_1002984_pt1 | contig 28948 bp, 37 predicted proteins | sample LaCruzMarch2017__FD_192420 | JGI IMG/M metagenome (GOLD analysis project Ga0247843, IMG submission 192420) | Freshwater microbial communities from meromictic Lake La Cruz, Castile-La Mancha, Spain - LaCruzMarch2017_8m | ecosystem: Environmental > Aquatic > Freshwater > Lake | place: Spain... | reverse complement strand
CACCGAACGAGGGGGTAGCAGCGGGTGCGCGTTCGCCAACCAGTTGAACGAACGCCTCCACGCTCCACAAACACCAACACACCATGAAAAAGAAACTCATCATCGCCTCGATCATCGCCGCCGTCACTGCCACCAGCGTCTATGCTGCGGTAGTGTGCCACACCTGCAACGGTACCGGTTGGAGGAAGATCCCGGGTAACAACGTGATCAAGTGCGTGACCTGCGGCGGAGACGGCGTATGGGGCAACTAAGATCCATGCTGTCGGAAGATCCAACTCCTCCGGCCTCTTAACCAAACCAACGCAGATGAAACCACTCCTCATCATCGCTTTCGCTGCCGCCGCCTTCAGTTGTGGGGGATGTAAAAAACATCGCTCCGATCAGTCGGGTTCGTATTCACAGTCTTCGGAGAAAACCCGCTCAGAGCAGCCCAAGCAAAAGACCAATCAGGCGGGCTACGACGCCTACATGACGGGTTACAACAATCCGGAACAAGGTGACGCTGCAGAGGCCATGATCGACCGGTTCTCCGGCGGTGATCGCCAAGCGGCATTGTTGATGATCCTGGGGGCCGAGGATGCCCGGAAAGGCCTTCCAATCAGATTTGTTGTCGTCGCTGAGTAGATGAGTCACAATGCTGACAGAATACTCTGATTTTCACCTCACATTCCCATGCCCGCCAACTTCCCACCCACCTCTCTCAACCTGCTTACCAAGCTCAAGGCGGGCGGCGAAGAAGGCATGTGGCAGGTGTCCTGGAAACGCTTCCTCGAACTCTACCACGAACCCATCGAGGTGATCGCGCGGTCCTGCTACCGCCACCACACCGGCGGCCACGAGCCATTGTCCGGTTTCATCGAGGATGCCGTCGCCAACACCGTCGCCGACTTCTTCACCCGTGGCCAGCACAGCTACGACAAAAGCAAGGGGAGGCTGCGCACCTACCTCCGGGTTCTCACGAACGCACGCGTCGTGGATCTCCTTCGCAAGGAACGCCCCATCGACCGCCGGCCACTGGACGACACCACTCACACGAGCCTCCCTGCGGAGTCACCGGGTGAGTCGGATGCCTTCGCCCGGTCACTGCTCGCGTCTCTGGTCGAGGACCTTCGTGCGAGCATCCCGCTGCGACAGTTCGAGATCTTCGAGCGCGTCAAACTCAAGCACCAGTCGCCGCAGTTCGTCGCCGAAGACCTCGGTATCCAGCGAGCGATGATCGACCGGAACATCCACAAGGCAATGACCGCTCTGCGCCAACTCGCCGCCCAACCCGAATACCAAGAGGAGTTCTACCAATGAAAGCCATCAACCTGCTCACACGCTCCAGCGAATCCGACCTCACGCCTGAGGAGGAGGCCCAGCTTACCCGGGAACTTTCCGATGCCTACCACATGGACGAGGCCTCCGCCACCAGCCGCGATGTCCAGCGCATCGCCGAGAAGGTGAAGGCGCGAATGGAGTGCCCGCCAGTCCATGACATTGAACCTGACAACGCATGATCGCCAACCGCCCACCGGCACACGTCCGTGTCACCTCGTCTTACTTGTCCGCAGTGGCGTCTTCTTCGCCTTTTTCACGGATCGAACCGTGGCGGCCTTGCGGGCGGGCTTCGTACCGCCGGGCAGCAACAACTGCCATGCCTCCAGACTGTGAGCCTTGGCGAGGCGAACGAGCGTCGATAGCCGGAGGTCCTTCTTCCGGCCCGCCTCCACCGCCTGGTAATACTTGTAGGAGAGTCCCGCCTTCTCGGCGAACTCCTCTTGCGTCAGTCCACGTTCGACCCGCAACGCCTTCAGGCGTCTGAGCAACCTCTGGACCGTTTTGCACTCCATGAAGTGCCGATGATACCGGTCGGTAATTCGCCTTTACACCTCACTATCGGTAGTGCGAAAACAGCCCCAGAACCCCGTCAATGATCCTTCTTTCTCGTGTTGCCGACAACCCGGATGTGGACGACACCGACTGCCCCGCCTGCCGGGCATCCGTCCCCGTCCCCTGCGTGCAGAAGATCGACACCCGCGAAGCCTTGGAGCGCCTGCTCGCAGGTGAGCTGAACACGGCCCCCTGTCCGTCATGTGGCACCACCGTCACAGCAGAGCAACCCGTTTACCTCGACCTCCCTGACCCCGGGATCCCCTACCTAATCTACGCGCCGATCGAACTGCTCGAAGACGACACCGTCTGCGAAGAACTGAACGTCGATGGACGCTACCGCTTCGTCTGCTACTCCCTCGACGAGCTTGCCCGGCAGGTCCGTGCAAGGATCAGGCTCCATATTTTTTCACTCGATCGGCACAACGGGGACAACCGATCCACACTCCCAGAATCAACCCATCGTTACCACCAATGAAACGCCCCATCATACCTTGCGCTTTCAGCCTGGCAATGCTCACCAGGCACAATAACTTGCCCGGTTGGGCACTGCTATTAGCTCTGGTCATATTCATCGTCTCCGGGATCATGACAGTGTTTCAGCTAATCGGATGGATCATGAAGAAGTTGGATTCTCCGATGACAGTGGAACAGAGAAATCAGGCAGCAAAAACTTACGAGGCTCAAAAAGCCCAGACAAAACCACCGGCATCTGCTGGCCGGGTCGGGCCACCTCCTCTTCCTTAGCAAACCGATAGCCAGTCTGTCCTCTGCGGCGCACATCAACAATGTCATTCTGCGCCGTCTTGAGAGCGGTGCTACTACCTTCTCGAACGGCTCGATGACAAACGAAGAGCTTCAGGAACGCTTCTTTCCAATCCGTTAGAAAAACAAATCATGAACAAAGTAATAGGTGGAGTCGTAATGATCGCTTTGGGGTGGTGGATTCTCTCAAACTCCGGGAACCCGAATTTGGCAGGGATCAACATAGGCACCGCAGGATCACTGTTGATACTGGGTGGTCTTGCGGCGTTAGTGTGGGGAGCGTTCTCATCTGGTAAGAAGAAAGACGAGAGGTAAAAGAGTGACGATGGTGGTGTTGACTTGCCCTGCCACGTTCCCTCCCGCCAATCCCCTGTGGGACTGACGGAAGGGCTTCTCTCCGGTGCCTTGCGACGTCCGGAGATCAAGCGGCATGTGCGTGTGGCGGCGCGGCTTGTGCTGAAGCGTTGGTGCCCGCCGGGATCGTCACGCGCATCGGCATGATGACGCAGAAGCGGCCGGTCGGGTGGCGGCAGACGCCCGGGCTGAGTTCGTCACTGAGGCAGAGAGTGCTGCCGATTTCCAGAGCGTCGGCCAGGTAACGCGCATTGAACGCGATCACTGGTGGGTTGCCATGGATTTCGACGGGCACCTGCATGGTGGCGGAGTGGCCGTTGGCGTCGCGGTGGGTCAGCGTGAGCTGGCCGCGCTTCTGCCAGTCAAGGCGCACCGAGCACTGGTCCTTCCCGAGTGACCGTAGCCAGGCGATGAGGCCCGGTTTGCGGTCGTGCGGGATGACGGCGAGCTGGTCCGCGAACGCCGGGATCACCTGCTTGAAGTTCGGGTAATTGCCGACGAGTGGTTTGCTCACCAACAGGTGGCGTCCGCACTGGATGGCGACGTGACGTTTCTCCGGCTCCTTGTGATCGATCCAGGTGAGGGTGGCTGGCCCGGCGGTGAAGTCCGGGTGGCCGAGGATGTGGCAGGCTGCAGAGGGCAGGATGAACGACTGCGACGGCACGGTGGCCGGACAGCAGGCGAGCCGCTTGCCGTCGGTGGCCACCAGGCGTCCGCCGTCTTCCGGTGTGAAGAACACGCCGTTGAGGACGTGGCGGGTGGTGTCGGAGGACGCGCAACCGGCGACATGAGCCAGGCCTTCCATGGTGGACGACGGAAGCTCGGTTGTGGTGCCGATGGTGAGCGGACGCGACGGGAGTTCGCTGGGGTCGAGGGTCGGATGAACCGACGTGGACTGAATGCCGCCACTGGTGAGCGTGAGACGGAGTTCCCGGCTCCGCTTGCCACCGCATGGGGTGAATGAAACCTGCGTGCCTTTGTCGGCGCGACAGGCGGCCTCCATTGCGGCGGGCGGGATCAGGAAGCAGGCGTGGTCGGTCGGTAGATCGGAGATCCGGGTTTCGAGCCAGAGATCGAGATCGGTGGCGGCGAGTTGGATACCGCTCTGCCCGGCGGTGAGCAGCAGGTGGTTGAGCACCGGCAGCTTGCAGCGCAGATGCTTCAGCCGGCCGAAGAGCCGCTTCGCATCGCGCAGGGTGTTGGATGGGATGTGGATGGTGGACATGATGTTGTTGGTTTCAGGGTTCAGGGGTTGGGATGAAGATGAGGTGATCGGCCTCGATCCACTCGGTGGGGTGGAAGACGAGACCGGGGATGAGGGTGCGGATGCGGACCTGAGTGGTGTGCGGCGGCGCTTCGATGACGAGGCGCTCGAACCGTTCGTCACCAGGGTCCTGCCATTCGGGAACGATTTGCACGCGGTCGCCGACCTTGAGGGGTTCGGTGCCGCCGCGCGGGATGGGTGCTTTCATGCGCGGAGGTAGGCGGTGTCTCGCTGTTGGAAGAGGCTGTGCGCCTCCTCTTCAGTGAGGCCGATGAACTCGGACTCCCGGAACGACACTTCGTCCGGGTAGAACGAGAACAGGGTCTTGGTGGAGCCGTCCTCGAAGGTCGCGATGACCTCGGGCATGGGATCGAACATGCCTTCCGGCATGGGCCGTGGCATGGCGGTGATTGTGGCGTGGGTGATTTTCATGGGAGTGTTCGGGTGGTGAAAACGAGAGGGCCGCCATGAAGCTGGGGGATGCTCCATGGCGGCCGTGTTGCCCCGGTCGCGCTGCGGTGTGTCGTGCGCCGGGCTTGCCTCTGCGGGTCCTTGCCGAGAGTGGGAACGAATCAGGCGGCTGCTGCGGTCGGTTCGCTCTTGAACTTGAGCTGTTCGACCACGCACTCGCTGGCCGGGATGTCGGTGCGCACACCGAGATAGACCGGCTGGTAGATGCTGCCGCTCTCGCGGTAGGCGTACAAGTAACGTGTCTCACAGACCTCGCCGACTTCCGGGATGCGGTGGTTCGGCGGGATGGTGACGTTGCCGGCGGGAACCAGCTTGTCGCCATCGTAGAGACCGAGCGTGACGCTGCGTTTGGCGTTGTGGCCAGTGACGACGAACGACGCACTCTCGACGAACTTGAACTTGAGCTGCGGTCCGCCGGAGTTCGGGCGGCCCGGGCTGTAGGTGGCATCCATGTCCTTGAAGACGACGCCTTCGCGGTTGGTGGCGCGGAGTTCCTCGTAGATCTCGACCTTGTCGTCGGGACTGACCGAGGTGCTGACCCAGCGCAAGGCGTCATAACCAGGCGGGATGATCATCATCAGGCTGGCGAAGCGGTCGATGTAACGGCGCTTGCGCATGCAGTGGCCCTTCACTTCGAGCAGGTCGAAGGCGTGGAGTGTGTCGCCCACGGCCTCGCCGTCGATGAGGATGTCGAACGGGATGTGTTCGACCGCCTCGCGGATGGCGTCCGGGACGGCGACGGTGAGTCCCCGGCGGTTGATGCCGGTGATGGTGTCACCCTGCTTGCGGACCATGAGGCGGCGGCCGTCGTGTTTTTCCTGGAGGCAGTGGGTGGAGTTGGTGAGCAAGCGGCTGAGTTCGGACTCATCGACGGCGTTGAGCAACTGGCAGCGGATGCCGCTGTCGCGGCCTTCGTCGCCGGTCTGCTGATAGGGTTTGGATTCCCCGGCGGAGGCGGCGCTGTACTGGTAGCCCTTGGCCAGCTTGGAGGCGACGAGCTTGTCGAAGACCTTGGTGGCCTCGGCCAGACTCACCGGGTGGGTGGTCTTGGTGCCAGTGGTGAGCGCGTTGCCGCGCCGGCCGTAGGCGAAAGTGACGAGGTAGCCCTCGCCCTTCGGTTCGATGGCGGCGTGATAGACCTTGTCGGAGTTGCCCTCGCGGAAGTGGAGCGAGGCGGATTGGAGGGTGGTGGTGGATGTCATGGGGTTGGTTGGGGTTGGTTTGTTTGTTGGGGTTGGGGTGAAAACGAAATGGCCGCCATGGGCACCGGAGTGGTTCGCCATGGCGGCCTGTCATGAGGCCCGGCCTGCGCTGGGGCGTGTCGTGCGGCCGGGCGGCTGTGGTATAGAGAAGATGATAGCGCTGAGGGTCGTGGACGGACGCAGGGGCGACTACGGGCTTGCAGGCTGAATTGCCGCCGTGTTAGGAACCGTGCATGAAACGGCAATCAAAAGTGACAGTGGACTTTGTCGGCTCTTCCGGGTCGGTCTTTACCCTGGAGGCCGACCGGTGATGAAAGACTTTTCAAAACCGACTGATTCTTCATCATCTCCTACACAATGAGCTTCCGCATACTACAAAGAGAATTTGATGAGGTCATCATTATTGATCTTCTGCCCGCTAATGAACGGCGAGACTGGCACCTGTCGGAAGACTTGAGAGACTGGCTAGCAGACCAAGGGATAGAGCAGTTTCAGTTAAGCTGCTACTCGAAGAAACATGTCTTTGAGGCATTAGAATGGTCCATTACCCGGGCTGCTTCTGCCTCGTTCGTTTTGCACTTCACGGCGCACGGTAATCCCAGCGGAATTGGATTGAAGGCAACCAATGAATTGATCACATGGGAAGAGCTTCGTTCTCCACTTCAGCGGCTTAACAGTGCTTTCGGAGGAGACCTGCTTGTGAATATGACAGCTTGCCAAGGATTCAAAGCGACGGACATCCAGAAGCTCGAAGATCCTGCCGACCCATTCTACGGATTGATTGGGCCGACATGCTCGCCTAGCCCTGAACTAGCACGCAGGATGAGCCAAGCCTTTTACCAAGGACTTTTAGACGGAGTAGATATTCCGCAGGTAATACAGCAGATCAATACGTCCGAAAGGGGCAATGTAATCTGGTGTAGAACACATCAACACAAAAGAAGCCTCTCGTTGTAAGAGTGTCTGCAACGATCATCCATGGCTCGTTGATTCCACCGGGACGGCTCCGGGCAGCGCGGGCGTGCGAGTTTGCCGCCCAGCATCATCCGGACAAAGGCACTACACGTCGGGCACCGCCCCGGTGGAAAGGTGTGGGTGAGGCGCGGATCAGGAGACCAACTCGCAGTCGTCTTCGTCTTCGTAGCCGAAGGTGTCGCAGGCGATCTTCATGACCGCTGACTTCTCTTCATGGCAATCGTCGTGGCTGTCGCCGTCTTGGAAGGTGGCGGTGCCGGCGAAGAACATCCCGAGTTCGCAGTAGTCGAGCTGGAACGAGACTTCGGGGAACTGCCGGGAGAGGGCTTCGATGGCCCGGATCGGCGGGCTCCACGCGGTGTCGAAGAACGAGCTGCCGGTTTCCAGCAACTCGTTGGAGACTTGGCGCTGCTCCTTGTCATCGAGGTCGCACTTGGTTCCCCAAGCGTTGCAGCAGGTGTCCAAGTTTCGCCAGGAGTCGGTGGCGCTGTCTTGGTCGGGTTCAGCTGGTGGAACGGGGTTCATCCGTTGGAAGGAGAATCCGTCCGCCAGCCAGGCGTGAAATTCAGGTGTCGCGCCGGTCACCGTCAGGTGGTTTTGGCACCAGTTGGGCATGAGGTGATGGTTTGTTGGGTGGTTCAATGGTCACTGCCAGACGCGCACGCCTTCGATCTCCATGCGGGCTGGAAACCGGGTGTGCTGGTCGGGCGGACCGGGGAAGTGTCCGCCTACCGCCAGATTGAGCAGCAGGTGGAAGCGTTGGTCGTAGGGCGCGTGGCCGCCGGGACGTGCGCCCCAGCTTTCCGGTCGGCGCTCGCGCACCAGCTCGTCGTTCACGAACCACTGGATGCGGTCGCGGTTCCAGTCGAGGGCATAGGTGACGAAGTCATCGCTGAACTTCCGACACCACAGACCCCGGCGGACGGAGTGATGCACGAACTTGTTGGCGGGCCATGTGCCGCCGAAGTGCAACGCGCCGGTGACCGTGCGTGGTTGGTGTCCTTTGTTCTCCATGATGTCGATCTCGCCTGATGCGGCCCAAGGGCCGTAATGGTCATCGGTCGGCATCATCCAGATGGCGGGCCAGAGACCTCGGCCTTCCGGGATCTTGGCACGGACCTCGAAGCGACCGTAGGTCCAGTCGCCGCGATGCTTGGTGCGCACGCGACCGGATGAATACTCGCGGACAGTGCCTTGGACGCAGGTTGGTTCGCGATGCACCTCAAGGATGAGGCGGCTGTTTTCCACCCGGACGTTCTTGGGGTGGTCGGTGTAAACTTGAAGCTCATGGTTGCCTCCGCCGAAGGCGTTCACCTCGCACTCCCACTTGGAGCGGTCGAGGGTGTCGCCATCGAAGTCGTCGGACCAGACGAGCTGGGGTTCGGTAGAGTTCATTGTGATGAAGGTATGGATGTGAGGGTTGCTCTCCTTGTTCGTTCGGTTTCTAAAAATCTCCCCTCTGCGGGATGATGGCCGCCATGAAGGTGGAGTGCCCTCCATGGCGGCCCGGATGTTCAATTCGCCTCCGCCAAGCGCCGGGTGTGGCGTGGCAGTGCGGCGGTGTGGTTCGCGGCTTGGCGTGCGCGGCCTTTGGCCCAGTGGCGCAGGGCGGCGATCTGGCCGTCCATAAGTTGGGCGAGCGGCACGGTGTTGCTCATCGCTTCGAGGATGTCCTTGGCGGATGGCTCGCTGCCTTCGGCGTAGGCCTCGTGCATGGCGTCGATGAACACGGCCTCGATCTCCGCGCCAGTGAACTGCTCGCAGGCGCGGGCGAGTGCCACCGTGTCGAAGTCCCGGGGCTTGCGGCCGTGGCGGGCGATGACGATGTCCCAGATTTGCGCGCGCTCCAGAGCGTCGGGCAAGTCGACGAAATACATCTCGTCAAAGCGGCCTTTGCGCAGGAACTCGGGTGGGAGTTTGGAAACATCGTTGGCGGTGGCGACGACGAACACGGCTTTGGTCTTCTCCTGCATCCAGGAGAGGAACGAGCCGAACACCCGGGAGGAGGTGCCTCCGTCCGCGCTGCCGCTGGACTGACTGCCGGAGAAGCCTTTCTCGATTTCGTCGATCCACAACACGCAGGGCGCGATGGCCTCGGCGGTCTGGATGACGGATCGCAGGTTGGCTTCGCTCTGGCCAACGATGCCGCCGAAGACTTTGCCCATATCGAGGCGCAGCAGCGGCAGTCCGAAGGCTCCGGAGGTGGCCTTGGCGGTGAGCGACTTCCCGGTGCCGGGGATGCCGACGATCAGCAGTCCCTTGGGTGCGGGTAGGCCATAGGTCTTGGCGGACTCGCTGAATGCTCCGGCGCGGCGTTTCAGCCACTCCTTGAGATTGGCCAGGCCGCCGATGTCGTCGAGCGAGGTGGCGGCTTCCACCACTTCGACGAGTCCGTTCTTCTTCAATGTGCGGGCCTTCTCGCGGGCGATGATCTTGGGATCGATGCCCTTGGTTTCGACGACGGACAAGGCGAAGGCGTTCTCCGCCTCGGTGGTGGTCAGGCCGAGCGCGCTCTGCAACGCAGACTCCCGGACCACTTCGTGGACGTTCTTCAGCTTCGCCGACTTGATGATGCCATCGAGCACGGTGCCGAGTTCGGCGATGCCGGGCAGGGTGAAATCGACGTGGGTGATTTCGTGTTCGAGTTCGGCCGGGAGTTTGAGCCGGCAGCCGAGCAGGATGATCGCGTGGCCGTTGGCCTTGGCGACACGCAGTGTGTCCTTCAAGCGGCGGACCAGCATCGGGTCGGATTGATCCATGTGAAGCTGGAGGTCGCGGAGCAGGACGACGTGCTGGGGATTTGCGGCGGCGAACAGGCCGTCGAGCAACTGGAGGGCGTCCAGTGGATCGGGGCAGGCGGTGACGCGATTGTCCTTCACGTCAACGAGTCCCTCGGTGGATGACCAGGCGTGAAGGCGACGTTTGAGCGAGGTGCAGACGGAAGCGATTTCCGCTTCGGCCCGCGCCTCCTCTGAGGAGACGACCGCGAGTCCGGGATAACCGGCGCGGAGGTAGGTGGATAAGTTCATGATTTCTGATGATGTGGGATGAGGGTTGATGATCACCGGTCGGTGACCGGGTTGAGGTTGGGCAAGGTGTTGGCGGGTCGCGGTGCCTCCGGGTTGGGAGGCCCGAGGTTGGCGCGTTCCCAAGTGAGGCAGGCCTCGCGGGAGGGATCGCTGTGGAGGAGTTTGCCGGTGGAGGCGCAGCGGACATTCCACTGCTGGGTTTTCTCACAGAAGCGGATGTCCGTGGCCCGGAAGACCTGGAGTCTTCCGAGCGCACGGAGATCAATCGCTTCGGTGTAGAGGCAGTCGATGTGACCGCCCGGACGGAAGCGCAGTGTGTTCATCCTTCGCCGAGTTGTTGCTGGTTGGTCTGACGGCTGGTTTGCCGCCAGAAGTCAGGCTTGCGGGTGCGCTCCCGGGGTTTTCCGAGAGCTTCCTCGATGGCCTTGGTAGCGGCCTCACAGCCCTTGCCTTGGAAACCATCGGCCTCGACGGTGATCTCGCCGAAGGGCGAGACGCGGACGTGGATGCGGCGGCTCATAATGATCCTCCTTCCAGTGTGAGAAGGACGCTGCCGTCTTCCTCTTGTCGGCGGTTGACGCGGAGTCCGCGGGTGCGGGCCTCGCGCATGGTCTTGTGGATGCCGTAGGATTGCAGCAGGCGGCCGTAGCCGGTGCCGACTTCCTTGGCGACATGACCGTCCCACCAATCGGTGGTGAGGCCGTAGGTGCCGTCGTTTTCCTTGGCGGGTTCGACGGCGATGTCATACGGGCCTTTGAGCTGGATGACGTGCGGTGCAAGCCGGGTGACACCGGCGTAGCCACGGCACTTGGTGTTGGCGGTGAAGCCGAGACCGAGTTCGCCGCACGCATCGCGCAATGCTTCGAGGTCCCGGATCTGGGTCTGGATGGTGGTGAAGTGGGACATGGTTTTGTTCGTGTTCGGTAGGAAGTTTTCAGGTGGTGAAACGCGAAGGGCGGCTCGTCCGGTGTGGAGGAGCCGCCCTTCGCGTGGAGTCGGGGGGATGTGGTTCAGGGAGTGATGTTGGCTGCTGAGGTGGTGGTATTGGCTTCGTGAGTGGTGGTGGTTTTTGTGGGAGTAGGAGTGGTTGAAAAATCAGGCTGGTGAGGGCGAAGTCGGCGTGTTGGGAGTGGGTAATGGCGTCGTGGGAAATTGCGCTGATACCGGGTGCCGCGCAGGACACCCGGACTCAGTTAGGTGTTAGCTCACGGCTGCGAGCCGCCGCGTGCCTTGCTGGCCAAAGCGGCTGACGATGTCGCGTGCGTCCTGGCGGGCGAGCTGCACGGCGTTTTCACGCAGGCGGCTGAGGCCTTCGGTGAGGTTGGCCATCGCGCCGCTGTTGTTGCGGTATTGCTCTGCCGTGCGGCTGAGTAGGTCGCGGCGGAAGCGTTCCAGCGTTTGCTCCAACTGGGCGTCACCGGCGAAATTCAGCGAACGGAAGTTGTCGATGAACGTGGTGAGGCGGTTGAGCGTGCGCTGGTGGACGCCGTTTTCAGATCCGTCGATGGTGGCGAGAACCTCGGTGGCGAGGCGCGCCGTTTCCTCCCGCAAGGAGGCGACGCTCTCGCGGATGAACGCGTCGAGGTCGGCCTGCATGCGGCGGGTGGCATCGTCGGCGATCCGGCGGCGGTCTTCGGCGGCTTCGATCTGCGCCATGCCTTCGACAACCTCAAGTCGGATGCTGTCGGGCGCGGCGATCTGGAACAACCGGGTCTCGAATGCGAAGCGCTTGGCGATCTCTCCGGCGGGGGGGAACGACTGCTCGATGGTGGCGATCAGTCGTTCGGCACTGCCGTTGAGGTGTTGCGCGGCTTCGCGCCATTCGGCCAATGCGGTTTCGCGCAGCGGGCCGTAGCCTGCCACGAAGTCGAGCGTCGCCTCGCGGAACTCGTCGCGGAGTTTTTCCAGCCGGTCGGTCAGCTCGCCGAGTCGGGGGTTGGGAGCGAAGCGTCCGATGCCGCCCAGGAACGGGAAGCTGGAGCTTTCGACGGTGGCCTGCACCCGGGATTCGATCAGGGCGAAGGCCTGGAGCGCGTCGCGGGGGATGAGGCGTTTATGACCAAGTTGGATCAGCCGGTCGGAGACGTGTGCGGGATCAAGCCCGAGGTCTTCGGGGCTGAGTTTCTTGCAACCGCGCCAGTAACGGACGGAGGTTGCGACAAGGACTCCTCGGCGGCACACGGCGTCGAGAAGCGGAGTGGATGTGTTGTTCATGATGTTGGTTGGTTTGTTGGTTTGTGTTGTTCAGAGGAAAGTGAAACGCCCGCCGCGATCACTTGACCGGGCGGGCGTGGTTGGTGTGGGTGCGTGTTGCTTCACGCGGCTTGGGGCCTGTGGATGTCCTCCACTGTCATGCCGGGCAGCCAGGCCTTGCACTCCTTGCGGTATTGGCACCAGGAGCAGTGCATACCGGGTTGCGGGTGATGTCGGTCGTTGGCGATGCCTTCGACGGCGGTTTCGAGCAGAGCGGTGACGCGCTGCTTGCGGTGGGTGTCGGCTGGCGGGGATTGAACCCGGATGACCTGTGGCGTCTTGGTTTTCACCAGGAACACCAGGTCGAGGGACGGAGGAGTTTCACCGATGGCTTCCAGCAATAACTGATAGCTGACGAGCTGGATCTCGTGGTCGAAGGCAGCGTTGTCCGGATCGGGTTTGGCGGCGGCGGACTTGAAGTCCACTGGAGTGAAGTTGCCTTCGACCAAGTCCATCGCGCCAGTCAACGGAACAGACAGCCCCGGGATCTCCTCCCGGAGCTGCACCTCGACCGCGCGCGGCTTGTCCTTCATCGCCTCCGGGGAGTCGAGGTAAGCTGCCACCACGCGAAGTCCATCGAGACGGCACTTCTCGCGTTCGGCCGCGTCGTCGAAGTTCACCGGACCTTCCTCGCGTTCGAGACGAAGGAAGGCGGCCTCATAAGCGGACGCCACGGCCTCCACCGAGTCGTCGCCACCTCGCCAGCGGGCGAGGTGGAACGATTGGAGGGCGGCATGGACCGCCTTGCCCAGGTGAAGAGCCGGAGTGGTCGCTTTGCGGATGCAGGCGACGCGCTCGAACCAGAACCGCAGGGAGCAGCTCAGGTAGGACTTGGCCGCCGTCGGGCTGATGTGCTGGGGGAGCGTTTGCGCCCAGGGTGTCAGCCCGGTGGTGAACGGCGGCGGTTGCGTGGACGGTGCACCGGGCGGATCGAGGACGGTCGCGATCATGCGGCCTCCCTCCTGCCGTTCCGGCTGTAGGCGGAGCCGTTGCGGCGATTGCCGGAGTTGTTTCCGCCGCCGTAGGTTTCGAGTAGCTCGTCGATCAGCCCGGAGGCTTCCAGCTTGCTGAGTTGCTTCACGCCTTTGCCGAAGCGCTGACGCGCGAGGTGATCGACCTCGTTTTTGTCGAGGTGGTGTTCATCGACGAGTTTCAGGATCAGATCCTTCTGCTTGTCGGAACACTTCCAGCGACCGTTGTCGTGGATGTTGGTGACGGTTCCCGGTGCGGGTGCATCGGAGCCGTTGTTGTCCTCCATACCGTACGTGCCGGGTGGCACGAATCCGGTTTTGAGCATCTGCTCGTCCACGGTGGATTGGAGGCGTTGATAGAGGCGCTCGGATTCGGCGGCGACATCGTCGGTGGTCACCAGCTCGGTCTCTACAGAGACACTGAATTGGTGCGACGAGTAGCCGGGGAGCCCGAGGCGCTTGCTGTAGTTGGCGATGAGTTTAATGGCCATGATGGTTTGGGGCTGGTTGTTAGGTTGGGATGATGGTGATGGTTTCAGGAAGCCCGAAGCCGGATGCCCGGCCACGGGATCCACTTGGGCGGGTTGGCTTCGACGCTGAACTCGATGCGCCGGAAGGCGGTGAGCGGGACTGGCCCGGCCACTGCACTCCAGTTCGCCGGGTTGGCACCCATTTCGAGGCCGGCGGCGAGCAGGCGGTCATGCACGTCGGCCGGGATGCGCAGGGCCTCCCGGAACGAACATGGTTCGAGCAGTCGCACTTCGGCGGGATCAATCTCGATCCGCACCAGGCAACCGCACAGGCCGATGAGTTCAGCGAGGCTGGCCTGGCGGCGGATGCCGTTCTCGATCACGCCCTTGGTCGCGCTCGGTTCCCAGACGGGAGCCGCGGACAACCAAACGGCGGGGATTTCCGGCGGTGCGACATGCGCGGTGGCGGGCAGGATGGCCTGTGATGCCACGATGCGCAGGAAGCGGTCGCCGGTCGTGTAGTGATAGACCGGGGTGGTCATGTGATGTGGGGTTGCAATGAAAAGGCCCGGCGTGTGTGCCGGGCCTGCATGATTCGGGTTGATGGTGGTTCCGCTCACGCCGCGTCGGGATCAAAGCGTGTGCGGTAGGGAACGATGTTGTCGGCGACGCAGTGCAGCGGGGCGATCTCGGGGGGTTCCGCGAGCGCACCGCGCAAGAGTTCATCGGCAAGTCGGGTCATCGGCTTTCGTTGGCGTTGTCCCTCGCGATAGAGGGAGCGGACTACGTCATCGGAGAGCCGGGGCGAATACAGGGTGCGTGGCATGGTCGTTGTAGTTTTGGGTGCTGGTTATCGGATCAGTTTGATGATAAGCGCCAGTGTGAGAGCGCCAACCAACATCGGGATCCAAAAGTTGCTCACGAGCGCGAAGGTCAACGCGGTGATCGAGAGCGCGGCAAAGGCTGTGATCCAAGGAACAGGATTCATGTTAGGTGATGTTATAGGTTTCCCGTTCAGCGGAGCAGACGGCCTAGCACGACAACGACTGTCGCGCCTACGATCGCAAAGCCGATGACCGTCAGACCTTCGCCGACAGGTTTGGTGTCGGTGACGGTGACATGCGGCGCGGGCTTTGCGGGTTCCTCATTGCAGGAGCTCAGCGCCATGACGGCAGCGGCTACCGGCAGAAGAACGACTTTCCCGGTGTGGGTCCGCTTACGACGGAGCCATGTCAGGGAACGGCGGAACAATCGGATACGAAGGATCAGTGGAATGATGGGGATCATAGGTGGTGTGGATTGGTGGTGGTAGTGGGTGGAAATGAAGAAGCCCGGCGCGGAGTAAACCGGCCGGGCTCTTCGGTGGAGTGAGTGACGCAGCTATCTAAAGGGCTTTGTCATGATCTGATGACACAGAAGAGGCGGGAATTGCATGGACGCGCTTGCAGGCTACGTGTGCAGGGGACTTCGACCGCTATCAGTACACGCTTGTCTAAGGGCATCGCGCCATATTACGATTCTTCTGAAATGTAGTAATTGATTATGAACGACTTGTGAATATCGATGTCCCTCACCACCCTTGATGTCCCGGCTTTCCTCGACACCTCGTCCGCCGACTTGGTGGACGACTTCTTCGTGCCGGCGCTGGTGCGCAGTGTGGCTTACGACCGGGGGGTGGGGTTCTTCACTTCAGGGTGGATTCGGCAGGCAGGGGCTGGGCTTACAGCTTTTGCTGAGAACGGCGGAAAGGCGCGCTGGGTGACGAGTCCGATTCTGGATGAGAACGATTGGGATGCCTTGCGCACCGGGGATGAGGCTCGGATCGACCAAGCGTTGCGGAGGGCTTTGGAGAACTCCGTTGCGGATCTCGCGCGGTGTCTGGAGGAGGACACACTGGCCGCGCTCGCATGGATGGTGGCGGATGGGTTGTTGGACTTCCGTCTGGCGCTGCCCCGGCAGAAGTTGAGCGGCGGCGAGTTTCACGATAAGTTCGGCATCTTTACCGACGATGATGGCAATCAGGTTTCCTTCAACGGCTCCTACAATGACAGCCTGCAAGGATCACTGAACTACGAGTCGATCAAGATCTTCAAATCCTGGGACGACGCGTTCCGTCCTCTTGTCGAACAGGACGTGATTCGCTTCGAACGGCTTTGGCGCGACGAAGATCCAAACGTGAAGTGCTATCTGCTTCCCGAGGCCGTGCGTGATCAGATTGTCCGGCTGCGTCCAGCGAATCGTCCTTATCGCCGCCCCGAGGTGGCCGATGATTCCACACTTGAGGATGACAAGAAGGCTTACATCGCACCCGGCACCATTCCAGCGTGGCTGAAGTTGCGCGACTATCAGGATCTCGCGATCAATGCGTGGGTCACGGACGGCATTCCCCCGAGTGATCCTGATGGGCGGCGTGGGATTCTTGCGATGGCCACCGGCTCCGGGAAAACCCTCACCGCACTCTACCTCGCCTGTCGCCTCGCGGCGAAGAACAAGCCCTTCGTTCTCATCGTCGCCTGCCCGTTCCTGAACCTGGCGGAGCAGTGGATCCGGGAGATGCGGAAATTCGGCATCGACCCGGTGCCCTGCTTCCGGTCCCGGAAGATCTGGCAGGGTCGTCTGGCCGACGCGTATCAACGGCTGGAGGCTGGCCTCGATCCGATCCTCGCGATTGTCGTAAGCAATGACACGCTGGGTTCCGTCGCCTTCCAGCAGGCGCTTCGCGTCCGGTCCGCCACCCACATGATCATCGCGGACGAGGTGCACAACCTCGGTGCCAGCCACGCCGCCAAGTCACTGCCGGAGGGCATCCGGCTGCGGCTTGGTCTGTCCGCCACGCCCCGGCGACACCATGACGAGGAGGGCACTCAGCGTCTGTTCAACTACTTCGGCAACATCGTTTACGAGTTCCCCCTGAACAAGGCCATCGAGGCCGGGTGTCTGACCCGCTACGAGTATCACCCGATCACCGTCAGCCTCGATCCCGACGAGGCGGAGGAATACGCGGAGCTGACCAAGCGCCTGAGCCGCTTGATGAACGAGAACGACGAACTCAACGAGGCGGCCAAGCCATTACTCATGCGCCGGGCGCGGCTGCTGGGGCAGGCGAAACAGAAGATTCCCGCTCTCGACGCGGTGCTGAAGAAACTCGGCCGGAAACCCGAGAAGAGCGTCTTCTACTGCGGCGACGGACGAGTGGACGATCCGGTCACCGAGGAGGAGCGCCGCCAGATCGACGCGGTGGCCCGGCTCTTGGGCGACAAGCACGACTTGCGGGTGCGCACCTTCACCTACCGCGAGTCCCCGGCCGAGAGGGAAGACATCCTGACCAACCTGAAAAGCGGCGCGTTGGACGGCGTGGTGGCCATCCGCTGCCTGGACGAGGGTATCGACCTGCCGGACCTGCGGATGGGCTTCCTGCTCGCCAGTTCCACCAACCCGCGCCAGTTCATCCAGCGGCGCGGCCGCCTGCTGCGGACTTCCCCGGGCAAGGACCTGGCGGTGATCTACGACTTCATCGTCGTGCCGCCGAACATGGACGGCATGCTCGACAGCTCCGCCTTTAACATGGAGCGGAACCTCTTCAAACGGGAGCTGGTCCGCATCTGTGAGTTCTGCGAAACGGCGGAAAACGGGGCCGAAGCCCTCGCCAGCCTTCTGGATTTACGCCGCATGTACAACCTGCTAGCCCTTTGACCAACCCGCGCCACCATGTCCGACCCCGAGCCTGATACGAAAAACTACACCCGCTCCCAGCAGCTCTTCCTGGCTGCACCGGAGGAATACCAGAAGCTGGTCCGGGACATCCTCAAGGAAGAGCGCGAGGTCATGCACCTGCTCCGCCGCCCGGACATCCACCAGAAGATCGTTCACCTCGTCCGCCGCCACATCGCATGAAGCTCCACCGCCTCACTCTGCGCAACTTCCGCCAGTTCTACGGCGAGCAGGAACTCTACTTCGCCGAACTGGACGAGCGGAACGTCACCGTCATCCATGCCGAGAACGGCTTCGGGAAAACCGCTTTGCTCAACGCCCTGTTGTGGGGCTTTTACGGTCACGAGGGACTGACCTCGGACTTCGCCGGGAAGGACAGCATCCTCAACAAGTCCGTCGCCGCATCCTCCATCCCGGAGACCGAGAAGGTCGCAGAAGTGGAGATCCGCTTCGAGCATGAGGGCCACCGCTACCGGCTGGTGCGCTCCCTGCCCTATCTTCAGCAAAAGGCGGACTCCCGGAAATCCCTGCTCACATTGGAGGTGACACGCGACGGGCAGACCTTCAACGACCGCCTGCCCGACCAGAAGATCCGCTCCATCATCCCGCGTGGCATCGCACCGCTCCTGTTCTTCAACGGGGAGGGTATTGACCGCCTCGCCATGGAGGAAAGCGCCGACCAGGTGCGCGAGGCCATCCGCCAGATGCTGGGACTGAGCCTGCTTCAGGCCACTGCCGAGGATCTTCGTCACCAGAACGTCCGCGGCCGCTTCCGCACGGAGTTGCGGGAGAGCGCCACGGCGGAGATTGCCGAACTCCTCCAGCGGCTTGAAGAACTGGAAGCGCAAATCGAGAAGCGCAAGGCGTCCCGGGAACAGGCGAAGAAGAACCTCAACTCCACTGAGACCGAAATCGAGGCCGTGGATGCCTCGCTTGCCAACAACCGGCAGGCGCAGGAACTCCAGCACAAGCGCCAGAACCTGGAAGCCGCCAAGACCAAGGCTGTCGAGGACCTCGGTGCGGTCACCCGCGAGCTGGCCAAGCTCATCGCCGAAGATGGCTACAGCCTCTTCACCGAGAGCCTTGTCACCCGTGGCCGGGCCATCGTCACCCGGCTTCGCAATGAAAACCGCATCCCGGCCCGCGTGCTCAACGTCTTCATCGAAGACCTGCTTCAGAGCGACCGCTGCATCTGCAAGCGCTGCCTGCCCGAGGGATCGGAGGAGCGCGCCGCCGTGCAGGCTCTGCTCACCACCGCCGGCGACCAGAACGTGAACAATGCCGTGGGGGCCATCGACAACGCCCTTGGCCGTCTGGAAGAACTCCGGGAGAACACCCGCGAGCGCGTCCACGAATTCAACACCCGCCGCCTCAAGCTCAAGGCCGACATCACGGTGTATGACAACACCATCGCCGAGATCCACCAGCAGCTTGGCAACCGCCTTGGCGAGGAAGTCCGCGAACTGGAGGACAAGCGCCGCATCCTGCAGGATCGCCGCGACGACTTCATCGGGAAAATCCACATCACCACCCAGCAGATCGAGGATGACCAGGCATCCGCCGAGGCCCTCCGCGCCCAAATCGGCGCGGCCCAGGCCACCAAGGAGGCTGCCGAACTCGCGCGCCGCCGCGTGAATGCCGTCGAGGACTGCGCGAAGCTGATCGACTCCCTGCTGGAAGCGGAGACCGAGAGTCTCGTGCCGATGCTCAACCAGAAGATCCGCGAGCACTTCGATCGCATCATCGACCGTCCGCACCGGGCGGAACTTACGCCGGACTTCCGCTTTTCCATCACCCAGGAGATCGGCACCAACGGTGAGCGGGTGGATGTGAACCAGAGCACCGGCCAGCGCCAGATCACCTCGCTGGTCTTCATCGCCAGCCTGGTGTCGCTCGCTCAGGAACGCGCCAAGATCCCCACCATCCTGCGCGGTCTATCCGGGGCTGCCTACCCGATGGTGATGGACTCGCCCTTCGGCCAGCTCAGCACCCGCTTCCGCAAGGGCATCGCCGAGATCGTGCCCTTCCTCGCGCCACAGGTGATCCTCTTCGCCAGTTCCGAACAATACTTCGGCATGACCGGGGCCGTCTCCGACCAGTTGGAAAACTCCAACCGCATCGGCAAGCGTTACTACCTCACCTACCACGCTCCGTCCCACTCCCCGGACGCCAGCGACGAACTCGTCATCGGCAACCAGCGCCTACAGCAGTACTTCCAGGCCGATGAAGAGCGAACCGAAATCAAGGAGATCTAAACCATGAGAAGAATTCAACGTGACTCATCATTCGATGAGCTGATCAAACATCTGTCTTCTGGCGACAATCCGCTCTTCAAGGAGATATGGCGTTTGCTGCTGTTCGCCTCGGCTCTCGGATACCATCAGGGTGAAAAGAAAGCGATAGCTAAGAGTGATTCGGGCAAGGCTATGCCCGAATCTTACTTTTCTAACTGCCCAGCTTGGCCCGGCTTCCTTTACCTGATGGGTATTTGCGAGACCGAATCCGCAGACGTGCTCAAGGCCAACGAGGAGTCGCAAGAGTTATTGATTAGCGCGTTCGAACAATATGCCACCCACGGTCTCGATGCCATACAGGAGGCAGCCAATAGATTTGATGACCCTCTTGATGCCATCCTTGATTTGATCATGGCTAATGGTGGAACTCAAACCACCGAGACGAAGACAATCGACTATGGTGACTTGCTCAAGGTTTAGTCATGAACATAGACCAGAAACTTCTAGGCAGGCTTGCGGCGCTCAACACATGGGTGAGAGCTGGACAGCGAGCGCCACACAAACCGCTCTACTTCCTTCTTTGTCTCGGACGACTCCAATCAGGCCACCCTAGGCTCGCTAGTTTTACTGAGATTCAAGAGAAGCTGAAGAGTGCCCTGAAGGTTTTCGGTCCTACGAGAAAATCACATCATGCCGAGTATCCCTTTTGGCACTTGGCTCAGAACAGTGACGGCGTTTGTGAGGTCGCATCAGAAGACCCGATTTTGCTTCGACCCGGGAGCTCGAACCCATCTGCAGCCGAGTTGATCCGGAAGCGCGCCAAAGGTGGGTTACGCAAGGCATACTTCGATGCCCTCCAAGATCTTGCCTTTGCTTCGATGGCTACTCATCGAATCCTTGACGCGCACTTCCCGCCAATTCTGCATGGGGATGTCCTCGACTACTTTGAGATCAAACTCGACGATCCCCACTCGAATGACCATTCGGAAACTTGGTTGTTCAAACGGCGTGTTTTGGAAGCATACGGCGCGACATGCTGCGTCACTGGGTGGCAGTCGTCTTTCGGGTGTTCTCATCCGGGACTGGACACCGTACACATTTGTTGGCCCCAGGCAGGTGGCAACGATATGGAGTCGAATGGGCTCTTGTTGAATTCCCTACATGCCAAGCTCTTCGTGTTCGGCATGATCGGTGTGTCAGAGCATTTCAAGATTCTGATCAGTCCGCACCTCAAGACAAACGGCGGCATCGATTGTTTGAATTCAGGGAGACGTCTACTTCTTCCCAAAACTCAGGATTACTGGCCAAGTAAGGATGGGCTAGCCTGGCACCGCTCTCAGGTTTTTAAGGTTTGAGCGTTCGCTGAGCCACCGCACGAACAGATCACTAAGATCTGAGGTTTCCTTGCCTGAAGCCAGATAACCGAGACCTCGGTGAACATGGTCGCGGAAATATGAAGCTAGGGCTGTCGGATCAGTAGTGTCCACCCTGTCCTTGGTCGCTCTTGAGAAAACTAGCGCGGCCAGGACATCACTCAGGTCACCTGAGAAGATCTTCCACGAGATTTCCACACCACCTTCACTCGGTGATGAAATGGCGCGGATCGGCACAGTTGGTTCGCGCAATGATACACAGAGCGCCCACCGACAGATGATGTTCCAATGCTCGATCCCGGTCGCACGTTTGAGTTTGATCAACTGATCTCTGCCTTGCTGGCTGATTCTGACGGTTTCAACGGGCGGTTTCATAATTCCAGAAGTATCCGGGTTCTACGGTGGTGCGGCGGATCGCGTCGTCGAATTCGAGACGATAGGATCGGGCGATGGCGGGCTTGAGTCGGGGGAGATTCTGCTCGTGGATCTCCTCGTCGGTGGAGAGGAGGATCACCTGATGTGCGGCCACCGGGAAGTAGCGTTCCACCAGATGCTGACGGTGGGTGGAGTCGAGACGGCCGAGCGGCGTGTCGATCACAGTGGGGATGGGGCGGCCCGAAGCGCGGGCCAGTCCCCAGAGGAGCGAGGTGGCGAGGAGCTGGCGTTCACCGGCGGAGAGCTTGTCGAAGGCAAGGGGCAGTCCGTCACCACCCGTGAGCGTGAGTTCGAAGCTGGCGGGGTCGATGCGGATGGCGGAGACCAACCCGGTCTTGCGGAGCAGTTGGGTGAAGGATTCGAGGATGAGCGCCTCGATCCGGCTGATGTGGCGGCGGGTCACTTCCTCGCGGAACTTGACCAGCGTGTCCCGGGCTTTCTGGGAGTGGCGGAGGATGCGCTCGCGATCCTCGTCATCCAGCCCTAGCTCGGTGACCTTGCGACCGGCATTGTCGGCGCGTTTTCTGGCCTCGATGATCTGCCGCGAGGTTTGATCCCGCCGGGCCTCCATGGAACCGAGTTCCAGCATGGCCTCTTGGTGGCGCTGGCGGAGCGAGTCGAGTTCGATCTGGATGGTGGCAATGGCATCCTTGGATGGGATGCGGTCGATCTCGTGCTCCATGCGTTCGTGTTCGACCCGCAAGGCTTCCAACTTCTTGATGTGGCGGTCGATCTCCGCAGAGACCTTGGGCAGGGCATTGGCGCGCAGGTGACGAAGTTCCGCCAGCAGCGAGTCATCCGCGCCGATGGCCATCTCCCGGTCGGCAATCTTGCGCCGCTTGGCTTGGTCTTTCTCCAGCCAGTTCTTGAGCGCATCGGAGACGGCCTTGGGCGCACTCTTGACGGCTGCCAACATCTGATCGTCGCGTTTCGCGAGTACTTCCAACAGGACCTTCTCCCGATGGATCTCCGTATCGTCCCAGATCTGCTTCTCCACATGACCAAGCAGGGAGGACAGCATCAGCAAGGGAGCCGGTCCGGCCGCGAGGTGACGCAGGGACTCCTCTTCGGCATGGATGGACTGCTTGAGTTCGGCGCGCCGGGATTCCAACTGCTTGCGGCGGTCGAATAACTCACCGCCCGCCTTGCGGTATTCGTCCTCCTTGGCGGCTACCTTGTCCGCGAGGCGTTTCACTTCGGGGCTTTTCGTGGCGATCTCCTGCACCAGTCGCCCCATCTCCGCATCCAGGCGCTCGACTTCTTCCTCCGCGATCAGCGCCAGTCGCAGGGCCTCCGGGTCACCGGACTCCCCGCGCTTCTTGCGCTCCAGGACGCGAAGGTCGTTCTCCAACCGGTCCACTAGATCCAGACCCAGCAGGGAGTGGACCGCAGTGCGGAGCATCTCGCCAGCGTTCTCGCCCTCGGCCAGGTCCTTGATCTGCTCGCCATCGAAGAAGAACAGGTGGGCGATGCCAACGGGAAGGAACCCTTCAATGTATTCCGCCCAGTGCTCGGCCAGTGAGGGATCCAACTCACCATCGCGGAAAACCATCACGGTTTCCTCGACTCCCCGAGCACCGACCCGCCAGGAGCGAGCGACAAAAAAGTGATGTTCCTGCCCCTCAACGATCCGGCGGAAGCGCACGCCGATGCAGGCACCTTCGCCGGGGTCCGCACCCGAGTGGATCGCCCCTTGCAAGTAATCGTGGTAGGCCAGTTTGCCGCGTTTGGAGACCTTGGCCTTGCGCCCATAGAAGGCGAGCTGCAAGGCGTCCAGCAAGGTGGTCTTGCCGCCACCGTTCAGGCCGCCGAACAGGATCACCGGCTTGTTCTTGCGTGGGCTGAGGTCGATTTCTTGGCTGCCGCCATAGACACCGAAGTTCTCAAGGATGATGGCGTCGAGAATCATGCCTCACCTCCTTCTTCTCCTGCGGTGGCGTTCAACTTATCAGCCCGGCGCTTGGCACGCGCCAGCGCGTCCTCGCGATCATCGTAGAAATGGCGCTTGATCGACTTCTCCAGCTGGCCGTACAGGCCGGCCCGCCGGGCACTGGCCTGCTGCTGCACCGTCACGCTCAACAACTCGCGGGTAAGTTCATAGTGAAGTCGGTCTTCGCCGCACAGCGACGCAAGAACCGCCATCTGCTCGGCACCTAACAATGATTGGTCATCCAGCGGCCTCCCCGGGTAGTCCTCTCCTGTGGCTTCCTTGTAGATGGCGGGCAAGATGTCCTCGCGCTCATGTTTGTCGACAACCCACAGGCGGCGGATTTCCTGCAACTCATCAAGCCTGATAAGCTCAATGTTACGCACGTCAGGTGGACCGTTCTTACGAATCCATGTCTGTGCATTGAGAAGTTTTCGAAGCCATTCTGCTCGCGCCTCTTGATGGTAAGGACCAGGGACGAATTTATTATCTTGCGTCATCAACTGAGTGACGCCGCTCATACGTCTGAAGTCTCTCAAGTGGTGATCTGAATTCATCGGATCATCAACTGTTGCGTTGTTGCGGAAGTCCAAAGCATTGCGTAAGTCGAGTAGCGGCATCATCCACTCCTTCTCGGAATCGTTTTGGATCATGGCCGTCATGGACTTGTCCTTCTCCACCAGGGTACAGACCCAGCAGCCAAATCGGGAATCACCGCAACTGGGTGTGCTGGTATCCACCACCAAGGGACACTCACCATCAGCGGAAGCTCCAGCATACATGCCCATGAGGTCGCGGTTGCTGTGCCCCCATGGATTCTTAACCTGTGTGAGGAACATCCAGACGTCATCACTTGTCCAATCCTCAATCGGCGTGTAGATCGAACAGCCCGCAAGGGTCGCGCTTGGACTAAGTCTGCTGCGGACTCTGTATTTCTCGTTCTTTTTCAGTACTCTCGCTCTGGCTTGGCTCTCTTCCTTTCGTGCACCTAGTGCGAGAATCGCCTCCCCGTTTGCACTAACGACTTGAGTGATGAATCGGTTAGAAGGGCGGATCTTGAGCCGTTCAGTACACCAACGGAACTTGTGGCGCGGCGCCGGGTAGCCTCGACCAATGAGATTCACCCAAAATGACTCCTCAACTTGAGGATGTAACAACTTGGGTTTAATCGGCACGCCCTGTTCCTTGGCGTTGTCGGCCATGATTTCGAGGGATTTCTGAACCCACGAGGAGACGACGGGGTTTTCGACGAGGGTGTCGGTGGAGATGACGTGGACGGGTTTGGCGCGTTGGTCGGTCGGGAGTCCCTGAAGGGCGAGCCAGACGAGTTGGAGGGTGGCGGTGGAGTCCTTGCCGCCAGAGTAGCCAAGGATCCACGGCACCTGATCCTCCAGATACAGTTCCCGGATCTCCTCGCAGAGGGTCTCGATCGTTTTCTTGAAGCCGAGTTCGGTGAACGCGGAGTAACGCGTCGCGGCCGCCGGGACGGCATCGTCTTCGGACGACACCCGGCGCGGCACGGGCTTGGGTTTCGGTGAAGCGGTTTTCTTGGCGGGCATGAGAAGCGTGTGTAAAGGGGATGGGATGAGTCGTAGATGGCTTACTTGCGATCACGCTTGCGCGCGGCAGTTTCGATCTTCTGCTCTTCGGGAGCCAGCGGCAGACCGAGGGCTTTGAGGATCACGTTGGTGGTGAGGATGATGTTGGAGTTCCTCTTCTGGAGTACGCCAAGGCTCATGGCGCGTCCCTCCCAGACTTTGGCGTTGGACCGCGACCAGTCGATCTTCTCAAGGGCGGCGAGCTTCTTCTTCCAATCCTTCGGGTGCTTCAGGAGCAGCGCATTGCCCGCCTTGCCGATCGCTTGCAGGGCGATGCCGTGAGAGTGGATGAAGCCTTCGCGAACCTCACTGGCCGGCATGCGCCCCTCGCGCACCTGCTTCCAGGCGGGGAAGTGATCCGCAACCGCCTCCCAGAATCCCCGGGCCAGATTGGCGTCTTCGACGAGGTTGCCTGTGGCGAGTCCCTCGACGAGGTCCGCGCAGGCATTGTAGAAGGCGGACAGCGTGAACAGCTTGCGCGAACGCGGTGCGAGCGAGGACTTCTCCATGTCCACGATTTCCTTGAAGAAGGCGGACTCAAGGATGACCAGCTTGGCGAGCTTCGCCTTGTCGTTGCGGTGATCGTACAGGAGGCCGATGGAACGGCTCGGTCGGATGGCATGACGGTTGAGGTCGGCGAACATCTGCTGGCAGCGCTCCAAGCCAATATCGAGGAAGAAGACGACGGCGATGGTTTCGTGTTCGAGTTCCGGGCGCTCCTTGAGAGCTTCGATGATCGCAGCGCGACGATGCTGGCCGTCATTGATGATGAACTTGGCGTCCATCGGAACTTTCAGGATGCCCAGTTTGTCCTGCCCGCTCAAGGGCTCGAATGTGACGTTCGAGTTGATGGAGACGGTGAGGGCCGAGAAGACGTAGTCATCCGGGTTATCCATGATGTAGCCGGCGATTTCCGGGATGCGGCCCTTGTTGAGGATGCGCTGTGCCCGGAGTTCCGCCGGGAGTTCGTCCTCGTTGAAGATCGAGATCTGGCGCATCATGCGCAGGCTCCACATGGCGACGTAGTATTCGCGCCGCGCCTGGATGCCACGGATGACGGGAAAGCTGAGTGTGGGTTCGGTGTCCATAACTGGGGATTTCACGAGAGCTTGTAGAAGTCGGCGAGCCGGGGAATTTGATCCCGGACAGCCTGGGCGAAGTCGCGGGCGGACTTGACCTGGATTTCGAGGTCGATGATCTTCATTGGGTCGGCACGCCTGCGCGCCTTCTCCAGGCGTTCCTCCAATCGACTCAGGCGGAACTCGGCCAGATGCAGGAGTTCCCAGTTGTCGTAGTAGCCCGGTGCGGCTTGGTAGATTTCATAGGCCTTGCGTGCGCCGTCCGCCAGCTGCTCAGCGGTTTGCCAGTCGAGGGTGCTGTGGAACACCTCCTCGCGCATGAGGTTTTCGATGATGGCAACCTTGCCCGCCGACGCGCCGGTGGCGGTGGCAATGAGGGAGGCGTAAGGGGATTTTTTTTGTCGTTGCACGGCGGAGTGTTTTGGAATTCCTTCTAATGCCGAAGGGATTTCGTGGACGCGTGTTTGGTAAATACGGAATGCCTGTTTGACAAACACAATCGCGATAATTTTTCATGCTTCCGGTTTACCTTGATTGCAACGCGACCACACCGCTGGACCCGGCGGTGAAGGAGGTTCTGCTCCACTACCTCACCGAAGAGTACGGCAATGAGGGCAGCCGAACCCATGAATACGGTGCCCGCGCCAAGCAGGCGGTGCAGAAAGCCCGGGATCAAGTGGCGGCGGTGGTGAACGCGAAGCGGGAGGAGGTGATCTTTACCAGCGGTGCGACCGAGTCGAACAACTTGGCCATCCTCGGGTTGGCGGCTCACGGCGTCAAAACCGGGAAACGGCACCTGATCGGCACGCGCATCGAGCACAAGGCCGTGCTGGAGCCACTGGAGGCCATGGAGAAGCAGGGGTTTGAGGTGACCTGGCTTGGCTGCGATGAGCAGGGCCGGGTGCGGGTGGCGGAGCTGGCGGCGGCACTCAGGCCGGATACCCTGCTGGTCTCGATCATGGCGGCGAACAACGAGACCGGAGTCAGCCAGCCGCTCGACGATGTCTGCCGTGTGCTGGAAGGTCACGACGCCTATCTCCATACGGATGCCGCACAGACCTTCGGCAAGGATTTGGAACCCTTGCGCAAGGTACGGATCGACCTGATCTCGGTGAGCGGGCACAAGATTTACGCCCCGAAAGGCATAGGCGCTCTGATCACTCGTCGGCGCGGTTATGACCGGCCGCCGCTGCAACCGCTGATCCATGGTGGTGGGCAGGAACGTGGACTCCGCCCCGGCACGCTGCCCGTGGCATTGGTTGCGGCCCTTGGTGCCGCGTCGGAAGTGGCACTGAAGCATCACGAGAAGCGCCGGAAGCACTGCCAGGAACTCAAGTCCGCAGCACTGAAGGCCTTCGCTCCTCTCTCACCGCGTATCCATGGCCGCCCGGAGGAGACCATGGATCATGTGCTGAACCTCGCGTTCCCGGGGATCGACTCCGAGGCCCTGATCGTGGCGTTGAAGGACCTCGTGGCGATTTCCAATGGATCAGCCTGCACATCGAGCAGCTATACGCCGAGTCATGTGATCAAGGCGATGGGCTACAGCGATGATGACGCCAACGAGGCGATCCGTCTAAGCTGGTGCCACATGACGCCAGAAGTGGACTGGGAAGGGCTTGCGGCACGGGTCAGAAATCTTTATTGAGCAGTCATGCCACAAGTTGATTTGGATATGGATGCGCTGGCGCTTCTGCGGCTTGAAGCGCGCAAGGATGGAGATGATCTATCCGCTTGCATCAGGCGTCTGGTGCAAGGAGCCAACGGCAAGAAGGGCAGCAAGAGGATGAAGATCGAGGACATCCGAATCACCGACCGGCTGACTCCTGAATCTCTTGTCTCCATGTGCCCGACGGCCATTTTGAGGTTCATGTGTGTCCTCGGATGGCTGAACAGGAAGCATGGTGCTGAGTTTGCGATGGTCGAACACTGCACCGGGCGCGGACGAACCTACTTTGCCAGAGATCCTCAGGTCATTCTCGACGGAGGAAGTAGCACGGCTCCGAAGCGCATCCCCGACAGCGACTACTGGGTGTGCACGAATCTGTCGAACAAGGTCAAAGGTCAGATTCTGGATGGCGCGATGACGATCCTTGGCTATACGGCTCAGGAACGAAGACCATGGATCAACGCCGTCGAGGGGGAGGATGACGGGAGCACGTCGTTTGACGCCTCCGGGGACGCGGACCCCGACGAAGACGATGATGGCGAGATCAGGATCTAGCGGACTTGGTTGATCCCGTGAGAGGGTGCGCTACTAACCACAACCTCCCGACACCCGCGCTGCTCCCTCTCGATGGTGAGGATTATTTGTCAGGATTCTGGTCTGGGCTGCTTGGGGAGGATGGCATCCGGTATTTCCGGGATCCCGCGATGGCTGAAGTAGCGCAGGTGGGTGATCTTGGCTCCCTGGTCGTAGGGCGCACCGATAAGGACGGTCTCACGACTGAAGTCCCGCCGGTATCGCTGCTCAAGCAGCAGCATCTCAGCAATGGCCCCTTCCAGGTCAGGCCCCCTATCGGCAATCAGTGAAAGCAGGCCAGACTTCTTGTCGAACACGAGCACCTGGAAATTCAGGTCGGCGTCAACAGCTTCGATGCTGACCTGGGTCTCGGCAGGCGAATTGGTTTCAAAACCAGTGACGCACTCAGATAGCTCTTGCAGGTAAGACCGGGCATCAGGACTGCCTCCACCTTCCTTGGTTTGCTCGCCGAAACTCTCCGACATGGTCGCCCACAGATGCTGATAGTAGGTGCGGAGTTGGATCTCGCATGGATAATCATAGGTCATCCCGCCCGGGTGGGTGGCGGGTTCGCGCAGCACCAAGTGAATAGCCCGGTAGCCAGCGCCAGTGGGGCGTGTCCTGTAGTCGCGAATTTTGTGGATCGGAAGACCTTGTTGCAGTTGCTCCAGCATCCGCTCCTGGATCTGTGCCGTGGGTACGATGATGCGGAACGCGATGATG
>Ga0247843_1002983_pt1 | contig 28949 bp, 26 predicted proteins | sample LaCruzMarch2017__FD_192420 | JGI IMG/M metagenome (GOLD analysis project Ga0247843, IMG submission 192420) | Freshwater microbial communities from meromictic Lake La Cruz, Castile-La Mancha, Spain - LaCruzMarch2017_8m | ecosystem: Environmental > Aquatic > Freshwater > Lake | place: Spain... | reverse complement strand
TGAAAGTGGTTGGGAATTTCAACAGTTTGTAAATATAGTTTAATGCGTTGAACTTTGCTACGAACTGAAACGGAAATGGGCTCTGCAGAGGTGCAACCCATCAGGGATAAGTTCGCCCGACGGAATGTCAAGTAAAAGGCAGATAACATGTTTATCTGCTTTTTACATTTCAGAGGGTCAATGCCTATAAAAAACCTATGCCGCATATTCCAAGGGGGTTTGATTTTTTAGGGATTCATGGGGCCGTTCAGCATTGTACTCGCGAATAAATTCATTTGCGAGATCTTCGGCATGTTCTAGATCAAAAATGAGGTTCGCATCCAGAAGGTCTTCCCGAACAGTGCGATTGAATCGCTCTACAAAGGCATTTTGCTGCGGTTTTCCTGGTTGGATCCGCACTAGTTCGATGGCGTTTTTCTTGAGCCAAAGTCCAAACTTTTTAGAGATAAATTCCGGACCATTGTCCGTACGTATCCTTTTGGGTTTACCATGCATATCGAATAGTTCTTCTAGAATTTCAATGAGCTTGTAGGCCGGAATGCTGTGGTGCATACGCAGGCCTTTGCATTCTAAATTAAAATGATCTATGACCGTCAGCGCGCGTAGCTTTCGGCCATTGGCCAGTGCATCGCTCATAAAGTCCATTGCCCATTCCTCATTGGCTTTCAATGTTCTTTCTATGGGTTGGCGTTCTGTTTTATACTTGCGTTTTTTGGGTTTATGATATAATGCGAGCCCACTTTGTTCATAGACTCTTCTAATGCAGCTTTGAGAGTATTCATATTTACGCTGAACCAAGGCAATCACCTTTTTACGTCCGCGCTTTTTACCATTGAGTACCGACATAATGGCCTCTCGAACTGGAACATCCTTAGCCGGCATTTTTTTGCAATAGTATTTTGTCTGCCTGGAGCAATTTAATAGATGGCACGCCCGGGCATGCGATATTGTATACTTCTTTTCCACATACAATACGCATTGCTCCTTATGCTCGGACGTTACCATTTTTTTGAATTCACATCCTTCAAAATCTGAATATCCAAGGCCTGGTCGGCCACCAACCTTTTCAATCGGCTATTTTCTTGCTCAAGTTCGCGCATACGGTGGAGCTCACTGATCGTAAGGCCGCCGTATTTTCTTTTCCAATTATGAAAGGTCTGTTCCGAAATCCCATGTTTGCGGCAAATCTCGGAGACCTTTTGGCCAAGGTCTTGCTCTTTGAGAATAGCAACAATCTGCTCTTCTTTGAATTTGGTCTTTTTCATCGTTTTTTAAAGGTTAAGTTAGAAAATCAAATTTTAACCTGTATGAAAAAACCAGCCACTTACCCGTAGTCATCCACAAATGCACGAAGAACCCCGCCTAAATTCTCTGCGCCAACTTAGTCCGCCCCAAATTCAGAAGACCCCGGCTAAATTATTTACGCCAGTGTTAGCCACGACTACAAAACATTCGTGCATTCGTGGCTAAATTCTCTGCGCCAACGTAGTCAGCCCCAAATGCACGAAGAACCCCGCCTAAATTTTCTTTGCCAACTTAGTCCGCCCCAAATTAAGAAGCCCCCCGGCTCAATTATTTACGCCAGTGTTAGCCACGACTACAAAACATCCGTGCATTCGTGGCTAAATTTTCTGCGCCAACGTAGTCAGCCGCAAATTCAGAAGCCCCCCGCCTGACTTTTCTGCGCCAACTTAGTCCGCCACAAATTCAGAACATCCCCAGCGCAATTATTTACGCCAGTGTTAGCCACGACTACAAAACATTCGTGCATTCGTGGCTAAATTTTCTGCGCCAACGTAGTCATCCACAAATGCACGAAGAACCCCACCTGAATTTTCTGCGCCAACGTAGTCAGCCACAAATGCACGAAGAAACCCGCCTAAATTATCCGCGCCGCGGATAGACAATTGGAATTTGCATGGAAGTTCAAAACAACCTTAGAGCATGCCTCAACACCAACCACAATCAATCCTTTTCCAAACCGCCGAACAAACAGCCCCGTTAGAGCAGCCACATGGGAAGCTCCTACACCAACGGCCACGAGAAAACCCTTAATCAATGATGATGTCCGCCGGGCCCATGCACATGCCCGTGGTCCAACTCCTCTTCGGTGGCCGCACGCACCTCTACCACCGTACCGGTGAAATGCAGATGTTTGCCCGCCATGGGATGATTGAAGTCGATGGTTACCGTTTCTAGGCCACGCTTTACAACCTTGCCCGCCAGTGCATTGCCTTCGGGGTCCTGCATTTGAATGGTTTCGCCCTCTTTTACAAATTCCTCTGCAAAACGTCCTTGAATCATAAAAGCCGAAACCGGCAAATCCACCACAGCCTCTGCGTCCATAAGACCATAGGCACGCTCTGGGCTCAGCTGAAAATCAAAAGCTTCTCCAGCCAATTTTCCTTGCAACTGCCCCTCGAAATCGTCGAGTAAATTGCCTGAGCCAAACAAAAAGTAAAAAGGCTGAGCCTCGGTTACGGTTTCAACCAGCTCGCCGCTGTTTGCTTCTTTTAGGGTGTAGGTAATGCCCACCACCGCGTCTTTTTCAATGTTCATGAGGTTGGTTTTGCTCAAAGGTATAATTTTAATTTTTGGGCAACAGCTTAGCCCTCCGCGGGTTGAACCGCGGCGAAAACAACGAAAGGTCCGCTTTCTTTATTGCTGGGTGGCGTACAGCTGTGCGTTTTGCGGAAGCCCCCCTAACTCTAAGTTGGTGCTCATGCGCAGCTCGCCCTCTTTCAACGTCTGAATGGTCCAGGTTGTGGTTTGACCTTCGCCTTCCACAATCAACTGTTTTTCATCGGCCGACAAGCTCCAAGTGCCAGCAATTTGCACGGCCACCAGGTCAAGATCAAAATTTCCTTCCCGATCCATAATCAAGGAAACCGGCTGCCCTTGCGACACAAAAGGTAAAATATCGGTGCCCATCGCGGTCAGCGACTGCACCTCCCAAGGCTTTTCCACCAAAAAGTCCGTGGTCGATTTCTCGCAGGAACTGAAAATCAGGCTAAGGCCTACAAGCAAAGTAGTTAAGGCAAGTTTCATGTTTTGTTTTTTTGCAAAGTACGGAAGAGATTGCATGACCCACAAGGGTTTAGGCAAAGTTTTTTCAATTTTTTTTAGGGCGCCTATTCCTGCCCTCACTGCAAGTCCGCGGCCGGCGGTGGGGCGGGGCAGCGGGCTGCGGGGGCTCCCAAGGTCGCCTCCTCGCACCGGCCCCGCCGCCCCGCCGCCCTGTGGGCTTTCCGTTTCGGTCAGGGGCGCAGCCCCCTCGCTAATTTGACGCAGCAGAATTGTTTTGTCGGTTGGAATGGGAATCCAGCTTGGCCGGGGTCTTGGGGCATTGCCCCGCCGCCCCTTGGGCCTTCGGTGTCGTTCCGGCCCCAGCAACACCCCCCAACCCTGAAACAAATGAATCATGCGCTTAAACCCTTTGCTCCGGCAAGGTGTTTCCTATCTAAGTATGCAATAAAGAACCGAATCAAAAGAAATTTAACAAAATGGAGTCAAGGACGAAGGCTTATATATAGATATTTCTAATTTTGCACCCAACTTAAGTTACAATTCAAAGGCATGGCAAAAACCATTCACCTGAATAAAGGGCTAGACATTCGGCTAGTGGGCGAGGCGGCTCTAAAAACAGAACCGGCTTCGGTATCCGATACGGTATTGATTAAACCCACAGATTTTGTGGGAATTAAACCCAAAACCCTGGTTCAAGCCGGAGATGAAGTGTTGGCAGGAAGCCCGCTTTTCTTCGACAAAAACAACCCAGAAGTTGTCGTCGTTTCGCCGGTGAGCGGAGAGGTGGTTGAAATTGTTCGCGGCCCCAAGCGGGTCTTGCTGGGCATTAAAATTTTGGCCGACAAAACGGTGCGATCCCTACAACTGCCCCGCATCGATGTTCAAAATGCCGATGCTGAAACCCTTATTAAATTCCTTTGCTCCCACGGTGTTTGGGCATTTATCCGCACCAAACCCTTTGATGCAGTTGCCTTTCCCGACATTAAACCCTCTGCAGTTGTGGTTTGCGGGTTCGACTCCGCACCCTTAGCGCCTTCGGTCGAGTTTTTGTTGCAAGGCAAAGAAGAGGCCTTTAAGAAGGGATTGGAAGTGCTGTCAAAAGTTTCAGGCCGCAAAGTGCATCTAACAACCCACGCCAAAGCGAACAATCCCGGCTGGGCGAACGCCTTCTCGGGAACAGAAAACGTGGTTTTTAGCGGACCACACCCTGCAGGCAGCGTAAGCGTTCAATTGCACCACATTGCTCCATTGAACAAGGGCGATTTCGCTTGGTACGTTCAGGCCGAAGACGTGGCCCGCATCGGGACTCTGGTTTCAGAATCCCGTTTTGATGGAAGCCGCCGCATCGCCCTGACGGGTTCTAGCATCAACAACCCCATGTACCTCGATGCCGTTATAGGCAGCAGCATGGCCGCCCTTTTGAAAGATCAGAAAATGGCCGATACCGAATTCGGAAACCGGGTGATCTCAGGCAACGTACTCACCGGCGATAAAGTAGGCCACGACGGATACCTCGGGTTTTATCACCATCAGGTAACGGTTATTCCAGAAGGAAAACACCGGGAATTTTTTGGATGGGCCGCTCCTGGATTTGATAAATTTAGCCTGTCGCGCACCTTCTTTTCGTGGATTACCCCCTCAAAAAAGTACGCCCTTACCACCAATATGCACGGAGAACACCGGGCCTTTGTGGTTACCGGCGAATACGAAAAGGTGTTTCCTTTGGATATTTTCCCCGTTCAATTGCTTAAGGCCATTCACAATGGCGACATCGAACAGCAAGAAAACCTGGGCATTTATGAGGTTTCGCCCGAAGATTTCGCCCTCTGCGAATTTGTCTGCACCTCAAAAATCGAATCTCAATCTATGGTGCGTGCTGCCCACGACTTGCTGTACGGCGAATGGGTTGACAGCCGCAAAGAACCTGTTCATCACTAATCGCGATAGAAATACGGAATTGGTACTATGAAACCACTGAAACGTCTAGTTGAAAACGTCGAACCCCATTTTGCCGAAGGCGGAAAATGGAGGAAGTATTGGCCCCTGTTTGACGGCTTTGCCACCTTTTTATTCACTCCTGGCCACCCCACCCACAAAGGAGCGCACATCCGCGACGGCATCGACCTGAAACGCACCATGTCTATGGTCATTTTGGCCATGGTTCCAGCGCTGCTCTTGGGAATGTACAACGTAGGTTACCAACATTTTTTGGCCATTGGCGAGCAGGCCGCATTCCTAGACATCTTCTTGTACGGAATGTGGAAGGTGCTTCCTTTGGTTATTGTTTCTTATGGAGTTGGCCTTGGAGTAGAGTTCGTATTCTGCATCATTAAAGGCCACCAAATCAACGAAGGTTTCTTGGTTTCTGGCATGTTGATTCCTTTGGTTTGCCCTCCCGATTTGCCCTTATGGATGCTGACCGTGGCCGTGATTTTTGCGGTAGTCATCGGCAAAGAAGTATTTGGAGGAACCGGGATGAACATTTTAAATGTGGCCTTAACCGCTCGGGCCTTTCTATTCTTTGCCTACCCTGCCGACCTTTCTGGAGATAAGGTATGGATTTCAGGCGTTGGCGACAAAGTGGTAAATGGATACACCGGCGAAACCGCCTTGGCTCAGTTCGCCAAAACGGGCGGAGAAGTAGCCAGCATGGGCGGTCAGTCTTTCGCATCGCAAGCCGATTTTTTATGGGCCGGATTTATCGGTTTGATTCCCGGTTCTGTAGGCGAAACCAGCACCTTGGCCATTTTGATTGGGGCGGCGATTTTGATTTTTACTGGAATCGGAAGCTGGAGAATCATGGCCTCAGTAGCCTTGGGCGGTCTTGCCATGGGCTATTTGCTGAATGGGTTTAGCGGTTCTTTCCCCGACAACGGGTACTTGGCCATTCCCCCCTATTACCATTTGATTTTTGGTGGATTTGCATTCGGGGCCGTATTTATGGCTACCGACCCGGTTACCGCATCGCAAACGCCTTCCGGCAAATACATCTACGGATTTTTGATCGGGGTACTGGCCGTTATCATTCGGGTGCTGAACCCCGCATACCCAGAAGGGATGATGCTGGCCATCTTATTTATGAACGTTATGGCTCCGTTGATCGACCACTTCGTGGTTCAAGGAAACATCAACCGTCGATTGAAACGCGTTAAACTAGCAACCCATGGTTAATAAAGAAAGCAACAGCTACACGCTGATATTTTCGGCGGTACTGGTCGTATTGGTGGGCGTTTTGCTCACGGTAGTGTTTGAAATCACCAACAAGCCCTACGAAAAGAGCGTCGAAATGGAAAAGCGCCAAAACATTTTGTCGGCGGCATTGGGTAAAACCCTAACTCGTGAAGAAGCCGACCAGATGTTTGTTCAATACATCAAAGAATCGAAGGTGTACAACGCGGCAGGAGAAGAAGTTAAAGGACAAGATGCCTTTACTTTGGATTTGTCGAAAGAACTGAAAAAACCCGAATCTGAGCAGCTGTTCCCCATGTTCATCTTCCAAGACGGATCTACCGTTCGCTACATTTTGGGAATGCGCGGAACAGGACTTTGGGGACCCGTTTGGGGCTTCATTGCCATTGAGTCCGATTTGAATTCTGTGTTCTATGCGAACTTTGACCACAAAGGAGAAACGCCCGGCCTAGGCGCCGAGATTAAGCAAGAAGTTTTCGAAGACCAATTTGCGTTGGATAAGGGAAAAAAGATATATCAAGATTCTGATTTTCATGGAGTTCTAGTTGAAAAGAAAGGAAAAACGTCCGAAACATCTGAGGATTACCAACATGTTGTAAACGGAATTTCGGGGGGAACCATCACTTCCGATGGAGTCAGCAACATGCTTCAAAAATACCTAAAAGCCTTCGACGCTTACATTAAAAAAGCGGGCATTGCTCCCGCAACTCAACAGGCAAATCTGTCTACTAACGCATCAAACCAGCAACCATGAGTACGGAATCGATTGCTATTGAAAAGGAACGAAAACCCCTGTTTACCAGTAAAGATCGGAAGCTAATAACCGATCCGCTGAACGACGACAACCCCATTACGGTGCAGGTATTGGGCATCTGTTCTGCTCTTGCAGTAACCGTTCAGGTTAAGCCCGCGCTCTTTATGTGCTTCGGCGTAATTTTCGTGGTCGCCATGGGGAATTTTGTTATTTCACTTATCCGGAATTTCATTCCCAGCCGAGTGCGCATTATTGTTCAACTTGTGGTGGTTGCCGCCCTGGTTACCGTGGTTGACCAAGCCCTAAAAGCCTATGCCTACGATGTGAGCAAGGAACTGTCGGTTTTTGTTGGGCTTATCATTACCAACTGCATTGTAATGGGCCGCTTAGAAGCCTTTGCCTTGGCCAACAAACCCGGCCCATCCGTTTTAGACGGTATTGGGAATGGCCTTGGGTATTCCCTTATTTTGGTTGCCGTTGCAGTGGTTCGTGAACTGCTCGGTAGCGGAAGCATTTTGGGTTTCCCGATCCTAGGGCAATGGGCCTTAGACTTAGGCTATAAACACAACGGTTTTTTCGTTCTCCCTCCAATGGCTCTTATTATGGTTGGAATCATTATTTGGATTCAACGCAGCAAAAACCAAAAGCTAATCGAGGCCAATTAACCTTTAGTGTAAACAGAAATGGAACTAGTTAACATATTCGTCCGGTCTATTTTTATCGAGAACATGATTTTCGCCTACTTCTTAGGCATGTGTTCGTATTTGGCCGTATCTAAGAAAGTAAATACCGCCCTTGGGCTGGGTGCTGCCGTTATCTTCGTGCTTGCAGTAACCATTCCTATCAATTATTTGCTTGAGAATTATCTGCTAAAGGCGGGTGCCTTAGCTTGGATGAGTGCCGATTTGGCCAAGGTCAATTTGGGCTTCCTTTCCTTTATTATGTTTATTGCGGTAATTGCGGCAGTGGTACAGCTGGTCGAAATGGCAGTTGAGAAATTTTCTCCGGCCTTGTATTCCTCATTGGGAATCTTCTTGCCCCTAATCGCGGTGAATTGCTCCATTTTAGGAGGCGCATTGTTTATGCAAGAAAAGGATTTTCCAAATCTAGGCCAAGCCACCGTTTATGCAGTAGGCAGCGGGGTTGGTTGGGCTCTTGCCATTGTAGCCATTGCTGCAATCCGCGAAAAGCTTCGCTATTCGAATGTCCCAGCACCACTTCGTGGTCTTGGAATTGCCTTTATTTTAACCGGATTAATGGGCATCGCATTCCTGAGCTTTAGCGGCATCAAAATTTAATCTTGAAAGCAATATAATCTTATGAGCCCAAGTACAACGACCCTTTTGATTGCGGCAGTTGCCGTTTTCTTAACCATCATCATTCTGCTGGTGGCCCTGCTTTTGTTTGCCAAGTCTAAACTGACCCAATCAGGCCCCGTACGCATTACCATCAACGGCCAAGAACCGATTGAGGTCTCAGCCGGAAGCACCCTGCTCTCTACCCTAGGCAATGCCAAAATTTTCTTGCCCTCCGCTTGCGGCGGCGGCGGAACCTGCGCCATGTGCCGGTGTCAAGTAATGGAAGGCGGCGGAGACATTCTCCCCACCGAAGCACCGTATTTTTCACGCAAAGAAATCAAGGAAAACTGGCGTTTGGGTTGCCAAGTAAAAGTGAAACAAGACATGAACATCCAAATTCCAGAAGAAATATTCGGAATTAAAAAATGGGAGTGTGAAGTGATTTCAAACTATAACGTGGCCACCTTTATCAAGGAGTTTATCGTTCGCTTGCCCGAAGGGGAATCCCTCGATTTTCAAGCGGGTGGGTACATCCAGATAGATGTACCTGCCTTCAAAACCGATTTCAAGGACTTTGACATTACTCCAAATCCTGAAGACCCGTCGGGCCCAGATAAGTATAAAGAAGACTGGGATAAGTTTAACCTGTGGGATTTAACCCTAGACAGCAAAGAACCCATCTTCCGGGCCTATTCTATGGCCAACCACCCCGCCGAAGGCAACATCATTATGTTGAACATTCGCATTGCAACCCCACCTTGGGATCGGGCCAACAACCGCTGGATGAACGTGCCCCCCGGCATCTGTTCTAGCTTTGTGTTTAGCAGAAAACCCGGCGATAAAGTAACCATCTCGGGCCCCTTCGGCGAGTTTTTTATCAAGAAATCCGAAAAAGAAATGGTGTATGTAGGCGGAGGCGCAGGAATGGCCCCCCTTCGTGCTCATATCTTTCACCTGTTTCACACCCTAAAAAGCAACCGAAAAGTTTCGTATTGGTACGGTGGCCGGTCAAAACGCGAACTGTTCTACATCGACCATTTTCGTAAAATTGAACAGGAATTCCCCAATTTTAAATTCTATGTGGTTCTTTCTGAACCCATGCCCGAAGACAATTGGCAGGTTAAAGAATCGCTGGATGCCCCAGGCGATGGCTTCCTTGGCTTTGTGCACCAGTCGTTTATCGACAACTATTTGAGCAAACACTCAGAGCCCGAAGAAATCGAATTTTACTTCTGTGGTCCCCCCATGATGAACCAAGCCGTAATCAAAATGTGCGACGATTGGGGAGTTCCCGCCGAGCACGTGGCCTTCGACGATTTCGGAGGTTAATTAATCCGCGTGGACAGACAAGCCACCTATAAGCTTCTGCTTCGACAGGCCGAAAGCCTATTTGATGATGAACCCTATTTTATGCCTGCAGCGGCAAACCTGTTGGCCATCCTGCACGAAGGCCTAGGAAATTGGTGGACCGGCTTTTACTTTGTTAAGGGCGACGAACTTGTTCTTGGACCTTTTCAAGGCCCCGTCGCCTGCACCCGAATTCCTTTCGGAAAAGGAGTCTGCGGAACCGCTTGGAGCCAACAAAAAACCATTGTTGTACCCAATGTGCACGATTTCCCCGGACACATTGCCTGCAGCCCCGCCAGCAAGTCCGAAATTGTAGTACCTTTTGCCGTGAATCAACAACTGCTGGCCGTTTTAGATATGGACTCGACCGATTTTAATTACTACGGAGAAGTGGACGAAAAATACCTGCGCCATCTGTTGGAACTATTGGCCAAAAAATGGGCAGGCAGCGTCGTGTAATTCTTTTTGCAAGCCTAGGCTTTGCCCTTTTGATGGGCTGCGCAAACCCCGTTATGCCCACCGGTGGTCCAAGCGACAAACGCCCCCCAACACTTCTGAAATCCACCCCCGACACCTTTGCCGTTAACGTTAATTCCCAAACCCTGACCTTAACCTTTGATGAATGGATTGACCTGAAAAACGCCGAACGTGAGGTACAGGTCAGCCCACCACAAGCAAAACCTCCCCAAATCTCAGTGCGCGGAAAATCCGTGTTTTTATCCCTGACCGACAGCCTTATTCCCAATACAACCTATCAAATTAATTTCGGCTCCGCCATTCGCGACATAACCGAAGGCAATGTTGCCACTGAGTTGGGACTTGTTTTTACAACCGGCCCCGTATTGGATTCGGTATGGATCGAACGGTTGCTGCTCGATGCCCAAACAGGACGCCCCCTGCCCGGAGCCGTTTTGCTGGCGTACAAACAAGAATTGCAGACGGATGCGCATTCCTCCGCTCCAGATTTCTTAGCCTATGCCGATTCTTCAGGACGGGCCCGCCTTCGCTATCTTCCTTCCATTCCGCTTTTTTTGATGGGCCTGAAAGAACCCTCGCCCGATTTTCGGTACAACCGACCCGGGGCAGAATGGCTGGGCTTTGAACCGGAAGCCTCTACATCCTATTCTGTTGATACCCTTTGGTTGTTTAAAGAAGAGCCCGATTCCATGTATTTTACCCAGGTAAAGGAAGTCCATGCCGGCAAATGGGCCTTGAAATTAAGCCGGCCAGCCGACCAAATAACGCTGGCAAACCCAGAAGAAGCCCAACCCAGTCTGCGGCTGCAAACGCCCCCCAATACGGCCGATTCCCTGCTGCTGTGGATCCCCGATTTCGCCCGAACCGATAGCCTTGATTTGACGTTCTTGGTCGACGGACAACCGATACGCCGCCGCATTTTCCCCTCCGGACGCCCAAGCCCCCCTCGAATAAATAAACCCTTTATTCAAGGACCACCCCGCAATCCCTGGCCCCTCAGTGCCGACAGGCCAATATCAATGTTCAACCCCAAAAGAGTGCACCTGCTCTCGGGAACCGATACCCTAGCCCTTGATGCCCAACTTCAGGACGGAATTTTGTGGTTCTATATGGAATTCCAAGCAGCAAAATCCACCCGCCTGTGCTGGGACAGTGCCGCTATTTTTGATGTTTTTTCTTTGCCCCTGCCGGCAGGCCAAATCCTGCTAGAATCGGGCGATTTTGTGAAATGGACCATCGAATTCCCGGAATCAGAAAGCCGACACTCTGTTTTGGTTTGGGCAGAGCCCGAAGCAAAACCAGGCCTACGAATACCCTTTGATGCCTTAGATGAAGGACGAAAAGCCCATGCAACCTTGGCAGTAGGACGCTACCGCTTGCTAAAAACCATAGACCTAAATAACGACGGCCGCTGGACTCCCGGAAAATGGAAAGGCCGGATTTTCTCGGAGCACACCCACCGAACAAACCAAGTGTTTGAACTTAAATCGGGGTTTGATCTTCAAACACGCTGGAAATAACACCTTGGCTTTGTACTTTTTAACGCATTGCAGCCCCATAGTTTGAAAAGGATTATAGACCTTTACCATTATGATTTACGTCGGGAGGCTTTTAAGCCCATTGGTTTTTATTGGTTTCGCCCTTTCTGCTCATTCCCAAGATGCATGGACCCTGCAACGGTGCTTGGAGCATGCACGCGAAAACAACATTAGCCTTAAACAAGTTCAACTTAGAGTCGAAGAAGCCCGAGCCGGATTCCATCAGGCCTGGGCCCAAATGCTGCCCACCGCAAACATCAGTTCCGACTTCTCCGAGAACTACGGCTTGAGCTTTGACCCCAACTCCCTAACACTTCAAAACGACAATTACAGCACCTTTTTTACGGGTGCTTCAGCCAATATGCTTGTGTTTGGAGGCCTACAACGATACCACAACCTGCGCAGTGCCATAAACACGAAAGAGGCAGCACGGTTGGACTTTCAACAGGCCTTAGACGACATGTACCTGAATGTGGCCGATTTGTTCTTGCAAACCCTGTTCGCTCAAGAACGGGCCCAAATTGCAGAAAAACAAGAACAGTTGTTGAGGATTCAGTGCGACCGAACCAAACTGCTCTATGAAAGCGGCGCCTTGAACAAAGGAGAATGGCTTTTGATAGAGGCCCAACGATCTACACAAGAAATCCAGGTGGTTCAAGCAAACAACGCTCTAACCCTTACCAAACTGGCCTTGAGCCAAGCCCTGAACCTCCCAACACCAGAAATCGAATTGGACACGGCCGAAACCTTGAGAATACTCAGGTCTGTTTCCTCTGAATCTGCGGCAAACATAAGTCCTGACCAGTTGTTTCAATCGGCACAAGAACAAAGACCCGGATTGCAAGCGGCCGAAGCCCGGGTTACAGCAGGACGCCAATCCTTGTGGGCAAGCCGAGGCTCATATTTGCCTAGCCTTTCGGCCGGAGCCCGCATCAATACAGTCTATTCCGGACTTCGAAAACAAAACCCATTTGACCCCACATCGCCCCCTATCCCATTTTTGGATCAGGTACGCCTGAACAATTCTCAAACCCTAAACCTGAACTTAATCATTCCGGTGTTTAATGGCTTGGGCGCCCGTACCGCCGTGCAGCGGGCTCGGCTCAGTTTGATTGGGGCAGAACTTGCAGTAACACAAGAACGCCAAACCCTGCGCAATACCGTTTACAGAGCCTGGGCCGATGCCCAAGCCGCCGAAAAGAGCCGGGAAGCCAACCGCAAAAATGTGGAAGCCCTTCGCCTATCTTTTAGCTATGTTCAAAGCCGATTCGAGGTGCAAGCCTCCAATGCCTTTGAAATGAACGACGCCACCACCAAACTCTTTAATGCCGAAGCCGAATTTGTTATAGCACAGTTTGACGCCCTTTTTAAACACCTGGTCCTGAAATTTTACCAGGGCCAACGATTCGCCAAGTAAACATGAAAAACCACCTTATCCTCCTGAGCGCATTTCTTAGCCTTTTTCTGATTCGATGCGGCGGTTCCGACGGTGAAATGGTTTACACCGACAGCGTAGAAGTCCGCGACCTCGTCGAAACCATCTCGGCATCAGGCAAAATCCAACCCGAGGTAGAAGTGAAAATTAGCTCAGACGTGTCTGGAGAAATTGTAGTTCTCTTAGTGGCCGAAGGCGATTCAGTGAAAGAAGGGCAGCTTCTGATGGAAATCAACCCCGAAATTTATGCCTCTGAAAACGACCGAATGCAAGCCATGGTTCTGCAAGCCCAATCGGGCCTCGCCTCCGCTAAAGCAAGGCAATCTCAAGCCGAAGCCCAATTCGAACAAGCCGCTGCCGCATTCCAACGAAGCACGAATCTGTACAACAAAGAAGCCATTTCTTCCGCCGAATACGAACAAAGCAAGTCCACCTATTTGGTGGCGCAAAACGAAACAAAAGCAGCAAAACAGGCCGTCGATGCCGCCGCTTACAACATCCGCAGCGTAGAAGCTAGCCTCAAAGCCGCCCGCGAAAACCTAAACAGAACACGCCTGCTTTCTCCTATGGATGGAGTCGTTTCTAGGCTCGGTGTCGAAAAAGGCGAACGCGTCGTCGGAACCGCCCAAATGACCGGTACCGAAATGCTGCGCATCGCCAACCTAAGCAACATGGAGGTGAGGGTAGAAGTAAACGAAAACGACATCGTAAAGGTGAAACTGGGCGACACCGCTAGCATTGAAGTTGATGCCTATTCAAACCGAACCTTTCTAGGCGAAGTTACCTCCATTGCCAATTCCCCAGCAGGCCAAAATGCCATTATTTCGACCGACCAAGTGACCAACTTTGAGGTCCGTATCCGAATCCTACGCTCCTCTTACCAAGATTTGCTGGTTGGACTCAATTCGAAAATGTCCCCGTTTAGACCCGGCATGTCGGCCTCCGTCGACATCCGAACCCGACGCGCAAAACAAGTAAAATCAATACCTATCGGCTCTGTCGTTGCCCGAGCCGATACAACTCAACCCGCCTCCAGCATCGCCTCCTTCAAAGAATATGTGTTCGTGGCCGATTCCGGAAAAGCCAAAATGCTGGAAGTCGAAACCGGAATCCAAGACCTTCAATTCATCGAAATTAAATCCGGCCTTGGCCCGCACTCCCAAATCATTTCTGGCCCCTATTCCCTAATCTCTAAAACCCTGAAAGAGGGCGATCTTATTCAGGTGGTTGACAAATCTTTGCTGTACGAAACGCTCGTAGAACCCTGATGCGCATTTTGTTGATGGATGCCTCCACCTCCGTTTGCCGGTGTGGTTTGGTGCAAGCAAACGAGCTCTTACATTGGCATGAAATCAACCAAGCCATGCAGCACGCCTCAATGTTAACGGTGCTGGCCGAGCAATCGCTGCAAGGACACAAGGCCGACGCCGTCGCCATTACACTAGGCCCCGGGTCTTACACCGGCTTGCGCATCGCCGCATCGGTGGCCAAAGGCTATGCCTTTGGTGCAAATGTGCCCATTTTGGCCATTCCAACCTTAGATGTTTTGGCCCTAGCCATGCACTTGGCATTGAACGAAAATGCCGCCGAACACGATGTGCTTATGCCGGTAATCGATGCCCGACGCATGGAAGTGTACACCGCACGCTACAACCACCGCGCCGAGCGGCTTAGCCCCGACCAAGCTTTGGTGGTTCAAAGCCCGGCCGATTTAGAGGGAGCCTGGATCGCCGGCGACGGCAGCCCCAAGCTGGTTCAAGAATTCGGGTACAACAAGGTGCTTCCCGACCTGCCCTTCGCCCAAGCATTTGCCCGCATAGCCATTCAATACCTTGAGGAACAGAGGTTTGCCGATTCCACCTACTTGGAGCCCCATTACTTAAAGGCTTTTACCCCCGGTCCTAAAACATGATTTTTTGGCGGCAGCCGGGCTTTCCGGGCTAGTCCGCAGTACAAAGCGGGCCGCTGCTGCTAAAAAAGGAGCTCCCAAGGTCGCTCTTTTTTAGCGGCAGCGCCTGCCGCTTTGTCCTTTGCGGGCCTAGCCTCGTCAATCCCTGCCGCAGGCGGCATAAAAAGAGAACGGCGGTCCAACCCTTTTGCGTTTTAGGAAGCAGTCAAAAACAGCATTTATGATAAAAACAAAGCGGCGGGCAATGCCATAATTCCATTGCCCAGGCTCTTTACCTCTGTATCTTGGCTAAGCAAAAGGCGCTGTAAAATAGGCTTGTCAAGATAATCCTCCAGTCCTTTCAGGTGCCGAGCATCCGTTGCATTTACTCTGCTGCTTTTTTTGATTTCAACGGCCATGTACCCTTCAGGAGTTTCAATCAACAAATCCAACTCCCGCCCGTCTAGGGTTCGAAGGTGGTAAAATCCTCCGGTAAAACCCATGTTTTTAGCCTGCTTGTACATTTCGGCAATCAAGGCGCTTTCAAATTCATGGCCAGAAAGGTTCCCCTCAAGATTTCCGACAATGCTGCGCTGAACCCCAGGATCTAAAAAATGAATTTTGGGCGACTTAGCGAGTCGTTTCAATGCATTTTTATGCCATGAGGGCAACAATATGGCCTGATAACTCAGCTCTAAATAATGAATAAACCGTTGAGCAGTATTGATTTGAACTCCAGCCTCTTTGGCTAGCCAAGAGTAATTTATCAGCTGCCCGGTTGAAAGGGCTGCCGTTTTTTGAATTCGAACAAAAGGTTCTAAATTCCTGAATTCCGCAAGGTCCCGAACATCTCTTTCCAAATACGTCCGTTGGTAGTTGCGCAGCCATTCCCTTTTCTCTGAATCGCTCAGCCCTTCCGAAGCAAGCGCAGGGTACCCTCCAAACTGTAAATAATGCGAAAATGCGGCTAAAATTTGGGGGTGTCGGACATCCATTTGCAGAGCAGGGGCCATGTTGGGCAGCTTTAATTCCTTTAGCATTTGCTGAAATCCAGACAGTCGAGCCGGAACGTCAAAGCCATCCGTTTGCAATTCAGTTAGGGTTAGTGGATACAACTCTTCAATGATGCATCGCCCGGCAAGGCTTTCTTTTACCTGTTTTAGGAGCATGATTTGACTGCTGCCCAAGAGCAAATACCTAGGGGCGTCAAATTGGTCGTAAACCGCCTTAATGCTTTCAATCAAAGAGGGCTCTTTTTGAATTTCGTCTAAAATGGCAATGGGGTATACCTTTTCCCACTGGGCAGCCGTAAGTGCTTTGTATTGCATCCGCAAAACAGGGTCCTCTATGCTCAGATAGGTGTAATCGGCGAAAAGCTTCTTCACCAAGGTTGTTTTACCGGTTTGTCGGGCCCCTGTAACAACAACAATACGCCCCAAAGAACTTCGGGCCCTTGAATGTATTGTGCTTGATTTGCTTCGAAACTTCATTTTTGGCGTAAAATATACAATACAAAAGTAAATATTACGCCCAAAAAGGTAAGCATAAAACAAACATTCGGCAAAACCCGGCAAAGGCGTTACCAAAATGGGCAGCAGGCAGACGCAGCCAAGCCAGTCCTTCATGCCAATCTAAGCCAACACCTCTTCTGGCTAAAAAACAACGTTAACATTGTTAAAATGAAAATAAATAAGAAAAAGACAATTTTATAGTTGATGTTTTGAGTTTGTCTTCTTATCTTTGTTTCGGGATAGCAATTCAGTAAAAATGCAAAACGAGGTGGAAGCGTTTTTGGTCATATTCAAAGAAAAAATGAGAATTTGGGATGTTGTTTTCAGAGACGACAGGGGCAAGAATCTCCAAACCCTTGTCGAGTTGGAATTAAAACCCAAGGACAGAACACACATTTTAGAAAATTTGCATAGCAGCGACTACAGTTCTGGGCCAAAACAAGACCGCCTGTACGCTGGGGCCGACATGTGGATTTTTGGAGTTTTCATTAAAAACAGAGAAGTGTACATTAAAATAACTCTTGGTGCAAAGGGCTGCAGTGTTGTTTGCATCTCTTTTTATATATCAGAACACCCCCTTGTGTATCCCTTTAAATAATTCGCCATGAAGAGCCCCTTTACAGAAAAACCCATGCACTTAAGGCGAGAGCGCCGGCAGCTGGCCTTTCGGAAAGACAGGTTTGAAATCGTCCATCACGCCTACGTTTGCGAAGGCGGACAAGAGTCATTCACAAGCACAAGCCTAGATGAATTAAACACGGTTCAGTTGTACAATCGGTACCGAGAAAAATACAACATTCCTTTTGCCGACGAAATAAAACAAACCCGCAAACGATATGGATTGACCGCCTCTAAAATGTCTGAAATTCTTGGTTTTGGAGCCAACAGTTATCGGCAGTATGAAGCGGGCGAAATGCCAAGTGTGTCCAATGCGAAGTTGATTAAAATGGCCGCCGACCCCGAGCGGTTTCTTGAAATGCTTGAATGGTGTCCAAGCCTTGGCGAAAAGGCCAAAGCCCAATGCCGAAGCAAGGTGCTTGTTCAGGTCGAACTGGAACAAAAAAATCAGCTGATGCGCTTTTTTAAAGAGTATTTAATGGGCAGCCTAAATGCCGATTTGTATTCAGGCTACAAGGCGCCAAGCTTAGAAAAGCTCACCGAAATGGTCGTTTTTTTCGCCGAATCCTTGGCGCCCTATAAAACCAAAATGAACAAACTGCTTTTTTATGCCGACTTTGCCATGTTTCAAAAGCATGGCTTCTCCATGAGCGGAACCAGGTATAGGGCCATTGAAATGGGGCCAGTACCCCACAATTTCCAAAGCGTTTTCGAGTACATTTCAAACCAAGGCGAAATACGAATTCAAGCGGCAGAGTTTTCAAAGGGCTATACGGGCGAGCAATTTTTACCCGCACCCAATCGGGCTTTTAATTCTCGCTTGTTTTCAGAGCAAGAATTGCAGATCCTACATAAAGTGGCTCAGCATTTCAAAGAAAATTCAAGCCGACAAATGGTAGAAATAAGCCACTTGGAAGAGGCATGGGAAAAAAACCAAGCCGAGAAAACCCCAATTAGCTATGAATTTGCCTTCAATCTAAAGAACATAGAATTGGAATGAGTATGGTTTTGGTTCTTACAGCCTCAGCAGGCAGCAAATTTGGGCAAAGGCGGCTGCGGGGATATCGCAAACGAAGGGATTTCGGCACTGCGGCAGGGATTGACGTGGATAGCCCGCAGCGGGCAGGTTGGCTGGCACTGCGAAGCGGGCCGAGCGACCTTGGGAGCTACGGGCCGCAAGGCAGTGCCCCAATCCTGCACCGAGGACTATCCCGGAAAGCCCGGCTGCCGCCCCAAAAAAAATCTAAGTCCGAAAAACGGTCTCCACCCGCGTTTACCGCACGCGATCCATGCTGCGCACCAAAGCCTCGTCTTTCATGACTCCGCGAATGGCGAGCGACAGGCACACAATGCTGATGACCGGCCAGAAAAGGCCGCCCGAGCCCGACAAATTAAGGCCTTCCATGCCCAAGGCACGGGTCCAAGCGAAAATCGCAAAAAGCCCCTGCGAAACCATGGCGTACACCAAGACGCGGGATTGTACCTTCCTCTTTTTATACAAAAAGAGAGCCATCAAGGGCATGAGCAAACCCATGCCAAAGGCCGTTAGCAATGTGCTTGCCCCAGGAAGAACCTGCCCTTGGCCCAGCAAGGTCCAGGCAGAATAGCTGTAGCCGGGGCCGGAAGCAAAGGGTAAAAAGGCCAGCACCACCTGGCTGATGAGTGCTGCCAGCATCCACAGTGTTTGAACGCGTTGTATCATGTTGTTTTTCGTTAATGTACAAAGGTAAGCGATAGCAACATGCCCAGCAAGGTTATGCCAAAAGCCAAACCCGCCGCATCGGTTTAAACGCGAATGTCCAAAGGGGTATTACAACCCCAGCAACACCGCTTCGGGCAATTTGCCGCCGAACAGCATGCGTTCTGGATTCTCCAGCGATTCTTTGACATGCACCAAGAAACTCACCGATTCTTTTCCATCAATAATACGGTGGTCGTAGCTTAATGCCAGGTACATCATAGGGCGGATTTCGACCTTGCCGTTGATGGCCACCGGGCGGTCTTGAATTTTGTGCATGCCCAGAATGGCAACCTGTGGTGGATTGAGGATGGGCGTGGACATCAAGGAGCCGAAAACGCCCCCATTGGTGATGGTAAAGGTGCCTCCGCTCATGTCTTCAATGCTGAGCTTGCCGTCGCGGGCCTTAATGGCCATGTCTTTGATGGCCTGCTCAATGCCCGCCAAAGACAGGTCTTCGGCATTGCGGATAACAGGAACCATAAGCCCTTTGGGCGTGCTAACGGCGATGCCTACGTCGCAGTAATTGTGGTACACAACTTCTTCTCCGTCAATCATGGCGTTCACCGCAGGGAAGGCATCTAAGGCTTGGGTTACGGCTTTGGTGAAAAAGGACATGAAGCCTAGGCCAATGTTGTGCACCTTGCCGAATTGCTCTTTGTGCCGAGTCCGCATGGCCATAATGGCCGTCATATCTACCTCGTTGAAGGTGGTAAGCATGGCGGTTTCGTTTTTCACCGATACCAGCCGCTCGGCCACTTTCTTGCGCAACATGCTCATTTTTTTGCGCTCGGTGCTGCGTATGCCGGCAGCTGGAACTGGGGCGAAGCCCGAGGCCAATGCGGCCAATACATCTTGCTTGGTGATGCGGCCCTCTTTTCCGTTTCCAGGAATTTGAGCCGGACTAAGGTTGTTTTCGCGCATGATTTTTGCCGCCGCCGGCGAAGGAATGGCATCGGCCTTGGCCGGAGCCGCAGGGGCCGTAGGGGCGCTAACGGGGCTTGGGGTCGGAGCTGCAGCCGGAGCCGATTTTGCCTCGGCAATCGGTGCCGGAGCGGCAGCTTCGCCCTCGGGCGCTTTTGCCGAAGTGTCGAGGGTGCAAATTTCATCGCCCACCTTCACTACTTCTCCTTCGGCTACGGTAATGCGTAAAATGCCAGAAGCTTCGGCAGGAATGGCCAAGGTCGCTTTGTCGGAATCAACCTCAACCAGGTCTTCGTCTTTGTGAACGTATTGCCCATCGGCTTTAAGCCAAGAGGCGATTTGAACTTCCGATATGGATTCGCCCGGGCTGGGCACCTTCATGGATAAAATCATAATCAGGCAGATTTGGAGGTTGCGGTACGCGAGGTGTTCTTGGATTCGGCCGGGCGTTCAAAGACCCGATTGATGATGTCGGCTTGCCGGCGGGCGGCTTCTTTGGAAGATCCCGTAGCGGGACTGGCCGAAGCTTGTTGGGCAATTACTTCAAGCGGCAGCACCCTTTTTTGGCTTTTGTGGTTGGCCCGAAGGATAAAGCTCCAGCCGCCCATGTTTTCGGGCTCTTCCTGTACCCAAATAAAGCGTTCGGCCAAAGGATAGCCGTCAATGATCGCATTGACCTGCCCGGCAGGGAAGGGGAACAGCTGTTCAATACGGATTAGAGCAATGTGCTTGGCCTTTTCTGCTTTTTTGCGTGCAATCAGTTCAAAGTAGATTTTGCCGCTGCAAAAGACCAAGGTGTTTGCCTCAGTGGCCTTTGCGTCAACATCGTCAATCACCTCTTGAAAAGCTGTTTTTCCGGCGAAATCGTCAATAGAACTGACGCATTCGGGGTGGCGCAACAGGCTTTTGGGGCTCATGACCACCAAGGGTTTGCGGAAGGGGCGGTGCAATTGACGGCGCAGGGCATGAAAAAAGTTTGCTGGACTGCTGCAATTGATCACCTGCATGTTCAACTCGGCACACAAATTCAGGAAGCGTTCAAGCCGGGCCGAGGAATGCTCGGCGCCTTGGCCTTCGTACCCATGCGGCAGCAACATAACCAAGCCGTTTTGGGTATGCCATTTGTCTTCTCCGCTCGAAATGTATTGGTCTATAACAATTTGGGCTCCGTTGTTAAAGTCGCCAAATTGAGCTTCCCACACCGTAAGGCCCGAGGGAATACCAAGGGCATATCCGTATTCAAATCCCAGTACGGCGTATTCCGAAAGCAGGGAATTGAACACATTGAAACGCCCTGTTTTGCCGGGGATGTGGTTTAATGGGGTGTATTCTTCTTCGGAATCTTCAACCCGTACAATGGCATGCCGGTGCGAGAAGGTTCCCCGAACGCAATCTTGACCGCTCAATCGAACGTGTCCGCCTTCGGACAGCACGCTGGCATAGGCCAAGGCTTCGCCTAGGGCCCAATCCAGTCGGTCGGTTTTCACCATTTCTTGCCGGTCGGCAAATATTTTTGAGATTTTCCGTAAAAATGCTTTGTCGGCGGGCAAGGAATTCAGGGAATGGAGCCAGGTTTGCAAGGTTTTTTTCGGAAGTCCGGTGGCTGGGCTTTTTTCTAAATCGGCAATGCCGGCCTTTTTAAAGGAGGCATAGCGTGAACCGAGGAAAGGCCGTACAAAAGCGGCTTGAACCTGCTTGCTTTTCTCCAATTCCTCATCCAAATGCGCCGCATATTGCTTTTCTTTCAATTCGGCCTGGGCGGCATCCAAAACGCCCGAATCCAGCAGTTGTTTTTTGTACAGCTGATAAATGTCGGGGTGTTTGTCGATGTTTTTGTAGAGTAGGGGCTGGGTAAAGCGGGGTTCGTCGCCTTCGTTGTGGCCGTGTTTTCGGTAGCCAAGCAGATCTACAAACACATCTTCGTTGTAGCGCTGCCTGTAGGCAACGGCCAGGCGCATTACCCGTACCACGGCTTCGGCATTGTCGGCATTGACGTGAAAAACGGGGGCTTGCACCACCTTTGCTACATCGGTGCAATAAGTAGAAGATCGACCTTCAAGGTAATTGGTGGTAAATCCAACTTGGTTGTTCACGACCAAATGCAGGGTTCCTCCGGTGCGGTACCCCTCTAACTTTGACATTTGCACCAGTTCGTACACAACGCCTTGTCCGGCAATGGCCGCGTCTCCGTGAATGACGATGGGCATGGCCTTTTTCAGGTCGCCCCCCAAATCTTGGTCGGCAAAGGCCCGGGTTAATCCTTCGGCAACAGGACCAACGGCCTCTAGGTGCGAAGGGTTGGGCAACAGATTCAATTGAACGGACTTTCCGGCCGGTGTTTTAACCGAGCCGTCGTAGCCCAAGTGGTACTTTACATCTCCGTCAAAATTGCTTTCGGTGTAGGCATTGCCCATGAATTCCGCAAAGATTTCGGCGGCGGGTTTTTGAAAAACGTTTCTCAGCACATTCAATCGGCCTCGGTGGGCCATGCCCATAACCACCACTTCTACTCCGCTTTCGGCCCCACGCTGAATGGCCGTGGCAAGCGCAGGAATCAAACTTTCGCCGCCTTCCAGCGAAAAGCGCTTTTGGCCTACAAATTTTCGGTGAACGTATTTTTCGAATCCTACGGCCTGGTTTAGCGACTCAAGAATTTCGAGTTTTTCTTGGTTGTTAAACGATTGTTCGTGGCTGATTTCGTGGAACTGTTCTTTGAGCCATTGCAGTTTTTCCGGATCGCGGATGTACATAAACTCAATGCCAATGTGGTGGCAATAAACGGCGTCCAAATAGGCAACGATGTCTTTTAATTTGGCGGGACCCATTCCAATTTGCACTCCGGCCTGGAAAACGGTTTCAAGGTCGGCCGACCCCAATCCAAACTGTTCCAGCGCCAAATTGGGGCTGTAACTGCGGCGTTCGCGTACGGGATTGGTTTTGGTAAACAGGTGGCCCCGAGTTCTGTAGCCCTCAATCAGCGCCATAACATTGAACTCCTTTGAGCTAAAGTTTTGGGCAGCCGAAGGCATTTGTGGAAAATGCTGTTGAGCAAATTCAAAGCCTTTGAAAAAATCCCTCCAACTTTCATCCACGCTTTCAGGATGTTGGAGGTAGGCTTGGTACAAGGCTTCAACCGATTCGGGAGAGGCGTTGCTTAGGTAGGAAAATGAGTCCATGCGACGATAGCCTTAAGCGAAATTCAGCGTTTAGCACAAAAGTAACAAATTTATGGCGGTGGGGCAGATTATCGTGTGGGATTTGAAATTGGGATGATGGGTGACCGTATAAACCCAATATTTTGCGGACCCACGGGTTTTGAAGGTGTTTGATTAGGATAGTACCAGGCCCGCGGCAGGGATTGAGCCAGGTAGCCCGCAAGGGTGGCGGGGATTGCCCCGCGCGGCGCGGAGGCGACCTTGGGAGCCCCCGCAAGCCCGCTGGGGCAACCCCCGGCAACCGCGGCCTACCGGCGAAAGCCCGCAGCCGCCCTCAAAAAACAAAACTATTCGGATAAAAAACGCAGCACCATGCTCAGCCCATCGGTTTTGGCCTTGGGCAAGCGGCTGTTGACCAGCAGGCGGTCGAAGCCGCGGTAGGTCGAGATTTCTTTTTCGGCCTTGGCCAAACGCACATGTATGGCTTTTTCGTCGTCGGTTTTGCGGCTGCGAAGCCGCTTTTCAAGCACGTCGATGCTGGGCGGCATGATGAAAATCGCCAAGGCCCGGTCTCCGTAAATGCGCTTTAAATTCAGGGCGCCCAACACGTCCACATCGAACACCACGTGGTGGCCTTGCTGCCAAATGCGCTCGACCTCGCTGTGCAAAGTTCCATAAAAATGCCCGGGATACACCTCTTGCCATTCAACAAACTCCTGATTGTCAATGCGTTGCTTGAATTCCTCGGGACTCATAAAAAAGTAGTCCTTGCCGTTTGCCTCGTGCTGCCGGGGCGGCCGAGTGGCCGCCGAAACGCTGAACTCCAGCTGAGAACACTGCTGCAGGACATACCTAGATATGGTGGTTTTTCCTGCCCCGGAAGGCGCTGCAAATATGATGACCTTTCCGCTCACAAGATGTTCAATACCAGCTCTTTGATTTTTTCCAGTTCGTCTTTCATTTCAACCACGCAGCGCTGCATGGCCGCTTCGTTGCTTTTGGAGCCGATGGTGTTGATTTCTCGGCCCATTTCTTGGGCAATAAAGTTGAGTTTTCTGCCTGCAGCCTCGGGGCTGCGCATGGTTTCAAAAAAATAGGCACAATGGGTGTTTAAGCGCACTTTTTCTTCGCTGATGTCCCATTTTTCAAGGTAAAAAATGAGTTCTTGTTCTAAGCGGTTTTCGCCCGATTCGTTGTTTAGCTTTGCTTCGTCCAGGGCTTTAAGCAAGCGTTCTCGGATGCGTTGTTTGCGGCCCGTGTCCAAGGGTTGCAGCTGTTCCAGCCGTTCCTGAATCAGGTCCACGTTTTGCTTTAGGCTTTGGGCCATAGCCTCGCCCTCGGCACGGCGGTGCTGTTGGGTGTGCTGCATGGCTTTTTCAAGAATGGCCTGTGCTTGTGCCCAATCTTCTTCGCTGAGCGAAGCGGGTGTATTGCCCAGCACATCGGGCATGCGCAGGGCCAGCCCCAGCCAATCGGAATCGGGCAAGCCAATGCGGGCCGACAGGCGTTGAAAGCGGCTGATGTACATCATGAGCCTTTCCTCGTTAAAGGCGGGCTGTGTTTGGGAATGGTCGTCCCATTGCATCCACAAATCGACTTTGCCTCGCTCTAAAATTCGGGCGGCCAGCTGCCGGATTTCGCCCTCGTGCTCCCTGAATTCTTGGGGCATTTTCAATTGAGCATCCAGGCCTTTGCTGTTTAGGCTTCGAATTTCAACTTGAAGCTTTCGGTTTCCCACCGGCCCAGAGGCGCTGCCAAAACCGGTCATGGAATAGACCATACCTTAGGAAATAACGTTTAGTTTTTTGCCGACGCGAACAAAGGCCTGTAGTGCGGCATCAAGGTGTTCTTGGCTGTGCGCGGCGCTCAGCTGAACTCGGATTCGGGCTTCGCCTTTGGGCACTACCGGGTAATAAAACCCGATGGCGTAAATGCCTTCAAGCAGCAATTCCTGAGCAAATTTTTGACTCAGGGCCGCGTCGTACAGCATCACCGGCACAATAGCCGATTCCCCCGGCTTAATATCAAACCCTGCCTGCTGCAGACCTTTTCGCAGGTAAGCGGCATTGTCCATAAGCCGATCGCGTAGTTCGGTGGTTTCCGACAGCATGTCGAAAACGGCGATGGAGCCACCCACAATCGAAGGGGCAAGGCTGTTGGAGAACAAATAGGGTCGGCTGCGCTGCCGAAGCATGTCAATGATTTCTTTGGGGCCAGAGGTAAAACCTCCCATGGCCCCGCCCAGCGATTTGCCGAGGGTGCCGGTAATGATGTCCACACGTCCCATCACACCGTGGTGCTCGTGGGTTCCTCGGCCTGTTTTTCCGATAAATCCGGTGGCGTGGCATTCGTCCACCATAACCAGGGCGTCGTATCGATCGGCCAAATCGCAAATTTCATTGAGGCGGGCAATGTCGCCGTCCATGCTAAACACGCCATCGGTAACAACGATGCGGAAGCGTTGGGCTTGGGCCTCTTTAAGGCAGGCCTCTAGTTCTTCCATGTTGGAGTGGGCATAGCGGTAGCGTTTGGCTTTGCACAGGCGCACTCCGTCAATGATGGAAGCGTGGTTCAGGGCATCTGAAATAATGGCATCTTCTTCTGAAAACAGGGGTTCAAAGACTCCGCCGTTGGCATCGAAAGCTGCGGCGTACAGAATGGTGTCTTCGGTTCCCAAAAAGTCGGCAATTTTCTTTTCCAGGGTTTTGTGGATGTCTTGGGTTCCGCAAATAAAGCGGACGGAAGACATGCCAAAGCCGTGCGATTCGAGGGCTTTGTGGGCGGCGTCAAGCACCCTGGGGTGCGAGGACAGACCTAGGTAATTGTTGGCGCAAAAGTTCAGCACTTTTTGTCCGCTGTTCAATTGAATTTCGGCAGCCTGTGGGCTTTGAATAATGCGTTCCTGCTTAAAAAGGCCAGCTTCTTGTATGCCAGCCAATTCCTGAGTCAGGTATTGTTTAAGTTTTCCGTACATCGGCCATTGTGTTGGGGCACAAAGGTAATGATTATTGATTAGGGGGGAGGCTTTCGGGCGGTTTATCATGCGGGATTGCAGAGGCAGCCCATGGGCTGTCTTTACATGGGCGGCAGGCGGGCTTTCCGGGCTACTCCGCGGTTGCCGAAAGGCTGGCCCAGCTGGTTTGCGGGGGCTCCTACCGTCGCCTCCGCACCTAGCGGGCCAGGCTTCGGCACCCTTGCGGGGTAGCCTCGTCAATCCCTGCCGCGACTCCTGTCCGTTTATCGAGTGGGATTGCAGAGGCAGCACATGTGCTGTCTTTACATGGGCGGGGAAGGGGCTGCCGCGAGGCGTTGCTTTGCGGGCCGAAAATTGGGTTTATCTTTGGGAGCCACCTCTTTCCCTACTGCCCTTGAAAAGCCAAGAAAAACGTTTGATGTTTCTGAGCACCCGGTCTTCGGAAATAGCGCCCCTGCTGCTTCCGTTTACAGGCATTCATGTTCGGTTTTTGCATTCCATTGAAGAATTGCTGCAGGTATTTCAAGAAGGAGATATTTTAATGGCCCACAACACCAACCAAATTGTTCCCAAATCTATACTGCAAAAAGCTTCGCTGTCGGTTAACGTACATGCCGGACCGCCTGAATTTCCGGGCCGAGATCCCCACCATTGGGCGGTGTACTTTGCCGCGGCAGAATACGGCGTTACGGCTCACCTCATGGAAGAGCGGGTGGATGCGGGAGCCATAGTAGAGGTTCTGCGTTTCCCTATTGAACCTGCCGACTCACCCATTTCCTTGTTAATGAAAGCGAATAAGATGGCCTTGGTTTGCATCGTTTCTTTGCTTCAAAAGATACACGGCAATCAAACCCTTGTTCCGTTAAACGAAACCTGGTCGGTCCACAAAACAAGTCGAAAAGACTTCCTAGAAAAATGCGATGTAAGCCAAGTGCTCAACGACCAAGATGAAATGAAACGCCGCATTCAAGCCTTTCAGGTTCCGGGGCATCAAAACCTTTATTTTACTCGGGGAAATGAACGGGTGTATTTGCCCACAGATTTAGGTTAAAGTGGCATTCTCAAGTTAACGGGAAGGGGCTGCTGGGTAGAAAACCATTCTAACTTAATAGGTAATGACAACCTGCCCGTTTCCACTTTGGAAACCGCCGGAGCTTGAGGTGTTGCTGCCGGAGTTGTAGGAACCGCCGCCGCCGCCGCCATAATAATAGGTTGTTCCCCCAGCTCCACCCCCTGAATAGCCTCCTCCAGCTCCAGCTGCATGCATGGGATTGCTGCAGCAGCTTGCGCCACCGCCCCCTCCGCCCCCATAGCCCCCATTTCCGCCATAGGCCGTTGCAAGTTTGCCTGCGGGGCTTTGAACAATGGAAATCCATCCTTTTCCGCCGCCCGAGCCCCCGTATCCATCTTGTCCGCCCGTTCCTCCAGGAGCATTGCCAAAGGCATCGTGGCTTCGGCTACCACTGCCATCGTTGGTGGTAACGCCATCTTTACCATAATAATGGGGAGCACCGTTGTTTGTAAGGCAAGAGCCCCCACCCCCTCCTGCAGCAATAAGGGGCTGGTTGGTTTGGCCTTGGACCCATACAAAGCTGCCTCCCCCTCCGCCGCCACCCCCATTGGCAGAGTTTCCACTCGTGGCATTAATCCCCTTTTGTCCAACAAGGATTTGAAGAACAGTACCACCGGAAACGTTGAAGGTGCCTACCATGCGTGCCCCTTTTCCACCCAATTGCTGTGGGATTAAATCAATGTTGTCGCCCCCTTGTGCCCCGCGGCAATCAATGCTAACCGACGAAACACAGGCGGGAACGGTAAAGCTTTGTACGGCGCCTGTATAATTAAAGGTTTGAGCGCCGCTCGGACAGTTGATCACATTCACCGTGGTACTGCTGGAGTCTTCGCATTGGGGGTTCAGGCTTACCCGATGAAAAACGGTGGCATTGCCGGTTTGGCTCCAGGTTACGGTGGGGTTGTAGGCGGTTGATGTTCCTGGAATTCCGTTCTGAAAATTCCAGGCATAGACCGAGGCATTGGCGGTATTTGAGGTGAATTGGATGTTGGAGCTTACCGAAACGGTGGCCGGAGAATTCGTGTAGCCGGCATTCGGGGAACGAACCACAACGGGCAGCGAAGTGGGAGCCGAACTACCACAAGGGTTGGATGCCAGCACCGAAATGTTGCCTCCGGTGGCTCCGGCGGTTACCACCACCGTGTCGTTCCCCTGACCACTTACAATGGTCCATCCGCTGGGCACCTGCCAGGTGTAGGTTGTGGCTCCGCTGCTGGGTGCCGCTACATAACTGATGTTGGCTTGCGATGGGCACACATCGGCATGGCCCGAAATGGATGCTGGGCTGGGAGGTGCTGTAGTGCAATTGCAGGCAATGGCTTGCCAGCCGTTGGCGGCATAGTGAATTTCAAGGCAAGAGGAGCTGGTGTTGAGAATCAAAAGGCCCTCGGCCGGATTTTGGATGGCGTTTCGCTGGGTGGTGCTCATGCGCGGAATCAACAAGCCTCCGGCGGTTCCTGCAATGTCAAACAACGCCGAGGCATCGGGCTGTTGGGTGTTGATGCCAACTTGTTGGGCAAGTAGGGAACAGGAAAGGAACAAAAAGAGCAGCGTTGGGCGCAGGTTCATGGGGCTGGATTTGAGGACTAAGGTAAGGAGTTCAAACTATAGCCTCAAGCCAGAGTGAATAAAATATCGCAAAATGCAAACGGCCGAAAAATCACCAACTGACAACAACGCTACCGTTGCCGGTAATGCCTCCAGAACTTGTTGAGCCGTTCGTTACTCCACCAAGGTAAGAAGAGCCGCCGCCGCCGCCCCCGCCGTGATAAGAACCGCCGCCGCCCCCATAATATCCACCTCCACCGCCAGAGGCGAGGGTGTTGTTTCCGGTTGAGGCGTTTCCTCCAAATCCGAGGGACCCTGCACTTCCTGCGGCACCGCCAGAAAGGTCGCTACCCCCGGCACCGCCCGAGTTTTGCGTTCCGCCCTTTCCGTGCCTGTCTCCACTATAACCACCCCCTCCAACATCATATCCATTGGCGCCGGTACTGCCCCCACCAT
>Ga0247843_1002981_pt1 | contig 28961 bp, 28 predicted proteins | sample LaCruzMarch2017__FD_192420 | JGI IMG/M metagenome (GOLD analysis project Ga0247843, IMG submission 192420) | Freshwater microbial communities from meromictic Lake La Cruz, Castile-La Mancha, Spain - LaCruzMarch2017_8m | ecosystem: Environmental > Aquatic > Freshwater > Lake | place: Spain... | reverse complement strand
TGGGTCTGATCGATGTGCTCAATCCCGACAATACGCCCGGCCGGCTGACCCTGATCGGTCGCTTCGGCGTGGACAAGGTCGGCGAGCGACTGCCGCGCCTGATGAAGGCGGTGAAGGCCGAGGGCAGACGGGTGGTCTGGTCGATCGACCCCATGCACGGCAATACGCTGAAGGCCGGCAACGGCTACAAGACCCGCCCCTTCGAACGAATTCTCGGCGAGGTGAGGGGGTTCATCGATGTGGCCGAGGCCGAGGGCGTCCATCCCGGCGGGGTCCATCTGGAGATGACCGGCCAGAATGTGACCGAGTGTCTGGGCGGTGCGCAGGCCCTGACCGAGGATGACCTGTCCAGTCGTTACCACACCCATTGCGACCCGCGCCTCAATGCGGATCAGGCGCTCGAGCTGGCCTTCCTGGTCGCCGAGCGGCTGAAGGCCGGACGCCGCGCCCGGGCGGAGGCGGCGTGAGATGACGGGCGTCGGAACACCCGTTGGCGAGGACGCCGAAGCGGCTTTGGGTGGCGGGCGTTGTGCCTATCAGGGGGCACCCGGTGCCTTCAGTCACGAGGCCTGTATGGCGCTACGCCCGTGGGACGAGGCTGTTGCCTATGACACCTTCGAGGCTGCCCTCGCGGCGTTGAAGTCCGGTGAGGTCGGCTGCGCCCTGATCCCGGTCGAGAACAGCGCCATTGGCCGGGTCGAGCCGGCGGCGACCCTGGTCGAGGCGGCGGATCTGAACATTGTTTCGGAGGTCTGGCGGCCCATTCGTCTGGCCCTGATGGCTCCGGCCGTCGCGAGCTTGCGAACCGTCAGGACGGCCGAGAGCCATCCGATCGCCCTGCGGCAGTGTCCGGCGGCTCTCGCCGCGCTCGGGCTCACGCCCGTCGAGGCCTTTGACACGGCCGGCGCGGCGCGCGCCGTGGCGGAGGCGGGGGATGTCACCCGGGCCGCCGTGGCCCCGGCAGGAGCGGCCGAAGTCTACGACTTGTCGATTTTGCGCAACGATATCCAGGATTCGGAAAGTAATCGCACACGTTTTGTCCTGTTAAGCATCAGAACGTCTTGACGCGGCATGATCCGTGCGTTTTCTGAACCCATGGTCCGCTCGCAAGCCCTCGCTGCGCCTGCCTTCACCCGCGTTTTTGCGGCGGCGGACCTGTATTTCTACGGCTTTCGATACGCCGGCTGAGGCGTCCGGGACTTCGTCCTGACGGCCTCGCCGGCGACCGCCCCGGGACGGGGCGGCGGCTCGCAAAAACCCCATAGCCGTCTATCGAAACCGAAAGTCCTTTTCCCGTGCCCCACTCCAGTATCAAGCCCGGCCTCCAGCAAGTCTGGCCCGCCGCCCCGGACCTCTCGCCCGAACATCTGGCGCTGGCAGCCTTGCGGCATGAGATCGATGAAATCGACGACGGACTTCTGGCCCTGTTCGAGCGCCGCCTTGCCATCGCGGCCCGCGTCGGCAAGGCCAAGGATGCCCCCGTCGGCCCGCATGTGAAACTGCGGCCAGACAGGGAACAGACGGTCCTGACGCGCATGCTCGCTCGCGCCCATCCCGACAATCGTGAGGCCGTCGAATCCCTCTGGCGGCAGATCGTCGGCTGGGGTCTTGCCCGTCAGGGCCGCATCAAGGTGCAGGTCTGGTCGCCGGTCGAGCCGACCCGGGCCTTCGACGGCGCGCGGCTGCGGTTCGGCGCGGCGGCTGACATGCGCGCCGTCCGCGATCCGCAGGCCGCCCTCGCCTGGGCTGCCGAGGGGCAAGGGGTTGCGGTTCTTGCCGTCAATGCGGACGACGCCTGGTGGACGGGTCTGCGCCGTGAGTGGTCCATGCTGAGTGTGTTCGACGGTTTCGGCGGCGAGACGCCGACGGCGCTTGCCGTCGGTCGTATCGACCCCGCAGCCCTGCCGACAGGACGGCGGGTCATCGTCGATGCCGGTGGAGACGCCGGTGACGGCGGTGGTATCCGTCGGCGGGGCCTCGCGACCCACCACGGATGGACCCTTTCCCTGACCGATGCGAGACTTCAGGTCGGCGGCGAGGAGGGCTGCGTCGGCGCTATCGGCTGATTATCCGTGGGTCGACGGCCTGGCCGGCCTTGGCGGCCCGGATGGCGCGGTCAAGTTCGGCTGGATCGTTGCTGGCTGTCAGTCGGCCATTGATGAAGAAGGTCGGCGTGCCTTCCAGTCCGAGCGTAGCGGCTCCCGTGTGCACATCCGCAAGGATGCGTGAGATGGCAGGGGACTGGAGGGCTGGCTTTGCCCTGTCCATATTGACCCCGTTGGCAGCCAGAATGCGGTCGATCGTCTGGGGGCTCAGCGCCGCTTCAGCCATCAGGGCATCATGGACCACGAGGTAGCGCCCCTGGGCATGGGCCGCGAGCGCACCCCGCGCCGCATACTGCGACGTCACGCTGGTTCCCTGATCAAGGATCGGCCATTCCTTGAATATGAACCGGACGTCCGGATGGGTGCGCATCAGGGAGACGTAGGCGGGTGCCACGTTCTTGCAGTAGGGGCAGCGGTAGTCGAAGAACTGCACCACTGTTACCTTCGCATCCGCGGGGCCGAAGGCGGGTTCGCCGGGTCCGGCGGCCAGGCTGGTCGGATTGGCGCTGGCGGCGGCGTTCGTCGTGCTCATGCGGTCGGTCGCGGCCCGCGCGTCACGTGCCCGAACGACCTCGTCAAGCACTTCCGGATGGGCCAGCAGATAGCTGCGAACCCTTGCGCCGAAATCGCTGGTCCCGTTTGCGTAGGGCAGGGCCGTGAGCAACAAGGCGATGATCGAAATCGAAAGGGCCGTCACGCTGAGCCATTTCGGTGACAAGACCCGTGCAGGTGCGACGGGGCTCGGATCGGGCGCATCGGTCATTCAGTCTCTCAAGCTCAGCCGGCGGGAATGACGCCGCCGCGGTCGCGGCGACTGTTGCGGCGGTCAACGTCGTCGATGTCCTGCTGGGTCGCGCCGGAGGCGAAGACAATGTCCATGGCACGGGTCCATTCCGCGGTCCCGGGGTCCAGCATGTCGCGGGCGCGCAGGGCGAACTGGGTTGCCTGAACCTCGGCTCCCGCGGCGAAATACATCTCCGCCGAGGCGAGACGCGCCTCACCCTCCTTGCCCTGGCTGGCATAGGCCTGGCTCAACAACCGCCAGCCCATGGTGTTGTCATTCTCCAGCGCCGTGGCCCGCTTCAGCTCGTCGATGGCGGGGTCGAGGTTCGCAGGATCGTGGGTCTCGATAAGGGCGTGGGCCAGATTGATGCGCAGCAGGGGGGCGTCCGGCCTCAGTTCGACCGATCGCCGGTGCGCTCCGATGGCCTCAGCGGGTCGACCTTCCTCAAACAGGATCTGACCCCGCAACTCCCAGAAATACGGGTTATCGGGCTGTTCGGTCAGAAGAGCATCGACGGCGTTCAGGGCCTTCTCGGTCTGGCCGTCGCGATACCAGGCGATCGAACGCGCGTAGCGGCCGGGCAGTGACACATCGCTCTCGGGATAGTCGCGAAGGGTCTGGATCGGATCGTCCATGAAGGCGTGGATCTTGGCCAGGATCAGGGCATGCTGGGCCACGCGCTCCGGACTGTCCGTTCGCCCATAGTTGGACTGCTCCGAGACAAACCGGCGCAGGTTTTCGATCCGGTCAGATGACAGCGGATGGCTGCGGAAATAGGGGAAGCGGCGGGCGTCGGAGAATACCTCCTGCGCGCGGAAATTCTCGAAGAAGTTGACCAGGCCACGGCCCGACTCGCCTGCGTTCTCCAGCGCGCGGGCTCCGGTGTTGTCGGCCTCGCCTTCCTGGTGGGTCATGTAGCGCAGGGCGCTGAGGGTGCCGAAATACTGGCTGTTGCCGAGCAGCACTGCGCCAGCGTGGGGGGCCCCCGCCGCGAGGGCCAGGGCACCGAGCGCCATGGTCATCAGCATGGGCTGCATGGCGGCTCCCTGGGCCCCGTCACGCAGGGTGTGGCGGTTCTTGATGTGGCCCGCCTCATGCGCAATCACGCCGAGCAGTTCATTGGGCGAACGTGTTCTGAGGATCAGGCCGGTGTTGACGCCCATGATCCGGCCGCGGGTCGCGAAGGCGTTCAGGTCATTATCGTTGATAAGCAGGATCTCGACCTCGGAGGGTTCCAGTCCCATGGCGGTGAATACCGGGGCGGACCATTCGTGAATGATGCCCTCGATCTCGGTATCCCGGATCGCGCTCTGGGCCGAGGCAGGCGAGGCCGCCGCCAGCCCGACCATGACGGCGGCAATAGCGCCGGTCGCGCGGAAGGCGCTGCGGGATAACCAGTTCACAACGAACTCCTCATACCCAAAACACCCCCGCGCCAATCCTCACAACCTAATCACGGCCTTTCAGCGGCGCCACCATCCGCGTTTGGGCTTCTCGGGCGGGGCCACAATCTGGTTCGGGTCCTCGGCGATCAGGGCCGCCACATCGACTTCGGGCTGCGGGGCCGGTTGTGGCTCAGCAACTGCGGCAACCATCGGCTCGGGCAGTGCCTCGATTGCGGCCGCGGCTTCTTCCGGCGTTACGTCCAGCACAGCCGGTTCGGCGACCGGTTCGGCTTCGTCGGGCGTGACGTCCGGGATCGTTTCTGCGGCTGTGTCTCCCGTCGCGACCTTGCGGCGCACGCGACGACGCTTGGGTTCCGCGGCGAGGGTGACGGGTGCAACCTCGATGGTTTCCTCGACGACCATGGCCATCGGCGTGTCGGGCGAGCCGTCCGTCGGCATGCCTTCATTGGTGGCGCGGGCCTCGACCTTGGCCTCCTGGGTCAGCCCCTGTTCCGCGCCACGGTCGCGACCGCGACCGCGACCCCGGCGACGGCGCGAGCGGGGACCGCGTTCCCCGCCGCCCTCGTTCTCGGGACGGTCATCGATGTCGGCTGCAGACGGCGCAGCGCCCGGACCGCTTCCGACGGCCTCGGTCCGCTCCGGATTGATCGGGTCGAACCAGACATAAGGGTCGTCCAGCGAAGGCGTCCGGCCCCGCACCCAGGTGAAGCCGTCGCGTTCGCCACCCTCCTCGCGCACCCGACGGCCACCGCGGCGGCCCCGGCGGCGACGGCGACCGCTTTCGCTGTCGTCATCATCATCCCCGGCGGCAAGGGCGGGCGCGGCATCAGCGGTGCCAGTCTCGGCAGTCGAACCTTCGGCGCTGTCGCGACGTCCGCCCCTGCGACGACGGCCACGCCCGCGGCCGCCTTCGCCTTCGACACGTTCGGCCCGCTCGCGCGGCCCGTCGTCATCCGAATCCTCTCGATCCTCATCGTCGTCATCGTCGGCGATGAACTCTTCACCATCGTCGTCCTCATCGGTGAAGGCGCTGTCGTCGAAATCGTCGTCCAGATCAATGAAGGCTTCTGGGCGTTCGGGCGGGACGAAATCCTCGTTGGTTTCAGTACGCTCGACCGCATGTTCGCCCTGACCGAGACTGTCGTCGATCAGGATGACGACGTTCAGGCCGCGCTGGACCAGCATGCGCTGCAGATAGTCGCGCTTGTGGTTCAGGATGTAGAGGGCCACGGCTGTGCAAAGGCGAAGATTTATCGTGCCTGCGCCGTTCTTGCCGGCCTCTATGTCCACCGCACGAAGGGTCATCAGGGCGGCGCTCTCGGCCGACCGGACGCGGCCGGCACCCTGGCAGTGAGGGCAGACCTCGGTGGCACCCTCGATCACGCCGAGACGGCGGCGCTGGCGGCTGATCTCCATCAGGCCGAAGCCCGAGATACGGCCCATCTGGATACGGGCGCGGTCCTTGGCGAGGGCGTCCTTCAGGGCCTTTTCGACGGCGCGGTTGTTCTTCGACTCATCCATGTCGATGAAGTCGATGACGATCAGGCCGGCGAGGTCGCGCAGACGCAGCTGGCGAGCGGCCTCAACGGCGGCCTCCATATTGGTCTTGGTGGCAGTGGCCTCGACGTTGCGTTCCTTGGTGGAGCGACCCGAGTTCACGTCGATGGCGACCAGCGCCTCGGTCTGGTTGATCACCAGATAGCCGCCGGAGTGCAGGGGCACGACCGGCTGATGGATCTGGGTCAGCATCTCCTCGATCCCGTTGGTCGCGAACAGCGGCCGGGCTCCCTGGTAGAGATGCACCTTCTTTGACTGCGCAGGCATGAGCACGCGCATGAAGTCGCGCGCCTCCATGAAGCCCTCGACGCCCTCGACCTGGATGCCGTCGAAATCCTTGTCGAACATGTCGCGGACGGCGCGGCGGACGAGGTTTTCCTCCTCATAGATGACCGAGGGCGCGTTCGACTTCAGCGTCGTTTCGCGAATCGTTTCCCAAAGGCGCAGCAGATATTCGTAGTCGCGCTTGATCTCGGCCTTGGTGCGTTTGGCACCGGCGGTGCGGATGATCAGCCCCATACCCTGGGGAACGTGCAGGGCTGCTGCCGCGGCCTTCAGACGCTTGCGGTCCGTGGCCTGGGTGATCTTGCGTGAGATGCCGCCGCCCTTGCCGGTGTTGGGCATCAGCACGCAGTAGCGGCCGGCCAGCGACAGCCAGGTGGTCAGGGCCGCGCCCTTGCCGCCACGCTCGTCCTTGACGACCTGTACCAGCATGACCTGGCGGCGCTTGATGACGTCCTGGATCTTGTAGCGGCGCATCAGGCGGCGCTTGAGCCGCTCTTCCTCGGCCATGCCGCCTTCGGATTCGTCGTCACCCTCGCGAGCATGCTCTTCGTGATCATCGTCGTCCGAATGTGCCTCGGCCATAATGGCCTCGCGGTCGGCGACGGGGATCTGATAATAGTCCGGGTGAATCTCGCTGAAGGCGAGGAAGCCGTGGCGGTTGCCGCCGTACTCCACGAAAGCAGCCTGCAGGCTGGGCTCTACGCGAACGACCTTGGCAAGATAGATATTGCCGCGAAGCTGGCGCTTCGCGCGGGATTCAAAGTCGAATTCCTCGACCTGACGGCCCTCGACGATGGCGACCCGGGTCTCCTCGGGATGCGCCGCATCGATCAACATGGTCTTTGACATGGGATTTTTCTCTCTGGCGCGCCCGGCCATCCCCGCGAAGGGGCAAGGCGGCTCGCCGAATGGGATTGCGGGCAGGCGCAGGCGTCATCCCGTCGCCGCGGCGAAGGCCGCGGGAGATGTCGGTTGTTTCAAACCGGAAGGGAGCGCAGGCGATAGGGCCCATGGGGTTCAGTATGGTCCTGGATCCGGACGCGCCTTCGAAGGGCGTCCCGAACCCGGTCGTCGAACCGGCGGGGGTAACCGGCCGGCTCTCGGATCAGTGAAAGTCATGCCGCGAAGAGGGCGCGTCCAAGCCTGAAGGTTCAGGGGACGCGATCGTTCGCGAGCACGACAATCATAGGCATGCCCATCGCGAATTAAAAGCCGAATGCGCTTTAACCGATTGGCGACGACGTTGCGGCATCATGGGCTCAACCAGGAAGGTTGGGTCCCCGTCAAAATGCACGGCCTGTCAGGTATCAACATGGCGCAGTGGCGCGTTCGCGAATGGGCGATGACGGCTATGGCCTTCGTCGTCATCTGCTTTGTCCTGCTGGCAGCCGGGCGCGGACTGGCGTCCGGAGCTGCAGGAGAGGTGCTGCGCGTCCGCTTGGGCGGCGATTCCGAACACACCCGGATCGTGCTGGACCTCGACCGGTCATCGCGCGGACAGGTTATCCAGCCAGGTGACAACGGCCGGGTGGTGGTGTCGTTGGCCGGAGTTTCGCCCGGTCGCGGCCTCAACGGCACAGGCACAGGCACGGGTCTTGTCCGCGGCTGGCGGGTGACCGGCGCAGGCGCGACTTCGCGGGTAGAGCTCGACCTTGCGACCAGCGCCGAGATCGAGCGCCGCTTTCTGCTGCCGCCTGGCGACGGCATTGGCCACTTCCGCTATGTGATCGACCTTAAGGCGGTCGGGCGTGCCCCGACGGCGCGTCCGCCCCGAGCCCCGTCAACCTCATCCCGTCGTGCCGACCGCCCGACCACCCGTCCGCTCATTTTCATTGACGCCGGTCACGGTGGCCGTGATTCGGGTGCCATCGGGGCGGATAGTCGTGAGAGCGCCATCACCCTCGCCGCAGCGCTCGATCTGAAGCGCGAGCTGGAAAGCACCGGCCGTTACCGGGTCCGCCTGACGCGGGACAGCGACGCCTATGTCGCCCTCTACCGCCGCGTCGCCATCGCCCGTCAGGCCGACGCAGACCTGTTCATCAGCCTGCATGCCGACGCCGGTGCCGACCCGGCCACGCGCGGAGCCAGCGTCTACACCCTGTCCGAACAGGGCGCGGGCCGGGCCGTGCGCGAGTTCACACGCGGCGAAAACTGGCACCGAAGCCTGAACCTGCCGGGTCGCGACCCCTCGGTTGACCGCATCCTGCTGGACATGACCCAGCGCGCCACCCAGAACCGGTCGGCCCAGCTGGCCCGCACCCTGCTGGGCGAGTTGGAGGGCGTCGACCATCCCATGCTGCGCCGCAGCCACCGCGACGCCGGCCTGGCCGTGCTGCTGGCCCCCGATGTGCCCGCTGTCCTGCTGGAGATGGGCTTCATCACCAATCCCGAGGACGAGCGTCTGCTGAATGACAGCCGCGCGCGCCGCCGCCTGATGCGTGCGGTGGCTGAAGGCATCGACCGCTATTTCCGCGAGCCCTCGGGCACGCTGCAGATGGCCTCGGTGAGGAGCGCGCAGGGCCAGCCCTGATCGTTTGCAGGGCGGAACCGGATGCGCACGGGGCCTGAACGCGCTATCTGATCCCGATGCGTCTGCGTGTCGTTGATCTGGAAACCTCCGGCGGAGACCGGTCCGCCGAGATCCTTGAGGTCGGGATCGTTGATGTGCTGCCCGATGGCGCGGGCGGCTGGTCCGCCCTTCCGCCGGTGACGAAACTGTTCCGACCGCGTGGACAGATCTCGTTCCACGCCATGGCCGTGCATCATCTGACGCCCGACCATTTCTGCGCCGACGATCCTCACTGCGACGAGTACCAGTTGCGCGAGATGTTTCTGCCGGAGCCTGCCGACGTCATGGTGGCGCATTCGGCGCGGTTCGAGCGGGGGTTTATCGCCGATACCGCTCATGGCGGCCTGCCGTGGATTTGCACCGTGCGCTCGGCAAAGAACGTCTGGCCGGAGGCGCCGGGGCATTCCAATCAGGTGCTCCGGTACTGGCGCGGCCTGCGGCTGGATACGGCGCTGGCCGATCCGGCGCACCGGGCCGGGCCGGACGCCTGGGTGACGGCGCATCTGCTGATCGACATGCTCAAGGTCGCGACGGTCGAGCAGATGCTGGCCTGGACCAATGAACCGCGGCGGCTGGACCGGATACCCTTTGGCAAACATCGCGGAAGGCCTTGGGCCGAGCCGCCGGAGGACTATCTGCGCTGGATGGTCGGCCAGGGAGGATCCGGGCAGGGCGATATGGACGCCGATGTCGTGGCCGCTGCGCGACAGGAGCTGGACCGTCGCGTCACGGCTCTAGCCGGGGCCTCCGACGCGGGCTAAACGATTCCTGCGGGCCCGTCTGTCGGAGTATCAGGTGAAGATTGCCGAACGCTGGTTCGTGATGGCGGGCGTGGCCCTGCTAGGGGCGATTGCCCTGGCCGGGATGATCGTGGCCATCTATGCGGCCTGGCTGTTTCATGACCTGCCCGACGCATCCGAGCTGGCTGACTATCGGCCGGCGACGGCGACGCGGGTCTATGCCGGTGACGGGACGCTGATCGGCGAGTTCTCGGACGAGCGCCGCATCTATGTGCCCTACGAGCAAATCCCGCTGCCGGTGATCCAGGCTTTTCTGGCGGCCGAGGATCGCAATTTCTTCAACCACGGTGGCATCGATGTGGGCGGCCTTGGCCGGGCCATGTTCAAGAACATCTTCAACGCCGCCACCGGGCGGCGGCTGGAGGGCGGCTCGACCATCACCCAGCAGGTGGCCAAGAACGTCCTGCTGACCAATGAGAGCAGCATCAACCGCAAGGTCAAGGAAGCCATTCTGGCCAACCGGCTGGAAGCGACCCTGACCAAACAGCAGATCATGGAGCTGTATCTCAACGAGATTTTCCTCGGCTACCGATCCTATGGCGTCGCAGCGGCGGCCTACAACTATTTCGGCAAGTCGCTGAGCCAGCTGAACCCGGATGAGGCGGCCTTCCTCGCCGCCCTGCCCAAGGGGCCGAACAACTATCACCCCAAACGCCACCCCGAGGCCGCCCTGGGCCGTCGCAACTGGGTGCTGGGCGAAATGAATGAGAACGGCTTCATCGATGCCGGCCAGCTGGCAACGGCGCTGGCCCGGCCGCTGGCCACGCAGGATGCACCGCGCCGCGCCCAGTATGCCGACGCCGACTTCTTCGTCGAGGAAGCCCGCCGTCAGGCCATCGCCCGCTTCGGTCAGGAACAGGTCAACCGTGGCGGCTATTACCTGCGAACCACGCTGGACCCGACGCTGCAGTCGGCGGCCCGTGACGCCCTGATGAGGGGGCTGGAGAACTATGACCGGCGGCACGGCTGGCGCGGGCCGTGGGGCCGCACCGATTTCGCCGAGGGCTGGCGCGAGACCGCCGTCCGGGGCCAGCGGCCCCCTGAGCGCCGGGCCTGGGAGGCCGCAGCCGTGGAATCCGTCTCCGGCAATACGGTCCGCATCCGCACCGCGCGCGACAACCGCTCGGGCTCCCTGATTACCGCCGATGCGGCCTGGGCCAATGCCAACCGGCCACTGCGGCGGGGCGACCTGATCTTTGTCGAGGCGCGCAGCGGGCAATACGCCCTGAAACAGGTGCCCAACGTCAATGGTGCCCTCGTGGCGATCGAGCCCCAGTCCGGGCGGGTGCTGGCCATGGTCGGGGGCTATTCCTATGCCCTTTCCAGCTTCAATCGCGCGACGCAGGCAAACCGCCAGCCGGGCTCGGCCTTCAAGCCATTCGTCTATGCAACGGCGCTGGAGGGCGACTTCACACCGGCCTCGATCGTGCTGGACGCCCCGATCAGCTTCGCCGGCGGACCCAATGGAACGCGTTGGACCCCCGAGAACTACAGCCGCGAATTCTACGGACCGCAGAGCCTGAGGCGCGGGCTGGAGCTGTCGCGCAACGTCATGACCGTGCGGCTGGCCGAGGACGTGGGCATGCGCAACGTTGTGGATCTGGCCCGGCGGATGGGCGTGGCCGACAATCTGCAGCCGAACCTGTCGGTTTCACTCGGGGCGGGCGAGACCACTCCCTATCGCCTTACGGCTGCCTATGCCGCCTTCGTCAACGGTGGCCGCAGGGTCGATCCCTATCTGATCGAGATGGTGCAGGACCGCGACGGCGAGACCATCTTCCGTGCCGACCGTCGGCGCTGCCGAGACTGCGGCCGGGTCTTCAGCGGGCAGGAATCGCCACGGCTCGAGGGGCGGGGGACCCAGGTGATCGATCCGATCACCGCCTATCAGGTCAGTTCGATGCTGGAAGGTGTCATCCAGCGCGGGACCGGGGCCAGCGCGCGCGGGCTCGGTCGCTGGGTCGGCGGCAAGACGGGCACCACCAATGAGTACCGCTCGGCCTGGTTCGTCGGCTTCTCGTCCGACATCGTGGTCGGGGTGTTCATAGGCTTTGACGACAACCGGCCGCTGGGATCGGGCGAGACCGGCGCGACCGGCCCGGTGCCGGTCTTTACCGAGTTCATGCAGGTGGCCCTGCGCGAACGTCCGGCCCGGCCTTTCGTCCGGCCCCGGAACGCAGTCTTCCGCACGGTCAACGGCATCGAGGAGGCCTTCCGTCCCGGCACCGAGCGCCGGATCGAGGAGGTTCCGACAGAGGAGATCCCGATCGGACCTCAGAACTACAATGAGATCCTCCGTAGCGAGGAAGAAGAGGCGGCGGGTCAGGGACCGATCACTGCGCCCGCTGCTCCGCCGACAGCCCCTCAGGTCACCCGGAAGGAGCCGGCAGAAGATTTGAGCGGACTCTATTGAGTGGCCAGTGGCTGGATGACACCTGCAGGGCCGCGCGGACAGCGCCGACATTCCGCCGGCAGTAAACTCGCAATCACCAATCACTAGCGGCGAACCACTAGCCACCCTCCCCGGCGTGTCCTATGTCCGCGCCTCACTTTCGTATCGCAGGAGTTCGCGATGAGACCGGATGTCGAGGCCATGAAGGCCGACATCGAGCAGAGCATCGCTCTGCTCAGGAGGCGTCTTTGACTGGGATGTCGCGCTTCGAAAACTCGATGAGCTGAATGCACGGGTAGAGGACCCGACGCTCTGGAACGATCCCGAGGCGGCCCAGGCCGTCTCACGCGACCGGTCGCGGCTGGCCGCCCAGATTGATACCGTCCGCGAGATGGAGAAGGGTCTGGAGGAGGGTGTCATGCTCGCCGACATGGCCGACGAGGAAGGCGACGAGGCGACGCTGGAAGAGGCGCGCGCCTCTCTGAAGGCGATCAAGGAGCGCGCCGGTCGAGCTGAGCTGGAGGCCCTGCTGTCCGGCGAGGCTGACGCTAATGACGCCTATCTTGAGGTGAACTCCGGCGCCGGCGGCACCGAGTCCTGCGACTGGGCCGGAATGCTGCTGCGGATGTACAGCCGCTGGGCCCGGGCGCACGGCTATGAAGTCGAGCTCGAGGCCGAGGAATCGGGCGATCAGGCCGGCATCAAGTCGGCCACCATCCTGATCACCGGGCCCAATGCCTATGGCTGGTTGAAGTCGGAATCGGGTGTGCACCGGCTGGTGCGCATCAGCCCCTATGACGCGGCAGCCAAGCGGCACACCTCCTTCGCCTCGATCGGCGTCTCGCCTGTGGTGGATGACGCCATCGAGATCGACATTAATCCCTCGGACGTGCGCACCGACACCTACCGCGCCTCGGGCTCGGGCGGACAGCATATCAACAAGACGGATTCGGCCGTCCGCCTGACGCATATTCCGACCAATACCGTGGTGGCCTGTCAGGCGGGCCGGTCCCAGCACCAGAACCGCGAACAGGCGTGGAAGATGCTGCGGGCACGCCTGTATGAACTGGAACTGCAACGGCGCGAGGCAGCAGCCCAGGCCGTGGCCGACGCCAAGACCGACATCGGCTGGGGCCATCAGATCCGTTCCTACGTCCTGCAGCCCTATCAGATGGTCAAGGACCTGCGGACCAACGTCGAGACCTCGGACACCCAGGGCGTGCTGGACGGCGATCTGGATCTTTTCATGGGGGCCGCGCTGGCGGCGCGGGTCGGTGAAACGCGCGGTTCGACCGTCGAATAGAAAAAAGGCCCCGGATCGCTCCGGGGCCTTTTGTAACTCAGGTCTCCTGAACGATCAGGGGCCCTTCATGTCGATGATCTGCGGCGCGGGCTCGTGCGCAACCGGCCGCGGGGCCGGTGCGGGAGCCGGAGCCTCACGGCGGCCCTGCAGGACGCGGCCCTGGAAATAGGCGCCGATATCGATCGACATCTGTTCGGCGGTGATATCGCCGTCGACATAGGCCGTGGCGATGAGCTTTACCTGTTTGCCGGAGATACCGCCGACGACGCGGCCGCGGACCTCGACGTAGTCGGCCGCGACATTGCCCTCGACCGCACCGGTCTCACCGACGATCAGACGGCCGACACGGACGTCGCCCTTTATCGCGCCGTCAATCTGAAGGTCGCCAGCGCCCGAGATACTGCCGTCGAACTGGAGGTCCGATGACAGGGTCGACAGACCGCGCGCGCCGGGTGCCGGGGACGCTGCGGCGCGCACCGGGGCCGAAGGCGAACCGCCCGGCGTCGGCAGATCGGGGAGCGGCGGGATCGAGGAACCGTTGTCAGCGCGGGGCTGGGGCGACGGGGCGGGGGATTTAGTCTTGTTGAACAAGTTGGTCTCCGGCTCTCATGAAGCGGGCGGGGTTTTGAGGTCGGCCGTTCATCCACACTTCGTAATGCAGATGCACGCCCGTGGAGCGTCCGGTGGTTCCCATGGCGCCGACAGGCTGACCGAGTTTGATCCGCTGCCCGGCTCGGACAGCAGTGGCATTCAGGTGGGCGTAGCGAGTCTTGAAACCGCGACCATGGTCTATCTCAACGGTGTTGCCATACCCTGAACGAACTCCGACAAAAGACACGGTTCCCGGAGCCGGGGCGTAGATCGGCGTGTTGAGCGGCGCGGCGAAGTCCTGACCCTGATGCAGGGCCGGGCGGCCGTTGAAAGGGTCGAAGCGGACACCGAAGCCCGAGGTGGTGCGGGCCTGGGTCGGTCGGCGGAAGGGAATGCCCTCGGCCGCGTTGGCCAGGGACCGCATGTCGGAGAGGTTGTCAGCGGCGTTGCGGATGCGCACGGCGAAGGCTTCATCCACGTCCAGCACGGCGGCCAGGGCCCGTGGGTCGCGGGCCTCGACGAGCGGTCCACCAAGCGCCGCGTCATGCGGCGTGTAGGCAGCCGGGTTCAGTCCGGCGAGGCGGAAGGCCAGACGCAGTCGTTCAGCACGGGTCTGGGCCTCGGTTTCGGCACGGGCGATCAGTCGCTCCTGATCCATCCGCACGGCGATCATGCGCTGGAGCGGCGACGAGCGTTCGGGATTGAGGGCCGGGGCCGGCCGAAGCGCCTGTTCGGCGCCCTCGACGCCGCGGAACATGCCCATCACCTGGGTCAGGGCCGCATGGCGGCGTTCAACCATCTGGGCCATTTCATCGAGCGAGCCGGTGGTCGCGGTCATGCGCACCACGGCGCTGTCCAGCCGGGCCTGCAGGTCGGCGTTCATCCGCTCAGAGGCGGCGCGGGCGCTGGCGACGGTGCGGTCCGACTGGCTCTGCGCCACCATGTCGAAGATCATGCTGCCAGAGGCCAGGACCGTCCAGCTACCCAGAAGGACAGCGGCCACGGCACCCAGCGCTTGCTTGACGGGCGTGAGAGCCCAGGCACGGACGGAGTCGCCATCGCGCAGATACAGATATCTGGTCGGAAACCAGGTTCCGATCAGAGATGGCCGGACAGACGGCTCTTGTACGGTCATTACGCAACGCCCCCAGAACGCACGACGAAGGGGTTATGCGCCATACTGCAGTCCCGGGACAAGTCTGTTCACAACTTGTTAACCAACTTCAACTGCCCAAACACGAAGAACGTTGGTATTCGCCTATCCTATTCGCTTGAGAAGCGAGTTCGCGAATCTGGGTAACGACAGTTACCCCGTTGCCGGTCCCCGGATCGGTCCGTGATCAGAGCGATCTTGTGGCGGCCAAGACTTCCGCCGCGTGGTTCTTGACTGACACTTTGCGCCAGACCCGCCGAACGACGCCCGTGTCGTCGATCAGGAATGTCGCCCGCTCGATGCCCATATAGGCGCGACCGTAAAGCGTTTTCTCGACCCAGACACCGAAGGCCTCCGTCACGTCCTCCGGTTCATCAGAGGCGAGGACGACCTTGAGATCGTGTTTGGCCTTGAAGCGGTCGAGCTTCTTCACCGGATCACGGGACACACCGATGACGGTCGTGCCGATCTGCTCGAAGTCCGCAATAAGGGCCGAGAAGTCCTGGCTTTCTGTCGTACAGCCCGGCGTATCGGCCTTGGGGTAGAAATAGAGTACGACGTTGCGCCCTTTCAGGGCATCCAGCGAGACGCGGCCGCCATCGGCGGTGGCCATGTCGAACGCGGGGGCTTTCGAACCTTCGATAATGTCCGGCATTTCAGGTCTCTCTAAAACTGGATGGGTTTGACCAGCACGATCTTCTTCTTGCCGGCGGCGAGTTTCAGCACACCGTCGGCATTGACGTCGGACGCCTCGATCAGCCGGGCACCGTCGGCGATGGCCGTGTCGTTCAGGCGCAGGCCGCCGCCCTGGGCGAGGCGGCGGGCCTCGCCATTGGAGGCGGTCAGCCCGGCCCTTGTGGTCACGGCGGCGATCATGGCACCGATCACTTCTTCACGCGGCAGTTCGACGGTCGGCAGGTCGGCGGAGAGGGTGCCGCGCTCAAAGGCACCCTCTGCAGCGGCTCGGGCTGTGGCTGCGGCATCAGCGCCGTGCAGCATGGTCGTGGCGGCGTCGGCCAGGGTCTTCTTGGCGTCGTTGATGCCGGCACCCTCCAGCGCCTCCAGCCGGGCGACCTCGTCCAGCGGCAGGTCGGTGAACAGGCGCAGGAACCTGCCCACATCGGCGTCGTCGACGTTGCGCCAGAACTGCCAGTAGTCATACGGGCTGAGCTGTTCGGCATTGAGCCAGACGGCTCCTTGCGCCGTCTTGCCCATCTTGCCGCCCGAGGCTGTCGTCAGCAGCGGGGTGGTCAGGCCAAAGGCGGCCTTCTGGTCCACGCGGCGAACCAGATCTACGCCGGAGACGATATTGCCCCACTGGTCCGATCCGCCCATCTGCAGGGTGCAGCCGCGGGCGCGGTTCAGTTCAAGGAAGTCCACCGACTGCATAAGCATGTAGTTGAACTCGAGGAAGGTCATCGGCTGTTCGCGTTCCAGCCGCAGCTTGACCGAGTCGAAGGCCAGCATCCGGTTGATGGTGAAATGCGTGCCGTATTCGCGCAGGAATTCGACATAGCCGTAGGTCGACAGCCAGACGTCATTGTCGACCATGACCGCATCGGTCGGTCCGTCGCCGAAGGTCAGGAATTTTTCGAACACTGTCTTGATGGAGGCGATGTTCGACTGGATGGTTTCGTCCGTCAGCTGGGGTCGCGAGGCGTCCTTGCCCGTCGGATCGCCGACCTTGGTGGTGCCGCCGCCCATCAGGACGATGGGCTTGCCGCCGGCCTGCTGGAGGCGGCGCAGCATCATGATCTGGATAAGGCTGCCGACATGCAGCGAGGGCGCGGTGGCATCGAAGCCGATGTAACCGGTGACCACGCTGGAGGCCGCCGCAGCGTCGAGCTCGGCCGGGTGGGTGATCTGGTGGATGTAGCCGCGGGCCTGGAGGGTTTGCAGGAAGTCGGACTTGAAGGCGGGCTCGGTCATAGGATCAGGCTTGGCTTGGGAGGGGAGTGGCGTGTAGCACGGGCCTATGGAAGCGCGAACAGCCCCGGTTCCGACGGCAATCTTGCAGCCGCATCCCGTCACGACCAACACGCCCGCGAAGGGGGTTGAGGTTCATGTCGAGCGGGACGGCCTGCTGCTTTGGCTGCGCTTTGTAGTCGAGGGCGAGGTCGATCGAATCGCCTGGCCCCTAGAGGAGAGGCAGGGAAGGGCCGACGATCTCTGGCGGCATACCTGTTTTGAGGTCTTCGTGGCCACCGAAGGCGGTTATGTCGAATACAACCTCTCGGCATCGAGCCGTTGGGCATCCTATCGCTTTGATGGTCCTCGCGTCGGGATGCGATTGGCAGAAGAGGTCGCGACCGTGGAAGGACTCGACGGGGCGTTCGACATGGTTGCACTCGAAGCGCGGATCGAACTGCCGCATGGTGCACGTCGGCTTGGCTTTTCAGCGGTGATAGAGACCGTCAACGGCGAGATGAGTTACTGGGCACTGGCCCATCCGTCCGCCCGACCTGACTTCCATCACCCCGACTCTTTCATTCTGGACCTGCCATGAAATTCGGCATCGACCGCCTGCTTTCCGAGCCCGCGCTGAGGGCCGATCTGAACGGTCGGCGCGTAGCCCTGCTGGGCCACCCCGCTTCGGTGACGGCGGACCTGACGCATTCGCTCGACGCCCTGATGGCCTGTCCCGACCTGAACGTCACGGCGGCGTTCGGGCCGCAGCACGGCATGCGGGGCGACCTGCAGGACAATATGATGGAGAGCCCGGACTTCACCGATCCGCGGCACGGTATTCCGGTCTTCAGCCTCTACGGCGAGGTTCGGCGGCCCAGCGGCCAGGCGATGGGGACGTTCGATGTCCTGCTGGTCGACATGCAGGACCTGGGCTGCCGCATCTACACCTTCGTGACGACGCTGCTGTACGTGCTGGAAGAGTCGGCGAAGCACGGCAAGGCGGTCTGGGTGCTGGATCGGCCCAACCCCGCCGGGCGGCCTGTTGAGGGCACGACCCTGCTGCCGGGTTGGGAGAGTTTCGTGGGGGCAGGGCCGATGCCGATGCGTCACGGCATGACCCTGGGCGAGATGGGCCGGTGGTTCATCGATCACTTCAAGCTCGAGGTCGAATACCGCGTCATCGAGATGCAGGGCTGGGCACCGGATGCGGCGCCCGGCTTCGGCTGGCCGATCGGCGAGCGCAGCTGGATTAACCCCAGCCCCAATGCCGCGAACCTGTCGATGGCGCGGGCATATGCGGGCACGGTGATGCTGGAGGGCACGACCCTGTCCGAGGGACGCGGCACGACGCGGCCGCTGGAGCTGTTCGGGGCACCGGACATCGACGCCCGCGCGGTGATCGCGGAGATGCAGGCGTTCGCGCCGCAGTGGCTGGAGGGCTGCACCTTACGCGACTGCTGGTTCGAGCCGACCTTCCACAAGCATGTGAACCTGCTGTGCAACGGGGTGCAGATCCACGTCGATGACCCGGCCTATGACCATGCGGCGTTCAGGCCCTGGCGGCTGCAGGCACTGGGGTTCAAAGCGATCCGGCGGCTGTATCCCGACTACGCCCTGTGGCGGGACTTCCCGTACGAATACGTCTTCGACAAGCTGGCGATCGATGTGATCAACGGCGGCCCTGGGCTGCGCGAATGGGTCGATGATCCGGCAGCGACGCCGGCCGATCTGGAGGCGCTGGCCGGGCCGGACGAGGCGGCGTGGGTGGAGCTGCGGCGGCCTTACCTGCTGTACTAGGCCGGCGTCAGGCCGGCTTTTCCGTCAGCCGCTTGTCCAGATAGGCACCGACGCGGGTTTCCACGGCACTGATGTGGTTCTGCCAGAAATGGGTCGCGCCCTCTTCCAGCTCATAGTCGATGATGATGCCCTTCTGGGTGCGCAGCTTGTTGACCACGCGCTCGACCTCGACCGGCGGGACGACGGTGTCATTGGTGCCGTGCAGGAACAGGCCCGAGGCCGGGCAGGGGGCCAGGAAGCTGAAGTCGTACATATTCGAGGGCGGCGAGACCGAGATGAAGCCGTCCGTCTCCGGGCGGCGCATCAGCAGCTGCATGCCGATATAGGCCCCGAACTGATAGCCGCCGACCCAGGTCTGGGAGGCACCGGGGTTGTTGGACTGGAGCCAGTCCAGGGCCGTGGCCGCGTCGGCCAATTCACCGATGCCGCTGTCGAACTCGCCCTGCGACTTGCCGACGCCGCGGCTGTTGTAGCGCAGGGTCGCGAAGCCGCGCTTCTGGAACAGCTGGTACAGGGTCACCGTGACCGGGTTGTTCATATGCCCGGCCGCCTTGGGGTGCGGATGCAGGATCAGGGCGATCGGTGCGTTCGGGCGTTTGCCGGGCGAATAGCGGCCTTCGATACGGCCAGAGGCGCCGGGCAGGATGACTTCGGGCATGGGCGACGGATTTCCGTGTTCAACTGTCGTTTCGCAACTGCGTAATACTTGACCGCAGGGGTAGGACTTTCTATGTCCCCCGTGCGGGTCGACGCCTTTGCGAAGGCGCGGGTTCTAGCACAAGACCCCTGAAAAGCGCGCGATTTTTGAAGGTGGACGATGCGCCTGTCGACCAAGGGACGATACGCCGTGATGGCGATGGCCGATCTGGCCCGCAACGGGCAGGGCGAGGGCGGTGCCCGGGCGGTGTCGCTGGCCGAAATTGCGACGCGTCAGGAGATTTCCCTGAGCTATCTGGAACAGTTGTTCGCCCGGCTCCGGAAGGGCGGTCTGGTGCAGAGTGTGCGTGGGCCCGGCGGCGGCTACCGGCTGGCCAAGGGGGCCGCTGACACGGTGGTGGCCGAGATTGTGCTGGCCGTCGACGAGCCTATTCGCGCCACTCGCTGCATCGGCCATTCCTCGCCCAAGGGCTGTATGATGGCCGGCGAGCGCTGCATCACCCACAATCTTTGGGAAGATCTCGGCGACGAGATCCACCGCTATCTGGCCGGGGTGTCGCTGGAGGATGTGGTGATGAACCGCACGGGTGCACGCCGCCGGACAGGTGTATCGGACGCCGGAACCGGCATCGGAGTGGCGGCGTGAGCGGGATCTATCTGGATTACAATGCCTCCGGCCTCGTCCGGCCTGAGGTCCAGTCGGCAATCGCCGAGGCCCTGGCCGACGGCGGCAATCCCAATGCGGTCCATGCGGCAGGGCGGCGGTCGCGGGCGCGGGTCGAGACGGCCCGGGCGCGGGTCGCCGATCTGGTCGGGGCTGACCCGACCGCAGTGGTCTTCTCCAGTGGCGGTACGGAGTCTAACGCCCAGGCGGTGGCCAGCGCGATTGCGGCGGGCTGCGAGCGGCTGATCGTCAGCGCCACAGAACATCCCTGCGTGGCCGAGGCGGCGAACGCCAGTGGCGTGCCGGTCGAGATCCTGCCAGTGGATGCCAGCGGCGTGGTCGATCTGGAGTGGCTGGCGGGAGCCTTGGGGCGTCCGGGCCGGGCGCTGGTGGCCATCCACCATGCGAACAATGAGAGCGGCGTGATCCAGCCGATTGCCGAGGCGGCGGTTCTGGTGCGGGCGGCGGGCGGCTGGCTGCACGTGGATGCCATCCAGACGGCGGGCAAGATCCCGGTCGACATGCGGGCGCTGGGTGCCGACACCCTGACCCTGTCGGCGCACAAGCTCGGCGGACCGCAGGGCGTCGGGGCCCTGATCTCCAAGGACGGCGCGCCGATCATCCGGACCCTGCACGGGGCGGGGCAGGAGCGGGGTCTGCGCGCGGGCACCGAGAATGTGCCCGGCATCGTCGGCTTCGGCGTCTCGGCCGATTGCGCCGCGCGCGACCTCGACACTGCCTTGGCCCATGCGGCCTGGCGCGACGCGGCCGCAGACGCCGTCACGGCCGCCGGGGCGATCATCATCGGTGGGGCGGCCGAGCGCCTGCCCAACACCCTGTTCATGGCTGTCGAGGGCTGGGACAGCCCGCAGCAGCTGATCACCCTCGATCTGCAGGGCGTCATGGTTTCGGCCGGCAGCGCCTGTTCCTCGGGCAAGACCAAGCCCTCCAAGACCATCATGGCCATGGGTCTGGACCATCTGGCCACCGGCGGCGTGCGCGTCTCGGGCGGCTGGGGCACGACCCGGGAGGACTGGCAGCGGTTCGCCGACGCCTGGGTCGAGGCCTATGCCAAACATCGCGCCCGGACCGCCGAGCGCCAGAAAGCTGACGCCTGATGGCCGCTGTTCAGAAGACCATCGACGCCGTCGCCGCGCTGGAGAAGTACGAGCACGGCTTCACCTCGGACATCGAGACGGAATACGCCCCCAAGGGGCTGAGCGCCGACATCGTGCGCTTCATTTCGGAGAAGAAGGGCGAGCCGGCGTGGATGCTGGAATGGCGGCTGGCCGCCTATGAGCGCTGGCTGGCGATGGAGGAGCCGACCTGGGCGTCGGTGAAATATACGCCGATCGACTATCAGGATCTGTTCTACTACGCCGCGCCGAAAGAGAAGGCCGGGCTGAAGTCGCTGGACGAGGTCGATCCGGAGATCCTCGCCATCTACGCCAAGCTGGGCATCCCGCTGAAGGAGCAGGAAGTGCTGGCGGGCGTTGAGGGCGCGGCGCGCTATGCGGTGGACGCGGTGTTCGACAGTGTGTCGGTGGTCACCACCTTCAAGGCCGAGCTGGCAAAGGTGGGCGTGATTTTCATGCCGATTTCCGAGGCCTTGCGCGAGCATCCTGAGCTGGTGCGAAAATATCTGGGGTCGGTGGTGCCGATCTCGGACAACTATTTCGCGGCCCTGAACAGCGCGGTCTTTTCGGACGGCTCGTTCGTCTACATCCCGCCGGGCGTGAAATGCCCGATGGAGCTGTCGACCTATTTCCGCATCAATGCGTCGAACACCGGCCAGTTCGAGCGGACCCTGATCATCGCCGACAAGGGCAGCTACTGCTCCTATCTGGAGGGCTGCACCGCCCCGATGCGGGACGAGAACCAGCTGCATGCGGCGGTGGTCGAGCTGGTCGCTCTGGACGACGCCGAGATCAAATATTCGACGGTCCAGAACTGGTACCCCGGCGACGCCGAGGGCAAGGGCGGCATCTATAATTTCGTCACCAAGCGGGCCGACTGCCGGGGCGACCGGTCGAAGGTGTCGTGGACACAGGTCGAGACCGGCTCGGCTGTGACCTGGAAATATCCGTCCTGCATCCTCAAGGGCGAGGAGAGCTCGGGCGAATTCTATTCGATCGCCATCACCAATGGACATCAGCAGGCCGACACCGGCACCAAGATGATCCATCTGGGCAAGAACTCGAAGTCGCGGATCATCGCCAAGGCGGTGTCGGCCGGGAAGTCGGACTCGACCTATCGCGGCCTGGTGTCGGTGCATCCCAAGGCGACGGGCATGCGCAACTTCACCCAGTGCGACAGCCTGCTGATCGGCAAGGACTGCGGCTCGCACACCGTGCCCTATATCGAGGCCCGCAACGGCTCGGCCCAGCTGGAGCACGAGGCGACGACGACGCGCCTGTCGGACGACCAGCTGTTCTACGCCCAGCAGCGCGGCCTGTCGCAGGAGGAGGCGGTGGCCCTGCTGGTCAATGGCTTCGTCCGCGACGTGATGCAGAAGCTGCCGATGGAGTTCGCCGTCGAGGCGCAGAAGCTGGTGGCGATCAGTCTTGAAGGCTCGGTCGGATAACAAGAAGAAACAATGCTCAAGATTGAAAACCTCCACGTCGCCGTCGGCGACAAGCCGATCCTCAAGGGGCTGACACTCGACGTTCCGGCGGGCGAGGTGCACGCCATCATGGGGCCGAACGGGGCCGGCAAGTCGACGCTGGGCTACGCCGTGGCCGGACGCCCCGGCTATGAGGCGACCGAAGGATCCGTGTCCTGGAAGGGCGAGGACCTGCTGGGTCTGGAGCCCGCCGAGCGCGCGGCCAAGGGTGTCTTCCTGTCGTTCCAGTATCCGATCGAAATTCCCGGCGTACCCGCCCTGACTTTCGTCCGCACGGCGCTGAACGCCCAGAAGCGCGCGCGCGGCGAGGAGGAGGTCTCGGCCCCCGCCTTCCTGAAGCTGGTCAAGGCGGCGTCGGCGGCGCTGAAGATGGATTTCGACATGCTCAAGCGGCCGCTCAACGTCGGCTTCTCGGGCGGCGAGAAGAAGCGGATGGAGATCCTGCAGATGGCCCTGCTGGAGCCGTCGCTGCTGATCCTCGACGAGACGGATTCCGGCCTCGACATCGACGCCCTGCGGATCGTGTCGGAAGGCGTCAACGCCCTGCGTTCGCCCGACCGCGCCATGCTGGTGATCACCCACTATCAGCGGCTGCTGGACTACATCAAACCCGACCGGGTCCATGTGCTGGCCGGCGGCCGGATCGTGGCGTCGGGCGGGCCCGAACTGGCGCTTCAGCTGGAGGCGGAAGGGTACGACAAATACCTGCCGGTCGCGGCTTGAACGCGCCCGTTCGGATTGATCTGAAAGACGTCTCCAGCTTCCCGTCGAGGCGCGTCGAGGCGTGGAAATACACCGACCTGAGCCGCGCTCTGCGCGAGACCCCGCCCGTGTCGCCCTATGCGGATGTCGCGCCGGGCGGGCCTTTTGCGGCGCTGGGTGGGGATGAACTGGCGGTGGTAAATGGCCACTGCGAAGGCCGTTCCGGCCTGATCGCCGAGGGACCGGGCGACCATATCGCGCGCCTGCGGTTCGTCTCGACGGCAGACGGGACAGGGCATCAGGCGAGGGTGTCGGTCGAGGTCAGGGCAGGCGCGTCGCTGCTGCTGCTGGAGAGCTATGAGGGCCGGGCGGCGGGCTATGTGTCCAATGTTGCGCTGGATATCAGCCTCGGCGAGGGCGCGCGCCTGACGCGGGTGGTGATTGAGGACGATGCCGAAGACGCTGTGTCGATCGCGACGGCCGAGGTGTCGCTGGGCGAGGGCGCACATTTCCTTCAGACCGTTCTGACCACCGGCGCGAAACTGCAACGGCATGAATCCCGCCTCGCCCATCCCGGCGAAGGTGCCGAGGTGCGGATCGACGGCCTCTATCTGCTGGACGGTGCAAGGCATTCTGACCTGACCAGCGTGGTGTCGCACGGCGGCCTGAACGGCGTCACCTCCCAGCTGACCAAGGGCGTCGTCCGCGATACCGCCCGCGGCGTCTTCCAGGGCAAGATCATCGTCGAGCGCGGGGCCGATGGCACCGATGCGCGGATGGGGCACCATGCCCTGATCCTCGGCGAACGGGCCGAGGTGGACGCCAAGCCGGAGCTGGAAATCTACGCCGATGACGTGCAGTGCGCGCACGGCAATACGGTCGGAAATCTGGACGAGAGTGCCCTGTTCTACATGCAGCAGCGCGGCATCCCCGCTGATGAGGCGCGGGCCCTGTTGACGCAGGCCTTCCTGATCGAGGTCGTGGACCGGATCGAGCATGAGGGCGCAAGAGAGGTGGTGCGGGAATGGCTGACGGCTCGCCTGTGATCACCTTTGATCCTTATGCCGCGCGCGCCCAGTTCCCGATCCTGTCGCGGACGGTGAACGGCAAGCCGCTCATCTATCTGGACTCGGCCGCCTCGGCGCAGAAGCCGCGGGCGGTGATCGACGCCCTGACGGCGGCGATGGAGCACTCCTACGCCAACGTCCACCGCGGCCTGCACACCTTGGCCAATGAGACGACCGAGGCCTTCGAGGCGGCGCGCGAGACCATGGCGCGGTTCCTGAATGCCGAAAGCCCGGATCAGATCGTCTGGACCAAGGGTGGGACCGAGGCGATCAATCTGGTCGCGGCGGGGCTGGGTCAGTCGATCCAGCCGGGCGATGAGATCGTCGTGACCCAGATGGAGCATCACGCCAATATCGTGCCCTGGCACATGCTGCGTGAGCGCTTCGGCGCGGTGCTCAAATGGGCACCCGTGCTGGATGACGGGTCGCTGGACATGGCGTCGCTTGCGGCGCTGATCGGGCCGCGGACCCGGCTGGTAGCCGTGACCCATATGTCGAATGTGCTGGGCACGGTGAACGATGTCCGCGCCATCGCTGACCTGGCCCATGCGGCCGGGGCGCTGGTGCTGGTCGACGGCTGTCAGGGGGCGGTGCACTGCAGCCCCGATGTTCAGGCGCTGGACGCCGACTTTTATGTCTTCACCGGGCACAAGCTGTTCGGCCCGACCGGCATTGGCGGGCTGTACGGCAAGCGCGCCGCACTCGAAGCCCTGCCGCCCTGGCAGGGTGGCGGCGAGATGATCGCCACGGTGACCGAGAATGCGGTGACCTATGCGGGCCTGCCGCATCGGTTCGAGGCGGGGACGCCGCCGATCCTTGAGGTCATCGGCCTCGGGGCAGCGATCACCTGGATGCAGCAGTTCGACGCAGATGCGGTGCGGGCCCACGAACAGGCGCTGATGGACCGGGTGCGCGAGCGACTGGACGGCCGGAACTGGCTGACCGAGATCGGCACTGCGAAAGGGAAGGGGGCCATCTTCACCTTCACCGTCGAAGGTGCCCATGCCCATGACATTGCGCAGGTGATGGACCGCTATGGCGTCGCCGTGCGCGCCGGCCTGCACTGCGCCGAGCCCCTGTCGCGACGGTTCGGCATCACCTCGAGCGCCCGCGCCAGCTTCGCCCTGTACAACACCCTTGAGGACGCCGACGCCTTCGCCGATGCCCTGATCAAGGCCCGTGAGTTCTTCGCATGAGCGACCCGATGACCCCCAAGACCGACAGCGCGGCCTTTGCCGAAGCCTGGGACGCGCCCCAGAGGAGCGCCCTGGCCCAGGCCGAGATCGACCGGATGACGGACGACATCATCGAGGCCCTGAAATCGGTGTTTGACCCGGAAATCCCGGTCGACATCTATGAGCTGGGCCTGATCTACAAGGTCGACCTGTCCGACGACCGTGACGTGGTGGTCGAGATGACCCTGACCGCCCCGGGCTGCCCAGTGGCCGGCGAGATGCCGATCTGGGTCGAGGAGGCGGTCAAGAAGGTAGAGGGTGTCAGGTCGGCGCGCGCGGAACTGACCTTCGATCCGCCATGGGACCCCTCGAAGATGAGCGATGAGGCCAAGCTGGCCCTGAACATGTTCTGATGGACCGTCCGATGACCGAGCTTCAGACCACACCCCGTTCCCGCCGCCCTCGGCCCGCTGTCGTCACCCTGACAGAGGCCGCGGCCGAACGGGTGCGTGTCCTGACCGAGGCCGGTGGGCACAAGGCGCTGCGCGTCGGGCTGAAGAATGCGGGCTGTGCGGGACAGGAATACACCTTCGCCCTCGCGGATGAGATCGGGCCGCTGGATGAGGTGGTGACCGACAAGGGTGCTACCGTGGTTGTTGAGCCCAAGTCGATCCTGTTCCTGATTGGATCGGAGCTCGACTTCGAGGTCACGAAGCTGGCCTCGAAATTCGTGTTCCGGAACCCGAACCAGACCGACGCCTGCGGCTGTGGTGAGAGCGTCACCATCATTCCGGCCAAGGCATTGGACGCCGACTGATGATCCGGCTGGAAGGGGTCACCAAACGCTTCCGGAGCGCGGCGGGCGAGCGCGTGGCGCTGGACTCGGTCGATCTGACCGTCGAGGCGGGCAAGGTGTTCGGTGTGGTCGGGCGGTCGGGCGCCGGGAAATCAACGTTGATCCGGACGATCAATCTGCTGGAGCGGCCTGACGCGGGACGGGTGACCGTCGACGGGCGCGAGATGACAACCCTGACGCCGGCGGAGTTGCGCGCCGCGCGGCGACGGATCGGCATGATCTTCCAGCATTTCAATCTATTGAACGCAAAAACTGTCGCAGAGAATGTGGCTTTTCCGCTGCGACTGGACGGCCGGACAGAGCCGCAGATCGACCGGCGTGTGGCAGACCTGCTGGAGCAGCTGGGCCTCTCGGACCACGCGACAAAACATCCTGCGCAGCTGTCCGGCGGACAAAAGCAACGGGTCGGCATCGCCCGGGCCCTGGCCTGTGAACCCGGCGTCCTGCTGTGCGACGAGGCGACCAGTGCCCTGGACCCTGAGACGACGGACGAAATCCTGTCGCTGCTCGACCAGCTGAACCGCGATCTGAGACTGACCATCGTCCTGATCACCCACCAGATGGAGGTGGTGCGCCGCGTCTGCGACCGGGTGGCGGTGCTCAAGGACGGCCGGGTGGTGGAGGAGGGGGCGACCGCCGATGTCTTCCTGCATCCGCAGCACCCGGCCACCCGCGCCATGCTGGCCGAGGGTGAGGAGGGGTTCGAGGCCGCCGACGTGCCGCCGGGTGGACGGCTGGCCAGACTGACCTTCCGGGGCGGCTCGACCTATGAGCCCGAACTGAGCCGTGTCGCCCGCTCGGTAGGCGTGGACTATTCGATCCTGTCGGGCCGTATCAGCCGCATCCGGGGAGAGCCCTACGGCCAGCTGGTGGTGGCCTTCACCGGCGGTGACGCCGAGGCGGCGGTGGCACAGCTGACGGCGCGCGGTGTGACGGTGGAGGCGGCTTGATGGAGGCCTTCTTCGTCAATATCGACTGGCCGGAGATCGCCCGGGCGTCGCGCGACACCCTGCTGATGCTCGGCGGATCGATGGTCCTCACCGTGGCGTTCGGCATTCCGCTGGGCGTTTTGTTGTACCTGTCCGGCAAGGGAAGGCTGGCGGCCAATCCGGTGGTGAACGCGCTGCTGTCGCTGATCGTCAACATCCTGCGTTCGGTGCCCTTCATCATCCTGCTGATCGTCATGCTGCCGGTGACGGTGCTGCTGGTCGGAACCTCACTGGGCGTGGCCGGAGCCATTCCCCCGCTGGTCGTCGGGGCCGCGCCCTTTTATGCGCGACTGGTCGAGACGGCGCTGCGCGAGGTCGACAAGGGCGTGGTCGAGGCGACCCAGGCCATGGGCGGCTCGACCTTCCAGATCGTCACCCGGGCCCTGTTGCCCGAGGCCATGCCCGGCATCCTCGCCGGTGCGACCGTGACCGCCATCGCCCTGGTCAGCTACACCGCCATGGCAGGGGTGGTCGGTGCCGGCGGGCTGGGCGACCTGGCCATCCGCTTCGGCTACCAGCGGTTCCAGACCGATGTCATGGTCGTCACAGTCGTTCTCCTGCTCCTGCTGGTGCAGGTCCTCCAGATGCTCGGTGACCGGCTGGTCGCCGCCGTTTCCCATCGCTGATCGCTTCCCCGAAAGGCTCGCCCATGATCCGCCGCTCGCTGCTTACTCTCGTCGCCGCTTCGCTGATGCTCGCCGCCTGCGGGCAGGGCACCGCGAAGAAGGCCGATGCCGATGCGCCCCTGATCGTCGGCGCGACGGCCGTCCCGCACGCTGAAATTCTGGAACACATCAAACCGCTACTGGCGGCCGAAGGCGTCCAGATCGAGATCAAGGTGTTCAACGACTACGTCCAGCCCAACACCCAGCTGGCCGAGGGGCGGCTGGACGCCAACTATTTCCAGACAAAGCCCTATCTGGACGAGTTCAACGCCTCGCGCGGCTCAGATCTGATCACGGTGGCCGGGGTGCATGTCGAGCCACTTGGGGCCTATTCGCGGCGGTTCCGGACCTTGGCTGAGTTGCCTGACGGAGCGCAGGTGGCCGTGCCGAACGACGCCTCCTCGATCGGCCGTTCGCTGATCCTGCTGCAGAAGGCCGGGCTGATCCGGCTCAAGGACCCGGTCAATCCGCTGCAGACCCTGCGCGATATCGTCGACAATCCGAAGAACCTGCGTTTCCGCGAGCTGGAGTCCGCGACCCTGCCGCGGGTGCTGGATCAGGTCGATATGGCGGTGATCAACACCAACTATGCCCTCGATGCCGGCCTGAAGCCGCGCACCGACGCGCTGACGCTGGAAGGAGCAGACAGTCCCTATGTGAACTATCTGGTGGCGCGGCCGGACAACCGGACCGATCCCCGCATCGTCGCCCTGGCGGCCATGCTGCGCAGTCAGGCGGTCAAGGACTTCATCGCCCAGAAATACGACGGGGCGGTGATCCCGGCGGCCTAGGCCGCTGTCGCCAGCTTGGCGGCCCTTGCCGCTTCATCGGGTGCGAGCACCCGCACCGCCGCTCTGACTGGCTGACCGGTGGCCTCGGCCACCAGTTCGGCGGTCTTGCCCTCTACCGAGGC
>Ga0247843_1002980_pt1 | contig 28973 bp, 22 predicted proteins | sample LaCruzMarch2017__FD_192420 | JGI IMG/M metagenome (GOLD analysis project Ga0247843, IMG submission 192420) | Freshwater microbial communities from meromictic Lake La Cruz, Castile-La Mancha, Spain - LaCruzMarch2017_8m | ecosystem: Environmental > Aquatic > Freshwater > Lake | place: Spain... | reverse complement strand
CACGACTTATTTCTGACAGGGTACGGTGGCTGTCTCCGGACCACATGGCTCGCTTCGCTCGCCTCATTTTTTCGTTTTTGCGGGCGGCGCAAAAACGGGCTTCGCCCGCAAAAACGGCCGGATTTCGTATGTCATTCAGCACGTCTGGCCTTCACCACACCTACAGAAAGGGATCGATCAAAGATTGGATTCGTCGGTCGCTGGATTGCGGATTGCGGTGCTGAGCTCGAAGTAAAGAATGAGTGCATCACAGCCTTCCAAGCCAGTCGTCTTCGCAACTAGCGGATTAGGAGGATGTCTCGGTTGGTTGGTCGTTCACCCAGCGAATACATGCTCAAGTAAGTGTACATCTTCTCGTCTTTCCTCTCACTTGATGATCTTTGCTTTATTGATTATCTTCCTACCCCATACCCTTTCCCTTATCTATAATGCTGCACAGTTCGTATGAGCTTGGCAAGTATGAATGGACAAAAGATTTCCATGTTAGATGTGGTGCGTCAAAATGGTATCGCAAGTCTATACGATGGTCTGGCGGCAGGAGTTTGGCGTCAGGTATTCTATGCGACCTCAAGACTGGGTCTCTTCGAGGTATGTCGTGATAAGTTGCATGAAATTCGAGGCAAGACTGATTTCGCGTCACGGTAAGAACATCCATTCATGAATGTCCATGGATAGTAATGAGTGATCTATATATTAATGCCTGATTGTATGTCCATTTCACTTCATCAAACAGCGTTGTTGTTGGTGCAGGCACCGGGGCCACGGCAGCATTCATCTCATGTCCAATAGAAGTGGCATGTGTCCGTATGTCGAACGATGCCACACTCCCAGTCGACCAACGTCGTAATTACAAGGGGATGCAAGATGTCTTCACACGGATTTACAAGGAGGAAGGACCATCGGCCTTTTATAGAGGCGTCATTCCCTTCTCGCAGCGTGCTGCACTGGTGGGTGTATTTCAGGTAGCAACGATGGATCAATTCACGGATCTTTTTCAAGAGACCTTGGGGTATAAGAAGAATACTGTTCCAAATGTATTCTGTTCGGCCATGTCCTCGGGTCTTATTTATTCACTTGCTACGATGCCACTGGAAGCGTGTAAGAATCGTATGGCAAGTCAAAAGCCTGATCCGACTACCGGGAAACTTCCATACACTTCAACGTTGCAAGCGTTACGGACGATTTCGGCAAATGAGGGATTTCTTGCTCTGTACAATGGATTTGCCCCATACTACATTCGCTGTGGTGGCCATACCGTGTGCATGTTTGTTGCCATACAGACGCTGAGGTCATGGCTGTAATATAATCAATCATTCGTGAAACGGTTTTGTCTGGTGTTGTTAGGGGTCCGTGTCTGCCTTACATCATAGGATTTCATGTACTTAATTGGTGTCCTCTAGGTCATAAATTAGTGAGTCTGATAAATTGTTACTGTTCTGAACTCTAATAGTAGTCTCCCCCACCTTCTTGTTCCTCCTCTTCTTCTCCATCTTCGTCCATTTCCTCATCAGGATCAATGCCTCTTATTATCTTTTCCAATCGCTCTAGGCCTTGCGCAGCTAGTCCATTTCGAGGATTCAGAGAGAGTGCCACATGATAGCATTCCAGTGCCTCCGTGAAGTCCTCATTATGCGTATGAATTTCACCCAGTTTCGAATGCAGAACATCCGCGTGCTCCTTATTCCATGTGACTGTGTGACTTGCAGCGGCTGGAGATATAGAATCAGACATATCATTTGCTTTTTCCCCATCGATAGCATCCTTCAGCAATTTTACACATGTATCATAACTCCCCTCCGCTGCGTGTAGATCAACAAGAGCAAACAATGGACGAGGAGCACCTGGGTCAAGCGACATGGCTCTCTTCAAGGCTCGTTTGGCACGTTCCTTTCCTTCTTCATTTTGTTGAGACGGGGGTGCTTGAGACAAGGCAAGCCCAACCAGTGTTATGGCACGAGCATCTCGTGGACTACTTGAGATAGCCTCCTTGGCAGTGCATATAGCTTCCTTGAATTTACCCGCTGCAAGATACGACTCCACCAACCCTTCGTATGTTGGAATATCGCGCTGAAGATCGTTGGCACGAAAGAAAGACACAACGGCATGATCTGGCCTTGTCCCAAGTAAAATCGACCCACGCAAATAATGCGCATACGAATGCTGCTGGTTGATAGATATCGCCTTATCTACAAACGAAACTGCCTTTTCAGTCTCATCCCTCGCTAAATGATACAAACTCAAGCATACCCACGGCTCTGGCTTATTCGAATCAACATCAAGTAGGTCAGCCGAAAGTTGACCAAGCGCATCTTCTACTCCGCACTCTGTGTCGTTCTCATTTTCACGTCCCCCGTGACAGCTGTATTGATAATGTAGATACCCCCCGTGCTTTAACATGAATGCATTCTTCCGACTCATCCGAAGTTGGAAGAGCAGGTGAGCGTATTTGTCGAGACCAGTGACCCAATGCATATCCAACGACCTTACACGTTGATAACTCTGTTCCGATTGTAAGATATGACCAAGCTCCTGTTGAATGTGAGCTTTGTGCAGGAGAATATGAGTATGATAAGGGAATTGAACAGACAATTCGATGAAGTGTTCCAGGGAGTCCATGAGTTGATTCTTGGCAAAAGTGGAGTGCGCTTGGGCGTATCTCTGAAGCGGTATGAGCGGCTTGATTCTGTTGCCTGGAGGACCCATGGGTGTTGGCTCTTTTGTCTTATCAACAGCAACTGAACGATTCAACCCAGTATCTAACGCACTCATCATGGCAGGCTCATCACATCCCAATTTTGCGAGTTGTTCCATCGCTTCCAATGCATACGGCTCCTTCTCCAGAGCATATTTATACTGAAAGACGGCATCTGCTGTCCGTCCACTAATTTTGTAGAGATTTCCCAATAGCATTACTGACTCCAAGGTGGAGTATTCATGGGGAATAAGTTGCATTCCAGTTTTCGTATTCCGGGGAAAGGATCTCTCCAAAATTGCAGCAGCTTCGATGATCGACCCGACGTTGAATAAAGCACGACTTTCCTTGATGCGTAGACTAGCCTCCCACGATGACGTAACATCCTCCTTCGTCACTACTTTCTTCTTTTTACTACCACCACGACCCCCAACCGTCTGAAAATGAGCATGCACAATATCAGCAGCATCACGGTAATAATCATTGGCCTGTCTATTACGATCCGTACATACGGCACAGTCACCCAAAATTTCCAACGTAATCGCTTTGCTGACAACATCATCCGTCTGAGTTGATGTCGTTCCTCCCTCTTGCATAGCACGAGAGTACTCAAACAATGCGATTAATTCACAGCTTTTGTACTGACGTTCATCATAGAGACGGTAGGCATGGACCTGCAGTGGAGTTCGTGGTGGCTTTCCCTCTTGTTGCTGCGCCATCGTTCCACTATTCCACTATTCCACAAGGACTGTGTGGATTGATTTAACCCCAAAATAACTCACTCACCCTCTCACATACATACATCTTCATCCTCGAGATGGCATCGACTTCATCCAATCGTTTTATTCATAGCACTACCTCCGTCATAGAAATCAATGAATCCAACAGAGCGCTAAACCCCCTGATTGCTCGTGGATCGTTCGGTCACGTTGATATTGCTCTTTTAGTGGATTGGAAATCATGTCCATCGACGGTGATTGAATCGGAGATCTCCTCGACAACGATATCATTGCAAAAGATTCAGAACGTATCATTTGCAGCGATAAAGACTATCCCGAATGCAACAATATCATCATCAGAACCATCATCATTGGAATCTATACAGCTGACTCGCGAGGCATTTGCTGAATTGAATGCATTACGATTGTTAAACGGTCACGAGAATATTACCCCGCTCCTTGGGTATTATGGTGCTCGTGATGCACAATCGAGTAGATCCGGCAATGGTACTAGTAGCGGTGGTGGATTTGGAGGGTGGGACTGGGCTGCGGCTGCCGATGATTCTTCTTCTTTCACGCGAATGCGTTCGCCTACGTCATTATGTTTTGTATTTCCATATCATCCAGTAGACTTGGCACATGCCCTAAGCCATCGTCGATTACAATCGTTTAGTGCAGGCAATCCTCGTGATTACTTTCATTTATCACCCACGGTCATTCAATCTATTGCAAATGATATTCTATCGGCAGTGAATCATTTACATTTACATCATATACTACATAGAGATATCAAACCAAGTAATTTATACATTACAAAAGATGGTAGGATTCAGCTTGGGGACTATGGTCTGGCCAAGGTCATACCTGAGCTGACTAACAACAAAAGCACAATAGATACGCACGCATCGTACAGTAGTAATAATAGTAGTAGCGCAGTCAAGACAACACATGCTATCTATGAAGGAAACTCTGGCATTACCAAGGGATTGTGTACACTTCAATACCGTCCTCCCGAACTTCTCTTAGGTGGTGCCGGCATCCACCACTCATTAGATGTGTGGTCAACAGGATGTGTCCTAGCTGAATTACTTACACTGTCAGGTCCACTCTTTCCAGGTCAATCAGTATTGGATATGCTAAGTCGTATTTTTAACGTCTTGGGCACACCCAACAACAACAACACCGTGGATAATAAGTGGCCTGATGTGAGTCTGCTACCAGACTGGAATAAGGTGCGCTTCAAACCAATGTCTGGTACAGGATTGCGACGCAAAATTGTAGGAGAAGAATTGTGGACTAATGTAGGGTGTTTAGTAGAGACGATGTTAGCATTGGACCCAGAATGTCGTCCATCGGCACAGCAATGTTTACAGCATACATGGTTGCAATCATTTGTTGATAGATGTAAAACTGACGCATCATGGGAGAAGCAATGCCGTCAATTTGTGGTGGATGAATTGATCCCATCCTCTTTACTACACAATATTGCTAATAATAATCGTAGTCTCTTCTCATTGCCGAATGAGAATGAAGAAATTAGCAAGAACGAGGACCCGTTTGCTTACGCTAAAGAGGTTGCAGCCAAAGTAGCTGCTTCCCGACGATCATTCCCTCAATCTCATGAGCAGCGCCCTGCCTGCAATACCAGAAGATAAATAGTAAGTATCTATCTATGAGCAAGTAATTCATTTACAACAGAAAAACCAATGCTGAAGTGAAGTATTCTACCTACATAAAACTCAAGTGAAGAAAGTACATAAATTTTTGGAGAGCCGAACCCCTCTCTCAAACCGCGCGAGCCGGAAGGCACGAGATAGCCTGCTCGGCGTGCTCGTACAAGCCATGGCGTTCAAAGCGCTGCTGTGGCGAAATGCCATCTACCGGAAGAGGCGGTGGCTACCATCGGTGAGTAGTTCGTCGTCGAGGTGCTCGCTTTGTCGTCATCTGTGCGATTGAACCCCGCTTCTCCGGTCCATCTTCTCTCTCACCTTCTATCATTTCTATCATACCGTATCCATTCGCGTAGTTAATCGAATTCTTCCTACCAGCGCTATGCGTGTCGATCCTTTGGTTCATCAAACTCGATGTGCAGTCGGATCCCAAATCGACTCTCAACGCCGTGGTGGTCAACGCGAGCTATCCCAGCGGTGCCGATGTTATCATCCCATTTTCATTTCATGATTATGCCACGGCAATCCAAGCTGCTCGTGTCTGCGTGGATGACCCGGCAGCGACTTCGGCATCGAAATTACTTGGTCTGAATAGCTTGGTAATTTCGGGACTGGATAGCCGCGATTGGCCAGTGCCGTTCGTGTTTTGTAATGCCAAGGCGTGTAGGGAACGCGGAGAGGATGCAACGAAGTACTGTACGTACAAAACGTTGGCATTGGCTCCGATGAATGCGGTAAAGGTTGACCTAGCACGGATGCTCAGCTTTAAGGCCTATGTGGAGAAGAGGTATCCAATACTTACGAACAACAACACCGCCCTTCCATTTGAACATGATTTCATTCAGATATTCAACAGCAATGACGAGCTACAATCCTACGTCACATCTGAAGACTACGGTGGGTGGAAGAGCAATGGTCAATACGTCCCGAAGGTGGCCATTGCTGTGGTATTTAGTGGTGGAAAAGACAGCAAGACTTATCAATACACACTTCGCACGAATTCGACGAACTTCAATTCAGCTGAGCAATCGGCTCGTCCCGCGATCAAGACAACCCCGAACACACAAATACCGTTCTCTCCTTTCAAACGAGACGATCGAAGTTCGTGTTCGTTACGAGGTGGTCCTAGTATGGGTAGACATGGAGGGTCCTGCACAGGGCAGTACATGTTGAATGGAGCCGTGACAATTCAGCGACTCGTTGATGATTGGATTTTGAGTGACAGTGGTGTGAATGCCACCGTCGCTGAGAATGGCGCTGTCTTCGTTCCCTTTCCGAGCAAAGAGTACACTCGTCGAGGATTCTACGGCAGTATCGGACCATTTGCGCCACTGCTTTTTACTCTTGGGTTATTGTATCCTGTTTCGTCTACAATCCGGTCCGTCGTTCTTGAAAAAGAACTTCGGCAAAAGGAACTCATGAAGATGATGTCCGTTACTGAATGGGAAATTGGTTGGTCTTGGTTTATTTCATTCTATACCTTCTTTGCACCGGCGGGTGTCTTGACGGCAGTCTTCACAAACTTGCTTTATTCGACGAGTACCTTTGTATGGCAGCTGGTCTTTTGGCAGTTGACTTTCATCGCATGCATAGTCTTCTGCTTCTTGATAGCCGCGATCTCGACTAAAGCCACGAAAGCGACGTTGATAGGGATCATGCTCTTCTTCGTTGGATACTTTTTGCCCTTTGCAGTTGACTACCAAACTGGCGATCGGTACCTTGTGATGCTAATGTCGCTACATCCCGTCACTGCGTACACATATGGCTTGATTATGATGGGGTACTTGGAAGACTCGAATGTTGGTGTGCAAACAACGACATTGCTCAGCTCGGAATTCCCTTCTGGCTACACCTTTGCCTTGTCATTGTACATGCTGATAATCGATTCGATTTTCTGGGGCGTCTTGGTTTGGTACTTGAATAGAGTCATCCGTGGAGAATACGGGACCGCTTTGCCTTGGTATTTCCCATTTACACGGCAGTATTGGTTCCCGTCAAGGAAGATGGCAGCGAACGAACCCACGTCGTCGTCGTCGACGACAACTGCGGATGCACATGTCATCGAGGACACGAGTGAAGAATCCACGACAAAGCTAACATCGGATGACAATTTGGGAGTGCATATCCATGGACTTCGAAAGGAGTTCGGGCGTAACAAGACAGCCGTGTCTGGCTTGAATCTAACAATGCATCACGGTCAAATCACTGCTCTTTTGGGTCACAACGGAGCTGGTAAGACAACTACCATTGCGATGTTGACCGGTCTGGTTCCACCCACTTCAGGGTATGCAACAGTCGCGGGATATGACATTAGAACAGATTTGGCCGCATTGCGCGAAAATGTGGGAGTCTGCCTTCAACACGATTGTCTCTTTCCTCAATTGACAGTGACGGAGCATGTAATTTTCTTCAGCATGATCAAAGGGTTGTATGACAAAAAGTCGAAAAGCGAGTGCAATACGATAGTCATGACAGCCATCGAAGACGTCGCCCTGTTGGAGAAGAGGAACAGTTTTGCGAAAGATCTCAGTGGAGGTATGAAGCGTAAACTTTCCGTCGCGATTGCTTTTTGTGGCGATCCCAAAGTTGTCTTCCTTGATGAGGTAAGTGAATAATCCAGTGCTGTAACTATTTCAACTTTTCTTATTGAATCACTAATAATACGATTGCCCAGCCTACAAGTGGGATGGATCCCTTTGCTCGACGGTGAGGACTTTATTATTTGCACTCTTTCTTTCTTGGATAAGCATGCGTGTTCTTCTCTCATTCCGCACATGTTTCCTCACACACTCATACGAAACCCAGCTTCACTTGGAACGTGATTCGGAAATACCGCGAGAACCGTGCGATTGTACTCACAACCCATTTTATGGACGAAGCTGACCTCTTGGGTGACCGAATCGCCATTATGGCAGAGGGTCTACTCCGTTGTGTCGGCAGCAGTTTATTTCTCAAGAAGAAATTTGGTGTTGGCTATCAGCTGACAATAATCAAGAACCCCGAGCAGAAAGATGATGCTCCTGTTGGGATGAATTTGAATGAAACGCTCAATGGCATCGTGAAAGGAGCCGTACCGTCAGCCTCGGTATTGAGCAACGTGGGCACAGAAATGAAATTCCAGCTACCTCTCGACGAGTCCAACGGGTTTGTTGCAATGTTTGAGTTACTCGACGCGCAAATCTTGATGAACACGATTGAAACCTACGGCGTAAGCGTCACAACTCTTGATGAGGTGTTTCTGTTAGTTGCCAGGGGCGAATTGGGCTCACATCATCATACTCCGTCGGAGAGCAAAGAGGTAACAACTACTGCCAGCAACGGAATGATCGACACATCTCCGAAAAAGAGCTTGAATGACACGCTGAATACAGTTGAATTTGGAGAGGCTCAACGATTCAAGAGACATGTGCAAGCCTTGTTTGGAAAGCGTGCGAAGAACTTTAAGCGCGACAAGAAAGCTTGGGTTTGCAGTACAATCCTCCCCACTATCATTCCTCTCCTGGGTTTCCTTGTCGTGAACTTAACTGGTCGGCGTAGTCCCAATTACCCCGCGTTGACCCTGTCACTGGATCAAAATAACCCAGGCATCATTAATCAACGAAATCCCATCCCATTCAACGAGCCGGGCGAGTTTGAGTGTCAGCCTGGAAAATGTGTCTATGGAGTCAGCACAGCAAATATCTCGACTACTAACGAGTTGTACTACTATTGCGGAGCGAACGCTCGTGTGGGCAGTGTGACACTCAAGAATGGGAACAAGACTATTAACAAGTGCACAGTCTCGTCCCGAATTATCGACCAAGTCACTCAGTGGGGAGCTTTTGGTGTTGGATTGAATGTGAGTGACGTACCGAGTACTTCGCAGAACGTGTACAACTTGTCGGACGACTATGCTGCTTCGCTGTACGGAGGAATCTTCTTCACTCATGATGAAGGGTCCAAAACGACAAGTGAATCTACCTTCGATGATGCTGTGGTCAGCTCTTGCTCTGGAAAGCCTGGGAGCTATAGTACGCCTGAGCAATGTGCCAACTTTGGAGGTGTTGGCTACATTGTCAACTACAATTTCACATCTCTTCATAGCTCGTTACTGTACCAAGCCACTGCTGATGAAGCACTGTTGCGCAAGTATACCAACAACCCCGACTATGCAATATCGGCGTCTGTTTGGCCTCTACCTATAACCTCAAGCGAGAATCAATACACACTCGCATCCAACACGTTTGCGGCGTGGTTTCTACTCGTGCTGTCATTCCCCTTCATTGCTGGGTAAGTCGCCGAAATTTGTGTATCCACAATCACACAGTTTCACAACTCATTCTTATCATCATCTTCTTCTTCTTTCGCTTGCATTAGGTCATTTGCCACGTTCATTGTCGATGAGAGAGAACGAAAAGCTCGACATTTGCAGACAGTCTCAGGAGTGAAACCATCAGCATACTGGTTGTCGACGTATTTGTGGGACATTATGAACTACCAGATCCCGCTTTGGACAGTTATAATTTTGATGTATGGACTTGATATCCAAGCGTTCATCACGACTGATCGTCAAGCCGCAAGCACGACTCTATCACTTCTCGTCTTGTTTGGTCCAGCTGCTGCGGGGTTTACCTACATCATATGCTTCTTCTTCAAATCTCCGTCGATGGCGAATTTATTCATCATCGTGTTCAACTTCTTCATTGGAATGGCGGGTCCGCTAGTCTGTTTCATTCTTCGGTTGATTGCGTCTGACATCAATAATCCTCGGGAAAGCTTGAAAACTACAGCGATTGTTCTCGAGTGGACTCTCCGCTTTATTCCATCATTTTGTCTTGGGAAGGGACTTCTATATACAATCAATGCAAATTTCTTCGAACTGCTCGAGCAGCAACCACTCGACACATGGTCCCCCGCAATTGCTTTGTACGAGGTGATCTTCCTTGGATGTGAGTGTGTAGTCTATGTCGCGTTGACAGTCTTGATTGATATAGTTTCAGGAAAACCTAGCACGTCAATTCTGCTAAAGAAGGTGACCGACTGCCTTACCTTTCGATGGCTGTGTGTCAATAAGAAGGCTGTTGCAGCAGCACATGCACTACTTTCTGCCAATGACGATGAGGATGTCATCGTCGAGAACGAACGCGTTCGAATTGGGAAGGCAAACGACGACCTCATTGTGTTGAATGCGTTATCAAAACAATACCCGAATGGTAAGAAAGGAGTTGAATTCATGTCTCTGGGCATTCCTGCGGGTCAGTGCTTTGGTCTTTTGGGCATTAATGGTGCTGGCAAGACTTCTACCATGGCTATGCTTACAGCCGAATTCCCACCAAGCTCCGGTGATGCAACTTTGGCTGGCTATAGTGTCAGCAATGAGCCTGATAAGACTCGGCGTACTATCGGATACTGTCCTCAGTTTGACGCGCATTTTGCATGTATGACTGGAGCGGAGCATGTTGAATTGTACGCTGTCATCAAGGGAGTTAGAAGTGACAAGCTGAAAGAAGTTGTGGCAGCCAAGCTGAATGAAGTAGGGTTGAGCGAGTTTGATGGCAATCGCTTAAGCTCTGGCTACAGTGGAGGCATGAAGCGGAAACTTTCTGTAGCGATTGCTACAATTGGTTCTCCGCGGATAGTATTTCTAGATGAACCATCCACCGGTATGAGGCACTCTTTCTTTCTTGGATTTGTGTGGTCGTCTCTCATTCACTCATTGATGTCCTTGTAATGCTCCACACAAACCACACACACACACACACACATTTGTAGGTATGGATCCTGTTGCACGAAGAGACCTGTGGAAGGTCATCGGGACAATGGTCCAAGGTGGAAGTGATACGCCAGAAAGTATGAAGACTTCAGTGATATTGACAACACATTCAATGGAAGAATGTGAGGCATTGTGTCCACGTATTGGGATCATGGCAGGTGGGAGATTGAGGTGTCTTGGATCAGCACAGCACCTAAAGTCACGTTTTGGCGAGGGCTACCAGATTGAAATGAAGGTGAAACATCCCATGGACCAAGACACGGACGTCATCAACACCACGCGGCTAATCCTTGGCAATTCGAACGCTCCCGTCGGTACAGACCTTGAAGCGATTGATCTCCACAGGCTTGCTGAATCCTCCACCCTCAACATCGACCAAGTGAGGTCTATGTGCACGAAGATCACCGAAGACGAATTTTTATCGAACATGATCCACCCAGACAACGCAGTTGGGTATCCAATCTTCAAGGCTGCCAGCTCAACAGCGGGCGTCCACGTGTCCGACTTTGTTGGGTTCTGCGTCGAGGAGGTTCGCGTGAAGGCTGCAATGACATTAGTCGATACGTCGTTTGCAAATGCCATTCTGCGTGAGCGGCAGGGAAGGAAGCTTCGGTACGAAATCCCGACAAAGGGTGTTTCAATCTCTTCTGTCTTTGCTACTATCGAAAAATACAAGGATGAGTTCAAGATTGATGAGTATGGCGTTTCGCAAACTTCTTTAGAGCAAGTATTCAACAGCTTTGCAGCTGTGGCCGAAGACGAAAAGAAAAACACGGTTGATGGCAAGTCTGATAACTTTGCGTTTATTCGTCGTCTCTCTCCACCTCGCATTGCTGTAGCTATGAAGTAGGGAGTTAGCTCTTTATAGACGACGTCATAGACAATGATTGACGTGTAGATAACCCACCTAGAAGTTTAGCTTACAGTAATAAGAGAAGAAAAGCCATATTCATCTTATACTCCTCAAGCCTTTCTTCCCAGGTGAAGAGTTTGATTGTAATGCCATCAGACCACGTTTCAATTGCTCATTTTCTTGCGAACAGCCTTCAATCTCTGCCTCTAACGCCACAATACGGGCTCGACAACTCCGAACTTCTTTCACCAACAACTTCTTAGTTGACTTCCATTCCTTTTCATTGGACGCTATTTGCTCACGTTCAAATCGTAACATGTCAGATAAAACACGCGACTTTTTCTCATTCTTATTCACAACATCCATCGCCTCCTGTTTTATCGTTGCCTCTTTGGACTTCATTTCGTCAACAGCCTTCTCTAATTCCTTTACTCTCTCATCCAAGTAAACAATAACCTCTTGATCTTCTAAATTCTTTTTCTGCACCTCTTTCATCTCATCCTTCTGTGACTGCACTAACCGTTCGGTATCACGAATCCTTGTTACTAGAAATTCCTTTACAGCCTCAACACTTGCCAAATTGGCCATGGCATCCTCCTTTTCCATCCGCCACTTGATAGCATCTGCCTCACATTTTTGTAGTCTCTCACGCATACGTAATATAATCGAAAGTTCAGCGGGTGTTAGTTTCGAGGCCATGCTATTGGCCATTGCGGCATTGAGCTTGGGTTCATTTTCTGTTGTTGCTGGTGGTGATGATGTTGGGACAACTGACGCATTTGCCGTGGGAGTGGAAACAGCAGTACTCGATGTAGCAGTTGATGCAGTCGATACTGTGGTGGGGAACCACGATGAGATTTGTGAAAATGGATTTCCTCCACTCCCAACTGTCGACACGGATGTGCTGGATCCTGTCCTCTTGTGATGTGGTGATGGTAATGGAGGATCCGATGCGCTAGTAAGCTTTGGTGATGATTTTGCCGATGATGTGGGTGTTGAAGCCGATGCTGTAGCAGTAGCTGACCTCGGAGGTCGCATTGGAGAAGTATTTATTGTTGCTGGTGGTGACAAAGTAGTTGTCGTCTGCATCTGATCCGTTATTAATTGTTCCTTTGCAATTCTAGAAACTTCCTCAGAATAATTTCGTTCGAGTGGTAGTGTCGTATCATCATTAACATTATTATCTTCCTTCCTCGTTGTTTCTTCTTCGCCTGATTCCATCCCAAACATGACATTCACCTTACGTAATAGTGCCTTATTCGTTTGAGCAAAGTTCATGACATCCATTGGATCGGCGTAAGCAAACACATTCATTAATGTCGTTTCATTCAATTCGTGTGGTACAAATTTTGTTCTTTCTTCCACCTGAGCCATTGTTATTCCCTCGGCTGTTGTTGCATTTAAACTTGCACTTCTCCCCTGGTGTAAGACCTCCGACTCGGTGACACCATTAATTGCTGTTGCAGTTGTTTTCGTTGTTGTTGTCTTGTCGTCTGCTGATAAAATTTCTTTCACCCCTTCTTTCTCTGCACTGTCATTATTATTCACATCGGCAACTACAACATCTGTCGTAGACGAATGGGATGACTCGTTCCCGGGTGTTAGTGAGAGACGCAATATAGCCTCTGCTTCGGCCAATACGTCTGCGTGACTAGTAGCTTCCGCGATAGATGTAACTCCGTTACTTGTACCACCATTACTTGTACTACCACCGGTAGTAGTAGACATTATCAATCGATTCTTCTCCTCCTGTAATGAGCAAATTGTAACCTCCATCTCTCGTACTCCATCATCTTTCTTAACCACACGTGCACTTAAATCTAAAATTTGTCCTAATAATAAATTACCAAGACGTTCTCTTTCCTTCTTTTCTTCCAGCCAGCATACCTCGCGATCATTATATCGTGCCTGTAATGCTTCTAATCGTGCTTGACAATGTTGTAATTCATGTTGTGATTGTAAGGTTTGTGTAAGGTGCGCGGCATGTTCAATGTCATGCAATATGGAGGTTAATGTCGTTTGGACCTCGGATCGGATTGCTAATTCTAGCGAAGCGCGTGATAGTAAACCTTCCATTATCGTTTAGGATTATTCACGCTACCGACATCGACCAAGATTTGTGGCGTTTTGTAGTAGGATACGAGGAGGAGCTAGGAGGAGACAGGGGAAGATGTACCTACTACAAAGGTCCAAGTCAGTTCCCGCCGAGGCGAGGCCGAGGCGGAGGAGTCCTTGATTGCAGAGGAACGCATTAAACTTCTTGAAGCAGAGCGCATTGGGAATCATTCGAGACTGAAAGACTATAAGCAGAATTTTGGGGATACGCTTGTTCCTCAAGGTTGCGCTGCAAATCCCTCACTTGGAACATGGGTAGATAATCAACGCAGATGTTATGGACATTTTCAGAAGATGAAAGAGCTGGAAGGAAAGTGGAGAGGCGTCGATGTATTGGATGATGAAGTTAAGAAAGAGATAAAGCGATTGAATAGAATGGCTGAAGGAATGAGTGACAGGCGCATACAACTCCTTGAAGCAGAGGGCTTCATTTGGGACTCACTGAAGGTTCAGTGGTTGGAAATGCTAGACGAATTGAGAGCATACAAAGAGATCAATGGGGATACGCTTGTGCCCGCTATTTACCCTGCAAATCCTTCACTTGGGCAGTGGGTGAGTAATCAACGCAAATGTTATACAAATTACGAAAAGTTGAAGGAACTCGAAGAGAATTGAGAGATGTGAGTTATTGGAATGAAGTAAAAAAAGAGTTGGAAAGATTAAATAAAGCTGCTCGAGGCATGACAGAGGACCGCATTAAAACCCTTGACGCAGTACATTTCATTTGGGACGTACCTACTTATGTCTGGGAATTGCAATTTGAAAAGCTACATCTTTTATGGAGTTGAACGGTCATGCTCCCATTAAGACCAGAAAGTCTTCAGGCCCGTTGGCTAACTGGGTATATACACAGAGATCAAATTATAGAAAGTACCTCAAGGGACAGCACACGACAATGGCGGAAGAAAGAGTCAAGCGGCTGAATTCAATTGGTTTTAATACATCATTCATGACAGCTCTACGTAAACCAAATCGATCCAATACAAAACAAGATTCTTGTTGACATTTGTCTTGACAGCATCATAAATGATATACGCTTATCATTATCTTTACTTTGACGATGGTCCTAAGCCACATAGCATTAGGAGTACGCTCTCTTTTATCGCAAGGAGCAAAACAACAAAGCACAGGTGGGGGAAGTTCCCGCCAAGCAACCCCTCTCTCCTCCTTCCCTACCCTGAATCTGTTGTCCATATGCCGGCTCGTTGTCCACAATTGACCAATCCTAATGTCAAATTACCAATCAATTCATTATATGAAATACCATCATTACTATCGGACCATGAGGCGAATGTATTAATAAAAGATATTGATGCACAAAATTATAGTGTCGAATGGCGTCCAGAGGGGTATGATCGACGACATCGTGTTCAACGATATTTGTCCTCCTCCTCCTTCTCGTTGTCAACTTCAGCAAAAGCAATAAAGGCGAAGGAAATGATTCAGGGTGTTCAAACGAAGGAGGAAAAGGAGAGTGTGGATGATGACGATAATGTTATGGAAAAAGCATTCGGTTGGATATTTGATAGGATTATATCATCACAGAATAACAACAACAATGACTCCTCTAAACTACCATCTGTGATGATGCATCGTCCATATGAGGTGGTAGTAATTGAACACACACCCTCATCTTGTCAATCGACTGTTAAAACTTTTGAACAAAATTCTTACTGTTCCTGTAGAAGCCAACAACAGTGTGATGATGATAATAATAACAACAACATCAACAACAACAATGATGGCTGCAATTGCTACATTGCACAACTTACACTACTCAATAATGCTGTACAAAATATGGAACGTCCTGTAATACGTCATCCTGAATGTTGGGATACTGACAGTAATGGAGAAACAAAATTAGTAATGAAAAAGAATAGTGTCATTGTAAAAAGAGGTGAATGCTTGTGGAATTGGCGTGGATGTATATCTGAGATATTATGCAATGATGATGACACTGCTAGTGCTTGTGATGATAAGAGTAACACTCATTGTCAGTTGCCGAATGGTCAATTTGAAGCGGATGATGTATCAGCGGTGACAAACAATGGTTGTACTACCAACGATAGCAACAAAGTAGTTGACACTACTACTGTTGTCACTACCAACACGTATGTAAAGAAATTTGGTAAACCATGGACAAGAATACCAAAAATGAAAGCGTTGAATATACGTTGTATAACAATTACATTCCGTGGCATCTGTCCTCCTCACCCTCCTAATCATTCTATACCACCAACAATACCAATACAAGCAACACAACAGTCGTCACCACCAAAACCACTACCATTACTCTCAGATTTACTTACCATTATTGTTACAACCTCACCTATACGATCACATCCATCAACAAAACTGCTGGAGCATACATTTGATACATTTATACATGGTGGAGATGACTTTGCATACAATTGTCGTAAAGTAATTATTTGTGATGGTTGTCGTATCTTAGAAGAGACAAAGGAAAAGGAGGAGAAGAAGGATGAAGATAATACTACTAGAAGGATACCCACAATAACACAAAAATATGCCAATACAAAACAAACATTACGGAATGGTATTGCTACTGTGGACCAAGCAAGGAATTACATTGAGTTTAAATCACGATTACGTAAACTTTGTCATGATGCAAACATCACCGATGAGAAAATGAAAAGTCCATTCCGTAACACAGAAGTGATTGAATTAGACGAACGTCATGGATATGGCTTTGCATTACGTCATGCACTATATAATCATGTACATACTCCGTACGTTTGTGTTATCCAGCATGATCGTACATTTATGCGTACGACGCCAATACAAGAGGTCGTACATGCCATGATAAATGATCTTCAACATAAAGTGAAGTATGTGGGTATGAGTATGAGATCTAATTTGTTATATTTTGATATTTTTAGTGGCAAGTATGGTCGAAACGCAATCGATGAGCTACGGACATTGATACTGCGTCCACCTGAACTTTGTATTGGCGGTAATATATATGGCCCTACAGGGTCATCCATAAATGATATGACCCCACCTGGAACCGAAAAGCTTGGGTTAGACAAACGTCGATTAATATTCGAAGAATTAAAGAAGACATATCGTGGTAGTCATCAATGTATAACCCAAGATGAATGGTTACAATCAACAATACTGCAAGATGTACAGGAGGATGGCTATCATCAACTCTCACTCACTCCCACTCTATTTTGGTATGATAATACACACATTGTTGAGACGGCACACTATCGTGACTTTGTATTTAATCCACAATATAAGATGGTTGCACGTGGTGGATTCGTTGAGGATAAGCTTAGCCCGTGTCTTGTACGTAGTTGTGAACGACTTGGTTTAACGGAGGGTCATGCAAAGTATGGTTGTTATATCTTAGATGATCATTCAGGTGTGTTTTTTACTGGTCATTTAGATGGTGGGAGTTATCAGACTAAGGATCTTCATGTTTCGCCACCACTCGCCAATGGTAGGAGTTGAGCATTTTACGTCTTTTGATATGTTTGATGCATATATATATGTATATATAAATGTATTGTGGCATTTACATCATTGCGTTGCACATTATGAAGAATAACAGCGTTGTTCTGCTAGAGGAAACGTCAAATTCTCTACACTTTTTTAGATTACATTACACTCTATATTGCTTGTTTTGTATATGGGGTGACTCCACAGTTTTGTGCTAAAGAAACTCGATGCATCGATTGTGTTCGAGTAATAAAAAACAAGTTTAAAATCACACAATGTGTGCAGGATGCAAAGAAGCCCTCCATATCTCTTTGCACCTGTATTCTTCCAGGCACTCCTCTTTAGCATGAAGGAAGATGAAGATGCCAAGCTATTTTGTGTTTTTCTTTTATCTAAAATTCAGCTAAATCATCTACCCGAATCTGTCTCTTATTCGAGGACGAAGACGACCCTTTCTTCCTATTACTCGATACTTGCTTTCCCCTCGCACGTGGCTTCATATCTGCAGCATATGCTGCTGCCGACTTCGTCCCTCCTTTGCCAGTATGTTTGCTGTTATTATTCTTATTATCGTCCAAATCAAACCCCGCGACTGCACCCGCCGACGAGTGCAAAGATCCTCGTGCCATGGTATTATCGAAATTGATCGGTGCATCATCTCCATATGACAACTTCCTTTCATGATGATATGGATCAGTGGCAACCATCCCCATGGCATTCAGTCGTTGATTCTCCTCGGCCATTACTGCATGTAATACACGATCAAATACATTCTCACCGGGTACAGATGACATGGCCGAGGATGATGCCACACTTCCGGGTCCGCCAGCCATTAAATGAACTTGTGAGGCATCAATGGACGATGCAACTGATTCACCCGAGGACATGAAACGCACACGCGGATTATTCGCGCCACCATTATTCATCAACTGTATTGGATTGGATGTGGGAGCAGGTGCAGGAGGCTGACCAGAGTAGTATTGTTGCTGCTGCTGTTGTTGTTGTTCTTGCTGCTGTTTCTTGTGAAGGATGGATGGAGGAGCTGCCTTCCCCCCTCCTCGGGTTGTTTGCTGTTGTTTGGCAGACGCGGATGCCATCATTGCAACTCCTCCTCCTCCTTTTACCCGAGATGTCTTTGTATTTGCCGCCTCCTCGAGTGTGATGGGCTGCACTCCTACATCTTGTTTACGAAGAGACGTAGATGAGAGTCGTTGTTGTTGCTGCTGCTTTTGTACGTTGGCAGCGTTGCCGGGGAGACGTAGCTGAGACGACTTGGAGCTCACAGCATCAATCCGTGATTCTGTCGAATCTGACCGTTCATTCTTCTTGGCATCCTTTTTGGACGATCCAAAAAATCTCATACTCCCTCACGTCCAAAGAGGTGTGATGTGGTGTTGTTTGAGTTGTCGCCAGCGTGTGAAATTTTATGATCGTTCACGTCGTAATTCGCTCGTACTGACACAGTAGCAGGGCGGCACGCGTATCTCAAGGCGCGTCTTTGTTCGTGTTTTCTTGGTTGTGCTTGTTAGCGACCTCCCAACAATAATTTCGTATGTTGTTACTGAATCCTCCGCCAGACCCGCGTCCACCTTGAATAAGTCGTGGTTAGGTTGCTCGTGTGGGGTCTTGTTTGTTTTGACGGTATGAGATACGTTCAAATTATTTAGCGATGGTACAAATAGATTGGCGGGGTGGGGCGAAAGGCGACAACGCTTCTTTTGACGGGGAGTCGTTTTTGACACAACGTCCGAAGGCCCACACAGTTTGTTTGTCCCAATAGTGACACGATTTGTCCCAATAGTGACAAAATATACTTAACGATAGTGACGTTTATATTTCTTTGCTTTTTAATGAGAAGTGCGACTCATCTTTCCCTTCCGGTTTGTGGATTGTCCTCTTTTGGCTTCCCGCCGAGACGTTGAGTTTAAAACGACTCCGGGATTGTTCCATTTTGTCGGGGCTCCCTCCCGCCAAGTCAAGTGACTCATTCCATTTTTCGTTTGGAGTCGGACGAGGCATTCGATTCTCATGCGCTCGTCGTTTGCCCTGGTGATCGCAATATCGGTAAGACAATCGGTCACGGCATACGTTCCGATTATATCCTCTGCTTTGTCATCGTCACCGCACACTACTTCGTCAAGGCTGCAACTAGTTGACAGAGATGATGATGAGAACGACGAGGGTACGATAGAAGAGAAAACATTCCGTATTCCTAATCCTTTGGCCGAACTTGGTGATATATTGTCAAACTGGGATGATGTTGTAGATGATTTCTTTAACAAGCGCGTGAGTGAACAATCCTGAAGCGGTTGTGCATATTGCTTGCTTCGCCACACGCTCACAGTATCCGGTATCTCTACTGTTTGCATATCATGACGACAAATAATGACATTCTATCATCTATCACATCTAAACAGATGGGTAATGGAGAAGTATTTTACGGTAAAAGGAAATACAAACCCAGTGGCAGAGTCGATTCAGACTACAATGGTGGTGGATTCTCTGACTGGCGTAAGATGGAGGCTGCGAGAGAATTTCGTGAGGAGAGAGCGATGATGAGAGCATTGCGAGGGGAGAAGAATATTAATGAAAAGAATGAGGACGGTCGATGAGGGGCGTGTAGCAGCATGGATTTTAGATCAGCTCATCGAAGAAATGTATAGATGCAATGACAAGTATATCAGTAATCATTTGGCAATGCTCATTTCATCTCTTCGTAGATATCTTATTCGCCAATGCTTTTATTCTTCGTCGCTCATTTCGTCCCCATGGTCTCTTCTCTGTCTTCCTATGTTGCTGTTGTGCAACAACATCTTCCTCGTTTGGAAGAGAATTGTCATCACCATCAATCTTGGGATCGACAGCAGCATTTGTGGTAGCATCTGATTCATTATTCTTAACCTCGTCCAACTCTTTAAAGTATTCATGTAACATTCTATCCATTTCATCATCCCGACCCTTGCGATAACCTCTCATAAATTCAGTCAAACATGCCGTGCCGAGTCGTAATTGGTCACTGACCCATTCACGTAATTCGTCTTTGTTGGTTACGCCAGTCATTTCTTTCCCCATTTCTATTAGCTTGGGTGTTTGCTCCTTCATTGTGGAGATGTTCTTTTGTACATTATGTACTATTGTTCCTGCCGCATCTGTTGCCTTATCATGTAGACTGTTGTTGTTTGTGTTGTTATTGTCTTCTTCCTTCTTACTTGCTTCAACGCTGCTGTCCTCCTCCTCCTCCTCCTCGATGTCATCATGATCTGGTAGGATATTCCCACGTTCATCTCTCCTCTTCTCCTTTGTAAAAACTCCCTCAAAGGTCCATAAATAAGTGTCTACAGACCGTCTCCATACTAGCTTCCATCCTTCTATTGATCGTGGGAACTTAATCTTACGTTGACTACGGATATATCGCTCTCGTATTGGATTACCAATCGGTTGTGGACGCATGAAAGTTGGTATATATTCGTCATTCTCATTATCTTTGACATTTTCGGTTTTATTCAAATTGTTATGAGTACCACCATCATCTTTGTCATTCGACTCATCATCAGTAGTCGACGAAACCTCCTCCTCCTTCCTTCGTTTTTGTTTTGATATCCACTTTCTTCGAGCTCGACCACATTTCAAAGTCTCTCGTCGTAGTCTACTACGACGATGTGCAGTGAATGCTTCCTGATGTTCACCGTTACCAGCGCTCACGTCATCATCATAACGTCTAGTTGCGGTCGATGAGTGAGGTATCAATGCACCATCTCCATTATTGTTGCTACCGAGTGGTCCCGATGAAGATGATGGTCGATGATGATACGATGGCAGGATCCTGGGGACAACAGCGCCGCAGCAATCCATCATAAGGAGAGCCGCCGATGTTGGACGATGAATGTGAGATGTCGCCCGCCTGCAGCAAACCATCATCGTCAACAAATCAAAGGTAATTCATTTCCAAAGTGTTTATGTAGTATGTAGTCACACTTCCACTTTCTAGAGTTGGGACTCGCAAGGAGTCGTTTTAGACACACCGTCCGAAGGCCCGGACAGATTGTTTGTCCGAATAGTGACAGTGTTTGTCCAAATAGTGACAAAATATACTTAACGGTAGTGATGTTCAGATTTCTTTTACTATTTTTTGTTTATTGATGAGAAGCGCGACTCATTTCTCCCTTCCGGTTTGTGGATTGTCCTCTTTTGGCTTCCCGCCGAGACGCTGAGTCTAAAACGACTCCAAGGTATCTATGGGGTTTTTGCGAGAACGAGACTTCTCGCGAGACCAACCTTGCGAGACGAGACTTCTCGCGAGACTAAAGTTTCTCAGGGTCTCGCGAGAATAGTCTCTGCGATACCGCATTTAAGACAGATATTTAGACACTAAACTGCCTTATTGTACTGTCTTAGGCAGTAAAGTGTCTTAAAGATAGGTCTCGAATTTCTCGCGAGACCAGGCTTGAGAGACGAGACCAAGGTCTCGCGGTCTCGTCTCGTCTCGCAAGTCTCGCAGCGCCCAACTCTACCACTTTCACTTCCCCGTTCCACGCGTCTCCGCGTATCGTACTCGGCAACTTGCTCGCGCCGCCCATCGCATAGAGTATCTCAAGTAACGTCAATCGGGGGGGGGGACATCAGATACCGTTTATTATTATTATAAGTCTTTCATATATTCATTCTCATTCGATAATGGTCCAATGTACCAACTTTTTACTACGTTGGTTATTTTTATGTCGACTCGTCGATGATAAGGCCGAGGTACAAACTTGGCCCTATCGACGAGCGGGGTATTACGACCACCACGACCATCGCCAGCATCACGGAGATGCATCTTCTGGGTCGTCGCACCACTCGGAAGAAAATAATTTTTATCCCAACCGCGAGGGCAACATGCCCATGCACCGTCATGATGACGAAGAAGATTCAATGACGACCAAACTCATTATTGACATGCCAACGTATCGCGAACAAGTTATACAAGCACTAACCTCTATCCCACCTGGATCGCATGACCGGTTATATAAGTTAGAAGAATTACGCATGGACGTTGTGAATGAGTTTGCAACTCAGCTTGCCTTGGCCGAGGAGGTTGTTCGACGTCAACAAAAGAAGGAACGACGAATAGATGTACATGGATTAGAACAATTTGGTCAACAACAACAAAAGGACGAGGGACAACAAAACGTACAGCAACAAAAAGAGCGAAAAATGGAGGTACATGGATTAGAACAATGGGGAATGATATCATCAGGTGCAAACGGTGACAATCCTTCTCCTGTCAACGACAAAGACGACGAAGGAGGAACAACAATATATGATGAATTTGCACAATATATTGCCAAGCAACGAAAACAGCTTGATCAAACAACTATTAATATTAATACTGGTTCCGGTGAGTATGAATGGCAGCAGCAGCAGCAGCATCATCAGCATCAGCAACAATATAATAACAATCATGATGATCGATCATCACCACACACAGCGGCCACAAATATCCACAAAGACATGATAAAGCAACACTTACCCTCTATCAATGATGCAAGGCAATTATTAATTGAGGCAAGGAATTACTTACCACAATTAGTTTCTACTGTATTACATTCTCCTCCTTCACTACTACCACCACCACTAATAAATCATCATCAACAACATCATCAACATCAACATCAATACCATCATGATGCAATATCAGTATTACGATCATTATTAATCACACAATGTACAAATAATCCATCCATGGGTATAGAATTATGTTGGCTCTTAGAGGCCGAAGTTGGGCGTAAATGGAAGGCCTTGTTTGAACACCGACAATTAACTGGACGACGATTAATACTTATCGTGCAGTCAGATATTGCTTTAGTGATAGCGGCAATTGGTGCTGAGAAGGCAAGTGCATTTAATCTATTACAAGATGTGGAAATGGCAACGGCATTTGGTATCCCACGATGGTATGAAACTATCATGGATAGTAGTGGTAGTAGTAGTATGGATGATACAACGTTGGATCATCATCAACAACATCATCATCATGATCGACCATCTGCATCATCATTACCACAACAACCAGACACTTCCAATACGAATCAGAATCAATTATCAATAAGTGACTTGCGTTGTCGTCATTTTGGCGATTCCATGCATTTCATTGATTACCTAACACGTATATCATTAGAATTACGTTGTATATACCCAATATCACATCGACAATCCTACTTACATTCAAGATTGTATGAAATAAATCGAAGATTAAATAGACGTATGATAACACGTGGCTTAGTTAGTATTGATGTAGAAGTGGATGAATTTGAAGAATCAATGTATTATAACAATCAACAACAACATAATTACCAACAGCACTATCCCTATGGACGCGTGGGGGGATCGTATAATAATCATCATCATCCAACATCGCCATTGCAATGGTCAGAGGAGGATGTTCAAGAGGATATGATACGACACTCTGTTACATTTCCGATGGTACCACTATGCTCATCGTGGCCGGGTGGCGGAGTTGATGTCCTCAATGATAGTTCATCATCATCATCATCTCGTGACGATGATACTGCTGTGTTGTCGAATGAGGATACTTCTATTGGTGGCAGTAGTTGTATAGTAGAAGGAGGACGATTTTGTGCCGTACGTGCACTACGAATATTACCCGAGACATGTCGTGTCTTGTCATCGGCCACACGCTGTCCATTCCTTGTGCGGATGGAGGTTGTCGATACTGGATTAGACGCCGACGATATACGATTATATTATAATAGTGAAAAAGTGGATGATGATGTACAATCTCCGCCCACCTCTACAAGTAGTAATCGAGGCGAATCATCCGAGCAGCAGCAGCAGCAGCAGCAGTCATACACTTCAAAACGAGAATCGCTATCATTGAATGCTTACGAGTCTCATTCATTAACTCATCCTGGGTGTTATACAAAAGTAGAAACACCAATATTATCTCGCGGTGGCGGTGGCTATCCGGATCATACTGGTAATAGTGTTACCGATTATGGATATGACTCATGGCCGGATACGTATGATACTGTCCGAGAGCAGCACTACGAGGAGCTGCATCACACATTACGTCAACAACGTGAGGTTGGGTTCGATTATGTGCCAAGAGTATCTTATAATAATAATGATAACAGCAATAATATGATCCAAAGTTCAATACCGATACAACATCAGAAACAACATCAGCCTCAGCAACTAAGTACAGGATCGGTCTTACTTGATAATGTATTTGGCCGATCATGGAATGTCGAGTGTGAGCTTATACGACAACAATCACCCTACAGGAATGTCAAGGGTTGGAGACTGGCATCCTTTATAATAAAGGCCGGAGAGGATATACGGCGTGAGGCACTCGTGATGCAGTGTATAACGAAGCTATGGACGTGGTTTCAAGACGAAATACCTGACAATTTACGACCATACTTACGCCCGTACACAATAATGTGTGTTGGTGGTGATGCTGGTATCGTTGAATGTCTCTCAGACGTGAGGAGTGTTAACGAGATAAAGAAGGAGACGGAGGGGTTTACGACATTACGTGACTTTTTTGAACGCGCCTACGGACCACCTCGACAAGAGAACAAACAACAACCATCGAACAATGGTGTTGTGTCATTTGAAAAGGCGAGAGATAACTTCCTACGCTCACTGGTGGGCTACAGTGTCGTTTGTTACATTTTACAAATTAAAGATCGGCATAATGCAAACATATTGATGGATCGTGAGGGACACATTATGCATATTGATTTTGGCTTTGTCCTTGGTGAGACTCCAAAGATGGGCAAGGTACCACTATTCAGTGAGCGTGCACCATTTAAACTATCAGCTGAGTTTTGGGAGGTCATTGGTGGTTGGCGATCCTTTAAACGATTTTGTGAAATGTTTGAGGCTGCGTATTCAGTAGCATCGGCCCACTCTGACGAGATATGCAGTCTCGTAGAGGCAGCGATCATGAATGTAAGTCGTAATACTGACCTTGCGCGATCAATTGCTGATGGGGTACGTGGTAGAATGCAAATGAAGGCCGATCCGAAGGAACAAAAGATATTCATTATCAATATTGTGAATGATGCAATAACTAGCTGGGGTACTTCGACCTACGACTGGCTGCAAAGATCGATGCATGGCTACCAATAATAGCATCGTAATTGACACGCATTTCCTTTTAATTTAGCTTAGGATGTATACAAGCAAACACCTTGCTAAACTGTACAAAGTTACGTGTTATAAATCATCTGCCATTATTATTCATCTGCGGCGATAATCAATCATCATCCATTTATTAAACATCTGCCGTGTGAGTCGTCTTCATCTTTTTCCTTTCACCGGAGTGACTCGAGGACGAGCCCATCGATCCCCTACTATTGTCTCCAAAGCTGTCAGAACCATTATTTTGCTGCGACATAACTTGCTGCGGCTGGTTGGCACCCACGCCCCCCATCATTTGTGCCATCGCGTGTGGATTCATTCCCATCCCTCCCATTCCAGCAAAGCCTCCAACCATCCCAGGAGGGCAACCACCCATCATCTGGGCCATCATTTGAGACTGGTCGAACCCTCGTCCTCCTCCGCCACCCATCATCATCATTGGATTCATTGGATAAGGCATCATATTCGGTGGCATGCCCCCCATCACGTGAGGCATCTGAGGCATCATCATACCACCGGGCATCATCATGCCGTTCCCAAATCCCATACGTTGCATGGCTGGGTTATTCGTATGGACATCTCGGCCGCTTGCTAGTCGTTTCAGATTACTCTGTGTACCAGTACTTGCTGCCGTCTGGCGGGGCGGTGGCTTGATGACTGTACCGTCGGGACGATTATTATGCAAGCGACTCCAGATCTTCGCGAAGAATGCCTTCTGGGACCCAAACTTCATCTTCGCACGGTCATCATCGTGCGTCAACCGTGCCGCCTCGAGAGTGGCGAAAACGTCCTTGGGAACCTTGCGACAGCGAGACATGTGGTTGTGCAAAACATTCAATGTCTTGGAGGTATCACTTAATGTCTTAATTGAGCTTGGAAAGAAGCGACCAGAGCCATATCCGCCAAAACAGAAGCGACATGCGAGGCCAGCAAAGCCAGTTGGCAATCCCTTCCGCTTGCCCAGCCGATCGGCCTCGGTGAAAACGCACGGTTGCATTTGACTCAGAAGCAAGAATGAGAATGGAGTGGCGGTGGCCTCGTCGGACGCAGTCACGAGGGGCGGCGCATCCGCCAATGGATCTTTCCTCCTCCTTTCCTTCTTCTTTTTCTTCTCTCCAGCATCGGCATCTTCCTCCTCCTCCTCTTTATCTTTACTGACGGCTGCCTTCATCTTCATTTCGCCGTCCTCATCTTCATCCTCATTCACATCATCATTATCATTCCCTCCCTTCTCCGCCTCTTCATCATTATCATCCTCACCATCCTTGCTTGTCTTCGTTCCCTCGTCGATTTCGATTTCATCTTCCTTGTCCTCTACATCAGCGTCGGAATCATAATAGTCCGATGTATCCTCATCGTTGCCACGAGCCTCCTTCATTTGGTTCTGGCTCACACTTGTGCTCGGAGGAGGTGGGGCCTGCTTCGCACTAACTTTGATCCCCTGAAGCGTATCGACGAAGCCCATGCTTTTGGCACTCTCGACCCAGTACTTCTTTGACGTACCGGATCTGGCATCATCCTTCTTTAGGCTGATATACCGTTCCATGACGTGAGATGGGACCTTGGGACATGAATTTAGGTGCCGTTGGAGCAAGTTCATCGTCGCGTTGTAGATACTGCTGAGCGCTGCGGGGTAGTAGACAGAACCACGTTCGCGATTTGGGTCAGTGTCGATTTTACCCTCATGACAATGTGGACATCGGATACCGACCTGCCCTACCTGAATCGGCTTGCGCTTACCCTTTGAGGGAGTTTTGACGTCTTGGCTTGTGGCCGTGAAGACCTCGACACAGTGCTTGCGTACAAAGCAGTGCAGGGCTGTTAGCCAATCCTTGTCCTCATCAAGGCTTAGCGCCATGGGCTTGGGGATTTGACGAAATGGACCTTTCGATGCCTCGACTACGGCAGGATCGATGGCTACTGCCTCTCTCTTGCGCCGTGCCACCTGTTCGGATGATTGAGCTGCGGCCTCGGCCATGCTTGGTATGCCACCCATGCCTCCAAAGCCACCGGGTAACTGAGGCATCATCCCCATCATCATCATGTGGGCGTGGGCCTGGTTCATCATCATGCCGGAGGAGTCTCCATGATTACCGCCACTGAGCGCAGCCATGTAAGGATTCATGCCGTAGGGCATCATAGCTCCCCCAATTGAGGGAATAGGCCTGGGTCCCATGTTATTCCCAAGAGAGTGCATCGAATTTCCAATGGACCCAGAAGCTCCGTCGGAATTAGTCCGAGGAACAGTAACGGATGGAAGGTCTCCACCACCAGCGTTGTTGTTGATGTTCACCATTCCCCCACTGGCAGCCGACCGAGCACCTCCACCACCGCTCATATTCAGCCCTATCCGCACCGGATTCTTCTCGCACACTGACTCATGGTCCTTCAATTCAGTCTTGGATACAAAGGCTTTGTTCTTACAAAAGTCGCAGACGAACCATGGCTTGTCTTGGGCTTGCGGAGGTGGTTGTGGTAAGTTGACTGCACCTGATCCAGAGGCTTGCTGTAAACCATTGGCCCAACGTTGGTCCTCACTGGGCAGACTGTGGTAGCTCCCACCCACCCCTGCTCCAGTGTTAGGACCAGCCGCCCCCGCACCACCACCATTGGAATGTATCGAGGCCCATCGATCGACGAATGCCTGTGCGAAAGCATCCGCGGCGGTACCAGCATAGTCGGCAAGGTGAGGGATATCCGCGCCAGCCCCTCCACTTGTCATCCCCCCACCAGTTCCAGGCATCCCCTTCGCACCACTAAAGGATGGTTGATGAGGGACCATCATGCCCCCTTGTCCCAAGGCGGATGCTGCAACGGCTGATCGAGATGCTGCCAATAGAGCCGGGTGGTGAGAATTTCCCATGTTAGCCATGCCATTTCCTCCCGCTGAAACAGAGCCCATTGACATACCAGGCATACCCATGGGATTCAGTATCGGAGGCAGGCCGGCACCGGCGGGATCACCACCGGTGATGCCTGCTTGCTGAGCCATGACAAGACGACGGATGGACAAGTCACGAATATAGGCGTCAAGCATGTTTGTGGAGGGCTGTTGTTGCTGTTGCCCTCCTCCGCCGCCGTAGCGGCCAGCGCCGGCGCCTCCTGAGTTTAATGAATGATGTGAGGACTCCATGAAGGTCCGTAAGGACTTCGGCCCGATGATAATATTAATATTATGCGTAACGCCTTTGGCGAGATGTGCTGCCTTTCCCACAAGATTTGTAGAAACGAACGCGGGAATTCCAAGCTCAAGAACACGATAGAACTACAAAGAATCCAACTTGTCGGCGAGCTGTGTTTCTTGTCGGTGAGGGACAGACCGAGGAGAACCACAGCGAGAAGGGAGAGATGTCGAATTGGCGGGGGCTCATTGGCGTGTTTCCTGGCCTGGACTGTGGACCATGGCGTGTGATTGACAGTAGGCGTTAGTAGAGGAATTAAGCGACCCACCCACCCACACCGGGCGACAGTTTGTCCCTAGGGGATTGGTGTAGGGTTTGCATACGGGGATACTAACCCTACAGTTTTTGGCACCACTAGACTTGATTAGCGTAGGTAG
>Ga0247843_1002978_pt1 | contig 28988 bp, 14 predicted proteins | sample LaCruzMarch2017__FD_192420 | JGI IMG/M metagenome (GOLD analysis project Ga0247843, IMG submission 192420) | Freshwater microbial communities from meromictic Lake La Cruz, Castile-La Mancha, Spain - LaCruzMarch2017_8m | ecosystem: Environmental > Aquatic > Freshwater > Lake | place: Spain... | reverse complement strand
CCGCCCCCCCCTCCTTTGAATCGCTCACGCTCCCTTGTGCACCCCTCCTCATCATGAAACTTCGTGCCCCTCTTGTTCTGAGTTGTCTGGTTTTCCTCGGCGCCGCCTCCGGGCAAGACGCAAAACTTCTGGAGGTGCAGAATATCGTGGAAGCGACCAAGGGTGCCAACGGAGCCTGGGCACCGGCCGCGAAGGATCTTTCGCTGGCGATCGGCGACCGGGTCCGGACGCGCCAGCGCAGCCGGGCGACACTGCGCCTGACGGATCTCTACACGATGCGGCTGGAGCAATTCACCACGGTCGAGATCGCCTCCAGCCTGTTCGAAGAAGGGAAGCCGCGGCTCGATGTCGGGGCCGGCGCTGCCTTCATTTTCAGCCGCGAGAAGAGCGGCGAGATCGACATCAAGACGCCCGCCGCCAACGGGGCGATGCGCGGGACGCAGGTCTTCGTGCGGGTCGCGGCCGACGGCACTTCCAGTTTCCAGGTGCTGGAAGGGCAGGTGGAGCTGGTCAACCTCCAGGGCAAGCTGTTGCTCGGCCCGGGCGAGGCAGGGGAGGCGGCGCCGGGCCGGGCGCCGAAGCGCACCGCGGTGATCGAGGCGACCAACTTGCTTCAGTGGGCGCTGTATTATCCGGTGGTGCTGGATCCCGATGAACTCGGCTTGAAGGGCGAGGGGAAGTCGGTCGCCGCCTACCGCGAGGGCGATTTGTTGGAAGCGCTCGAACGCCATTCCGGCAGCGCGCAGGGAACCAGTGGCAAACTCTACCGGGCCGCGGTGCTGCTGGCGGTCGGCCGGATGGACGATGCCGCGGGGAATTTGAAAGGCGTGCCGGCGAATGATCCGGGCCGCCGGTCGATCGAGCGGATGATCGACGCGGTGAAATTCCGCGAGCGCGAGCCGTGGGCGGATGAGAGCTTGAACACGGCAGGGGAGGCGATTGCGGAAAGCTACTACCGCCAATCGCGCTCCGACCTCAAGGGCGCCCGCGAGGCGGCCCGGATCGCCACCGAACGCGCGCCGCAGAATGGCTACGCATGGACCCGCTTGGCGGAGCTGGAGTTTTCCTTCGGCCGGACGAAGCCGGCGCGCGATGCCTTGGCAAAGGGCTTGGAATTCACGCCGCGGAATGCCCGGGCGCATGCGCTGCAAGGCTTCATCCTGGCCGCGGACAACCGGATCGAGGAAGCGCGGACGTCGTTCGAGCAGGCGGTGCAGCTCGACGGCTCGCTTGGCAACGGCTGGCTCGGCCTCGGATTGACCAAGACCAAGCGCGGGGATCTCGCGGGCGGTCGCGCGGACCTTCAAACTGCGGCCACGGTGGAACCCACGATGTCGGTCTTCCACAGCTATCTCGGCAAGGCGCTCAGCATGGAAGGGAAGCCGGTCGAGGCGCGCAAGGACCTCGATCTGGCGAAGCAGCTCGACCCGAACGATCCGACGCCGTGGCTCTACTCCGCGCTGGAGCTTCAGCAGCAGAACCGCCCGAACGAGGCGATCGCCGACCTCGAGCGCTCGATCGAGCTCAACGACAATCGCCGGGTCTATCGCTCGCAGCTCCTGCTCGATCAGGACCGGGCGGTGCGCAGCGCGAACATGGCGAAGATCTATCAGAACGCCGGGATGCAGGACGTCGCTGTCCGCGAGGCGACCCGCGCGGTGGAAAGCGACTACACCAATCCGTCCGCCCACCTGTTCCTTGCGAACTCCTTTGATGCGCTGCGCGATCCCAACCGCGTCCAGCTCCGCTACGAGACGCCGTGGTTCAACGAACTCCTTCTCTCGAACCTGCTGTCTCCGGTCGGCGGCGGGCCGCTGTCGCAGTTCGTCTCGCAGCAGGAATACTCGAAGCTGCTGGAAGCCGATGGCCTCGGCGGCAGCATCCTCAGTGAAGTCCGCAGCGACGGCGAGTCGCGGACCGCGGCATCGGTGTTCGGGCAATCGGGGAACTTCAGCTTCGGCATCGACGCCTATTACCGCGACGACAGCGGCGACCGCTTCAACTCCGCGGAGGAGCTGCAAGAGCTCTACGGCCAGTTCAAGTGGCAGGTCACGCCGGATGATATCTTCTACTTCCTCGGCAAGTGGCAGGACCAGCAGAGCGGCGACAACTCGGAGACTTATGACAACCGTCCGCTCAACCCGCAGCTCGACTTCAGCGAGCAGCAAGAGCCCGGACTTCTGCTGGGTGGCTGGAACCACCGCTGGGCACCGGGTTCCCACACGCTGATCCTGGCGGGCCGCCTGAGCGCGGACCAAGTCGTGCGGAATCCCAATTCGCAGCAGCTCCTGGTCGAGCGCGATGCCGACGGCTTGCGCCCCGGCTTCATCGAGAATGTGGCCGGGGTCGATCAGTTCACCGATCCTTCCTTGAACGGCTCGGTCACGGTCGGTCCCGATGGCGAGTCGCTGGTCTATTCCTCCGACCTGTTGAGAGCGATCCAACCCTACCTTGGCCAGGGCGACGTCCTGAGCGTGAGCGGCGCGCCCTTCGCCTTGGAGACCCGACGCCGTTTCGAAGTCGATAGCTTCGAGGTCCAGCATATCTTGCAGTCGGACAAGAACCTGCTCATCGCCGGCGGGCGCTATCAATCCGGCGAGTTCGAGACCGACGTGCGGATGCTTGCCGAGCGGCCGAACTTCAATGGCGGCTTCGAGACCCCCGCGGTGCAGCAGCGCTCGGTCGTCGATTTCGAGCGGATGAGCCTTTACGTCTATGACTACTGGAGCGTCACGCCCACCCTCACGCTGATCGGCGGCGCGTCGTGGGATCACATCGAGCATCCCGACAATTTCCGCAATCCGCCGGTGAACAACCTCCAGCGCGAGGAAGAGAAGTTCTCCGGCAAGGCCGGCTTCACCTACGCGCCGGGCCGCTGGTTGACCGTCCGAGGCATGTATGCGCAGGGCCTCGGCGGTGCGAGCTTCGACGAGAGCGTGCGGCTGGAGCCGGTCCAACTCGCCGGTTTCAACCAAGCCTACCGGACGGTGATTTCCGAATCGATCGCCGGATCGGTGGAGGCGCCGGAGTATGAAATCTGGGGCCTGAGCGCGGAAGGCAGCCTGCCCACTCGGACGTTCTGGGGAGCCTCGTTCAATGTGATCGAACAAGACGTCGACCGCAGCCGCGGGATCTTCACCGGCTACAGTGCGGGGGTGTTTCCCTCGACGCCGGCCTACTTCGCCGACACCACGGCGGAGCGGCTCGACTATGAGGAGCAATCGCTGGCGCTGACCGTGAACCAGCTCATCGGCAACGAATTCTCGGTCGGTGCGGGCTTCCGCCTCACGCGGTCGGAGCTTGGCACCACGCTGCCGGAGCTCGCGGGTGCCGGGCCGTTCGCGAACCTCGAGGACGAAGCCACGCTGTCGGAAGTCATGCTCAGCGCGAACTGGAACTCGCCGACCGGGCTCTTCGCGCGGGTCGAGGCGAACTACTTCTCGCAGGACCTCGAGGAGGATCCCTCGCGGCTGCCGGTCCGCTCCGGCGACTCGTTCTGGCAGTTCAACGCGCTGGCCGGCTACCGTTTCAACGAGAACCGCTGCGAGGTCAGCGCCGGTGTGCTGAACATCGGCGGCACCGACTACCAACTGAGTCCGCTCAATCCGCGGGCGGAGATTGTCCGCGACCGGACCGCCGTGCTGCGGGTGCGCTACAGTTTCTAACAAGCCGCCGCGATGCCTGAGGTGAAGCCGCCGGGGAAATGGAGCAGCGAACGGACGATCCGCGTTCTAACGAGCGTGGCCGGGGTCGCTCTGGCGGTGCTGGCAGGCTACCTGGCCCTGTTCCGCTTCGGTGGATCGGTGCGGACGCTGAGCTACGACATTCCCTTCATCGCCGGTCACCGGGCGGGCGGCACGGAGGACGTGAGGATCGTCTACATCGACCAGCTGGACGGTGCCTTCGTCGACCGCAGCGCTCAGGCGAAGTTGCTCGGCCAGCTCGACCGGGCCGGCGCGCGGGCGGTGGTCTATGATTTGATCTTCGACCTGCCTTCGCAGGATCCGGCGGTGGATCGCGAGTTCGCCGCGGCGATGCTGCGGTTCCGCGGGGTCGATGAGAACGGCGAGCCGGTCGCTGGCCTGCCGCGTCGCCATGTCTTCCTCGCCTGCGGCCGGCAGACGATCCAGCAGGTCGGCATCAGCGGCGAGCAGTTGATCCCGCCGACCGACGAGTTGCTGGCGGCGGCCGACGACTTTGGCTTGGTGGCGCTGGTCCACGACCAGAAATTCACCGTCCGAGAGCTGAACACCGGCACGGCGGACGAGCCCTCGGTGACCTGGAAGGCGGCGGTGGCATTGGGCGCGCCGCTGGACGAGGCCGAGCGGCTGGCACCGCGCTGGCTGAACTACGCCGGCCCGCCGCCCGATCCCGACGAGAGCGACGAGGAACGGAGCCGCAAGCGCCAGGGGATCCCCTCGTTCAATGCCAGCGACCTCCTGAATGGCGAGCCGCCCGGCTTCCTCCGCGACAAGGTCGTGGTGGTCGGCGCCAAGCCCGGCATGACCGGTGCGGCGGCCGGCCAGGACTTGTTCTCGACGCCCTTCCACCGCGCCGACCTGCGCGGCGACCTGTCGCTGATGAGCGGTGTGGAAATCCAGGCCACGTTGCTGGCGAACCTGCTGCGCGACAACTGGCTGGTCCGCTCCGACCTGCGCCGCGACCCGTGGCTGGTGGCGCTCGCCGGGCTGCTCGCCGGATTGCTTTTTACCCGCCTGCGTCCACTGCCGGGACTGCTGGTCGCGGTGCTCGCCGTTCTTGCCCTGATCGCCGTCGGCACCCTGGCGGTCCACTTCAAGCGGCTCTGGTTCCCGTGGAGCATCGCCGCCTTCGTGCAGATCCCGGTCGCCGTGGTCTGGGGCACGGCCGCGCATTTCTGCATCGAGCGCTTTTTCCGCGTGAAGCTCGGCGAGGAGCAGCGGCAACTGCGCGACGCCTTCGCGAAGTATCTCTCGCCACAGATGCTCGACCGCCTGACCGCGGAGGGCTTCAAGATGCGCGTCGGCGGCGAAAAGATCGAGGCGGCGATGATGTTCACCGACCTCGAGAACTTCACCGACCTCTGCGAAAAGGTCGGCGATCCCGAGCGCATCGTCCGCACCCTGAACGAGTATTTCGAGCAAACGACCAGCCACATTTTCGATGACGACGGGGTGGTGATCAAATTCATCGGCGACGCGATCTTCGCCGCCTGGGGTGCGCCGCTAGCCGAACCGCAGTCGGCGCTGAAAGCGGCGCGGGCGGCGTGGAAGCTTGGCAATACCGAGAAGATCATGATCGACGGCGCGCCGCTGAACACCCGGATCGGCGTGCATTTCGGGGAAGTGGTTGCCGGGAACATCGGCAGCGCGCGGCGGGTCGACTACACCATGATCGGCGACGCGGTGAACCTCGCGGCGCGGCTGGAATCGCTGAACAAGACGCTGGGCACCGACATCCTGGTCAGCGACGAGGTCCGCCAGCGGATCGGTGAGGAGTTCCGCACCCGGCTGGTCGGCCGGCTGAAAGTGAAAGGCCGGCGGGAGGTCACATTGGTGCACGAGTTGCTGGGTCCGCTGCTGCCGGGCGGGGAGCCGGAGTGGATCGCGCTCTACCATTCGGCGCTTGCCGCATTGGTCGAGAATGATCCTGCCAAGGCGCGCGACCTGTTTCTCGCGACGGAGGTCAGTAAGGGCGGTCGTGACGGTCCCAGCCGTTTTTTCCTCAAGCGGCTGGATGCCGGGGAACTGATCCGGGATGGCATCGTCGAAATGACGGAGAAGTGATTGAACTTTTTGCCGGCTGTTTTTGAAGAGTCCGGACGGGAAGATTATCGACGAAATGCTGGAAATCGCGTTCACTTCCGCCCGTTCGACCTCCCAGTCTCCCCCCCCGAGATGAAGACCATCACCGTTGCCATTCGTGCCGGCTCAAGCCCCGGCGATGCCCTGATGGATTCCTTTGAATCCGAACGTGATATATCCCTTTTCAGTCCCTGCGGCCGCGGGGGTTGGCTCAAGAATTGCTTGCCCGTATCATCTGGCTTTTCTCCTCCCGGAAACCCACCGGGTCGAACTTCCTGAAACCCGCCTCTTTTTCTTCCGGATCCCCCCCGCGACCCCCCCTCGACATGCCTCGCATCAAGCCATTGCCGGCTTTTCTTGCCCTGACCTGCGTGGTCTTGGTGGGCTTTGCGATCTGGACCTCGGCCCATCGCGATGCCGGGAAAGTCAATGCTGCGGGAGTGGCGAAATCGCCTGCAGTGGCCGCGTCAAAGGCGGCTGTCGGGAACGATGACACGATTTCCGATGCTTTCGAAGCCGTCGGCGGGAAGATCGCTCCAACCGACACCTTGCAGACCCTCAACGGGCTCCGTGCGACGCTTCTCGCCCTGCCGAAAGACGAGGCGCTGGTGCAGATCCGAAGCTTCCTGGAGAGCGGGGAAGACCGGGTTACGGGACTTTCTTTCGGAATTGTTAAGGATGGGACGCTGTCGGAGTGGCCGAGTTTCCGGACATTTTTGCTCGATACCCTGCTGGCTGTCGACCCTGCCGCCGCGGCCGCGACTGGCCGGGAACTCCTTGGCAAGCCCACCACCGCCGACGAGTGGGCGCTGGCGCTCCGCAACGTGGCCCGGGGCGACGGAACCGCCGACCCCGACTTCCTCCGCGCGAAGACCGAGGAGCTGATCATGAACCCGGCATGGCAAGCGGATCCGTCGATCGGTTACCTCAACGCCTTCGATGTCCTCGTCCATGTCCAGGCCACCGCCAGCACGCCGCTTCTCTCCGGCCTGATCCAGAAGAAGGACCGCAAGGACCTCGCCCATGCCGGATTCCTAACGCTCGACCGCTTGGTGCAAATCCAACCGGTAGACGTTCTCACGCGTTTGTCGGCCGATACGACCTTGCAGCAAAGTCGGCCGGAAATGGTCGCGCAGCAGTTCGCCCGCGCCGACCTCCGCGATCCCGCGCAGCAGGCCATCGTCAAGACCTGGCTGCTCGATCCCGCCCGCTCCGACGCCGAGTTGCGCTCGTTCGCCGGCATCTATCCGAACAACAACCAGTTCGTCTCCAACAACCTCCTCACCGCCCAGGCCGCCGCTCCCGGCGACGACCTCGCGGCCCATGATCGCGAGGCACTGAAGGTCATCACCGCCTGGGCTTCGGATCCCGCCTTCTCCTCCGTCCAGAGTCACCTCCGCACGATGGTTTCGCGTCTCGACGGCTTCGTCGGGAGCCGAGACAGCACCCTCTCTTCACCCCCACCCGAATAGCGTCATGCTACCCCTCCGCATAGCCTGCACCCGCATCGCCGTCATCGCCCGGATGGCATTGCTCGCCTCCGCCTGGATCGGCTCCGCCGCTGCCCAAGACCCGACACGCTTCACCTGGACTGCCGCTGTGGACGGTGTGTGGAGCGACGCTTCGAAATGGACCGACGACCAGGCCGGCGGCAGCGCCCCCGTCGCCAGCGGCTTGGCGGACTATGTCGTCGAGTTCGGCGTCGATGGAATTTACACCGCCACCCAGGATCAAAGCGCCGGGTTCACTCTCAACCTCCTCCGCTTCGGCGGCTCGGCGGTGACACTCGATGGTAATGGCCTGCTCTTCGTCACCAAGGGCGCGGCGCTTCCATCGGTTGAGCAAAACGGGGCCGCCGAGATCCTGGTCAGCATGCCCGTCAGCCTTCAGTCCGACCTGAGCTTCGGCGGGACTGGTGCCGGCGCGGTGACCTTCTCCGGCGCGATCACCGGCAACGGCGGCCTGACGAAGGCGGGAAGCGGCATCCTTTCGCTCACGGGCACGAACAGCTACCGCGGCAGCACCACGGTGAGCAGCGGCACCCTCCGCCTGACCAAGGCGAATACCGGCAACGACAAGTCGGTCCTGACCCTCGCCGCAGGGGCCACGCTCGACCTCGATTTTACCGGCAGCGATACCGTCGCCGCCCTGGTGCTGGCCGGCGTGCCACAGCCGGACGGACTCTACACTTCCGCAAACAGCGGCGGCGCGATCACCGGCAGCGGCGGCATCCTCGTCGTCACGCCGGTCCCTTCGTCGAATGCCAGCCTTGCCTCGCTCGCAGTCGGCAGCACCAGCCTGTCGCCGGCCTTCAATGCGCTCACCGGGAACTACTCCAGCAGTGTCTCTAACAGCGTCTCTTCGATCACGGTGACGCCCACGGTGGCAGGGGAGGGTGCCACGGTCACGGTCAACGGCAACGCGGTTGTTTCCGGTGCGCCGAGCAATCCGATCGCCCTCGCCGTCGGGCCAAACCTCATCAGCACGATGGTTCGGGCTCAGGACAATGTGACGACCCGCACCTACACGGTGAACGTCAACCGGGCCTCCGCCGCGGTCGTGTCCACCGCGCCGGCCGTCGTGATCGATTCCTCCCGCGCGACGCTAAACGGCAACGCCAATCCGAACGGCGCCTCCACGGTCTATTTCGAATACGGGACCACCTCGGCTTTCGGCAGTCGGACGCCCGACCGCGACATCTCCGGGAATACCTCGCGCTCTTTCGCGGCAAGCCTTACCGGCTTGAGCGGGGCCACTCTCTATCACTTCCGGGCGGTGCTCTTCAACGCCGCGGGCACCATCTACGGAGCGCCGCGCCAGTTCACCACCGCGCCGAATCCGCCGGTGGCGGCGACCGGTGCCCCGGCGAACGTCACGGCCTCGACCGCGACGCTGGTCGGCGCGGTGAATCCGAACGGAGTCAAAGCATCGGCTTACTTCGAATACGGGCTGACTCGGGCTTACGGTCAGTCCACGCCGATTCAGAATATCCCCGCGGGCTTCTCGACCGTGTCGGTGCAAGCGCCGAATGTCCCGCTGATCGCAAATGCGGCTTATTACTATCGCCTCGTCGCCAGCAATTCCGCAGGCACCGCGCTCGGCAACGACGTGCTGTTCACGGTGACCGCAGGCGGAGGCGTCGGGTCCGGCGTGCCGACTGCAGCGCCGACGGTGATCACCGAGGCCGCGGTTGGCGTCGCTGGTGAGTCCGCCATTCTTCAAGGGAGCGTGAATCCCAACGGAGGCACCACGCTGGTGAACTTCGAATACGGGCTCACTCCGGCTTACGGACTCAACACGAGCCTGCAAGGTGTGGGCAACGGTGATACGCCCGCGGCGGTCGCCTTGCCGGTCCAGGGCTTGCTGCCGGGAAGGACTTATCATTACCGCGTGACCGGCTCGAATAGCTTGGGCATTTCCCAGGGTGAGGACGCTGTCTTCACGACTTCCTTTCCCGCCCCGACCGCAGTCAGCGGCGCCTCCACGGTGCTGACGACCACCAGCGTGCGGATTGATGGCGAAGTCCGCGCACGAGGCGCCTCGGCGGAGGTGTGGATCGACTACGGCACGGACGGGATCACTTTCAACAGCGTCCGTGCGGAACCGGCCGACGTTTCGGGCGATCAGAACACCGGGGTGAGCGCCGAAATCGGCGAGCTGGCCCAGGGCGTGAAGTATTACTACCGAGTCCGCGCCATCGGTCCAACCGGGGAGGGAAAGGGCGAGACAAAGACCTTCGATGTCTCATCGCTTTCCGGTCTGATCCAGCAGTTCCCGTCGGGAGTGCCGCTGAATGACCGCCGGGGATCGGTCAATGTCACCTTAAGTCCGGCTGATATTGGCAGCGGTTGGCGCTTTCAGGGCGAGCAGTTCTGGCGCCAGTCGGGTGTGCCGGCCACGGGTCTCACCACCGGCGACCGGGTGATCGAGTTCCGGCCGGTGCCCGGCTATGTCCAGCCCCCTTCCGAAGCCGTGGCGGTCCTGAGCAGCGCGGTGCCGACCGCCGTGACCCGGACCTATGTTCCTACCGCTGAGCCCGCAAATGGAAACCTTGCCGTCTTCCTCAAGCCGCAGGATCTAACAGAAGGGATCGCGCCTGCCCGCTGGCGTTTCTTCGGGGAAGGGGATAGCGATTGGAAGGAAAGCGGCACCGCCGTGCCCGGCCTCGTTGCCGGCGACTACGTCATCCTCTGCAAACCCGTCGACGGCCGAACGACGCCTCCACCGGTCACCGCGACCGTTGCCGCCGCGGCCGCATCCACGATCACCATTACCTATTACATCGCCGATGTTCCGACCGGAGATCCGCCGGCGATGGTTGGCTTTGAAGCGGTCTCCAGCGACACCTCACTGCCTAACGCCTTCGTTGGCCAGATCCGCAGCGACGCGGGATCGGGGACCGGCTTCGTCGTGCGGCCGAAGGTCGTGGCAACCGTCGGGCATGTGGTCTTCGACGACGGCACACTCGCCGTCACCACCGGCCTGCAATGGCTTTTCCAGCGCGACCGCGATGTCCATGACCCGGTGCCGCAAGTCCCGCGCGGCCACTACCTGATGACCGGCTACGCGGCGCAGCGGATTCTCGACAACTCGCCCGGCGTCTCCTCGCCGCAGTCGCAGAATCTCGATGCCGCCACGATGTTCTTCCTGCAGAATGTCGGGCGCGGCGGCTACAGCGGCTACCTCGCCAGCGACACCGCGAGCAACGAGTTTTTGCTTTCGGATTCGCTCAAGACGTTGGTTGGCTATCCGATCGACGGCATCCCCGCGACCGACCTCGACCGGATGCACGCGACCGCTCCGGCAAACATTGCCTTCTCCAAGTCCTTCGAGCGGACCTACACGACTTCGGGCATCCGTGCCAGCGGCGGGGCCTCCGGCGCGCCCATGTGCGTGCTCGGTGAGAACGGTGCCTACTATCCTGCCGCGATCTATCTCGGAGGCACCGGCCAGACCGTCGTTCGCGCTTTGGATAGCGACGTTGTCCAGATGATCGGCTTCGCGGATACCAGTTCCAGCGACGGGGTCGGCGTCATCGGTGGCTCTCAGACCAGCGCCGTGAACGAGCCCTATGACAGCGAGGACCTCGGCGCCTTGAAAGTGGTCATCGAGCCCTCTGCCGCCCGCGCCGCCGGTGCCGGCTGGCGGATCAGCAATGCGAATCCTTATCTGCCGTCGGGCGAACAGATCAGCGACCTGGAGCCCGGCACCTATCTGATCAGCTTCCCCGCGCTGGCCGGCTTCGTGCCGCCGACGCCGCAGTCCGTGGTGATCGAGGCCAGCGTGCTCACCACCATCACTTTCGACTACGAGCAAGTCGTCACGGCTCCGGTGATCAATTCACCGGCCACGCTAAGCGCCATCCGCGGCGAGGCGGTTTCCTATCAAATCACCGCGCAGCATTCGCCGGTCTTCTTCACCTTGAGCGGCCTGCGCCCCGCTGGCACGACCTTCGACACGATGACGGGGCTGCTCGGCGGATCGCTGTTAGAAGCGGGTGTTTTCCCGCTCGACATCGGCGCGAGCAATTCCGGCGGTGCCGATAGCCAGCAGCTCGTCCTGACTTCGCTGCCTGTGCTCGCACCGCAGGCCTTCAGCGCTCCCTATCAGGTGCCCATGAGTTATGGCATCATCTCCAGCGAAAGCACTGGCTCGACTTGGACCGCCACCGGCTTGCCCCCCGGGCTTTTCTTCAATCCGGCTAACGGCGTCATTTCAGGCACCCCTCAGAACCCCGGTGTCCACCAGATCCCGATCTCGGTGACCACCCGCGGTGCGCGCTCGGACTCCACGCTGACACTGACCATCACCGGCATCCCGCCGCAGATCACCCTCCAGCCCGTCCCGGCCCGCAGCATCCAGTATGGCACCAGCACCACGCTGACGATTGCCGCCACCGGATTGCCCGAGCCCGAGTTTCAATGGTATGAAGGACCCGCGGGAAACACCGATGCTCCGGTGCCGGGGGCGACCTCGGCGGTTTTCAATACTCCACCGCTCTCGACTTCGACCACCTTCTGGGCGCGTGTTTCCAGCCTCAGCGGCAGCGCGGACAGCAATGCCTCGGCGATCGGTATCCTGCCATCTTCGAATGCAGATCTCGTCGGTATTTTCACCAGCGACGGCGAGATCAGCCCGGCCTTCAACCTCAACCTGACTTCCTACACGCTGTCGGTCCCGAACGACGTCACCGCCATCCAGATCACGCCGCTGGTCGAAGTCTCCCAGTCCACGGTTAAGGTCAAAGGCATCCTGGTTCCTACCGATGCCGCCAGCGACCCGGTCGAACTCAATGTGGGATCGAACACCATCTTCATTGATGTCACCTCGGGCACGGGAAGCGTCACGAAGCGCTACACGCTTACCGTGTCCCGCGGCTTGCCACCGTCTGTTGCGACCTTGGCTGCGACCGATGTGGCGGACGCCGGGTCGGTCCTGCGCGGCACGGCGACGCCGAACGGCAAAGGCACCGTCTTCTTCCAATACGGCACGACCCAGAGTTATGGTAATGCCACGGCAGGTCAGGAGGTTTCCAGTGCTTCGCCGCTTGCCGTCTCCTCCATGATCTCGGGGTTGAGGCCCGAGGTGATCTATCACTATCGCGTGGGTCTGACCACCGGGGCGGGCACCATCTTCGGCAGCAACATGACATTCACCACCACCGCGGCCCCGCCTTTGGTGGCGACGGGTCAGCCGAGCGATGTCGAGGCGGGTAAGGTCAAGCTGATCGGCGCGGTCGATACCAACGGCACCACCACCTCGGTCTATTTCCAATACGCCGAGGTCGTTCCGGATAGCGTGTCGGCGCCGTCCTACACGCTGTCCACGCCGGTCCAAGTGGTAGCGGGTGGGCCCGGCGTCGTGGATGTTGAAGCGGTGATCGAGGGTCTCGTCCCCGGCAATTTCTATTACTACCGTCTCGTTGGGACCAGTGCGTTTGGCAACGCCTTAGGTGAAGACGTGTTGTTCATTGCTGGCCAGACCAGCGGCGGCACGGGAATCCCGGTTGCCTTTCCGGGCGCCACCACCCTCGACGCACTTGATGTCTCCGCCACCGCCGCCCTTTTCCAAGGCAGCGCCAATCCGCAGGGCGGGACCACCTTCGTCCGTTTCGAATACGGCCTGACCACGGCCTACGGCAGTTCGACGCCGGGGCGGGGGATCGGCAGCGGCACCGAGCCCTCCACGGTGATCCAGGCGGCATCTGGCTTGCAGCCGGGTTCCACCTATCACTTCCGCCTCGTCGCCTCAAACAGCCTGGGCACGAGCTACGGTGAAAATCGTAATTTCAACACCGCGTTCCCGGCTCCGCTGGCGACCACCGGTAATGCGACCCCACTGACGGCGAGCAGCGTGCGCCTTGCTGGCACCGTCAAGGCCCGGGGTGCGAACGCCTTGGCCTTCTTCGAGTATGGCACGGATGGCATCGCTTTCCCGAACCGGGTTGCCGTGACCGGCGGGCCGGTGAGCGGCGATGCCGAGGTCCCGGTGGAAGTCGACCTCGCCGATCTCGTTCCCGGTGTGACCTATCACTACCGCGCGCTTGCATCCCGGGTTGGTGATGCGAACTCCTTCACGACAGGCGTGGTGAGAACCTTCCAAAGCGACGGACTTGTCGGTCTGCTTCAGGCCTTTCCGCGCGAGATCGATGCCTCAGCGCGCCAGGGCCAGTTGCAGGTTAACATCATTCCCTCGATTGCGGCGAAGTGGCGCTTTGTCGGTGAGATCAAGTGGCGCGATTCCGGTAGCATTGCGACCGGCCTGACCACCGGCGACCGGGAAATCGAGTTCCTTCCCATTTCCGGCTACCTCCAGCCCGGTCGCGAGTTGGTGGGCGTGATCAGCGGTGCCCCGCTGCTGGTGCTGGACCGCGAGTATTTCGTGACCGCCACGCCGGCGAACTCCAGCCTGCAAGTGCTGCTGGAACCGCAGGACCGGACCGCTCCGACGGTCCCGACCTCGTCCCGCGTGCAATGGCGCCTGTTCGGCTACGACAACACGCCATGGCGGGATTCCGGGAGCCAGATTTCCGGGCTCATGCCGGGAAGTTATCTTGTGCAGTTCAAATCGGCCACGGGGCTGGATGCACCGCCACCGGCCACGGTGGTCATCGCCGCCAACCAAAGCCGGCTCGCGACCTTCACTTACAATCCTTCGATGAACGCTTCCGCGACCTCGATCCGCGATCTGCCCTTCTCGACCATCTCGAGCCGCCGCGACCTGCCTTACGCCTACGTCGGGCAGATCCGCAACGATACCGGCTCGTTCAGCGGATTCGCGGTCAAGACGCGTGTCGTGGCGACCGCGGCCCAGGCATTGTTCGACGAGATCACCCTGTCGCAGATCCCCGGCGTCCAGTGGTTGCACCAGAATGACAAGGACATCCACGAGCCCAAGCCGCTGGTTCCGCGCGGCTTCTATGTCTTTGATGGTTATGCGGCGCAACGCGGTGCGGAAAACACCCCCGGCGTGCTGTCCACGGCCGTCCAGGATCTCAATGCCGCCGCCATCTATTTCCTTGAGGATGCCGGCCGCGGCGGCTTCTCCGGCTTCCTTCCGACCAGCTCCGGGGAGCAACCCCTGCTTTCGGCCACCACCCTCAAGACCGTGGTCGGCTATCCGGTCGGCGGCGGTGGATCGACCAATAGCTGGGGCCAGATGAAGGCGACCAGAATCGACAATGACCCCTACATCCCGCTCTCCGCGGCCACCTACACGACGACCAATCCCAACTATCGAGGCCTCAGCGGCATGAAGGGCGGCCCGCTGTGCATCCAGCTTGCGGGCGGCAACTACTTCCCCGCCGGGATCTTCCTCGGGGGCGGCACTTCGCAGAACCTGATCCGCGTGATCGACAGCAGCGTGATCGATCTCTTCAACCGTGCCGAGCTGACCGCCAACACCGGCAGCAACAACAATAGCGGCGGCATTTCCCAGACCAGCTACACGGCGGTCGCCACCACCTCGAACCGCGGCTCGCTGACCGTCATTCTTCAGCCTGCGGAAGCCCGCGCTGCCGGGGCGCTGTGGAAACTTGGCTCGGACTCGAGCTTCCTCGCTTCCGGCACCCGGAAGAACAACCTGACTCCAGGCGACTACATCCTTCAAGTCAGGGCGGTGGCCGGATTCCAAGCGATCCCGCAGATGACGACGACGGTCAACGGCAACAGCCTCACCACCGTGACCGTGACCTATCTGCCCGAGCTCAATGCACTCGCCTCTTGGCGCACGGCGAATTTCGGATCGACGGCCAACACCGGCATCGCCGCCGACGGCGGGGATGCCGATGGCGACGGCAGCCTGAACCTCGACGAATATGTCGCTGGCACCGATCCCAACGACCCGTCGGATGTCTTCCGAATCAAGTCGGTGAACTTGGTCGGCACCAGCTTCTCCGTAGTCGTCCCGGCGAAGACCGGCCGGACTTATACATTGCAGCACCGCTCCGACCTCGGCTCCGGCACTTGGTCGGACGTGGTGGCCATCGGTCCGGTCGCCGCGGACGGGGATCTCACGCTGACGGATGCCGCCGCCGCCGGGGACAAGGGATTTTATCAGGTCGTCGTTGAGTCCGCCTCCCCGTGACGGGAGGCGGGTTGACGGGTGTGATGACACGGACGGACCGCGCCGGACCGCTTTTTTTCAGAGCCTCGGTGGATTGGGTATTCAAGCTGCTATTAGCAGACGACCCAACCCATGAAATCCCCTGTTTTCCAGGTTCTCAGAATCCTGCACGAGCGCTACGCCGCTCTCCGCGACGGCGAGGTGGCCGACTACATCCCGGAGCTTTCGAACGCGAATCCGGACCACTTCGGGATCTGCATCGCGACCCGCGACGGTCATCTCTACGAAGTGGGGGACACCCGTCAGAAGTTCACCATCCAGTCGATTTCCAAGGCTCTGTCCTACGGTCTGGCGCTGGAAGACCGGGGGGAGGATCACGTGCTTTCGCGGATCGGCGTGGAGCCCTCGGGCGATGCCTTCAACGCGATCAGCCTCAAGGCCGGCAGCGGCACGCCGTTCAACCCGATGATCAACGCGGGAGCCATCGCAACCTGCGGGCAAATCCTCCCCAAAGACGGAGAGTCGCGGATCGAGCGGATCACCCGTTATCTGTCGACCTGCGCGGGCGGCCAGCTCGACATCGACGAAGAGATCTACCGCTCGGAAAGCGAGACCGGGCACCGCAACCGGGCGATCGGCTGGATGCTGCGGAATTTCGGAATCATCGACGAGGACCCGCACGATATCCTGGAGACTTATTTCCAGCAGTGCTCGCTGCGGGTCACTTGCGCGGACCTCGCCGTGATGGGTGCGACCTTGGCGAACCAGGGGATGAATCCGATCACCGGTGAGCGCGCCATCGCCCACGAGTATGTCGACAACGTGCTCGCCGTAATGGCCAGCTCCGGCATGTATGATTGGTCCGGCGAGTGGATCTATCGCGTCGGCTTGCCGGCGAAGAGCGGGGTGGGTGGGGGGATCCTCGCGGTGCTGCCGGGCCAGCTCGGGATCGGGGTTTTCTCGCCGCCGCTCGACGAGCAGGGGAATAGCGTCCGGGGCATCCGCGTCTGCATGGACCTTGCCCGGGAACTGTCGCTGCACATGTTCAACCCGAGCGCCGTCCCGCAACCCGCCCTGCGCCGCAGCTACAATGCCGCCCAGGTGAATTCCCGCCGTCGCTTGCCAGCTTCCACCTTCCATGCGCTCCGCCGCTACGGCGACCGGATCCGGGTGCTGGAGCTGCAAGGTCCGCTGCTGTTCTCGACTTTCGAGCCGGTCATCCGGGAACTGGTCAAGCAGTCTTCCTATTGCCAGCACATCATCCTGAATCTCCGCTATGTATTTTCAGTCGATGCCGTCTGCCTGCGGATGCTTCACGAGGTCTGGCAACAGCTCGCCGCGTCCGGAGTCCGTCTCGTCTGCTGCCACACCGGGCGGCTCGGCAAATCGCTCGTCGCGTCGGGGATACCGGATGATGTCCTTTTCTTCAGCGAGGACGCGGCACTGGAGTCCTGCGAGAATGCGGTGCTGGCGAAGGTCCTGCCGGATCACATGCAGGAGCCGCCACCGGTCGTCCTCGCCGGCTGTGCGCTCTTCGCGAACTGCGATCCTGCGGAACTCCAGCTCCTCAGCGAGCGGATGGAGGTGAAGACCTTTGCCGCGGGAGAAACCATCATCCTCAGCGGCACCCGCGCCGACGAGCTGTTCGTGCTGACCGGCGGCAGCGTGGAAGTCCGCCTTAATCTCGGGAACAGCCGCTACCAGCGGCTCGATGTCTTCTCAGCCGGCATGAGTTTCGGTGAACTCGCCTTCCTCGACGCTTCGCCCCGCTCGGCCGACGTCGTGGCGATTGCGGACGTGGAATGCCGTGTCATCAACCGGCCGCTTTTTGAGGACATCGGGCGCCTGTTGCCCGCCCTGAAGGCGAAGATCCTCAACGAGATCGCCCTCCAGCTCTGCGACCGCCTGCGACAGGCGAACATCGAGATTTCCGCCTTGCGGAGCTGAGCCAGAGATCGGCAAGGGGATCCGACAGAACCGGGCCCGCTGATCGCCGGACAAGCCGTGCTTGCCCCGCCCGGCGGATCCGCTTCAATCCCGCCAGCCAAGAAACTTTATGGGACGCGCCTTCGAATGCCGACGTCGAGCCAAGGAAGCCCGCTGGGACACGATGTCCCGGGTTTTCCCCAAGCTCGCAAAAGCCATCACCATGGCCGCCAAGAACGGCGGCCCGGACCCCGCTGCCAACGCCCCGCTGCGGCTGGCCATCGCCAACGCGAAGGGTCAGAACCTGCAAAAGGACCGCATCGACGCCGCGATCAAGCGTGCTGCCGGCAAGGACGCCGCCGACATCGTGGAAGTGGTGTATGAAGGCAAAGGCCCGCACGGCTCGCTGTTCTACATCGAGTGCGCCACCGACAACACCAACCGCTCGGTGGTCAACATGAAGACCATCTTCAACAAGAACGGTGGCCAGATCGTCAACAGCGGCCAGCTCGATTTCATGTTCACTCGGAAGGCCGTGGTGGAGTTCGAAATGACGCCGGAGATGAGTGCGGAGGAGATCGAGCTGGAGTTGATCGACGCAGGTCTGGAGGAGCTGGAAGTGGAGGACGGCATCGGCCGGGCCATCGCCGACTATCACGACTTCGCCAGCCTCACGGCCGGCTTTGAAAAGCTGGGCATCACGCCGAAGAAGGCGGCCTTGGAGCGGATTCCGACCCAACCGATCGAGCTGACCGAAGAGCAGATCGCCGAGGTGGAGGTGATCCTGGAAAAGGTCGAGGAAGACGACGACGTGCAGGTGGTGTTCACGAATCTGGCTTGAGGCGGAGCGGAGGCTCTGCCCCGCAGAACGGTCCCTTCAGCTGTGCTGGCGGTCGAGGTCCGTATCTGCGAGACGGCCGTCCCCGTGGCTTCTGCGGGCCGGAGGCTCCGCGCACCCGGTGGGCTGCGCCCCGCATGATGGTGCCGCAACGGGCAGGGTCAGTGGCTATCGTGCTTCACGTGGAAGATCCTCTCGAAATGCGGCACGAAGGCATCGGCGAACTCTTCCACACTGACCGGCCTTCCCGCCTCCTGCTCGACGCAACTCATGACCACGCCCTCGATCCCGCAAGGAGTGATGGCAAAGAAGGGCAGCAAGCAGTTCGCGGTGACGTTCATCGCGAAGCCGTGCATCGAGATCCACTTCCGGACGCCGACGCCGATCGAGGCGAGCTTGCGGTTCTCCACCCAGACGCCGGTCAGGCCATCGCGACGGGTCGCCGGGATGCCGAAGTCCCGGCAGGTAAGGATCAGGGCTTCCTCGAGGCCCCGGAGATGGGCGTGGAGGTCGCGGTTCCGTTCGCGGAGATCGAGGATCGGGTAGCCGACGAGCTGGCCGGGACCGTGGTAGGTCGCCTGGCCGCCGCGGTTGGTTTCGACGACGGGCGCGGGGAGCGCGGAGGGATCGCGGAGGGAGGATTGGTCGCGCTGGCGGCCGATGGTGTAAACCGGGGCGTGTTCTAACAGGAAGAGTGTCTCGCCGCCGGTGGCGTCGAGCAGGGCTTCGACGGCGGTGTCCTGGTGCTGGAGGCCGTCGGCGTAGGAAACGCCGGAGCCGAGGTGGATCGTGGTCATGGATGTGGACTGCGGCAGCCCGCTTCCGCTTTCGACCGCCAGCCTGCTGGCGAGTCAAGGCCGGACTCCACAGCAGGCTGTGGCAACAGAGCGGCAGCGGGCTGCCGCAGTCCATGGAGAGGCCCGGTCATACCTGGCGTCGTTCGAGCATCTTCGCCTTGAGCGGATCGGAGGCCTGGAGATGGGCGAGGCCGATCGCGAGGGCGTCGGCGGCATCATGCGGCGGGGGTTCGGACAGGCCTAACAGGGCGCGCACCATGAAGGCGACCTGCTGCTTGTCGGCGGTGCCCTTGCCGACCACGGCCATCTTGATCTTGCGCGGCGCGTATTCGAAGACGTTCAGCCCGGCATCGGCGGCGGCGATCAGCGCGGCGGCGCGGGCGGCCCCCATCGAGATGGCGGTCTTGTGGGACTGGACGAAGATGATGCCTTCCACCGCGACCTCGTCCGGTTGGAACTTCTCGATCACGTTCTTCAAATGGGTCCGCACCGCCGCCAGCGCCGCGGACTGCGGCAGGCGGGCGGGGATGGTGATCACGTCGAAGGCCAGCGCGCGGGCCGTCCGGCCGTCGCCTTCCACCACGGCATAGCCGGTGTTGCGGATCGCGGGGTCGATGGCGAGGACGCGCATGGCGCGGCTACCTCCGCTTTTTCTTCCCGCCCTGCGGCTTCTTCCGGATCGGCTTGGACGGGGAATCGTCGAGCAGGGCCGTGTAGATGTAAGGGAAGTTGTCCAGCTTGCGGCGCGGGATCTTCTGGTCGACGAAGATCTCGACGGACTTCGCATACTCCAGCTCGTCGGCGGTGAGCAGCGTGAAGGCATCGCCCTCGGCCTCGGCCCGGCCGGTCCGGCCGATGCGGTGGACATAGTCCTCGGCGTTTTCGGGGACGCGGTAGTTGATGACGTGGGAGACGCCGGAGATGTCGATCCCGCGGGCGGCGACGTCGGTGGCGACGAGCACCTCGAACTCGCCGCTCTTGAAGCCGGCGAGCGCCTTCATGCGGTCCACCTGGCCGATGTCGGAGTGCATCGCGGCGACCTTTTCCTGACCCTCGCGCTTGATTAGCGCGCAGACCTGGTCGGCCTCCTTGCGGGTGCGGGTGAAGATCATCACCGAGTGGTATTCCGTCTGGTCGAGCAGGGCGAGCAAGAGCTCGTCGCGCTGGTCCATCGAGACCGGGTAGAAGGCGTGGGTGACGGTGGAGGCCACGGCGCGGCGGGCGATTTCCACGCTGACCGGCTCGAACAGGCACCACTGGGCGAAGGTCTGGATCGCCGGCGGCATGGTGGCCGAGAAGAAGAGGGTCTGGCGGCCTTCCCAGGGGCAGAGATTCACGATCTTGCGGACCTGCGGGAGGAAGCCCATGTCGAGCATCCGGTCGACCTCGTCGAGGATCAGGGTCTTGACCTCGTTGAAGCGCATGGTGCCGCGGTAGAAGTGGTCGACGAGGCGGCCGGGGGTGGCGACGACGATGTCGGCACCGGCTTCCAGGGCCTTCATCTGCTCGCCGAGCCCGACGCCGCCGTAAAGCAGGGCGACTTTCAGGCCGGTGTGCTTGCCGTAGTGTTCGAACTGCTCGGCGACCTGGTGGGCGAGCTCGCGGGTCGGCTCCAGCACCAGGATCTGCGGCTTGCCCATCGGGGTCAGCTTGCTCAGGGACGGCAGCGCGAAGGCTGCGGTCTTGCCGGTGCCGGTCTGCGAGGCACCGATCACGTCCTTGCCTTGGAGGATCAGCGGAATGGCCTGAGCCTGGATCGGGGTCGGGTTTTCGTAACCGGACTCCGTCACAGCGGCGAGAACGGGGGCGGAGAGGCCTAAAGTGTCAAATCCCATGCGTGGAGGGATCCGTAGTGACCGCAACCCTTGTGGTCAAGGGATGAGTGGCTTGCTTGTGGAACTCAAATTCCGGGCGGCGCGGCCGGGGAGTGGATCAGCAGGCATTCCTCGAGCAGCGGCTGCAACTCCTTGAGCAGCGGGAGGCCTTGGATGAAGGGCTCTTCGAAACGGGTTTCAATGCGGCGGAGCGCGAAGTCGAGGTCGGCCTTCACGAGGTCGTTGATTTCACCGCGGATCACCGCGACCAGATGGCAGAAGCGGCCGGGGCGGACGAAAGTGCGGCGGCTTTCCCCGAGCTCGAAGCCGAGCAGGAGGGCTCCGCTTTCGTCTTTGACCCGGATCGCGAGCTGCTTGGCGAAGGATCCGATGCGGCGGGGATTCGCGTGCCGGACCGGGTCGCAGCTGGCGTAGGAAATGAGCGAGAGCTTGTCGCGGTCGAGCAGGTAGACCTCTTCGACGCTGAAGCGGCGGATCTTGTCGGCCAGCACTTCGTCGTAGCTGCGGCTGGTGAACAGGGCCTGCGCCCGCCACAGGATGCGGTGGGTCAGATCCGGGTCTTGGAACGGGCCTGAATGCTGCTCGGCCAAGGCGCGGCGGAAGGTGGCGCGGAGGACGGCTTCGAAGGAGGCGTCGTCGTGGAAGTTCAGCCCGGAGGCTGCGCCGGATCCGCCGACCAGCGGGAGCAGGGCCGCGGTGAGGTCGGAGTCGGTGAAATCCGGCTCCGGTGGACGTTCGGCGGCAGCTTTGCGGACGGGAGCGACGGCAGGCGCGGCAGTGGCTGCAGGAGGGGTGTTTGCGGCACTGGCGGCAAGGGCGGCAGTCATGGCCGGGGCCGGAGTTCCGGGGGGGCGGGACGCGAAGTCGCCAAGTGCTGGCAAGGCGAGCGGTTCGATCTCGCGGGGCGGCGGGCTGCCGGGGACGGGAAACGACTGCACCGGGATGCCGCGGATCGGGGTACCAGCGGTCGCAACCGGAAGCGAGGTGGGAAGGGGGGGGAGGATGGAAGTCATGGCATCGCCCCCGGTTGGCCGGCTTGCAGCGCGGCGGCTTCGGCGATCGCCCGGGCGGCGTTGGCCAGTTGCTCGAAGGAGGCGTGCATGCGCCGCTGGTCGGCCTTCACCTGGTCGTTGGAGACCACCTTCGACTTCACCCACTCGCGCGTCTGCTCGAGCTCCGAGCGGAGTTCGCTGACGAGGTGCTGCTCGCGCTGGTGCAGATATTGGCGGAATCCCAGGTTCCAGTGCTCCAGCCAGCGGGTGAATTTCTGCTCCAGTTCGACCTGGGCCTCGATCCCGGAGTCGGCACGGCTCCGCGCGGCGGCCTGGATCTGGCCGGCAAGGCGGTGGGTTTCCTCCACGCGGCGCGCTTTCTCGGCGTCGATCTCGTCGCGGAGTTCCTGCAACTGGCGGTCGTGCCGCTGCTCGAAACCGGCGAGCCGGATTTCGAACACGTCGTCGGCCGCCTGACTGGGCATCGGCCGGAGATTGGCTTCCAGCCGGTCCAAGCGGCGCTCGACGCCTTCCATTTGGCGGCCCACGAGGATTTCGCGGATCCGCTCCACCTGGCGCGACGGATTGATATCGGGGGGATTGGGGGACATGGGGGGGCTCGCTCCTTGGGTGATCCGGCGGGGTGTTCCGGAAGGGAGAAAGTAATAAACAGCAGCAGAGGCTATGCCGACCGGAAGTGGTCTGTAAATCCGAAGATTGATGCTTCGCATGCCTTAAACATTGCCGATGCCAAACAAAATTTCCTGATGCGGCGGGGGCTCGCGAACTCCGTGAAAGACACGCTTGCGCGGGTATGGTAAGGGGGAGCCGATGTCCGAGCAAGAGTACGACAAGGAACGCGATAAAGTGCTGGCGGCCGCCTATGAAAAGACCCGCAAGAGCCTGATCGCGCGCTTGGATAATTGGGAAGACCAGAAGACCTGGGAAGAGTTCTACCAAACGTACTGGCGGCTCATTTACGCGGTGGCGATCAAGGCCGGCCTGCGCCCGGACGAAGCCCATGACTGCGTCCAGGAGACGGTTCTTTCCATCGCCAAGCAGAGCAAGAAGAAGCTCTACGACCCCGAGCAGGGCTCCTTCAAGACCTGGCTGATGAACATGACCCGCTGGCGGATCAACGACCAGTTCCGCAAGCGCAAGAAGGACACCGCGATGGCCGGCGGCGAGTGGGAGGACGACCGCAAGACCGCGGTGATCGACCGCTTCGAGGATCCGAAGGGCGACCTGCTCGGCCGCTTGTGGGAAGTCGAATGGAAGAAGAACATCGCCGACGCCGCCCTGTCGCGGGTGAAAGCGCAGGTCTCCCCCAAGCAGTACCAGATTTTCGACTGCTACGTGGTCCGCCAGTGGGACGCGAAGAAGGTGCAGGATCATCTCAACGTCAGCATGGCCCAGGTTTACCTCGCGAAGCACCGGGTCGGAGCCGTTTTGAAGAAGGAACTCGCCCGACTGGAGGAGGATGTCGACGAGTAGCCGGCGCCCGGATCCGGTCATTCCTGACCACGAGGTCCTCCGGAAAGTCGGCGGCGGGGCCTACGGCGAGGTGTGGCTGGCCCGCGGGGTCACCGGCGCGCTGCGGGCGGTCAAGGTGCTGTGGCGGGAGGACTTCGAGGACGAGAGGGGCTTCGAGCGGGAGTTCGAGGGGATCCTGAAATTCGAGCCGATCTCCCGCGACCACCCGGGGATGGTGAACATCCTCCACGTCGGCCGCAGCGTCGATGGGAACGCGTTCTACTACTACGTGATGGAGCTCGGCGACGACGTGCTCACAGGACGCGAGATCAACCCGATCGAATACGAGGCACGGACCCTGCGCAGCGATACCAAGCGGGCGCTCGGCAAGCGGCTGGAGACGGACTTTTGCATCGATGTCGGCGTGCGCCTGGCCGAGGCGCTGCGCCACCTGCACGACCACGGCCTGGCGCATCGCGACGTGAAGCCGGCCAACGTGATTTTCGTCGGCGGCAAGGCCAAGCTGGCGGACATCGGGCTGGTCGCGATCCGCGGCCAGCGGACCTTCGTCGGCACCGAGGGCTTCGTCCCGCCGGAAGGCCCGGGATCGGCCCAGGCGGATGTCTATAGCCTGGGGAAGGTGCTTTACGAGATCGCCACCGGGAAGGACCGGATGGATTTCCCGGAGCTGCCGGACGAGATGCCAACCAAGGTCGAGCGCAAGCGGTGGCTGGCGCTCAACCAGATCATCTGTGAAACCTGCGAGCCCCAGCTTTCCAAGCGGCGGATCTCGACCGCAGGCGAGCTGGCCGATGCGCTGCGCCGCCTGCAAGACGGGAAGCGCCGCCGCCGTCGCCGCCCGATCGGCGCTTTCATCGCCACGCTGCTGACCGCCGGCGTGCTGGTGCTCGGTGGCTGGGAGGTCTTCAAGGGCAGCCCTTGGGGGCGCTTTGCCGATCTTCCCCCCGATCCGCCGGTGGAGGGGCCCGCCTTGCCGGTGAAAGCCTTGATCAAGGTGAGCAGCCAGCCGGAAGGGGCGGACGTCTTCGATGTCAACGACGAGCTGGTCGGCACCACTCCGACCGATCTCATCCAGGCCCTCGTCGGCGAGCAGGTGACCTTCCGCATTCAGAAAGACGGCTTCACCCCGACCACGCTGCAGGCCGAGGTGCCGGCGTCCGCGGCGGAAGAACCGCTGCTGCTGGAAGCGGAGTTGAAGATTTACTCCCCCCCTCAGCCGAACGAGCCATGGACCGACCATCTCGGTCAGAACTACCGGCCGATGGGCGAGGGCCACGAAAGCCTGCGCGCGGTCGGCCAGGTCCAGTGGGAGCGCTATCGGGCGGATAAAGAACGGCCGGCGGATTCGGCCGAGTTCATCGAGATCGACGAAGGCGGCAGCAAGCGCCGGGTCGCTCTCACCAGCACCGGCGAGGCGCAGGCTTTCTGCTGGTGGCTGGCGACCTCCGGCATGGAGGCGGGCTTCCTGACGGAGAGCCACGAGTCGCTGCCCTTGATGGATATCGCATTCGCCGCCGACGGAACGAGCGCGCGCGCGCGCAAGGAAGGCCTGCGGCCGTTCCGGGTGCTGGTGCGGCCGATCCCGTTTGCCCGCATCGTGCTGACAACCGAGCCGAGCGGGGCGGATGTCTTCGTGGAGCACGTCGATTCTTCGATCGCTGCCGGACGCGCCAACGGCCCGCTGGCGATCGAGTCCCTCCGGCCCGGGGAAACCCAGTTGAAGATCCAGCTCGATGGTTACAAGCCGCTGACCCACAAGGTGACCTTGAAGCCCAACGAGTCCCTCGAACTTTTCCTCAAGCTGCAGATCAACAACAGCGTGGTGATGGACAAGCCGTGGGAGAACAGCCTCGGCATGAAATTCGTGCCCATCGGCAAGGAGCTGATGGCCTCTGTCTGGGAGACCCGGGTGAAGGACTACGATGCCTTCCTCCGTGCCACCGGGAAGCCGCCCGCGGATTTCGGAAAAGGACCGGACCATCCGGTGGTTTTCGTTTCGCGCGAGAACGGGATGGAGTTCTGCACATGGCTCACCGGCGTCGAGCGGCAGCAGGAACGGCTGAGCCGGCAGCACGAATACCGGCTGCCCACCGATTTCGAATGGAGCATGATGTCGGGGATCCCGGAAATTCCCGACGTTTCCCCGGCCAAGCGCGAACCGCTCAAGGCGGCGATTTTCCCCTGGGGTAACCAATGGCCTCCCGGCCCCGGAGCGGGGAACCTCGCCGATGCCGCAGCGACGCGGGTTCCGGGCATCGCCGCCAACCGGGTGATCGCCAATTACGATGACGGCTTCGAGACCACCTCGCCGGTCGGCTCGTTCCCGGCGAACGAGCTGGGGCTCTTCGACCTCTGCGGGAATGTCCACGAATGGGTGTCCGACAACTACAGCCCGATCTCCACCTCGGGCGTCCTGCGCGGCGGCGGATGGAACACGTTTCAGGACAAGAATCTCTACATCGGATCCCGCAACACCCAGCCGCCCGACTTCCGGGACAACATCTACGGCTTCCGCGTCGTGCTTGCCAAGGTCGCGCCGAAATCCGAAACCCCTCCTGCCGAAGAAGGCACCGACGACGATGGTTGAAATCAAGATCGATTACCAAGGCGACCTCCACTGCCGCGCGGTCCACGGGCCTTCCGGTGCCGTGCTTGAGACGGATGCCCCCGTCGATAACAACGGCCGCGGGGAATCGTTCTCACCGACCGATCTCGTCGCCACCGCGCTCGGTGCCTGCATGACCACTGTCGTCGGCATCGTCGCCAAGCGGAAGGAGATCGATCTCCAGGGGATGAAGGTCACGGTAAAGAAGCACATGTCCACCGACACCCCGCGCCGCATCGCGAAGCTGGAAGTGGATATCGAAATGCCGCTGCCCGCCGGTCACCCGGAGCGCCGCTTGTTAGAGAGCACCGGCAACGCCTGCCCGGTCCACCAGAGCCTGCATCCGGACGTCGTCCAGGAGATCCGCTGGCATTGGCAGGAGGGTTGAAGGCTTACCGGATCACGCGTGTACTGAACCGCGGACTTTAGTCCGCTCGAAATCCACGGACACGAACGGACACGAGCGGACTAAAGTCCGCGGTCCAGTAGGCGTCCCGTCCGCCGGCACGTGTCGATTTCGACACCGGATATCAAGTACACGGCCCCGGGGTCCGTGCTACACGCAAGCTGCTGATTGTTTGAAACTCTTGAATATCCATGAGAATTGACATCGTCACCGACACCTTCGCTCCCGACGTCAACGGCGTGGCCATGACTCTCGGGCGGCTCTGCGACGGGCTGCGTCGCAAGGGACACCTCGTTCATGTGATCCGCACCGGGGAGGGCGGGGGACGCGGCGAAACGGTCGCGGCGTCGCTGCCATTGCCGGGCTACAAGGAAGTGCGGGTCGGACTTCCCGGGCCCTTCAAGCTCCGCAAGCGCTGGCTCAAGCGCCGGCCGGACGCGGTCTATGTCGCCACGGAAAGCCCGCTCGGCAACTCGGCGATCAAGACGGCCAACGCGCTCGAGATTCCAGTGGCTGCCGGGTTTCACACCAACTTCCACCAATACATGGAGCAGTACCGCCTCGGTGGTCTCCAGCCGGCGGCGATGGCTTATCTGAAGAAGGTCCACAACCGCGCCGACCTCACCATGGCTCCGACGTCCGATATCGTCGACATGCTCCGCCGCGAAGGTTTCCTCAACGTTCGCCTGCTCGGCCGGGGCGTCGATACCGACCTCTTCCATCCCGCCAAGCGCGACCATGCCCTTCGCGCCACCTGGGGCGCCCGCGCCGAGTCGCCGGTGGCGGTCATTGTCGGGCGCGTGGCCGCGGAAAAGAACCTGCCCTTCGCCATGGAGTGCTTCCGCAAGATGCGCGAGCGGTTTCCCGACCTCCGCTGCGTGGTGGTCGGCGATGGCCCGCTGCGCGAAAAGCTCCAGGGCGAGCACGGCTTCGTCCACTTCGCCGGAGTCCGGACCGGCGACGACCTGGCGCGGCACTATGCCTCGGCCGATATCCTGCTTTTCCCCAGCGAGACGGAGACTTTCGGCAATGTCCTGTTAGAAGGCATGGCCAGTGGTTTGATCACCGTCAGCCACGACTACGCCGCGTCCGCCCGCCACGTGGAGCACGACCGCAACGGCCTGAAATCTCCCAAGGGCGACCGCGAGGCATTCCTCGGCGAATGCTTCGCCGCGCTGCACCGTTGGCGCGACGATTGCTTCCGTGCCACGGCCCGGGCCACCGCCGAGGCCCTCGGTTGGGAGCAGGTGGTCGATTCCTTCGAGAGCCACCTGATCGAAGCCTCCGAAGCCCGCGGTCCGATCACCCTGACCTTGAAGGAAAAAAGCAAGCGCCCGAAGCGCAACTTCCGCACCATCTTCATCTCCGACGTCCACCTCGGCACGCCCGACGCGAAAGTCCACGAGGTGATCGATTTCCTGAAACACACCCGCTGCGAAAAGCTGGTGCTGAATGGCGACATCATCGACGGCTGGGCGCTGCGCCGCGGCGCGAAATGGCGCAAGCGCCACAGCCGCTTTATCCGGACCGTGCTCAAGAAGATGGAGAAGGAGGATACGGAGGTGGTCTATCTCCGGGGCAATCACGATGACATCCTCGAGCGCTTCCTGCCGCTCGCTTTCGGCAAGCTTCAGTTCGTCAAGGAGCACATCCACAAGGGCGCCGACGGCAAGCGCTACCTCGTCGTCCACGGCGACGGTTTCGACAGCGTCTCCACCAATCACAAGTGGGTCGCCCAGCTCGGCTCGGTCGGCTACGATGCGCTGCTCAAGGTCAACCGCCTCTACAACCGCTACCGGGCCTGGCGCGGGAAAGATTACTACTCGGTCAGCAAGGCCATCAAGGCGCGGGTGAAATCAGCCGTGAATTTCGTCGGCGAGTATGAGCAGCAACTTCAGGCACTGGCGCGGAAGAAAGAATGCGACGGTATCATCTGCGGCCACATCCACACGCCGGAAGACAAGCAGGTCGGTGAGATCCGGTATCTGAATTCGGGCGACTGGGTGGAGAGCATGACCGCGATCGTCGAGCACTTCGACGGCCGTCTGGAGCTCATCCGCCACGTCGATTTCATGGCCGGGCTGGCGGAAGAAGTGCGGCAGGACCGGCCTGCGGTGCGGGCGGTCGAGCTGGTGCTTTCGGCGTGAGGGGGCAAAGGTAGGGTCGGACGTCCTCTGCCGACCCTGTTTGCAGGCTAGGCCTGCCCGTTACCCACAAGTGGCAGTTTCGTTCCAGCGCTTTCGCGTCAAAGCCCAAGGAGTGGCGGACTCCGATCCGCCATACCCATGAGCCGCCAGTGTTCTGACGGGAACCGCTTTTCATGGGCTTACCAGGGGCATGGAGGATCGGAGTCCGCCACGCCTTGAGTGTGTGACCGATTTCCGCCGACTGCATGCTTGCGGTCACTTTCCGCGGGAGCTACCTGTTAGAGCTTGAGCGAAAACTCTCATTCCCGGCCCTCCTTCGCCCTCCGCCTCGCCCTGGCGGTGGCATCCGGCGGGCTCTACTCGCTGGCTTACCCGCCGCTCGGCTGGAGCTTGCTGGTGTTCCCGGCGGTGGCGGGGCTGCTGCTCGCTTTGAAGGACCAGCGCGGGTCGCGGGCGCGGGCGATCGGATTCCTGCACGGGCTGACCGCCTTCGGCGTCGGCTCATTCGCGTCAGTTTAAGGCTAGGATTCCTGATTCCACCGGGGATTGGCGGGCTCGCTTGTCTCGCGTGACGTGTCTCGGATCGGGATTGAAAGCTGCG
>Ga0247843_1002976_pt1 | contig 28995 bp, 22 predicted proteins | sample LaCruzMarch2017__FD_192420 | JGI IMG/M metagenome (GOLD analysis project Ga0247843, IMG submission 192420) | Freshwater microbial communities from meromictic Lake La Cruz, Castile-La Mancha, Spain - LaCruzMarch2017_8m | ecosystem: Environmental > Aquatic > Freshwater > Lake | place: Spain... | reverse complement strand
AAAACCCGACGGGGCTCACAGCCTCACGGTCTTCATCGTTCGCCTGGATCAGACTGTTCAGATTGAGGCAGTTGCCCCCGTCCCACAGCGTCAGGGTCATAACCCCGTTGTCGAGAGGATAAACGAAAGGCCGCCCCTGCCACTCAGACTGGTCTATCGAGACGCGTTCTCCGGTGCTCGTGAGCGATTGAATTCTGCCGGCGGCGTAGCTTTCCGCACCCAGAACATACCAGCGGATCTGATCCATTCCCATAATGTTCGCCGTTCGGCGCATGCTAAACCGCGAGGACTCGAGCGTGACGATTGCGAGCGTCGATAATATCGAGAGCATGACCAGCACGGTGATCAACGCGGCGCCCTGATCTGGAGACATGCGCCGGGTCACGGTCTGGGGCCCGTTGTGGCTTCCATTCGGATTTCTCCATAGCGCGAAGTGCTCGCCAGAAGAGCCACGGCGGCAGGTGCAGCGGCGCCATCGTCGCTAAGCCACTGCGCAGACCAGCGCAGACCGTCGAAGAATTCCACGCGGGCGTCTGAAACCTTTGCAAACAACACGCGTTCGACCACGGCCCCCTCGCCGACAGCGTCGAGATCGGCGCGCGTGCGCCGCAAAATCCGCTCGCCATCAAAGATGTACTCAACGAAGATCAGCTTTGACGCGATGGGTTGTGCGGGATCGGGATCGCCTGAGGCGCGGACAAACGCCATCATCACCGGGTCGGCGCCGCCCAGGAACGCTGGCGCGCGGCTCCCGTCAGCCTCGCGCGTTTGGCGCAACGCAAGCTGAGACATGTCGGCGCTCAACAAGGTGCGGGCGGTCTGAAGCTCCCGCAGTTCGCCAGTCGCCTCAGCAACGCGCTTCTGCGTGAGAACGCCCTGGGTCAGCATCGTCACACACCCTGCTGCGACCAAAGCAAAAACGAAGATCGAGACCAGCGCCTCGACCAGGGTGAGACCTTCGTCGCGGCTGCTCATGGCCCAGCGGCGCCGCCGGGGTTTGTCGGCGTTCCTGCGTCTGTCGGTATAAACGCCACCGCCGTGGCGGCGACGATGTTCGGGCGCGCGCTATCTACGACGCTCACGTCCGCGCGCAGGGTCTGGGGATCGGCGGTTTGTTCGACCCGCAGGGACCACTCCCACTCAGTGCGCCCCATCTCCTGCTTCCCGCGCCGAACGCCTAGTTCGGGGCGCGCGCGGCCAGAGACGGCCTGCACCAAAACGTTCTCACCGACAATGCTGGCGAGCGTCTTTGCCTCGACTTTGCGCAAGGTCATGATGGAGTTCGCTTGGAGTTCGACCAAAGCGATGCCTGCGGTCGCGAAAACAGCGAGCGCGACGAGCGCCTCGACCAGCGAGAAGCCCGCTTCATTTCGAGCGGTGGACACGGACTACTCCTCGCGCATCTATTTCGACAATCCACCAAGCCCCGCCGCCGCTGACCACAATCCGCGCAGGCGCTACTTCGCCAATGGGGTCGATTCGGGTGACGCGTGGATTGTCCCTTGTGTAGCCGGCAACATCTTCGACCCGACCATCAACGCCCGGCGGCCACGAGCGAAAGCTCAGCGGGGAGGCGTCGTCGATAGTCAACCATCCATTCGGTTCGAGCCTGGAGTAGCCGTAACCCTCGTTTGTGACCGAGAGCGCCAGACTCTTGTTGATGGTGATACTCTCCTCGGTCGCCATAACCAATGTCGCGGCAAGCCGCTCCGCACTCTCCCTGCTTCGCCGATCGGGGCCCGGGGTCATCAGCATGACCGCGCCAACTGCCAACGCGACGATCAAAAGGGTCGTCAAGGCCTCGACGAGGCTAAATCCGGCGTCCAGACGGCCGGAGTTATTCCCAGTTGCCAATGTCGGCATCGGGTCCCTCGCCGCCTTCTTTAGCATCGGCCCCCAAAGAATAGAGGTCGAAGGCGCCCTTCTCGCCGGGAATGACGTATGCGTAGTCTTGCCCCCAAGGGTCTTTGGGCAAGCGGCGGATATAGCCCTCACCGCGCGCGCGCGCGACGTCGCCGTTGGCTTTGGCTGGAGCCAGAACCGCCAATCCTTCTTCCATTGTCGGAAACCGGCCTTGATCAAGTTTGAACATCTCAAGGGCCTGTTCGATGTTGCGAAGGTCGGTGCGCGCCTTCTCGACGCGCGCCCGCTCTTGCATCGGCAAAACGTTGAACGCCACGACAGCAGTAACCAGACCGATGATCACGATGACCACCATCATCTCGACCAGCGTCACGCCCGACTCTGGGTGCAGGCGTTCGCGGCGGCGATCGGCAAAGCCAAAACGTACATTCATCATCGCCCCCAAAGCGCGCATTATCCTACCGCCAATTGGTTGAGCTGCAAGATCGGCAGCATGATGGCGAGGACGATGCTCGCCACGACCGCCCCCATTGTGACAATGATCGCCGGTTCGAAAAGACTGAGCGCAGTTTGCGTAAAGGCTTCAAATTCCTCGTCGAGATGGTCAGCCGCCTTCTCAAGCATTTTGGGCAGTTCCCCCGCATTTTCCCCGCTCGCCGCCATATAAACGACCATCACAGGCACCACGCCGCTGCGACGCATGGCGGTTGAGAACGGCTCGCCCTCCTCAATGCGGTCAGCCATGTGGTCGACTGCTTTCTGGAACTTCCGGTTGGGCGCTGAATCGCGCGCAGCACGTACACAATCAAGGACCGGCAAGCCGGACTGAGATAGCGTCGAAACAGCGCGCACAAACCGACTTGTGCTGACGACCTCGACCCACCGCCCGATCAGGGGTGCGCCAAGCAAAGCGGCGTCGACAGCGGCGCGCACGGGTTCTTGCCGCAGAGTCCGCGACAGGAAGTAGCCGCCGACGCCCAATCCTAGGAAGAGCGGTATCCAGAAATTCGAGAGGAACCACGACGTTGCAATGAGAACGCGCGTCACGAGCGGCAACTGCGCTTCGAAGCTCTGAAACTGCTCCGTAAGGGTTGGAACAACGAAAATCATCAGGCAGGAGATGACGGTTATGGCGACGGCGGTCAGCGCAGCCGGGTAAACCATCGCGGTCTGAATTTTCGATCTCAGCGTTTGCGCGCGCGCCAGATAGTCCGCAAGACGCGAAAGGACAAAGCCGAGCTGTCCAGACCGCTCGCCGCCGGCGACCGCCGCGCGAAGCAAACCTGGAAAACTGTCTGGGTGTCGGCCCATCGATTCTGCGAGCCGCATACCCTCCACGACGCCGGTCTCTACGTCCTCAACGATCTTGCGATATCGCGCCTTCTCTTGTTGCGCCGCGACCATGTGCAGCGCCTCGTCGACGGGAACGGCGGCATCGATCAGCGTCGCCAGTTGTCTAACGATGACCAGTCGCGCCTTATGCGATAGTGCGCCACCCGAAATCAGTTGCGCAGGTTGCGAAGTGGCTTTCGATCTTCCTGAAGCCGCGCTCGCCAGTTCAATAGGCAACAGTTTGCGTTTTTGCAAAGCAGCGCGCGCTTGCGCCACGTCGCCCGCCTCGATGGCGCCGCTGCGCTCAAGACCGTCAGCGTCTACCGCACGATACTGGAAGCGCGCCATAGATGCGTTCAGACGCTCTGGCCGCCGACACTGCAGGTGCGCAGAACATCGCTCAGGGACGTGGCGCCGGACGCGGCGTGTCTGAGCCCGCTCTGCAATAATGTCTCCGCGTTCTGGAAGGCGTACTGCGTCATTTCTTGTTCAGAGGCGTCCGAGTGAATGCGACGGCGAATCTCGTCATCGATCACGACACACTCGTAGATGCCGATCCGTCCGACGTAGCCAGATCCCCCGCATGCAGGGCACCCAACGCCTTCAAACACGCTGACCTCGTCGGCCCCGCCGTTGGCGAACCCGACCTTGGCGAATAGCGCCCGTTCATGTGGACCAATTGGTGCGGGGCGTTTGCAGGCATTGCACAAGCGTCGTACGAGCCGCTGGGCCACGATGACACGAAGGGTGGAGGCCAAGAGATAGGGCTCAACACCCATGTCTTTCAGGCGCGTCACCGCAGCGATGGCGTCGTTGGTGTGAACCGTGGAAAAAACCAAGTGACCGGTGAGGCTGGCTTGCACCGCAATCTGCGCTGTCTCAACGTCTCGAATTTCACCTACCATCACCACGTCGGGGTCTTGGCGCAGGATGGCGCGCAAGCCGGTAGCGAAGGTCATCCCGATCTTGGCATTGACCTGGGTCTGACCAATCCCGTCGATGGCGTACTCGATCGGATCCTCAACAGTGAGAATGTTGCGCGTTCGATCATTGAGGACGTTGAGCGCCGCATAAAGGGTCGTGGTCTTGCCTGACCCAGTCGGCCCGGTGACCAGAATGATCCCATTCTGCATCTGTAAGTTCGCGCGAATGCGAGCCAGCATCTCGGGGCCGAGACCAAGCGAGTCGAGACTGCGAAGGCCTTGATCCTTGTCCAGCAAACGCAAGACCACTCTTTCGCCGTAGCGCGACGGCAGGGTCGACACACGGACGTCCACCCCCCGCCCGCCGAGCGACAACGACATGCGCCCGTCTTGCGGCAGACGCTTCTCGGCGATGTCCAGCCGCGCCATGACTTTGATGCGCGACACTAGTCTGGCGCGCGCCTTGGGCGGCACCTGAAGAATCTCGCGCAGCACGCCGTCCACGCGCAAACGCACCACTACTGTGCGCTCGTAGGGCTCGATATGGATGTCCGAAGCGCCTTGGCTAATGGCTTCCGAAATCATCCCGTTGATGAGCTTTATGATCGGCGCGTCGTCTTGACTGTCGAGCAGGTCCGACGTGGCGCCGGCGTTGTCTGCGAGTGCGTCAAGATCGAGGTCGGCGTCGAACGCCTGAGCAATGGAGCGCGCAGCGAGGCTGCTGACGCCGTAGTGTTGTGAGAGCGCCTCATCAAAGGCGGCCGCGGTTAGCTCGACGATCTCGAATGAAGCGCCAAGCGAACGGCGCACTTCCATTAAGGCTAAAGGATCAGCCCCAACTCGCATGCCCACGCTGAGCGGCGGTTGCGAAGAAAGCAACACCACGCCGTGGGCTTTGGCGAAGCCATAATCGAACCGCAGCGACGACTCTGCAGCGGCCACTTTGGTCATTGGCCGTTGGACCTGCCCGGCGTCGATGGGCCTGCCTCTCCTGCCTTGCTCGGCGGCTCGCCGACCGAATACTCTCGATTAAGGCGCGACAGGATTCCGGGGTCGATGCCGCGGTATCCTTTCACGGCGTCGAATTGACGCTCGGTGGCTTCCCGCGCTTGCTCGGCGGTGTTCACCAATGTCGGTCGGAGGAAAACCATGAGATTCGTGCGCCGACGCGATGTCCCATCGCTCCGGAACAGGCGCCCAGCGATCGGGATGTTCTTTAATCCCGGAATCCCTGCGCTCGATTGTTGAATATCCTCTTGGATCAGCCCGCCAAGAACGATCACCTGGCCAGCGTCTACCTGCACAACGGTTTCAATCTCTCGATTGTTGGTGATGAGATCGTCCGATCCTGACGAGACCGTCCCAAACACGCTTGAAACTTCTTGTCGGATTTGCAGGCGAATGGCGCCGCCTTGGCTCATCTGCGGCGTGACTTCGAGCTTCACGCCCACGTCTTGGCGTTGCACGGTGCGAAACGGATTGTCGTTGTTGCTGCTGAGAGTCTCACCCGTCGTCACGGGAATCTGTTGACCCACCAAAATCGAGGCTGTCTCGTTGTCCAGCGTCATTACCGATGGTGTCGAGAGCACGTTTGACTTCGTGTCTTCCTTGAGTGCGTTCAAGATCAGTCCCAGGATCGCCCCGTCGCTGCGTTGACCGCCGACTCCCGCCAGCGCGCCGTTCGAATTGATGAGTGAGGACACTGCCGCTTGGCGAAGTTGCGTCAGCGCGGAGCTGTCTGCAGACCCGCTTCCCTCCCTCACCAACAAAGCGCCGGTCAAAGCCAACAAGTTCGGCGCGGTATTGGCGTAGCTCGTCGAAAGGAAGGGGATCGCATTCGTACCATTGCCCGACACCAAAAACTGAATGCCGAGTTCCTGCGCGGCTTGATCCGAAACCTCGACGATGATTGCTTCCACGAGGATCTGCTGGCGACGAATGTCGATCGATCGCACCACCTCCGCGAGCGCGTCCTGCGTCTCGGGATCAGCGCTGATGATGAGCGAGTTGGTCCCTCTGTGCGCTGCAATGTTGGCGCGTCGAGCGGCGTTGGCCGCCCCACCATCCGCCACCGCCACCCCAAGGGAGGTGGAAATCTGTTGCAGGACGGGGACCACTTCTTCGGCTTTCGCGTAGGTGAGGGGGATGACCTTCACCCCGCTTCGAAAGTCCGCCCCGATATCCAACTCCTCGATGAGCGGCGCGTAACGAGCGATCGTCTTTTCGTCACCGCGCAGCACGACAGAGTTACTGGACGGCACCGGCACGACTTGGACAGAGCTTCCACCCCCCGCGGCCTCACCAGCCACCAGCGCCTGCGCCACCCGCGCCATTTCAGCCGCCGACGTGTTCTTTAGTCTCACCATACGATAGGTTGACATGTCTTGATCAAGCTCGCGAACAACCTCGCGAACCCGGCCAACGGTCGAACCGTAGTCAACAACGACCAAAGAGTTGCCTCGGCGCGTCGCTGTTACCTGTCCGCGCGCCGAAAGCATGGGGCGGATGGCGTTCGCGACCGATTCGGAATCTGCGAAACGCAGCGACAGCACCTGAGTGACATACCTGTCGTTCGCGCGCACGCCTGCGGCTCCCGGGTCGCGCGCTGCAACTTCATCAGGAACTATTCTATATGCGCCGGACGTCGTCGGAATCGCCACGTACCCATTAACGCGCAGCGTGGACAAGAACACGTCGAACAACTCGCGCTCTGACAGCGACTGCGTCGCGATCACGGTGACGCGCCCGCTCACTCTCGGATCGACGATGAACGTGCGACCCGTTACGTTCGATACATCTTCTATGAACGCCCGGATATCGACTTCCCGCAACGCCACCGCGCCGTCTCGCGCGCCGGCGGCTTGCGCAAACGCATCCCCAGGCGGAACCAATCCGAAACCCGCAAATCCGCAGGCTACGGCGAGAGCGATGGGCTTGAGACGGTTCATGAGGGCGATTGCAACCCGACTGGAACGGATACGAGCTCACCCGACGCACGCTTGACATCGACGACGAGCGGACCGGCCTTGGCGGCCGCCATAGCCTGCGCCAAGTCACCCGGCGCAGAGCCGTTCACGCCGACCAAGATGTCGCCTTCGCGAATACCGACCGCGCGAACAGCATCCGGCAACGGGAAAGCAACGCGCCATCCTTGAACCGCGCCCGCTTCAGTCAGCGGCTGAGCGAGGGTCGCTGCGATCCATGTCGAACCGAGTTGAGCGACGGGGTGATCGACGGCGATAAGCTGAGCGTCAGGTTGGCGCTGGTTGGTCGATGCAGGCGCAGCCTCGACGGGCGCCGACGAAGACGGCGCGGACGAAAACGGCGCAGACGCCGCAGCGAGCGGTGAGGCGTCGAGCCCAACTGGAGCGATGGTTTCAGCTGCGGTCGGCGTTTGCACTTGTGCTAGCGCAACGGAGGGCGACGGTGCCCTCCCCATGAGCGCCAGTGCGAGAGCGCCCGTCGAGGGCGCCGCTGTAAGTGAAAGTTGCGTCTCTCCGCCGGAAAAGCCGAGTACGACAGAGTTCACGTCGACCGATGAAAGTAGGACGCCCGCGGCGACCTCTTGGCCGACGAGAAAAGCGCGCTGATGTCCGCCTTCGAGGGTCAAAACCGCGCCGCTCAGACTAGGATCGCTGGCCATCCGGACACCGGCGAGCTTCAATCCCGCTACTGCGGCGGCGGTTTGGTGCGCCGCCGGATTTGCATCGGCGAAAGGCGCGAATGGAGAACGGGTGTCGCCCATAATAGGGCCGACGTGCATCGTCGTCGTTTCCGATCCTGAGGCGTCCGCAACCTGAGGGGCGATCGCCTGCCAGCCGAGCTGGGCGCAACCCAATGCAACGCCCGCAAGCAAAACCGCCTCGACACCAGGCCGCAGAGCGCTCATCGCCTGCGCCTGCCACCCCGCGCCGGAACTGGAAAACCTGGCCCTGCTCATAAGATCCCGCGACCCCTCGTGTTTACCACTACTTAACACTCTAGCGACCCGTGGCCAATGCCCGAATCAGCCCCTTTGCGCAACGATCCCAGGTGCAGAACCGATGCAAATTCAGACCAGTGCTCAGCGGCGACATGGCGCAACGTATCCGTCGACCAGACAATCGCCGCGATAACGGCGGCGAACGACACTTGTCGGCGAAACACCTGCTCGCGCCGACCGCGTGCGCGCGCCACAGCCTTCGCCCACGCCGCACCTTCAGCGTCACGCGTAGAACGACGCGGTCGCACTTAGGCTCGCGGCGTGAAGTTTTGATGCGATTTTCGCGAAGGTTTTGCGACGGGGACGTCGTGTTCTACGATGCGCGGGACGTGACGCGCCCCTTGCCGACGCGCCCCTTGCCGACACGTCCCTCGCCGACACGTCCCTCGCCGACACGCCCCTCGCCGACACGCCCCTCGCCGACACGCCCCGCTGGCGGCGTGGCTAGCGAAGCGGACTTCCGCTGGCCTCGGGGTCGTCCCCGACAATGTGCATCGGGAGGGCCTCGATGGACTGTCGTACGCCGTCGCGCCAGCGCGCCAACCGAACGGACTCCCCTGCCGGGGCATGAACGATGTAGCGTTCCGGGCCTTGATCGAAGACCATCGTAACGCTGGCTTCCCCGGTTTCTTCCCGGCCGCCGGGGATCGTGTGAATCTTGGACCGAGGGACATTCGCCTTGCGGAGTTCTAAAGAGAGTTCGCCCGCCTCATTGCGGAAAGCTTCGATCGCGGTTGTTTCCGAGAGGGCGAAAATGCGCGTGCGCGCGCGCCAGAGGCACGTTTCGGTTGCGCCGCCTTCGGTGATGGAAGTGACGCGCGGCGTCCAGCCGCCCGTTTCGGGCGAACTGGGCTCAAGGCGTAACTGGATGGGCGGCTGACCGCCCGTTGCAAGGTCAATGGACGTAACGCTTTGCGTGGATTGTCGCTCGCTCGTCGTCGACTTCCCCTTGTCGAGGATTGTGAGGCGGCTTTGCATTTCCGCATCCGCGACGCCCACAGCGATCACGCGTCCCGACTCCGTCCGGCAATAGGCCGACAGCGGGACCGGTGCGATCTTGGTGAGGGCGGTGTCCGGATCCACGTCTCCAGAGCCCTTGGCCGGTTCCGTCGGAGAGCAAGCGCAAAGCAGGGCGATGGAAGCGCCAAGCACGATTCGAATGTCCTTCAACGTCGCGTCCTCCTGAAGCGGCGCGTGTTCTGCCGAACCGCAGTCAAGGACGCAACCGCTTGTTTCCAGGGGCGCTTGGGCCGGCGCGATCGAGAAACCTGAGATGCGGCTCTCAAGAAAGCGCTTCTCAAGATTGTGTCCCGATCACGTCATTAAAGCTTCAAACATACGGGTTAAGACCCCGTCACCAATGGGCGAGCCTCACGCTGGCGTTCAACCCATTCCGCGACAAGGGGATCACATGTACAACCGGAAAGTCATCAGGGCGGCGCTCGTGGCGCTTGCGTTCGGCCTCGCCGCCTGTTCCCAGGGCTCAGACATCGCCTCTCCAGGCGCGACCTCTCCTGGCACCCCGCCCGGCGGCGGCGGCGGCGGCGGCGGCGGCGGCGGCGGCGGCACGGCTGTGACCTGCCCGGCCGGCACGACCGCTGGCGGCACCATCGGCGCACTCACTGTCTGCAACATTTCCGGTGAAATCCTCAACAACTTCACGCTGCGTAACGTGACGAATGTCGTCTACCGGCTTAGCGGTCGCGTTGATGTGGGCCGCGACTCGGCGGCGGCTGCGTTCGGTACGGCGGCCAACCAGGCGACGCTCACCATCGAGCCAGGCGTGCGGATCTTTGGCGCAGCTGCGGCCGACCTTCTTATCGTGAACCGCGGCAGCCGCATCAGCGCGATCGGCACCCGCACCAACCCGATCATCTTCACCTCGCGCACCGACATCGAAGGCGCCGCGACAAACGCGTCGACCCGCGGTTGGGGCGGCGTCGTGATGCTGGGCCGCGCTCCGATCCGGGCCTGCAACACCGGCGTTCCGCGCGGCGCGGCGAACTGCCAGCGCGCTATCGAAGGCGTCACCGCCTCGACGGGCCGCGATGCGATCTACGGCGGCAATGCAGCGGACGACAACAGCGGCACGCTGGCGTTCGTCCAGATCCGTTATCCCGGCGCGTTCCTCCCGGGCGCTGGCGCGGGCGATGACCTCAACGGTCTGACCCTCGGCGGCGTAGGCTCAGGTACGACCATTGAAAACCTGCAGGTCCATAACTCCGGCGACGACGGCATCGAGTGGTTCGGCGGCACGGTCAACGCGCGCAATCTCATCGTTACCGGCGCGCTCGACGACAGCCTCGACATGGACGCCGGCTTCAGCGGCAACATCCAGTTCGCGGTGGTGCGTCAATCGCTTGCGTCGGTTGACTCCAACGGACCGGTGGATCGCCTGATCGAGTCGAGCAACCTGATCGGCAATGGCACGGGCACGGGTTTTGAAACCAACCCGACGCTGTCGAACTTCACGTTCATCGGCGTCCCGCAAAGCGCCACCGGCACCGCGCTTCAAGGCATTCGTCTTGACGACAACTCCAGCGGCGGCGTGGCCAGCTCGGGCGGTTACTTCAACGGCGTGGTGACCGGCACTACGACCTGCGCGGTCATCAGCGGCACGGTGAACCCCACTGCGCCGCGGTACGGCTCGCTGCTGTTCGATTGCGCTGGCGCACTCGGCGCCAACGTGGCCGCACTCGTAACCCCCGGCCAAGGCAACAACACCACCAACGTGGCGAACACGCTTTCGGGTCTGCTTCCCGGCCCGACCGAAATCGCTCGCACGGCGATCAATCCGACGACCCTCGGCAGCTTCTTCCGCGTCACCCAGAGCGGCACGGGCGCGCCCTATATCGGCGCTTTCGCACCCAGCGAAACGGCGACCGACAACTGGACGACGGGATGGACGTTCAACCTGTTCCCCGCGCCGGCCTGCCCGGCCGGCACCTCTGAAGGGGCCGCAATCAATGGCGTGCGCCGCTGCATCCTGGCGGGCGTCATCGGTCAAGGCGGCGTTCCGGCCAACCTGCGTCTCGTTGCTGGCAACGTCTACGAGATCAATGGACGGGTTGACGTCGGCGTTGATCGTGGCGGCGACGGAACGGGCGGCACGGCCGCAACGCTGACCATCGAAGGCGGCGTGACGCTCTTCGGCGACTCGGCGAGCGACCTTCTCATCGTCAACCGCGGCTCGCAGATCTTCATCAACGGCACGCAGAACAATCCGGTGGTGATGACCTCGTTGGGCGACGTCACCAACGCGCGCTCCGACACGGCTGCCTCGCGCGAATGGGGCGGCTTCATCGTTCTCGGCCGCGCCCCGATCCGGGCCTGCAACACGGGTGTCGCCCGGGGTGCAGTGAACTGCCAGCGTGCGATTGAAGGCGTGACGGCTTCCACGGGTCGCGACGCCATCTACGGCGGCAACGTGCCTGCCGACAGCAGCGGGCGGATCAACTATCTGCAGATCCGTTATCCTGGCGCGTTCCTCCCGGGCGCTGGCGCGGGCGATGACCTCAACGGTCTGACCCTCGGCGGCGTGGGTTCCGGCACCGAGATCACCGGCGTGCATGTCCACAACTCGGGCGACGACGGCATCGAGTGGTTCGGCGGCACGGTCAACGCGCGCTACCTGATCGTTACAGGCGCGCTCGACGACAGCCTGGACATGGACGCCGGCTTCAGCGGCAACATCCAGTTCGCCATCGTGCGTCAGTCGCTTGCGTCGGTTGACTCCAACGGACCGGTGGATCGCCTGATCGAGTCGAGCAACCTGATCGGCAACGGGACGGGCACGGGCTTTGAAACCAACCCCACGCTGTCGAACTTCACGTTCATCGGCGTCCCGCAAAGCGGCACCGGCACCGCGCTTCAAGGCATTCGTCTTGACGACAACTCCAGCGGCGGCGTGGCCAGCTCGGGCGGTTACTACAACGGCGTGGTGACCGGCACGACGACCTGCGCGGTCATCAGCGGCACGGTGAACCCCACTGCGCCGCGGTACGGCTCGCTGCTGTTCGATTGCGCTGGCGCACTCGCCGCCAACGTGGCCGCACTCGTCACCCCCGGCCAAGGCAACAACACCACCAACGTGGCGAACACGCTGACTGGCTTTGTCAATGGACCGACAGAGAACGGTCGGACCGCTATCAACCCGAGTACTCTGAACCCGTTCTTCCAGTCGGTGACCTATATCGGCGCGGTGCGGAACAGCTCGGACAATTGGTGGCGCGGTTGGTCGTGCGGCCTTGAGGCGGGCTCAAGCTGCTGATCTGAGAACCAGAGCGAGCGACGCGAAAGCGTCGCTCGCTTCCCTTCGCCGACCTTGATGGTGGATATGCCGATGAAAAAGTTTAACCTGTCGTTCGACGGCGTTTTGCTCGCGACGACCATTCTGTTCTCGCCGGCCATAGCGGCCGCGCAAGAGGCCCAGGCTCCAGAAGAGCCGCCAGCCGCTGAAGACGCCATAGACGCCGATGAAATCGTGGTGCTCGGCCGGTTCATCCCGGAACCGATGCGTCAAACGTCAGAAGTCGCGACCTTCCTTTCCTCCGAGGACCTGGCGCGTACCGGCGATGACAACGCGGCTCTCGCACTCACCCGTTTGACTGGCGTGTCCGTCGTGGGCGGACGCTTTGTCTACATTCGCGGTCTTGGCGATCGCTACTCTTCAGCATTGCTGAACGGCTCCCCGCTGCCGAGCCCTGAGCCGCTTCGTCGGCAGGTGCCGCTTGACCTCTTCCCGTCGAACATTCTCGACGGCGCTGTCGTGCAGAAAACCTTTTCGCCCAATTATCCAGGCGAATTCGGCGGCGGCATCATCGACATGCGTACGGTGCGCCAGCCGGGCGAAACGTTCTTCACGTTCAAGCTCGGCTCAGGCTGGAATACTGAAACGACGCTTCAGAAGGGCGTCGTCCACCGCGGCAGCGACACCGACTGGGCAGGTTTCGACGACGGTTTGCGCGACATTCCGGGGCCGCTTGAAGCGGCGCTGGCGCGCAAGCAGCCGATCCGGCCAGGCGGCGCATTCAGCAACGCAGAGCTTGAAGTCATCGGCGAAAGCCTCGTCAACTCCCCGCTCACGGTTATCCAGACTGAGGACCAGCCGTTTGATTTCGAGGGCGAATTCACCGGCGGGACGTCCATCGATTTCGGGCGTTACAATCTCGGGCTGGTCGGCGTCGTAGGCTTCGACCAATCCTGGCGGACCCGTCGGGCCGACCGCGCCAACGCGAGCGGCACCGGGGCCTCGATCGCGATCAACAAGAACCTCGATGTGGTGACGACCTTTGGCGACACCGTCGCCAACATGTTCGGCAGCGCGAGCATTGGAAGGGAGTCCAGCGAGGTCACGCTCACCGGCCTGCTGATCCGCAGCACCACCAAGTACACAGAGATTGCAGAGGGCTTTGACCAGAACATTTCCGGCGCGTTGGATGTCAACACCAACAACCTGAGGACTGAAGCCAGCGCCTGGTATGAGCGTCAGCTCGCATCCGTGCAGATCGCTGGCGAGCATGAGTTTGGCGCCCTCAAGATTGATTGGCGCGGCGCCGTGGCGGAATCGACCCGCGATGCACCCTACGAGCGGGAACTTTCCTACACGCTGGTCAATATCCGGCAACCGGACGGCACCTTTGTACCAACCCCCACAATTGGTGGAACAGGCGGTCAGTTTAACCGGATCCGTTTCAGCGAGCTTACCGACCAGGTGACCAGCGCCGGGATGGACGTGGGTTACACGATCCCGCTGAGTGAGCAACGTGATCTCGAGCTGAGCGCGGGGTGGGCCTATTCCAACACCACGCGGGATTTTGACTTCCTTCAGCTCGGTTTCGGCGCAGTGGGCGCAGTGCCGCTTGACGTCTTGCAGGCGCGGGTGGACTTCGCATTCTCGCCGGACAACATCGATCCGAACCGTTGGGTGATCACCGAAAACAGCCTGCCTGACGATTCCTACAAGGGCCGGCTCACCAACCTGGCGTATTACGCCGCCGCCGATGCAGAACTGTTGCCGCGTCTGCGCGCGGCAGTGGGCGTTCGCTATGAAGACGCTGCTCAGACAGTGCGGACGGGCAACCGACTCGGCGCGGGCTTTACTCCCGCCGTCAATCTCGACAACACCTACTGGCTGCCGACCGCGACGCTCACGTGGAACTTTGCCGAGGATCTGCAACTCCGGGTAGGCTATTCCCAGACCATTTCACGGCCTCAACTCCGCGAAGTCGCACGCTCGGCCTTCATCGATCCCGATACCGATCGCCTGTATCGCGGCAATCCGCTACTCACCGACACCGAGTTCCAGAACTACGATGCGCGGCTTGAGTACTATTTCGGCCGCAATCAGTTCGTGACGGTTGGCGGTTTCTACAAGGACATCACCAATCCGATCGAAGAAGTTTACTCGGGAGCGCCTGACGACTTCACGAGCTTCATCAACGCGCCCGATGCAACGGTCTACGGCGCAGAGATCGAGTTCAAGACGACCTTTGAGATGCCCTTCTCCGTGCCCTTGATCAAGGACGCCGAATGGCTCTTTGCGGTGAACTACACGTACACGAAATCAGAGGTTTCGGGCGGGATCGGGGTCGCCAACCCGTTCACCGATGCGTTCACGCGCACCACAACCGACGAGTTCGACCTTGAAGGTTCGCAGTTGCAAGGAACGCCTGAACACGTTGTCAACATGCAGTTTGGGTATGAGACGGACTCAGACCAACTGACCTTGCTGGTTGGATGGGTTGATGAGCGTATCTCGAGACGCGGCATCACCGTCACTCCCGCCACCTTCGAAGTTCCGGGCGTCAACGTAGACCTCGTCTACCGGCACGACTTCGTCATCGGCGGCCAGGCGATGACCCTGGGCCTGAGCGGTCGTAACTTGGCCAATACAGAGTTTCGCGAGTATCAAGGATTTGAAGCCCGCGACCTCGATGTGGAACGATATGAACGTGGGCGTAACTTCTCGTTGAGCCTGACAGCAAAGTTCTGATCCTAGTGGCTCGACGGTTCGCCGTTATGCTGTAAATTTGGGCCCGGTTGTTCGCTCAGGCGGTGCGACCGGGCCCTTTTTTCTAGACTTCTGTCGCCCGCAAGGCAGAGCAGAGCCCGCTTAGCGCAAGGCGTCCGCCGCTGTCTCACGGCGCGGTCAAACGCATTTCTCCCTTCGATGCCCATAAGCAGATCCAGTCGAAGCGTTGGCCCTCTTTCCGGTCAGTCACGAGCTTGCTGAGCGACCGAGGAGCTTCGATCGATCAAGACCGACATCTCCATGATGCGCCTGCCCCGACAATGTATTATGCCGTGCAGTGAGCGGCGCGACGCCAAGAGACGCGAGATGGGCGTGAGGGTGCGGGACGATATCCGAATGCACCGCTGGATTGTGGGCTGGATCTCTGCTGCGTTGCTTTTTCTCGCGGCCGCTTGCGACAGCGCGCAGTCGATTCCCCATGACTCGTCCCCTCGCGGAGCGGTGCAGGCTCCGGCCCCGGGCACACACCTGCCCTTCCATCAGCGATGGCGCGCGACGAACGGACAGGCAAAGCAAGTCGCCGGCAATCTGACCATCGCGACTGTGGGGCCAGGCGCAGGTGCGGTGACATTTGCGTTCGCCAATGGCGTGACGATATGGGCGACGCCGGCGTTGCTGCCGGTCGATGACGCGAGCGTCCGCGCACTTGTCATGAGTGTTCAGAAGAGCCTAGGCGCACCGGCGGACGTCTTCCCGTCCTTCTACAGCGTCCGTGACGAACGGGTTGCGCTTTCGGCCCCGCAAGGCGGGCTGTGCGGCGGCGTGCGCACGCGCCTGCTGGCTGTCGTTCAATTCCAGCGTGAACCAACGGACGGTACTGATACGCGCACACTGCTGCGCGTCGCGGCCTTCCACGCCAGAACCTCCGCCGCCTCAGGCGCCCCCGCCCGCTTGTCGTTGAGTGGCGGCGCAGCCCCAGCGGCGAGCAGCCCCCGTCCCGAGAGACTGGACCCAACCGCGCTTCACCCGTGCTTCGATTTCGACTACGAACGCGACGCTGCGGACCCTCACAACGATTGACCATGGTGGCGAACCCGGGAGCATGCGGCGCTCCAGGTTGTGCGGTCGTTGAGCAACTGCCGAGGTCAGTTCTGGCGCTCCCGATTGGCGGTGCTACGACGGCCGGGACACAAAGTTGTCCCGACGACGCTGGCGGATGGGGTGGGATTCGAACCCACGGTAAGCTTGCGCCTACGCTAGTTTTCAAGACTAGAGCCTTCAGCCACTCGGCCACCCATCCATGCGCGAGGTGTTCAGGTCGCGCGAACTTCCGCCTCTGTTTTGGCGCGTATTTCTTCCAGCGTCACGCCCGGCGCGCTTTCAATAAGGGTGAGCCCCGCGTCTCCCCTCTTGTCCACGTCGAACACGCCAAGATCGGAAATCACGCGGTCCACGACACCTACCCCCGTGAGCGGTAAACCGCACTTCTTCAGGAGCTTTGGCGAGCCGTCCTTGGCCGCGTGTTCCATGACCACGACGACGCGCTTGACGCCGGCGACGAGGTCCATCGCGCCGCCCATGCCCTTGACCATCTTTCCAGGGACCATCCAGTTCGCGAGGTCGCCCTTTTCGGAGACTTCCATCGCGCCGAGAATGCTCAGGTCGATATGGCCGCCGCGGATCATGGCGAAGCTGTCGGATGACGAAAAATAGGACGTCTTCTTCAGCTGCGTGATCGTCTGCTTGCCGGCATTGATGAGATCGGCGTCGACCTCGTCGTCATACGGAAACGGCCCCATGCCAAGCATGCCGTTCTCGGACTGCAAGGTCACTTCCATGCCCTGTGGGATGTAGTTCGCCACCAGCGTCGGGATGCCGATGCCAAGATTGACGTAGAAGCCGTCGCGGAGCTCCTGCGCAGCGCGCGCAGCCAGTTCATCGCGTGTCCAGGCCATTATGTCGCCTCCCGTTTGCGGACAGTGCGCTGTTCAATACGTTTCTCGAACACGCCTTTGACGATGCGATCGACGTATATGCCGGGTGTGTGAATCTGATCAGGATCGAGCGCGCCGACCGGCACGATCTCTTCGACTTCCGCAACGCAGACTTTTCCGGCCGTCGCCATCATCGGATTGAAGTTGCGCGCCGTCTTGCGGAAGACCAGGTTGCCTTCTGCGTCCGCCTTCCATGCCTTCACGATCGACAGATCGGCTTTCAGGCCCGTCTCGAGGACATAGTCCTCGCCGTCAAATCGGCGCACGTCCTTGCCCTCGGCGACGAGCGTGCCGACGCCGGTCTTTGTGTAAAAGCCAGCGATTCCGGCGCCTCCGGCGCGGATGCGCTCGGCGAGCGTGCCTTGAGGATTGAACTCAAGCTGGAGCTCGCCCGAAAGGTACTGGCGCTCGAATTCCTTGTTCTCGCCGACGTACGACGAGACCATCTTGGCGATCTGGCGGGTCTGAAGAAGAAGTCCGAGGCCGAAATCGTCGACGCCCGCATTGTTCGAAATGACGGTCAGGTTCTTCGCGCCAGAGTCGCGCAGAGCCACGATCAGGTTTTCCGGAATGCCGCAAAGGCCGAAACCGCCCGACATGACGGTCATGCCGTCAAAGGTAAGTCCCTGGAGGGCGCTCGCTGCATCGGGTTGGACTTTATTCGCCATTGCACACTCATCGATCGGATGGGGGTGTCTAGGCCGGAGGAGACCATGGCGCAACGGGAGGGCAGAGCAAAGTTGTAAGCAGATTCATGTTGTAACCCGGTCGCGGTCTCGCCATCGCGGACGTCGCCTGCGGGCAGGGTCGCGCCGGCCGCTGAGCCGGCGGCCGGCGCTTGCTGGTTACCCAGGACGGACACGCGAGCGAGGGACGAGAAGGGCGCGCCGTCGGATGCATAGTGGGGTCACCCGCTTGAACCGTGCATGAACGGGCAGTCTGCAAGCGAAAATCGCTTCGAGCCGGTGCGGCGCAAGGCTCGACTGAGAGCCCGTCCTTCGTCCGTGAGGCGCGCGACATGGGGGCCACGCGCCTTGAGAAGTGCGCGCCATGACCTTCCAGGTCGATGCACCGTCTGTAGGCGCACCGTCTCACGCGTCGCTAGGCGCCCGGTGGTGCTTTCACGCGCTAAGCTTGGCGATGATCGCCGCGTCCACGCCCCAGTCGAGCAGCGCCGTCTCCGTGTGCGCACCCACTTCCGGCGGCGGCCCCTGCACTTTCGACGGGGTCCGGGAGAAGCGGGGCGCCACGTTCGGCTGCACCACACCCTCGACAGCGACGAAGGTTTCGCGCGCCTTGTTGTGCGCATGCTCGGGAGCCTCGGCCCAAGACAATACCGGCGCGAAGCAGACATCGGAGCCTTCCATCAGGTCCGACCACTCGTCGCGGGTCTTGGTCTTGATCACGGCGGCGAGCTTCTCTGAAAGCGCAGGCCATGCAGCGCGATCCATCTGCGCCTGGAAGGCGGCATCTTGCGAAAGTCCGGTCTTCTCCAGCAACAGCGCATAGAACTGCGGTTCGATCGAACCGATCGAGATCCACTTGCCGTCCTTGCACGTGTAGGTGTCGTAGAAGTGCGCGCCGCCATCGAGCAGATTTGCATCGCGCTGGTCGCTCCAGACGCCCATGGCGCGCATTCCGTAGAACATCGACGCCAGCGATGCCGCGCCATCGGTCATGGCGCAGTCGATGACCTGTCCTTCGCCGGAACGCTGCGCCTCCAACAGCGCCGCGCAGATGCCCATCGCCATGTAGAGCGCGCCCCCGCCGAAATCGCCGACAAGGTTAAGCGGCGGCGGCGGCGTGTCATCCATGCGACCCATCGCGTGCAACCCGCCCGTCAGCGCGATGTAGTTGAGATCGTGGCCGGCGGCATTGGCGAGAGGTCCGGTCTGGCCCCAGCCCGTCATGCGCCCGTAAACCAGCTTGCCATTGGACTTGAGCGCGACGTCCGGCCCGAGCCCGAGGCGCTCCATAACGCCGGGACGAAATCCTTCAAGCAGAACGTCTGCCTTCTTGATGAGCGCAAGACATGCAGCGACGCCGTCCGGTGATTTCAGATCCACTGCAACCGAGCGCCGCCCACGGCTCGTGATGTCGAACCTGCTTGAGCGCGCGCCTTTGCGATCGACGCGCACGACATCGGCGCCCATGTCCGACAGCAGCATGCATGTAAACGGTCCCGGCCCAATGCCGGCGAACTCGACAACCTTGACCCCACTCAGCGGACCCTGCGCCATGGCTTTTCTCCTCGATCGCGTCTTGCGATCCGTTGGCGGTCGATATCGTCTGCGTCAACCATTTCTGCGCCTTTCCTTTGCGGCGCCGCGGGTGATAAAGGCGTCCAGGAGGGTCCCGCGATCGGGCGGGACGCCAAGCAGGGTCAGATGCGCGTTTCCGTACGGTCATATAATGCGCGGCGTGCGCGCGCATTGCAGGAGGCGCTCGCCGTCGGCGGGGTTGAAGCCGTAGCCTTTGTTGGTCCGCTGCCATCGAGAACGCATATCGCAGACGACATCGCGCTGATCGATGCGGCGCCGGAAGCGTTCGTCTGGGCGGAGGAAGAAGCTCGTCGGATCGCGCGCGATGTGAGTCGCCCGACCGCCATCGTCGCTGTTAGCGGCAAAGTTGAACCGCCGTTGGAGGATGCGACAGCGTTTGATGCGTGGATCCAGATCGACGCCGCGGACGGCGTCGTCGAACAGGAACTGGTTTCCATCCAGCGTCGTTGCGCCGCCCGCAAAGAGCTCTTGCGTCGAATAGAGACCGCGCGCGCGCGCGGCCTCGCCATATCCGCGCCGGAAACGAACGGCCCCTGGCGCGCCCTCTATATCGGCGAACCGAGCCCGTTCTTCCTCGCGCAGGAGCGCGCCTTCGAGGCCGTCGACGGCCGGCTCGAAGCGGCCTTCAGCTCCTTCATGGGCTTCGATTTCCTGCACGACTCACGCTTTGACGCGGTCACGCTGAACGCCACTAAGGATCCCGCGACGGCGCTGGCGCTGTGCGGCGCGCTGCGGCGCAACGCGCGACTGCATCATCTGCCGACAGCGGTGATCGTGAAGCCAGGCGACACGGCGACGGTCGCCGCCGCAGTAGATCGCGGCGCCACGCTGATCATGCACGCTGACGAGCCGCCGGAGCCGACCTTGCGCTGGCTGTTCGAGAAAGTGCGGCGCGGGCGGCGACACGCCCATGTGGAGGCCGGCCTCACGGCTCTCAAGCGCGCCTGTGTGGGCCGCGCGGGCCTCTTTGACGCGAAGTATTTTGCCGATCACCTTTCGCGGCTCGCGGATGGGGCGCACCTCAGCGGGCGCCCGCTCACGCTTGCAGCCTTACGGATATGTCTCGCGCCCGGCGCCCGGTCGCGCTCTGCCGATGCGTGGGATCGCAGCGTCATGCAGATTAGTGAACTCGCGGGCCGGCTTGTACGGGCCCACGACGCTGCAGCGCTTTTTCGCGACGACGTCATCGTAATCGCGCTGCCGGATTCCCATACATCGGAAGGCCGCCACACGGCCGAACGCGTGTCCGGTGTGGTCGAGTGCACGTCTTTTGCCTCTGGCGAGAGCGACGCCGGCCCCATCGTTCTGGAACACAGCGTCGTGGAGCTCAACGCGGGCGAAGGCGGCGGCGCACTGCTCGTCCGCGCGCTCGATCCCTTCGTCGAAGAAGGCGTCCGCGCGTGAGCGGCGCGACGGTACAGATCGATTTCGTCGCGGACCTTTGTTGCCCCTGGTGTTATGTTTCGTGGCGCGCGCTCGATGTCGCGATGTCGGCTCATCCCGAGATCACTTTTGAACGCCGTTGGGGCGCGTTCCTGCTGCGGCCAGACACGCCAAAAGAAGGCTTCGACAGGAAAGTCTATCTGAAAAAACTATTCGCGGGACAACCGGAGCGCGCGGAGGCTTCCCGCGCCGCGCTGCAGGCGGCTGCCGACGATGCGCAAGCGCCACTCGAACTCGAAGCCGCGCAGAAGTTGCCCAACACTATGAACGCCCATCGCCTGATTGAATGGGCCAATGGACAGTCACGTCTCGTGGAAATGGTGGACGCGCTGTTCGCCGCATACTTCGTGGGGGGCCGTGACATTGGCGATGACGCTGTGCTGTGCGATATCGCCGCCGAGCAAGGTCTAGACCGCGCCATTGTCGCCGACTTGCTCGCGGGCGAGCAGGACTGGGCGCGTGTCGCGGACGCGCACAATGCTGCGGTGCAAGCGGGAGTGCGCGGCGTGCCTGTGGTGATCTTCAACCAGAAATTCGCGCGCCAGGGCGCCGAGAGTGTGGCGGCCTACGCGCGCTGTCTTCAGGCCGCAATTTAGGCCGCGATTTAGGCGGCGGCCTTGCGGGTCAATTTCGCAACGCTGTCCAGCACGCCACGCAACGCTTTCAACCGCAGTGCCGGATCAGGCCAGTCGCCCTGTATCACCAGCTTGCCGTCGGGCCGCATCTTGAAATCGAGCGGTCGCGCCTGGACGAGACGCACGAGTACGAGCGGCTCCGGAAATCCTGTGTCGCGGAACGTCAGTACGGCGCCCTTGGGCCCTGCATCCAGCTTGGCGATGCTCGACTGGCGGCACAACGCCTTCAGACCCGCCACCGCGATCAGCTGATCGGCTTCCGTCGGCAGCGCGCCAAAGCGGTCGATCATCTCTGCTGCGAACGCCTCGCGTTCATTATCTTCGGCCAATTCCGCAAGACGACGATAGAGCGAGAGCCGCACGGTGAGATCCGGAACGTACTCTTCCGGAATAAGAACTGAGGCGCCGACATTGATCTGAGGCGACCATTTCTGTTCGCCCACATCCTCGCGATTTTCCTTGATCGCGAGCACGGCGTCTTCGAGCATCGACTGGTAAAGCTCGACGCCGACTTCCTTAATGTGCCCGGACTGTTCTTCGCCGAGAAGGTTGCCCCCGCCGCGCATATCCAGATCGTGACTTGCGAGCGTAAAACCCGCACCAAGATTGTCGAGGGATGACAAGACACGAAGTCGCTTCTCGGCGCCTGCCGAAAGCGCCTTGTCGGCCGTCGTCGTCAGGTAGGCGTATGCCCGGACCTTCGAACGGCCAACACGTCCGCGCATCTGATAAAGCTGGGCAAGACCAAACATGTCCGCGCGGTGTACGATCATGGTGTTGGCGCGCGGAATATCGAGACCGGACTCGATGATCGTCGTGGAGACGAGGACATCGTATTCGCCGTCGTAGAACGCCGTCATAACGTCATCGAGCGCCGTGGCGCCCATCTGGCCGTGCGCGAGCACAAACTTCAACTCCGGCGCGTTCTGGCGCAGGAATTTCTCCGCCTCCTCCAGTTCGGAGATGCGCGGAACCACGTAAAAGGACTGGCCGCCGCGATACCGTTCGCGCAGCAACGCCTCGCGTACAGTAAGCGGATCGAACGGCGTGACGAAGGTGCGCACCGCCATGCGGTCGATCGGCGGCGTGGCGATCACGGACAGTTCGCGAATTCCGGAAAGCGCAAGTTGCAGCGTGCGCGGGATCGGCGTCGCTGAAAGCGTCAGCACGTGGACGTCAGCGCGGAGCTCCTTGAGGCGCTCCTTGTGCTTCACGCCGAAGTGCTGCTCCTCGTCAATCACCAGAAGGCCAAGGTCGCGGAACGCAATCCCCTTCCCCAGCAGCGCATGCGTGCCGATGACGATGTCGCACGTGCCGTCAGCGATCATCTGCTTGGTTTCGTTGGCTTCCTTCGTCGTCACGAGGCGCGACAGCTGTCGGATTTTCACCGGCAGACCGTGGAAACGCTCCTGGAAGGTGCGCAGATGCTGACGGCACAGCAGCGTCGTCGGCGCAACGATCGCCACCTGCTTGCCCGTCATCGCCACGATAAACGCTGCGCGCAGCGCAACCTCGGTTTTTCCAAATCCCACATCGCCGCAAATCAGACGATCCATCGGCTTGCCGGAACCCAGATCCCCGATGGCGTCTTCGATGGCCGCTAGCTGGTCTTCGGTTTCCTCGTATGGGAAGCGCGCGCAGAACTCATCGAACATGCCGACATTGGGTTCGATCGCTTCGGCCGAGCGCGCGGCCCGGGCGGCGGCGACGCGGATGAGCTCTTCCGCCATGTCGCGCAGGCGCTGCTTGGCGCGCGCCTTACGACTCTGCCAGGCGACCCCGCCCAGCTTGTCGAGCTGTGCGGAGACATCTTCCGAGCCGTAGCGCGAGACGAGTTCGATATTTTCCACCGGCAAATAGAGCTTGTCGCCGCCGTGATACGACAGATCGAGGCAGTCGTGCGGCGCCCCCTGCACGTCAAGCGTCTTCAACCCCTCATAACGCGCCACCCCGTGATCGGAATGCACGACAAGGTCGCCGGGCGAGAGCGCCGCCGCTTCTGCGATCAGGCTCGACGCCTTGCGCTTGCGGCGCGGCCGCGCAAGGCGATCGCCAAGCAGATCCTGCTCCGACAGGACGGCGATGGTATCGGTCTCGAAGCCCTGTTCCAGAGGCAGCACCGCGATGAGCGGCCGCTTGGCGGGGACTTTCAATCCTTCAGGCCAGTTCGGCGTCAGCGTGGCGTCCGCCAGACCGTGATCACCAAGAACATGCGCAAGACGCTCAGCCGAGCCGTCTGTCCAGGCGCCAAACAAGACGCGCTTGCCGGCGGCGATCTCGTCGTTGATGTGCTGTCGCGCGGCGTCAAAGACGTTGGCGTCGACTTGGTTGCGCTCTGGCGCGAAGTTGCGACCGGTGCGGGCTCCAAGAGAGATAGAGGCGCCGACCGGCGTGTCGAATGGGTTGAAGCGACGCGTCGGTCTTGCCGCCAGCGCGGCCTCCCAGTCTGCGTCCTGCAGATACAGCGACGCAGGCGCGGGCGCGCGAAATGGCGGAGAACCGCGCGGAACTGGCGCGTTTGCACGGGAATCGTAGTGTTCCTGCGCCTGCTCGACACGTTCTCGCCGCGAGTCTTCGGCAAGGTGTTCAAAGCCGATCAACGCGCTGTCGCCGACATAGTCGAACACGGTCTCTAGTCGCTCGTAGAAGAACGGCAACCACTGTTCGACGCCTTGGCGGCGAATACGCGCGCTGACCGAATCATAGACGAGGTCGCTGACTGCGCCATACGACTGGGCGAAGGTGCGGCGAAACTGGCTGATGGTATCGGCGTCGAACAGGATTTCACTGACGGGCGTCAGCGTCGCCTGAACGATCTGGCGCGTCGATCGCTGCGTTTCGGCATCGAACGCTCGGATGGTTTCAAGTTGGTCGCCGAAGAAGTCGAAGCGTAACGGCTCGGCTGCGCCTGGCGCAAAAATGTCGAGCACGCCGCCGCGCATGGCATAGTCGCCGGCGGCCCGTACGGTCGAGGCGCGACCGTAGCCGTTCATCTGCGCGTAGGCCTCGATTTCTTCGGGCGAAACCACCGCGCCGACGTGCGCCGAAAAGGCCCCCGCCGCCAGACGTTGACGCGGCGGCACGCGCTGGGACACCGCCGAAGCTGTGGTGATCACTAGAAGCGCCGGCGCGTCGGGTGTGCGGGTCGCAAGGCGCGTAAGGACTGCGCAGCGCTGCGCGGCGACGGCCGGGGTCGGTGAGATGCGGTCGTATGGGAGGCTGTCCCAGGCGGGCAGGCGCGCCGTCTCCAACTCAGGCGCGAAGAACTTCACCGCCGCTTCGAACGAGGCCGCCCTCGATTCCTCTCGCGCAACGAACAGCGACACCCCGCCCCGCAGGCGCGCCGCGGCCGAGAAGGCCGGCGCCGTGACGCCTTCCGGCGCGCTGGACACACCGAGGGGGCCGGCGGTGCGGGCGATGGCGTCGATGAGGGCGGGCGGCAGTATGGCGGTCATGCGTCGTCGGGTTTCCCGGTTACGGCTTGAAAGGAGCGGATGGCGCCGAGCAGGGGCGTCTCGTGAGATGTCGGTGCGGGCGTCCGCCCAACGACCCAGTCGTAAACGTCCTGATCAGGGGCCTCGAGCAGCGCCTCGAACGCCGCCAGGTCGGACTCACCAAGGCTCTCAAGGCGCGCATCGGCGAATCCGCCGAGAATAAGGTCAATCTCCCGGAACCCCCGACGCCATGCCCGGAACCTCAGCCTCTTTCGCCGTTCATCCAACATGTCGCGCCCGATCGAAAGGCAGGCGCTATAGACGATGGGCGCGCGCCTGTCAGCGCGTCGAATGGGCGCCATGACCGATACTCCCAGCCAACCGCCGATCCGCCCGGAGGGACTGCTTGCACCAGCCCCGCTCCCGCGCGGATACCGGCGGGAGACAGCTGAACTGATGGCGCATGTGGCGGGCGGCCCGCTGGCGCGCGACTTCGCGTTCCTCGCCCCCACCGGCGCCATCGACCGTCGCAACAAGGTCCTCATCGCCGACACAACCGAAGGCGAGATCGCCACCATCGAGGCGGAAGTCGACGCCCACATTCCCGCCTACAAGGCGTCGCCCTATCGCATCCGGCTGCGCGACGAGACGGGTTTTCTGTCGGTCGCCTACTTCCGTCCGCGCGCAGATATGCTGAAGCGCATGTGGCCTGTCGGGCAGAAGCGCCTCGTGAGCGGCAAGGTTCAGATCCATTCCGGCGAGCGGCAGATGCTGCATCCCGATCACGTCGTCGATCCGGCGACAGGCGAAACCCCGCCCGAAGTCGAGGCCGTCTATCCGCTCACGCAAGGCCTCTCCGGTCGGCAGGTGCAGCGCTTTGTCCGCGAGTCGATGAAGCTGCTCGTCGAGCCCGACGAGTGGCACGATCCGGCGACGCTCGCCGCGCGCGACTGGCCTGCGTTCGGATCCGCGTTGCGCCGCTTGCACGAACCGAAAGAGCCCGCCGATGTGCTGCCTGAGGCGCCGTTTCGGACTCGGCTCGCGTATGATGAACTCTTTCTGCGCCAGGTGGCGCTCCACCTGCGACGCGCGGCGCGCAAGGACACGTCCGGTCGCAGCATTCCGTCGACGGGAAAACTCGCCGTGGAAATCCTCGCCTCGTTGCCGTACCCGCCCACCGGCGCCCAAGTCCGCGCGGATCGCGACATCGCCAACGACTTCGCCGAACCTTCGCCGATGCTGCGGCTGCTTCAGGGCGACGTAGGTTCGGGAAAGACGCTGGTCGCAGCGCTGGCGATGGCGCGTGCGGCGGAGAGCGGGGTTCAGAGCGCGCTGATGGCGCCGACGGAATTGCTTGCGCGCCAGCACGGTGAGAGCGTCGTGCCGCTGCTTGCGGCGGCGGGGCTTGAAGCGGTGGTGCTCACTGGGCGCGACAAGGGCAAGGACCGCGCGCGGATATTGAAACGTCTCGCAATCGGAGAGGTCGCCGCCGTGATCGGCACGCACGCGCTTTTCCAAGACGAAGTGATCTTCCAAGACCTCGGCTTCGTCGTCATCGACGAGCAGCACCGCTTCGGCGTGTCGGACCGCATGAAACTCGTCGCCAAGGGCGGCCATCCGCACGTGTTGGTTATGAGCGCGACGCCCATTCCCCGCACGCTGGCGCTCGCGGTGCATGGGGACATGGATGTCTCGGTGCTCGACGAGAAGCCACCGGGCCGCAAGCAGATCCAGACGCGCGCCTTGCCGACCAATCGCATCGATGACGTGATCGACGCCATCACGCGGGCTTCGACGCAGGGGGATCGCACCTACTGGGTGTGCCCTCTCATCGAGGAGTCGGAGCTTTCCGATCTCTCGGCGGTGGAGGATAGATACGAGGATCTCCGCGCACATTTCGGCGATGCGGTGGCGGTGGTCCACGGCAAGATGTCGGCGACGGAACGCGATCGCGCCATGGAGCGGTTCAAGTCCGGCGAGGCTTTCGTTCTCGTGGCGACGACGGTGATCGAGGTCGGCGTCAATATTCCGGAAGCGACCATCATGGTGATCGAACACGCTGAGCGTTTCGGCCTGGCGCAACTCCACCAGCTGCGCGGTCGGATCGGACGCGGCGACAAGCCCGGCACGTGTCTCCTATTGTGGCGGCCGCCCCTTTCGGAGACGGCGAAAGAACGCCTCGATGCGCTGCGCAAGACTGACGACGGCTTCGTCATCGCGGAACTCGACTACAAGATGCGCGGTTCCGGAGACATCCTCGGCGTGCGCCAGAGCGGGTTTCCGGACTTCCGCTTCGTCCACCCCGAAACCCATGGCGACATGCTCGGCTCGGCAGACCGGGAGGCGCGACTGGCGATCCAGCGCGACCCGAAACTGCAGACCCCGCGCGGCAAGGCCATCGCGTATGCAGCGCGCCTGTTCGGCGTCGATGACGGGCTGGGGCGCGCCCGTTCCGGTTGACGCCTTGATTGACGCACAGAGAAGACGGCAACCTGATCCCATGAGCGACTTGAGCGATATCGCGCACGGCCTTGAGGGCGTCGCCCGCGCCATTGCGGGACCGGACGCACGGCCGACGGCGCTGCGGCGTCTGTCCGGCGGCGCGAGCCAGGAGACATGGTCCTTCGACATCGAAACCGGCGATCAATCGCGCGGCTACATTTTGAGGAGGGCGCCGGGCGGCGTCGCGATCGGGGCGTCGGCGCAGTCGATCGGGCTTGAAACGGAAGCGCGTGTGATCCGCGCAGCCATTGCGAGCGGTTCACCCGCGCCGCCGGTGGCGCATGTGTGCACGGAAGTCGACGGCCTCGGCGCGGCCTATGTGATGGAACGCATTCCCGGCGAAACCATCGCACGGAAAATCCTGCGCGATGAGCGCTTCGAGAAGGCCCGGCCGGTGCTCGCAAGTCAGTGCGGCAGAGCTTTGGCGCGCATCCATGCGACGCCAGCCGACGCTTTGCCGCCGCTGCCCTTCTCCGGCGCGCATGAGCAGCTGGATCGGTATGAGGAAGTGTATCGCTCCTTCGATACGCCGCGGCCGATCTTCGATCTCGCGTTCAAGCACCTGCGCGAACGGGCGCCGACGCCGTTGATGACGACGCTGGTGCATGGGGACTTCCGGCTCGGCAACATCATGGTCGGGCCCGAGGGTCTTGTGGCGGCGCTTGACTGGGAACTCGCGCACGTGGGCGACCCGACGGAAGACCTCTCCTGGATCTGCATGCCCTCGTGGCGCTTCGGGCAGATGGACAATCCCGTCGGCGGTTTCGGCACGGTGGAAGATCTGCTCGCCGGCTATCGCGAGGCGGGCGGCGATCGGCGTATCGATGCGGACCTGGTGCGCTGGTGGACGATCTTCGGCTCGCTGAAATGGGGCGTGATGTGCCTGACCATGTTCCGCGCCTTTGAGAGCGGCGCCGACCCCAGCGTGGAGCGTGCAGCCATCGGGAGACGCGCAAGTGAAACGGAACTAGACCTCATGCTCATGTTGACGGGACGCCTCTGATGCTTGGTGAACCGACGGCAATACAACTTGTCGAGGCGGCGGCCTCCTTTCTCGAAAAAGTTGCAACCCCGCAGCTTGAGGGCCACGCCGCCTTCCATGCGCGTGTCGCCGCGAATGTTCTAGCCATCGTTGCGCGAGAGCTCGAGTTGGGACCAGCGGCGGCTGCGGCGGAAACAGCGCGCCTCGCTGCACTCCTGGATCAAGACTGCGATCTCGCTGTGTTGAGACGAGTGCTTTGCTCGAAACTCTGCGCCGGTGAAATGGACATTGCGACAGCCGGGCTGGCGGAGCATCTGCTCGCAACGGCGGCGGACCGTGTGCGGATCGAGCAGCCAGGATATGCAAGCCTGAAGCGAGTCTGACCCCGTGCTCCTGAAGCATCATCGGACCAAACTCGATCGCTGTGGCGATCGAATGGCCGGATAAGGATGCTCGACATGTATGAGTTCAGGGCAATTTTATCCGATCTCGCCGTTGCGGCTGCACTTCCGAAAAATCGGACGATGCTTGTCTTATGACGATTACGTCGTTCACCGCCAATATGGGTTGCCGCCGACGAGTCGCAATCTCGCCGGCGGCGGGAGGGGACGGGTCGGGAAGTTGCTGGCCTTTTGGGCCGAGCTAGAGTG
>Ga0247843_1002972_pt1 | contig 29020 bp, 42 predicted proteins | sample LaCruzMarch2017__FD_192420 | JGI IMG/M metagenome (GOLD analysis project Ga0247843, IMG submission 192420) | Freshwater microbial communities from meromictic Lake La Cruz, Castile-La Mancha, Spain - LaCruzMarch2017_8m | ecosystem: Environmental > Aquatic > Freshwater > Lake | place: Spain... | reverse complement strand
CTGCAACACGCTGTCCAGTTAATGGATTAACCTGAGCCATTTGCCAGTCAATAAATTCAGCCTGCTCCTTAGTTAGTTTTGAACGACTAGCAGCCATTTCAGTTTGCGGAACAGCAGACATTGCAGGTCGTGTTGTGCCTTGAATTGTCACATCACCACCGGGGTTGGTAACACGAAACTCTTCACCTGTTACAGCCATATCAGCACGAACGGCTGCACGATTAGCAGCCCGTTGTTGTTGCTCCACCCTTGCAGCAGCTTCTCGTGTTGCATTATTGAAATCGGCTACGTTGCCATATTCAGGAAATGCCTCAGCCATTTGCGCTGGAGAATATTTCAGCAATGCCGCATCCAGTGCCTCCTGAGTCTGTGGACCCGCTGCAAGTTCTGCTTTAATTTGATCAAATGATACATCACCACCAACAACAAACTTCTTTACAACTCCACCTTTCGCCATGCGCTCAGCAAACTTAGAAGTGATGGATGCATATTGCATACTCAGTGACGGAGATGAATTAATGAATTCATCAAAGCCCTGCATTGGGCCATCATAGCCAATCTTACGGGCTACGATTTCTTTTTGTTTTGCTGTAAAGTTTTTCATAATTTATTTAGCCAAGCATATGTTTTTAACGTAACTTTGAAGACCTACGATGATCGTTTCCAATCTATCAGCTTCTGCCGCCATTCCAACAAGAGTTGCTGCACACTGTCCGAGTAGCTCTTGCTCAAGTCTGGTGCCTCCATCAGTTCGGGGGAGGGTGACGGAACCATTATCACTCTTTGTTGTGTTACCACTGGTGAGGGTGTCGCGCAACCTATCAAGCTCACGCTGAGCGTTAGAAGCAGCAGCCGCCGCTTTACGTTTTTCTTGGACATATAGTTGATCTACCTTCTGCTTCTCAGCCTGTAATGTCTGTAGCCTTTTCAATGATTCGTTTGTAAGACTGGCCTGCGCCTCAACCTTAACAAGCTTGTCCTTGTTCCACAGATTGTGAACATGTTCTTGTCCTTTATTATAAGCAAAGTAATGAGAAAATGAAAGAGCAAATATTACAACAGCAGTGACGATAGTGTTCATTGTCCAATACATTGCTTATACTCCGATTGTCGTCTAATGGTTAAACCTCTTACAGCACTACCTTTAAACTTATCCCATCTCAATACTTGCTCACACGCCTCGTTGTACATCTCTTGATTTAAAAGAGCCACTAATGTAGAACCGCAGAATGCATTGCTGCCAATATTATACGACAAACTTATATAGGCATCGTATTCATATTGATGCAGAGGGACAACAACACATTGTCTCAAAGCACTTTCAAATTTTGTAATGTCATTAATCTTACGCTCTAACGCTTTAGGTGGAGTGATGGTATCACCCTTCTTTACATTCTCTGTTGTACCAAAACCATACGTCCACTTGTCACCCGGCAACGGCTGTATAGCATTGTTGGTATAGCCCTCATATAGAGCTAAAGCAACCAATGCTACAGCACTGAGTTTCAAGGATGTTGGTGCAGCACGATTCAATTGCCATGCCTGATGTCCTTGTAGATGGTATAAATCTTATGACAAATCATCAACAAGGTGTAGATTAATGTAGCCCATAACAAAAGCTCAGCAACCTGAACACCTGCTATAGAAGCTATAGATACGCTGATGGGTGGTGCTGCTTTCGCTAATATGGCCGACCCTGATTCCGTAGTTTGTTGTACTGAACTCACATCAACCCCCTACGATTAAGCCTGATCTGCCCAAGGTACACCGGACTCTTGTACGGGGTTGATCTGCGCGTTAATCTGGCTTTGCAAGCTGGCTTCAACAGTGTCTTTGCCGAGGCTTGTCTGACACCAGCCCACAACAATTTCTTCGGTAAGGTCTTGGTATGGAATCACATTTTGTCCAGCTTCTTGTGTATAAGAAACCGTTCCATAGGTGGCCGCTTGGTACTCGCCATCTACAGCAGAAACATTGTAGTGAACCGTGACAACGTAGTTGTTAGAAGTCAATCGTTCCATTTGAACCACTGACCAAGTAAAAACTGTATTCATTTCAAACTCCTTTTAAACCATGATTGGCAAAATCGCCGTGGACCATATCTCTTGCTAGTTGCAAAAATTCTTCAGCATCTTCTTTTGATTTAAAGTAACCAAGGTAAATGCTTTTTGCGTGTGCTTGCAATCTGGCAATCCAAACATTTCTGTCTTTGCGAAAACTTACACCTTTAATACCGCTTGTGTTTGCCATTGAAAGTTTTGCGTTCCAAGTGTTTTGCGTAACAGTTGCTTGCCGCAAATTTTCAAGTCTGTTTGGTACGACCAAAATCATTCTCAGCGGTTAAAGTTTTCATTTTGCCTCCAGTACGGCAATACGAGCCTCAAGCGTTTTAATCTTGGTAATGGCTTCTTGAAGTGCCGCAGTTAGGATTGGAGTAAGTTTGCCGTAGTCCACGCCCTGCATTTCCTCGCCATCTTTCTCCCCAATCACAGCCGATGGACAGACCTCTTGCAGTTCGTGAGCAATAAAGCCTTCACCGGAAGAACCGTCAGCTTTCCATGTGTATGTCACGGGCTTGAGTGTGGCGACCTTGGCAAGAGCACCAGTCATAGGCTGGATATTTTCTTTCAGGCGGTAGTCTGATGAGGTGTTGTAGGAAGTGTTGGTTCCGTTATGGGTTATTGACCCAACCGTTACTTGCGATGACCCGTTATTTGACTGGAACATAATCAAGCCATTGGTGGCATTGCTATTGCGTTTGTTCAAATAAATGCAAGAGTTAACGCCAGCAGCGGCCACGTTTACAACCGAAAAGAAGGGGTCAACGGTCGGCAAGGCAAACCCGTAACCGTTACCAGTTGTGTACGATTCACTTGCTTGAGTTTTCCCAATAGAAAGTTCACCGTTGGAGTTGATACGGGCGAGTTCTGAACCACCACTTTGAAAAATTGTGGAGTTAATGGGGTTAATCGTAAAATTGCCAGCAGTGCCGCCATAGCTTGAGCTAGTAAACAGGCGTATTCCATCCACCCCGTTATGCTGAATTTGCAAAAACGGGTTGTATGTGCCATCAAAATTGCTTAAGAACAGCGAGTTACCAGTTGCGCTTGCACCTGCCTGCACGTTAACGCGACCGGTAGAGGTATCTGACGTCCCAATACCCAGACCTGTGGAGGTCAGGCGAGTACCCTCAACCCCACCAACTGTTGTTGCAACGCTGTCAGCAGCAGGGAAGAAAATACCTGTGTTGGTATCGCCTGCTGTGGTGATGGCAGGGAGTGCCGCTGTGCCAGCCTGAACAGTTGTTACGCCTGATGCTGCAAGGGTAGTGAATGCACCCGTAGAGGCTGTTGTAGCGCCCACAGTGCCGTTGATGTTGATTGAGGCTGTACCAGTGAGGTTGGTTACAACACCCGATGCTGGTGTACCAAGTGCAGGCGTGACCAGTGTAGGAGAGGTGGCAAGAACGTTGTTGCCAGTGCCTGTGTTGGTAACACTCACCAGACCCTTGCTTGCATCAGTGGCGACAGCGCTAGAAGCTGTCAATGAAGACAGCACAGGCTGTGCTGTCAGGGTAGCAACACCTGTGACAGCCAATGTACCAGCAATGCTTGCATTACCAGCCAACCACAAGTCTTTATACTTCAGCGAAGAGCCACCAATGTCTACAGTGTTGGTGGTCTTTGGAGCCAACAACGTAGCACTAATGGTGACATCATTGGTGGGACCAAGCTTTACAATGGGAGCACCTTCACCAACAGCACCGCCGTGTGTGTGTCCTGTGCTGGCACTGAACGCAGCTTGTACGCCATCAAATTCATTGTCGAGGTCAGCAGCAGCGATGATGTTTCCGTCAGCAATGTTGTTACTCGTATCGACTCGTGTATATCCTGCCATAGTAGTTCCTGTCTAATGTGTATAGTTATAACCGAAACATCAAAGCTGTAAAGCTTTAACGTCTGTCATGTGTTGCAAATTCTAAAGTTGCTGCGTCTAAGCTGAATGGAGGGTTTTGTCCATCCGATAAAAACTGTAGCGACACGCTAAAAGCCGACCCAACCACTTGAGTCTCAAACAACTTCACCAACTTGTTTCCGTATACAGTAGTACCATATCGGGCATTGGAGGTTCCGTAAAAACTTATAACACCAACTGTCTCGTTAGACAACTGAATAGTCTCAGGTTGAACACTACCTTCTGTATCAAAGTCTAGCTTCAAATTGACAGAAGTGGTGACACCCCCTTGAGGGTCTGTGTAGAGAAACAGTTTATAGAACGTCTTACGAATACGTGGATCATTAATTGAAACAAACGGTGTAGCAAACGAAGCAATGATGTTAGAGCCGTCAAAGCTGTTACCACTTTCCATCTCATAGATGTAGCCATCGTCGTGAGCAAACACCAATGTCTCTGTTTGGTTTTCATAATCACCATCAGCAACATAGGCTTTGATACCCAATGTCTCAGCCCACGACATAGTGCTTGTGTTGTCACCCACCATCTGTGTACCTAAGACACCTTTGGCGTTTGCTGTAGAAATACCTGTAGTATTATATCCAAATATGCGGTATTGCGACTTCTGCTTAATCACTACACTAGCAAAGCTAATACTGGAGGCAATAAGCGCTGTCATTTCATTCTGAATAGGCTTTGATACCACACCCAAGTTAAAATCACCAACACGATCTGTAGCACTAAACAGACGCAACCCTTCTGGCCCTAAGAATATTACATCACCACCAATTTCTTGAATAGTGTCAGGAGCAACACAACCCACCTTACTTGTGACAGGTTGCAATACAAAATCTTGTAAAGTATTTCCGACAAGTTGACTAATGGTTTTGTCTGTGAAGATGATGAGAGCTTCACGAAAAGGAATGAGTCCTGTGATGAGTCCACCAACAGCAATGACACCAGCCCCATTAGCTGCATTGAAATCATTGTCAGTATAAGGTGACGTAAATGTCAAAACTTCACCCTTAGCAAAGAACATTTGATTTTTATGGTAAGTGACAAAGCTTGCACCAACTACATCAGACGGAGCAGATGTAAGCTCAGTGAAGGTTGTGCCATTCCATATGAACGGAACGTTGAAACCATCAACAGCCATCACCTTATCAACACCAGCCACCCTGTACTTAGCAACACGCAACTTACCACCACCGCTTCTGTCACACGACAGCATAGTGATAACTGCATTGTCTGCAGGGCTAGATGCCAATGACGGGTTAATGGACAATGCAGCAGCACCAGATGTCACAGTTGGTACAGCCAACACTGTGTACACTTTCTCAACACCAGCGATGGAGAAGGTGTCACCAATCTGTGGAGTGCCTGTCAAACCGTCAACGTTCAATGTAGCACCCGTCTGAGAACCACCATTTACCAACACTGTTCCATACGAAGGCTTAGACACTTTAGTGTGTGTTGTGCCAGTGGTGGAATGGATGTCAGAGTTGCGATAGGACAACACTGTCTCGTTCCAAGCAACAACACCTTTGATGGTGCCTGTATGACTGGTGAATGTCACAGCAGCTTTATCGGCTGGACTAGATGCCATCGATGTTGTCAAAGTTAGTGTTGCTTGCTTGTTCGCACTACTGAACGATACACCACCAACAGCTACAGTGTATGTACCAGCCACACCAGCAATGGTGAAAGTGGAGCCTTCAGAAGGAGTGGTGTAGATGTTGGCAATGACAAGGGTTGTGCCAGTCTGTCCAGACCCCTGCACCTTTGGTTCGCCATATGCTGGTACAAACGAGCTTGAATATTTGTCGTAGCCTTCGATACGTTTATAACCACCATCAGTGGACGGTTCAAAGTTCTTCAGCAGACGAGCGCTACCGGGTGCCTGTGTACCATGCTGTAACGGAGACAGGTTAGAGATGAGTCCACCACGGAACTCAAAAGGATATGTCTGTAGTCCGTCAGCCATTATCGCACCCGGCTACCAAAAGCATTATACCCATTACCTGATTGAATGATGGCAGTAGACCGCATGTATGTATAACGATTTACCAAGATGGTACGCATACGCTTTAAGCCTTCTTCAAACTTACTCTTGGTAATGTTGGCGGCTTGTTCGTTGCTACGAAACATGTAAGCATGATACATAGCACCATCAATAATGACATGACGAAAACGCTCTGGAACAGACGGAACATCTGTAGAGCTTTGAAGGTCTACTGGAACGCGAAAGTATTCGTAGATGATTTCATAGTCTTTATCAGGTGGTGGTGTAATGCCCCATTCCAAACTTGTGGTTTGAAACACAGCAATAGGAACTTCACGTTTAGAAGTGTTATCACCATACTCTTGATCGATAGAGTTTTCTAAGTAGTCTTCATAGGAAACAACATCCAGCTTTACTGTGTCATTACCCAATGTAGAGCTTTCCTTGATACGAAAGGTATCGAAGTCAATCGACCCCGCATCATTAGGAAAAGCATATCGTGTTGTTCCTGCTGTTAAAGTTTCTTCAGCAATCACATGATTGAAAGGCCACTCATATGTTGTTTGTGAAATGTCACGCAACGATGCATTAACACTGTCCTTAACCTGTGAGTAGAAACCCTTAGCTGTAGAGAAGTTGCCAGATGTGAGTTCAACTTCATTGAGTCGACGGTTCACTTCATTGACAAGGCCGATATAATCGTATGCCATATTATTGTTCCTTTATCTTCAAGCGAATAACTCGCTCAGCAATACTACCTGTATTGTCTTGCATACGGCATGTGAACTTATAATCATAGTTGGCTGTACCAAGACCAAGATTGATAGTGGCAACACTACCGCTAATGGTTTGAGAAACGTTCTGAATACCATTAATGGTAACACCTGCATTAATCTGAGTCTTTACACCATCAGCATTATCAACAAACCAAGTGATACTACTAATAGTAGCAGCATCTAAGAACCGTGACCAGTCTACGCTGTAGTCCAACAGTTCATCTTTATCTTTTGGAGGCCATTTAAACGACATATATTTCCTCTAACACTCTTTAATCTACCAATACTGCTCTATCAGAAGAGCTATTCTTTCTATACGTGTACGCTTTTCTTTCTTCTGTCGACACGTTATAAGTTCGTGTGGATGGTGTAGACCTAGCTTCTATGTACACAATACGTGGCTGAGTAGCAACATCTATTGTTCTTTCTTTACTGCTAGTTTTTCTAGCCACAAACACTGTTCTAGTTCTAGCATACAAAGAAGCAACAGCGTTATAGTCAAACACTGTTACAGAGATAGATACATTACCAAGCAAACACTGAGCGCTTACACCATCAAAGGTTGGTCTAGCATTCTCAGCAATGGAAACATTACCAATAACACCTGTTGCGAATACACCACTGACAGCAACAAGCGACGATGCTTTAGCAACAACACTGCCTAGTGTAACAACAATTTCGTTTGTAACAACAGCAATGTTAGAATCTGCAACAATTGTTACATCACCTATACTACATGTTGCAACTATACCATCTACAGGTATACGGTTGATAGAGCGAACATCTGGTGTACCAACAGCACCAACAGATTGACTACCTGTGACAAGTGTTGTCGCATAGGCAACAACCGTTGTTGTACCGACAACACCTGTAGATACAACACCGACCAATGATGTGTTGGCTTTAGCGACAACAACCAAACTACCTACAGCACCTGTAGCAACTACACCACCTACAACAGTTCTAAGACCAAGCGATAGTGATACAGTGCCAACAAAGCCTGTAGAGACAACACCAGCAACGCTAGTAACTGCAACGCCTACAACACCTACACTGCCTACAACACATGTAGAGGCAAGGCCGACCACTGACGTGTTGACTTTAGCGACAACAACTACACTGCCTACAACACCTGTAGCAACTACACCGTCTGGAACGTAAGCAACATTACTGATGCCATAACGACTGGTGCCATAAGTACCAATACCGTATATAGCGCCAGTGCGTGTTGTTGTTGCCATTTAAGCAACCTTATGCCAAACGAATAATAGCGTTGGAAGCGTCTGCTGCAGGGAACTGCACAACAAAGTCACCGTTTGTCGAAGTCTTGTCACCACCAAAGGAGATGACAGCAACAGCATTGGTTGTGGTAGAGCCACCGTCAGTGGTAGTATTATAAATGAGAGCACCAGCAGCAGTGATGGTTGCACTGGCCCATGTCGCATCAGCAAAGTCTACGAAGGCTGTGGTGCCCGATGATGTTGGATCAATATTGGTCAATGTCACGCCACCTGCTGTGTAGCCTGTGCCAACAACTTCGTTGCTAGTAGTGTAAGCAGTAGTGGCAGCATCAAGAGATGCAGCCGATGTATACAAAGCAATCTTGAATGTGTGACCACTAGTGGCGTTGAAGTCGTGCTTGCGCTCCAACAATTCTTTCTTAAAGCTGGTGCAGAGTGCAGATGTGATAGCCATAATATGTTCCTGTATATTTCAAACAACAAAAGGGAGAGTCTCGTTAAAGACCCTCCCTCTTAGGTCAGCCTAAAAGATTAGGCCAATTGGTCGCGGTCGACTTCGTCGGCAGCAATGCGGCCATCGACGTTCATCAACACAGCCCACACACGAGCAACACCAGAAGTGGGGGCGGTTGTAGCTGTAGCAATCGTAATGTCGATTGTGTCAGCAGTTGCACCAACTACGATAGGCTGAAACGCAGCAGCGTTTTGTGCATAAGCACCAGCAGCAGCAGCATCAGCATCAAAGCCGTCAACAAAGTTATCAGCATCAGTGCCAGTGCCTAAGTCAAATGTGGTATCGTTTGACTCGCCACCTAAAACTGTGATGATTTCAATACCAGCATTCAAGATGACAGTGTTGACGGGAACAGAGATGCATTCGATAACGTCAGCAGAAGCCAAGGCAGAACCTTTAGCAGTTGCAGCAGCAGCGAAGTCGATAGTTTTATCGACCAGATAAGGCACGGAGCCAGCAGTGCGACCAGCGGAAGCGCCACCAGCAAGGGTAGTAACAGTAGCCATTTTAAATTTCCTTTAAGAGTTGGTTAAATAATCGATAGCTTTACGAAGCAAGTCAACATCATCGTTCAGAAGACCGATGGAGTGATTACACTTAGAACAGAGAAGACCTCGGACCTTACCAGTGTCATGACAATGATCGATAAACAATTTACCACTAGAGATTCTGGAGTTGTTTACTTCTTCAGATTCACAGATAGCACACTTGTTATCTTGGGCAGCTAACATGTCGTAGTATTCTTCGGCATTGATACCGTAGGTACGTTGAATGAAAGACTTCCACTTGACATGCTCACGGCACGGACGACATTGCGCTCGCATTGTCACCCCACCAACAGCTTTAATATCACGCTCTAAGTTAAACTCACTAGCCAACTTAAACACGCCACAATCAGTGCAGTTCCTCCCATGTTTATGGGGATGATCTTCTCTGAGTTGCAGCGGTGTTTTCATATCGCTATATTAGCACATTACGCTACGTTGTACTTTGCAGTTACGATAGCTTCCGGACGAAGTATTTTTCTTCCGTACAGGTGCATACCACGCACGATGTCAGCAAAGCTGTCGGGATCGCGGTAAGTCTCGGTCTTGTTGATTTGCTGAGCAGTTGCCACAGCAGCGTCTTGACCAGCAACGATCACACCGAAGTTGCTGGACTGAGCAGAAGCACCAGCAGTGCCGGGACCAGTACCAACCTTAGGAGTGTTGTTCGACACATACACACGGAAGCCATGCAGGTTGTTGATGACCAGACCGTTTTGCAGACCGGAACCACCGAAGTCGGCGTTCAACAAGCGGCTGTCTTCGTCCTTCAACATTTCGATGAACACTGGGTCGACGACCAACCAACGACCTTGGGTGTCAACAAACTGCTGATCCAACAGACGACCCATACGTGCAATCACCATCAAAGGCGAAACAGTGGTAGTGGGCATTGCAGTTGCACCGGGCAGACGAGGTGCCAAAGGAATGGAATCGCCAGAGCTACCAGCGCTAGTCAGGTTACCGAAGCTAGGACGGCTCAGTTTCATGTTGGACAACAGTTCGTCAGAGCCAGCAGTGGCGATAGCTTTAGTACCGGGGAAAGTGGTACGGACAGTATCGGGATTGCCGTGCAGAGCAGACTGAGTGAAACCGGACAAGTAACCCAACACGTCTTGGTCATATTGGTCACGCAAGCGATAGGCAGCGCGGTCAGTAGCCATTTGCATAAAGTTCACATGCGAGTGAGCAGCTTCGATGTCGTCAATCTTGAAGGCAAAGAAGTTCGACTGGTCAACAACCAGTGTGAAGTCTTCGTCGTCCAAGTCTTGAGCAGTGATCTGAGTGCCACGCTTGTAAGGCTGAACCGAAACTTCTGGCTCTTTGATGATTTTAACGCTGTCGCCCATTTGAGCGATTTCACCGAAGTAGTCGTTGTTGGTGATGTCTTCGACGACCGAAGATTTGCGAAACGCAAGTTGTACTTTTTTGCTGTAAATTACAGCACTGAAATTACCATTGGGTAGGCTGTTATAGCCCGTTGCTGAAGGAAAAGCCATTTTAAAATCTCCTATAGATATATTGGCATACATATAAAACATACGCTGACATAGTCCACAGGGCTGTCTCTTCTAGGTGTATAAGAATACCCCCTAGCTATTAGGGTATTCGTATAGGCTAGATCGACTAGGTTGTCTGCTTACTAACGTTTTGCGCTAACAACAACAAAAACTATTGTCTCTGTTGCTTTACTAATATTGAACATTACATTTACTATCGGTGGACAAAGCTATTGTCGGCAATAGAGCTATGACAGTTCAACGTTTAACAGAGAAGACGACTGTACAAAATACAATTGTCTTACTCATGTTAAAAGTTATACCAGACTTTTCAAGTCCGTGTCAACTATTATCGTGCGCCAGCACTCAAATCGTATACAAACTTACCACTTTGCATTGCAGCGGTAATAGCTGGTTCATTCTTTTCATACTGCAGGCTGGTCATCTTAGCCACTTGTGACTCATAGATTACGCCTTCGGTGTCTTTACCTGTTGGAGCAGATCGTTCGCCACGGGTGCGGATACCCTGTGCAGCAGAATTGTCTTCCTTCTTTGCTTTCGCTTTAGCAATGTTGCGATCAGCCTTATAAAGATCAATGGCACGAGCAGCAGAACGAGCATCTGTATCATTCTCATATAGAGCATCTTGTACCCACTTAGGTTGTTCATCTGCCCAAGTATGGAAATCATCTGTATCTCGAATTGCGTCAAAGTCTGGATGAATCCTTGTGAGTTCCAATTCGGCCTTCTCACGTGCTGTTAGTTTCTCTTGCTCATCCAATGCAGCAAAGCGTTGTTCCATTGAAGCAGTTTGTTCTTTGGCTTTCTTAATGGCAATGGTTTCTACAATCTTTGCCACATCAGGATAGGTTGCTGCCCACTTAGCCAAGTCTTCTTCATTTGTTGGCAGCTTAATTTGTTTCTCGGTAGACTGAGTAAGCTGACTACGCAACTCATCAACTTGTTTCTGAAGACTTAGTTGCTGTTGCTGTGAATGTCGACGAAGATCACCATAGCGCTTCTTAAAGCTTTTCTCTTCTGCTGACAAGTTTGTGTCGTCTTCACCATCTTCAGAAGATGCAGCCTTGCCTGCATTAGCTTCATCAAGTTGTTTCAACTCTTCTTCTTCACGTTCGATGCGGTCACGATTGGTGTTGCGTTTACCAAACGAAGAAATCGCCACCGCCTGTGGTTTCTGTTCCAAGACTACTTCAGTCATAAATACCTTTTAAGTTGGGGCTGCACTGTAGGAGACAACATGTCTCGGAGAGAGGTAGCCAATGATGGTGGGTGTTATTAAGTGCTAGTCTGCCCACCACAGACTTTAGCATTTATATTATAGCTTAGTTACGACGAGACACTAGCGATGTTGATTTAGGTGCTGTAGTTTTCTTCTTCTTAGATACAAATCCACCTTTGGCATAACCACCATCTCCTGATCCGGGACCAGAACCATCACCAGCAGAAGCACCACCACCGCCTACCCCATCACCAGTGCCTACACCGGGACCATCAGCACCTACACCATCAGCAGCAGCAACACCATCAGATGCAGTATCACCAACTGAAGGAGCTTCGCCACCACCGGGCGGTGCATCACCAACGTTAGCATCGTTACCTGTGCCCGGACCTTCATCACCGACCACGCCAGTATCGGCAGGGGTAATACCAGTAGCGCCAGCAGCGGCAATATTACCCTCTGATATACTGACACTGACAGCAGCGGCGTTTCCTTGTTCTGCGGCCTGAGAAGGAGTTGCACCACCAATTGTGGCATCGGCAGCAGCTTGTGCAGCAGCAGCAATTGCAGCATTACTCATACCAGCGGCAGAGGCAGCAGCAGCAGCAGATGTAGCAGCGGAGGCAGCAGCACCACCTGTACCAGTAGGTCCAGCAGTAGCGGCTGCTGTTGTTATACCTTCAAGGTTTGCTGGTGCCGTAGTATCAGCAACAGCTACGTTGAAAGACATTGCGGCTTGAGAATTTTCAAAGTTTGATTGGCTAACGATAGATTTGCCAATCTGTGATGTCAATGCGGGAGGCAATCCTGCCATTGTACCAACAAACCCACCTAGTGCAGAACCAATAGTGGGACTTGTTTCATTAGGTGTAGCAAATCCATCTTCCCCAATAGTAAAGCCCGGTGACGATGGTGCAGCGGGAGCACCATCACCAACACCACCAGCACCATCAGTAGGTTGTGGAGTGGGTGTGCCTGTACCAGTTACAGGTGTTGTTGGTGTTGTAGTGGTCACATCAGATGACTTAACTGTATATCCTTGAGGAATGGACAACTGAGGTCGACCATTAATGAATGGGATGTAAATAGTTTGACCTTCTTTATTCACCATCTCTACCATTTCAAAACCACGAATGGGTGCATCTCTATATAGTTGTTGATTTGCAGTGCCACCAACATAACCACCTGCATCATACTTACGTACATCACCACCTGCTGCATACTCTTGACCACCATCTTCACTCATAATGGAATCAATCTCAGACGAGAAAGCTTCATCATCCATTTCATCTTTACCACCATGCAGAGCTTCGGCATCAGGGACTTCTTCAGCATTACCCATCTGACCAATTTCATTCATACGTTTAAGACCAGCCTTGGCTTTGTCACGAATCTTCATTAATGTATCAAGACCAACATAACGCACTACATCAGCAGGAAAAACAAACTCGCCTTCGCTAAGTTTAGCGTCGATGTCGTCCCTGACTTCTTCTGCCATAGCACCGGGTGGTACATCGTTACCGGATACAGGATCGACAGTGCCGCCCTGTTGCATAATACCGCCTTCGGCAAATAGTTTATTCATTTCAGTTTGCATGAGTTATCTCTTCTTTCAAATACTTTAGCTGACGCAATGCAACAATTGCTCCTTGAGCCTTAAACACTTCAATCAGTTCTGTAGATTGTTCCAACTTACGTTGGTGTTGCTCAATATCATAATCAAGCTTATCAACAAAAGCATCCCACATATGGGGACTGTTAATCATCCCCTTCAGCTTTGGTAGAAACGGTTTGCTATTCATTGAATCATATCCTCATAAAACTTGTTGTTCTTAATGTTGTTCTCTAAACTTGTCAGCACTTGCAGATTCCAAGGGACATGTAATCCGCTAACATTCTTACCCAATAAAGGAACAATGTGATCTACTTGGTGACTAATGCCAGTAATCGCGCTAAGTGTTCTTGTTTCTTCATAGATGTTTGATATAGACAGCTTGTCTTCTTCAGTTAGCCATGCAGGAAAACGCTTGAGTCGTTTTGCTCTTTTATTTGCATCCCATACCGAATGCTTGAGTGGTTCAGCTTTTCTATAGTGTCTTTTGTACAGAATCACTTGTTCAGCATTTTCGCCTCTCCACTCTCTACATCTCTCTATTAAAAAGTCTTTGTTTTTCTCTCTATACACTTTGTTGTACTCGGAGATACTATCCTTCTTAGACTGCCTATATAATGTTACACATTCTTTACAAGCAGAATTAAAGCCGTCCTTGCTTGCTTTTCTCTGAGCAAAATGAAACAACTCCTTTTGAGAGTTGCATCTTGTACATGTCTTAATCATCATTGTTGAATGTTACCTGAAAACCCCTGCTCTTGTGGAGTAGGGGCAGCACCAACACCAATGTTGCCACCACCACCGCCTGTCATGTCTGCAACACCGAGAGGACCACCAGCACCCGGTACAGGTGGAGCACCAGCAGCAGGAGCAGCACCCGCTGGCGCTGCAGGAGGTGCCATCAATGCAGCCTGACGTGCTGCCTCATCCGTGTTGTTAGTAACCTTATCCTGATCCAAATCCATAGACTTAGCAATTTCACGGATGATGTAAGGCATCTTAGCAAATGGCATCAACGCAGGGTTGCTGACAATCTGCAAGAACTGCATCAGTCGTTGAGAGCGAACTTCAGTTGCCATCAAGCTTTCAGTGCCACGAGCGTTTACTTCCAAGTCGCCTCTAATTTCTGGATCAAAATCAAATTGCATGTTGAAGCTAAAGAACGCTTTACCCAATGGTGCCAGCAAATAATCATCAACGTTCTTAATCACTGTCTTGATGGAACCACCCGCAGCGTTCATCAACATAGAGATGCCAGAAGCTGTACGACCAACACCACTCACACCAGTTTGACCGTGAGCAAATGAAGGCATGCCTGTCGACTCATCAGCAAGCTGCCGAGCTTTGTCAAACAGTTGCAGATTCTCTTGAGATACGTTAGGAAACTTAGTACCAAACAGGCTTTGACCGGGAGCACCGCCTTGACGACGAAACACTTTACCGGGATAGACCGACATGTCTTGGCCGGGAACAAGATTGGTTTCATCAACTTCAAAGACAAGGTTGCCCGACAACACAGCGTTGTCAACAGCCATACGCATGAAGCCATTCATCAATGTTTGCGTATCGTCCATGTTCTCTGCAATACCAACACCAGCCAAGCTGTATGGGTTTAGTTCATAAGGAACAGCATAGTATGGAATCTTTGCAGGCTTGAATGGGTTCAGTACCAACCGAATAACCTTGCCGTTGCAATACCATATGTTAGCCTGCAACTCATCACCATCAGCATACTCTTTTGGAATATCAATGTTGTTCTCTTCCAGCAATTCAATATCAATATTGCCCCAATACTCCAACACTTCAAAACGATCAACGTCAAAGCTAGGAGCGTAGTCACGTAAATCATCTTCCCAATATTTCTTAATGTAAGTTTCACCTTGATCAATGAGTTGGTCAATGACATTCTTACGGAAGTGGGGACGGCGCTTCAAAGCACGTAGCTGTGTGCGTGACATCTTGTGACGCTCAATAACATATTGGCAATCTTCTGTATTGCTTGCGTCAGGATCCCAATAGAAGTTCCAAATGGAAACATGTGATGCTTCAGGTACTGTCTTAATTGTTGGTTTATATTCACCGTCTTCTGTCCAGTTGGGATATTCTTTGTTGACAGCAAACGGACCCTTCATCACCCCTGTACCAAACAATGACATCTCAAATGCTGAAGCACGTAGATGTTTACTGGCCCCGCTTTCCTCAAGCTGGTCATGGATTTTCTTCTCCATCTTCTTAGCAGCCACCATAGCTGGACTAAACGTAACAGATGTAGGTGTCTTTCCAACACCCATCTTCAAACCGGGAACGTCCTTCAGGTCTTCTTTCAAACCACCAAGCATCTCTTCCAGCTTGTCCAAGTCAAAGTCTTTACCGATACTAGCGCCACCTTCTTCACCAAACGGAATGGATGGTGCTTCTGTTTCTGGATTCTTTGGATCAAAATGAACGTCTGCTGCTACACCTTCAGGCAACACAGACGGGTCAATACTCAAAGGAAACTTGTTGTTAGAAAACAACACATCGGTAATCTGACCATACGCAGCAAGCGTCTTAGTCTTTGTCACCTTAACAAATACACGACTCTTTTCAGTTTCAGTAAACTTGAAAGTTGGACCATATAGACCACGGTAGTTGCGATAGGCACGGAGCCAGCGTTCTTCGTCGGTGCGGCGTGACTCTTCCGATCTGGTATAGCGCTTTTCAATGAAGCTGATAATTCCAGAAGCTTGAAAGTCGTCCTCGTTCTTTGGACTGTCGTCAAGAGCTAGTGTTTTATCGTTAGAAGGTTTATCAATGAGTGCCATAGGTGTTCCAAATTATAATGAAAGGTATAACATGTAGCGATTTAATAGCCAAATATTTCGTCTGCTACGTTAATACCGGATTTGTGTGACATGGGGTCATAATCAAACAAACCACTGCGTGGGCGTGACATTACACCATAACGCAACGCATCATAAGTATGATCGTTACTCACTTTAGTGTTAATGTCTTCCATGTTTGTCTTATCGATGGGTAGAGTTGGTAGGTCAGCAATGGTTTGTATACAGGTATTGAAGAAAACCATACGAGGCTGCTCTGTCGTTGTGTCAATTTGCAGGCGACGATGGATTTCGTTCTTACCTGCGATGCGACTACCAGCAGAACGGTCAGCAGGTCGCCAGCGGCACCCCTTCATGATCATTCGTTCCGCAATAGATGGTCCAGTGTCACCCCGTTTGTGCCAACATGAGCTATCAAGTACACCATAACGTATCTTTTCACCATCTTCGGCCTGCATAACCATCACAGCAAGGTCTTCTGCCAGCACTTTGCTGACATAAAGCTCTCTGTACACTACCAAACTATCGTCAGGTGCTACAGCAAACCACAATACAGCGCTATAGCTACCATATCCATAGTCGGCAGACCTAAAACGAGGCCAACTTGACGGAAGAGTAAACGGATCTACAACGTGAATGGCTCTATTGAACTCAGAAAACGCTGCACCCTCTGCAATATCCCAATTTCCTTCCAACAATTGCTTACGTTGGTGCTCTGGTAAGGACAACAACATCGTTTCATAGTCGCCTGAAGCAGCCAAATAAGGATTGTCAGCCAGCTTAGCCGATATAAACTTGCGTTTAAACAGTGGTTCGCCTTCTCTGCTGTGTCCTTTAGGGTAGACCAGTGTCTCTCCTGTCTCAACATCGGTGGCATAGAAGCTTTTACCGGGTGCTGAAGGCACAATGAACATCTTCCTAACCCATTGATGGCCGGGACCACCGGGGTTGGTGGTGGCTCTCATGAATACAGGCAGATCAGTCGCTGCTGTACGCAGACGAGAACGCATATAGTTGTAAGCAAATGGTGTAGGCCATTGGGTTAGCTCGTCCCAAGCAATGTAGGAGAACGACAAACCTTGATAACGCATCACGTCTTCATCACGGTCGAGGTAGGACATCCACAACTTACCACCACTTGGATGCTGCCATTGCATCTTTCGCTCACTCCACTTGATACCGGGGTAGATTTTTGGATACATCTCTTGAGACTTCCATATCAACTCTCGTAGTTCTTCAGTGGTGTGGCGAAGAATAAGTCCACTGAATTGTGGATGGGCCATGTAACGCAAAGGATCGGCAAGAATGGCATAGCTTTTACCGCCACCAGCAGCACCACCATACAACACTTCACGCTCTGAGGCGGCTAGGAAGTTGGTCTGAGGGCCGGGGTTGGGTCTGAAGATGACGTTGTCGCGCTCAGGCTGAACAACTTCAATCGGGTTTGGCTGTGAAGAGGGTTGTAAGTTTGACGTATCGATCACTATCGAAGAAGCTTCCGTCTTTTGTTCCGATTCTTTCTTCGTACTCTTGCGCTTTTTTAAGGGCTTTTTCGTACCCATCGGCAAGCTTTCGATAAGTAGAGGATTTGCGTTTGTGGGACTGTTCATTCTTTACACGTTTTAATAAACCAACATGACTTATCTCTCTACCAGTTACAGTGGTAATCCACGCTGCCACCTGCCTAGAGCTATACTGCTTCAAATACTTCTTAGCTTTTTCAAGCGCATCAAGCTCAAGTGCTACAGGTTGAAGCCAACCATCATCTTCACTGTCAACAATATAACCAAAAGGTATAGTGCGTGATAGTCTTGGTATTTTAACATACTCATCTTTTGTTGTAGGCTGTGGAAGTACAAAGACTCCCAAGCCAAAATCAAACGATGCAGTCCCCATCACTCTTCCTCGCGTTCCTTAGCAGGCAACACCATGATGCCACCAGTGCTTTCAACATGCACCTTTTCTGTCTTGACAAGACCAGCACGGTCAAGCAAGTCTTTAGCGGCTGACATCTTCTCTTTAAGGCCAAGCTCCGTAGGATCGTCAATGGCACCTATCATAGCCACTGCAGCCTTTGGTGCTGCCATAGCAATGTAAAGCTGTGTAGCTTCAATGATTTCTTCTTTGAGATAGTTGGTGAGGCTTCGACGGCTGTAGCCTTCAGAGAAGCCTGCCATACGCATAGCTGCGTTGATGTTACCGTTTGCATCAGCAAACAACACTTCAAGGAAGCGCTTATGTTGGTCTGTTAGTTCTTTAGCCATTGTTAAATTTTATTCATTGGGTCGAAGTATTCTTCAACACTAATTGTTGCATCCATTGTGCTACCCGCTTCTGGTGTGATAACAAGATAGTCACCAGCATTAAGAACGAGATAGCTTCCATCAATCTTAAGAAAGTTGTAAGCAGAGATAGTGTAGCCACCAACAATGAAATAGTTAGTACCCGCGCTATTGTCGTGCCATTTAATAGACACTGTTTTGTTGCCGCTTGTATTGCTTGCTACAAACAACAACTCCACCTTAACCGTATGATTGGCTGGACATGTATAAACAGTGTTGGCTGCACCAGCGGTGAGGTTGGTGCCAACACTGCGAAGTTTAGGTTCACCCTTCATTACTTTTTAGCTTTCACTTTAGCTTCAGACAACGCAATGGCTATAGCCTGCTTAGGAGACTTAACCACCTTACCGCCTTTGCCGCTGTGCAGGGAGCCTTCCTTGAACTCTCCCATCACTTTAGCAACCTTCTTGGTTTGCTTTGGAGTTTGCTTAGTAACAGCACCACCTTTAGCAAACGACCTTGTAATGGACAAGTTAAGTTTCTTATCCATCTTACCATCCATCATAGGCTGCTTAGATGCTGAAATACCATAGGTTGTGTCACCTCTGGAATAAGAAGCATCAACGCCAGTAATCTTCTTTTGCTTAAAAGTCTTCTCACCATCAGGAGTGTCAACCTTAACCTTTGATGCCATACCACTGATGCCAGCAGAAACGCGATCACCAGAGTCTAGTTCTTTAGATACACCAATGCGACCACCACCACCAGTACCTTTAACACCATCATTACTAAAAGTATTAGCGCCACCAGACATGCTAAATCTAGCACGAGTTTCTTCAATTTCTTTTTGATCCATCACTTACCTTTCTTCATTGGCTTACCAACACCAATCATAATGGCAATACCCATAGGTTTTCCCTTGCCTTCTTTGGCAAGACATTTACCAGCAGCTTTGCATTTGGCAGGGGTTGGACAGCCTTCGCAGGGCTTGAATGTTTTCTTTGTAGCCATGATAGTTTCCTTTAACGGTGCTTAGCCGTCTTCTTAGCAATGCTCTTTGGTTGAGCAACAAACTGTTTACCTTTAGCCTTACCTTCACGCTTAGCTTTGGTGGTGGCAGCATACTCTGCAGGTGACAAAGCTTTGATGGCTGCTTCAGGCAAATAACGCTCACCTGTATCTGATGAGCGCTTACCTGACTTAGTCGTCCATTTTTGCTCTGTCCACTCTTTGAGGGATTTCTGTGGAGCTTTCATATCAGTCTTTGTAGGAGCCGCCAGCAGCCTTATACTTCTTAGCCACTAATTGACTTTTTCTCGCGCTCCACTGACCCGCCGCAGTGCCCTGTGTCGCTGCAGCTTTAACCTGCGACACAATCTTCTTACGCAACTCAGGCTTGGTGTAGTTGCCTGCAGCGTTCACTGTGCTCTTAGCTTTAGCCATATTACTTCTTAGCTTTCTGTGCAGGTGGTACAGATGCACCACAATTAGCCATACCGCCTTTGTTGAAGTTGAGTTGCTTCTTAGCCTTTGCAACTTCTTCAGAGCTAACCTTCTCACCAAGCTTCAACTGCTTCTTAGCTGCTTCAACTTTGCTGTCTGGTTTGTCTTCTCGGCGTGTGAGGCCACGCTCTTTGTTGAGGAAATCACGCAAGCTAAGGCCAGACGCTTCCAACTCTTTCTTGCTAACAACACGAGGTTTGTCTTTAGCAACACGCTTAGTGGCCTCGTCAAAGGCTGTTGAAACAACAGCAGGAGGGAAGTCGTCTGGATAGCCAACACGAGCATCACGCTCAGCTTTTGTCATCTTGCCATAGGGATCGCTACGATATTCCTTCTCAGGCTTCTCTGCTTTCTCTTCAACAAACTTACGAGCACGTTCACGTGTTTCGTCGTCAATGTTTGGATTCTTCGCCATGTCACTTCTTCTTTCCAAAGACATTGTGAGGCTTTACGGAAGCACCGATGCCTTTGTTGCGTATCATACCACCCTTGTTCATTTCTTTTTCTTCTGTATTGTACTTACGACCTTCAAAGCTGAAAGAGTCTTTACCACTTTCTTTAGCGTCTTTTAATTCCTTACGGAACGACTCAGCACTCTTGGTGTCTTTCTTGTAAGTGGGAAAGTCTTTCTTGTTCACACGCTCGTCATTGCCTTTTTCAAGATCACCAGCGGCAATACGCGCCTTAGACTCTTTAGACAACTCAACTCTATCACCAGTAGCAGCTTTGTCAATCTTCTTACCCAAGCCACTCTTATCGATAAATTTGCGAACAACATCATCCATACCAGCTTCACCAATTACACGACCAAGTCCATAACTAGCAGACAACGCTGTACCAATGGCACCAGCACGACCACCTGTACGTGACATAGCACGTTCTCTGGCAGCGTCTTGACTAGCCCTTGCAGCACCAGTGGCAGGCTTATCGGTCTTAAGCATACGGTCGATGTCGCTCTTAGCGTCCTTCATGAAGTCAGCTCTGCGGGAAGGAAGCATATCACTCTTATTGGTCAAGCCTTCTTTGGTCACAGCCTTAGAGTCTTTAGAACCCTTTTGAGTTTCTTCACGGTCACTGAACCGCTTACCTGTTGGTTTAGACATATTTTTCCTTTGAATGTAAAAAAGAGGCATAGCCTCTGCACAAGTTATATCAGCTTTACAGCTTGTTTACCACTTAGTTTTGTTGGCCCAATAAGCAGCCGACATCTTACCCTTTGCAATGTTAGAGGCATGACGGGCTTTAAAGGCTTCGTTACGCTTGCTACCATCGGGACTTCCTTCAACACCCTTCTGTCCAAATCGAATAAGTTTAACATTGTCTCCATCCTTCGCCAGCACAGCATGACTCTTTGTCGGATGATCTGGTGTTGCTTTAGGCTTATTATAGCCGCTAAACTCTTCACTGCCTCTTTTGATTGCCATTGTTAATATCTCCAACTGTTACGCCTATCGCGCCACCCATTAGCTCTCATCGCTTCTTCTATGTTGTCTAACGGGAAAAAGAAACCTGTTTGCTTCTCAACAGAAGCTCTAACATAAAACACATCTGAATGAGGAACATAAACGTTGTCTAAGCTTCCTCTGTTTAAAGCTATATAGATCTTTGTAGCATAAGAGTACGGTGGACTGTTTAGAAGCCCTTTAGCTTCTACCTGCTCTTTCGTAAGCAACAACTCTTTTTGATCTAACAATAAATTAATTAATGATTGGCTATTTTGTTTCATAGTTTTTAGCTCTATATAGACTAGTTCAGGCTGTCTACTGTAGCGACACTGACTAGTTGAACTGTAGTATATTGCTAAAAGGCAACAAAGTAAACAACTAAAAGAAAAACAAATAATTGATTGACAGTGTCTTCATGGTCGATTTTGCTATATAGCCCTATAGAGCTATATACCTATATAGGAGTATGTTGTTATCTACTATGTGGGTTCTAAATTGTTTCAACATAGGACTATATAGTAGCCTCATCACCCCATCACCCCTATGTTATACCAATCCTGAAAATCTTGTCAAGCGATATATTTCATTGTGTGGTGTAGGAACAACACAGGGCAGTGTTTTCATGGTCGATTTTGTAGCGGGGTAGGCTGTGTTATTGGCAAAGGCTTTAATGGTCCTGTAGGGGGTGGTGGAGTGGTAGAGCTATGTAGCCCTTGGTTGCCGATGGTAACGCATTGTAGAGGCTGTGTAGCCTGTGTGTGGGCTGTATTGTAGCTATGAAGTGGTGCAAATGGTGTTGTGGTTAACAGGTTGAAATAGCTGTTCTGTGGGCTATGCTGTATACATATAACGCTACACCCCCCGCTGGCCCACACCTGCCCCATCTAAGTACAGCGAAGTGACTAGAAAACAAAATGACTACACTGCTAGAATAAGTGAGACAATCAAGGCTTTGATATTTGACCCAATGATAAAAATATTCAATGAAATCAATGGGTTACAATGTTTAAAATACTGATTGTATATCGGTGATTTATTGTTGAAATGTCTCCAAATGAGAATGATTCTCAACTAGAACGGGTATAAGACAAAGCCTGTATATTAGTTTTAGTTATATAGACCTATAACGGGTACAAGGTAAAGCCTACAAAGTCAAAATCACCAAAACAGTGCATAATGGTGTTTCATAGCACCAAAATAGCGCACAAAATCACCATAATAGTGCATCTTGTGCATAACTTGAACAACTAGCCCTTTTCTGTTTTGCCTGTGCATAACTTACATTGTCTAGAATGAAAAGCATTGTTGATAACATGTATATAACCATCAAAACCTATAGTTGGCACAGTGTTTGCATGTAGTTTTATGCCGACGATATTGTTGGTGTCACTTCCTCAAAGGAAACAACGTCATGAAAATCAAAACCTTTTCCTCTAGCGCTCATACATTTAAAGCCCTTCAAGCCTTCGCCATTGTTGTTCAAAAAGGAACAGTTAACGAAACCCTTCAAGCCTTGCAAGCCCTTAAAGCTTCACCATTGTTCACAGGTAAAAAGGGCTGGCAAGCTAACTTTGCAAAGCTTGAAACGATTATCACTACAGGCAAGCCCTTGTATAGCGTATTTGCCTTAAATGGCAATTCCAAGCTCCCCTTTGTATCCTTTTCAAGCCTTCCCGGTGTTACATGTCCCGGTGCAGGTGCTTGCCTTGATTTTTGTTATTCGTTTCGTGCATGGCGCTACCCTGCAGCATTCACGCGCCAATGCCAGAATGCATTCTTGCTACGCCACAATCAACCCGCCATTGTGCAAGCTTTGCAAGCGGTAAACGATACATTCAAGGGTGAAGCTTATGATGTGCGCTTATACGTTGATGGTGATTTTGCAAATAATGATGATGTCACCTTTTGGTTTGGCACAATCAAGGATTTCCCGTTAGCTAAGGTTTACGGGTATTCAAAAAGCTTTGAAGCTATCCTTGCATATGGTGCAAGCTATCCCGTTAATTACATGCTTAACATATCAGGGGGTCACAATGCAAGCTTTGACACCATCGAAAAGGTTAAAGCCTTGCCAATAACAAGGGGTGAATTTATAGCAGTATCAATTGGTAAAAAGGTTAAAGGGCACGAACACGGCACACCTGCAATAAACAAGGCTTTACGTGAAGCTTTCAAAATCAAAGCTTTTCCTTGTCCCGGTACATGTGGAACATGTACAGGTAAGGGGCACGCATGCGGCATGCAAGCGCTTAAAGGTGTGCCAATTATCATAGCTATGCATTAAGAAAACATAGACTGTAAAGGGCTTACATAGCCCTTTATGGCCTGTGTTTTTACAGGGTCAACCAAAGGTCAACAATGACACAAAAAAATGTGAGATATTATTTCCTTGAATGCAATATGAGCATTGAAAAAATAGCAGAGAAAACAGGCATGAGCATTGACACAATCAAGGCTTTGTTAGTCAACCCTGCAGTGTACATTCCCGAATATCAAGGGCGAAACCGCCGGGTTTTTCAAGATCACGTCAAACCCTTTTGAGGCAAAACAGCATGAAAAAATTCATCATCAAAACATTGGCCCCCTACATTGGCTATACAGTGCACGGCATAGGTTTCAAAAAGAAACACTACAGCCTGACAAGGGCAGATGCGCTAGAATGGCTTGCATGTTATGATCACGCTATTATGTACAAGGGACGGGTGTTCTATAGCGAACGGCGCACATTGAAGGATTGAATGTTGCGTGAAGGGTTGTTGTTTTTATACAACAGTCCTTTGCAGAGCAGTCACAAACGAAAGTATTAGAATAGCCATTGGGTTGGGTTGACTTTCAGAGGGACAGTTTAGGGACGGGGGCGCTTGCATGTTGCAGCAAAACCACACCGACAAAATAGTTCTTGACTTTATTTGTTCATTGATCAAATAATAGCGTCAACAACAAAACAAAAGCCCTTCATCGCAGAGGCGGGGTCGCAAGACCAGTTCTTTAACAATTGTTTTCTGGTGTCGGGTGCAGTGTGAATGCATCTATGGGCCAGCGTCATCGTACAGGCGACTTGTGCGGGTGCTCTAGCATATGGCACTGAAAATATGCATGAGGACAGCGCTGTGGTGGCGGGGTCGCCATTAGACGGTGCTGGTTTCTGACAGCGCAATCGTTGATTGTGTTGTTTCAAACCAACTCTTCCAAAGGAAAACAAAATGGGCTTAGACATGTATGCTTTCACTGTCCCTGCTGACAGTGTCGGTGATGGTGCCACTGATGTGGCATTGGGTGACAATGCTGTAAAGCTTTTCTACTGGCGCAAGTTCAATGCTTTGCATGGTTGGATGGAACAGCTTTACCGTAGCAAAAAAGGCTTGCGAGTTAGCTTCAACTGCACTACAGTGAGGCTCACCAGTGAAGACCTAGACCGCCTCGAGATGGACACAGGTAACAATAAGCTAGTACCCATCAACGGGTTCTTCTTCGGTGTGACAGAGATATACCCCGGTGACCTCGAAAGCGTGGCCGACTTCATTGCTAAAGCAAGAGAGACACTGGCTGATGGGCAGGCTGTGTACTACGACTCATGGTGGTGACTATGGATACATATCGCAAGATGCACAAAGACTTCTTCTTTGCTGCTGCAGGTCTGCGAAATACATACGGAATACAGTATTTATCTTCCGATCATATATTTGCTGGCAAGTGGTTGAGCGAGGATGAAATTGCCGACTTTACATTGGCTTACATGGGTGGAGGTGAACTGTGACACTGCACTGGAAGTTCAGGAACGATCATGTTTGGCAACAAACATTCACAAACGAGAATGAAATGTATAGTTTCATTTACAAAGTTAGCTTGACTATGCACCCCGATGTGGTGAGTGTGTGGTCGGTTGATGGTGACAAGACGACGAAGATATTCTGATAGCGTCCTGTGATGGTCTTATGAGGGCCATCACCGATACACTATCGTATCAACTTCCATAGGAAAACATATGAAAATCGTAGATTTCATCGCCCAAAGCAAGGGCAAGTTCATCACCGTATCCTTCATCAAGAAAGATGGCACAGCCCGTACCCTCAACGGTCGTATCGGTGTGACCAAGCACTTGAAAGGTGGCACAAGCACTATCGACCACTCCAAATATCTGGTGTTGTTTGATATGCACACTGCAGGCTATCGCTGTGTCAACAAAGACACCATCGTGTCAGTGACCTGCGAAGGCTTGACCATCAACAACAACGCTATGGTGACAGCATGAAAACGCTTGACCAACTCGAACAAGAAAACCCTGATGGTTTTCGTAACCCCGATGACGACACACCTGTACTGCGTTTGAGTGGTACATTCAAGACGCTTTGGAACAGCTTGAAGCTGAAAGCACCGATGGTTTCCGCAACCCTGAAAGCAACTAACATGAGCAAGTCATTCACCATCACCATCTACAACGATCCCGGTCATGCTTGGGGCAAGGTACGCCGTGACGTGCTAGTCAACCTCGGCATTGCCGACAAAATCACTTGCTTCAGCTACCAACGTGGCGACTATGCCTACCTTGAAGAAGACTGTGACCTCACCACCCTGTGCATGGCACTGAATGAGCGAGACACCCGTGTCAAGTTTGTTGATAAGCGTAGTGAGCGTGCCAGCAAAATTCGTAGCTATGAAAGATATAAATATGGCTTCACCAGTATGGCCGTTTCACCCACTCGACGATCACCATTCAACCCCAACAACCATGAGGATGCACCATTATGAGCATCACCCGAAACATCCCCATCGCTGTATTCTGTAGCGCTTTGCTGCTCTCAACAGCATCGTGTGAGCATCAACCTGTACCATCCCATGCTGTGGCTGCTGAGTGGTGCTGCATGTTCAATAACATCTACCATGAAGCACGTGGTGAGGGTGTGGCTGGTATGCAGGCTGTAGCTGCTGTCACATTGAACAGGGCAGCACAGTCTGTACAGACCATCTGTGACACAGTGTATGCTCGTAAGCAATTCAGTTGGACAAACACAGCGAAGGGTCGTGACAAACCCATCGTTGGTAACACATCTGTGCTCTATGCTGTAGCATCACAGGCCATGACAGGTGTGTTACCGGACGTCACATCTGGTGCAACCCACTACCACACGAAGAAGGTGAAACCAGTTTGGCGTAAGGCGCTGGACAAAGTAGCCATCATTAACAATCACATTTTCTATAGAAAGAATTAACATGAATGATAACAATTTGCATGAAACGTCAATGACTTTTGTACGGCCGCCAGAAAAAACGCTGGAGAAAACGCCGGAGAAAACGCTGGAGAAAACAACACGTAGCAGAGGCCGTCCCTCATTCGCTGAGAAGGCTGAACCATCCCTGCGTGACACCTTCAGTCTTGAAATAATTAAGGGTGTGCTTGCCAGTGGTGTAGCCATTGAAGACCCGCTGGCACTGAGCCGCTATGCATACAAGATTGCTGATGCATTGGTGAAGGTCAGAGATGAGTGAGAGTGTTGCCTATATTTTAGGCAGGATGCATGGCCTGCGTAGTCAACCAATGCGTCCCTTCTTCACCCCTACAGGATGTTGGGAAGCACAGCAATACAAGCAAGGCTACATCGATGGTGCTGTGGCTTTGGAAAACGATATTGAAAGAGAAACAAAATGATTAATGAAATTGATATTGCAGACTTCGATGTGCTGCCAGTGCGTGAGTTGTACAAGGTGAAGCCTCGCAGCTACATTAAGCTACCGTGGATGGACGGTACAGGCATTGATGAAGTGTTGTTTTTTGACCACATCGATGGTATGTACAGCTACTGTCTGAACATGAAGAACGAAGTGATACATTTGCAAGCATGGGCAGAGGTTGCACCGCTTGTGAAGAAAGCAAATCCCGACTAATTTGTAGGGTTTTCTGGATGGTTTATTTGACAAGCCATCTGGAAAGCCTTTACACTGAAGGCCCAACCCGGCAATGTTGCCACAACCTAGTAAGGAAACAATCATGGCAAATCATGTCATCTTCTCCCGTAACATCGACAACTCTGCTCTCACAGTGGAACAGATACATCATCGTGCTCCTGCTGTATTCAGCGTCACCAAGGCAGACCGCTTGACCGACCGTTACATTTCCCTTAACACAAGTGATGTGCTGCCCATCATGGCAGACTATGGCTATGTACCGACACAGGCTGCACAGAAACGTAGCCGTAAGGCCAGCCCGTTACATGCTGCTCACATGGTGGCATTCAGCAAGGTGGTTGATCTTGCCACCGCTGATGAAATTCGCCCTGAAATTATTCTCTACAACTCTCACGATGGCACAGGTTCAGTGAAGCTCTTCGCTGGTGCATTCCGTTTCATCTGCTCCAATGGCATCGTGGCTGGTGAAGGCTTTCATTCTCGCATCTATCACAGCAGGGCATTGATTGGTTTTGAAGAGATGTTGCGTAACACAGTGGCTACGCTGCCTGATTTGATGGGACGCATTGACAAGATGCGTGGTGTGTCGTTGTCTGTTGGTGATGTACATGACATGGCTATTGCTGGTGTTGCTACCCGTTGGGACGACTACACAGGTCAACCCAAGGGTGCCTATGCTGTGGCACAGACAGTCAAGGATGTGATGAGTGTACGCCGCAATGGTGACGAAGGCTACGATGCTTGGACTGTGTTCAACCGCATTCAAGAAGGCGTAGTGCGTGGCAATGCCATGATTCGATCCATCACTGACAAGCAGCCCGAAGGTGTGATGCGTAAGGCTCGACCAGTCAACTCCATCAAGGAAGCTGTGCGTATCAACACAGAGTTGTGGAACATCGCTGACCAATACGTTGCAGCGTAAATGCTGATGGCCCTAACCGCTATGGGGATGCCCTTGCAGGGCAACAATCGGTGACAGCATGGAGAGACATGCACCAACAAAGAACATCATGTACACACTAGAAGAGAAGCTGACAATGCTGGTGTACATCATCAGTGTTGTCATACTAATACTCACATGACAGTTAGACTAACAAGAGATGGCACAGCCATTGTCGACACAGAATACTACTGGCAACCCATTGCAACATGCCCAAGGTCTGCGAAGGTGCAGCTACTGAGTGTGCATGGTGTTGCTGTGTATGGTGAGTTGCGTAGTGATGACAGGTTCTGGACACATTGGGCACCACTGCCTAAGAAACCTAAGGAAGAAACTAAATGAAACATAAGCTGTTACTTATCAGTATATGGATAGGCAGTACTGTGGTGTCTATCACCATCATGTGGTTGGTGTGGACGTTTATCTTTTGGATGATGGAGAAACAAACATGAATGAAGATGAAAAGCCAACAACAACTGAAAACAACGGTGGGAAAACTGGTTGGCCTCCCGGTCTTTTGCAAGATGACAGCAAGGGTTTAAGCAAGTTGCTGTCCAATCGTCCTGATGCAAAACGCAGGGTGCGAGAAGCACTGGCAGAGCAGCCAGCACAGCGCACATGGGTGAAGGCAAAGCTATGAACCTAGCACGTTACATGACCATCGTTGACCGCAACGGGGTAGTCAGCTACCGCTACAACCCACCCACTGATGCTGTTGAAGCTGGTGTTGTCAGGCGTGAA
>Ga0247843_1002971_pt1 | contig 29022 bp, 31 predicted proteins | sample LaCruzMarch2017__FD_192420 | JGI IMG/M metagenome (GOLD analysis project Ga0247843, IMG submission 192420) | Freshwater microbial communities from meromictic Lake La Cruz, Castile-La Mancha, Spain - LaCruzMarch2017_8m | ecosystem: Environmental > Aquatic > Freshwater > Lake | place: Spain... | reverse complement strand
CCGACTTCCTGCGGGTCGCGGAGCACGTAGCCGCGGCCCCAGACGGTCTCGATGTTGTGCTCACCCCCGGTCGCCGCCGCGAGCTTCTTGCGCAGCTTGCAGATGAACACGTCGATGATCTTGAGTTCCGGCTCGTCCATCCCGCCGTAGAGGTGGTTGAGGAACATTTCCTTCGTGAGCGTGGTGCCTTTGCGGAGCGAGAGAAGCTCCAGCATTTGGTACTCCTTGCCCGTGAGATGGACACGCTGGCTGTGCACTTCGACGGTCTTCGCATCGAGGTTCACGATCACGTCGCCGGTCTTGATGACCGATTGCGCGTGGCCCTTCGAGCGGCGAACGATGGCGTTAATGCGCGCAACCAGCTCGTCCTTGTTGAAGGGCTTGGTCATGTAGTCGTCGGCGCCGAAGCCGAGACCGCGGACTTTCGCGTCGATATCGGCATTGCCGGAGAGGATGAGGATCGGCGTGTTGACCCGCGCCAGGCGCAGCTGCTTCAGGACGTCGTAGCCGTGCATGTCGGGCAGGGTGAGGTCGAGCAGGATGATGTCGTAATCATACAGCTTGCCGAGATCGATGCCTTCCTCGCCGAGGTCGGTTGAATAGATATTGAAGCCTTCCGACTTGAGCATCAGTTCGATGCCCTGCGCCGTGGCGCTATCGTCCTCGATCAGAAGAACCCGCATTGCCCGCTCCAGTCCGCAAAAATCCGCGCAGCCCCGCGCACCAGTTAACCCTTAGATTCGTTACTTTCAGTATCTAAGTCGTTAACGCGGCAATGAATCTGTTCGTCGTTAGTGTAAATAGTTGCTTGGAGACGTCGAGAATCTGACTCCGCACGGGACAATTTCGACACCGAAACATCAGAGTATCCTCGATAATCCATTATTAACCACGATTTTTTCGGGAACGGTTGCGAAACGACTTCGCGTTCGACGGGCGTTCTCGTTTCGGTCGACGATCAGACGGCGGCGAAATATTTTCCAGATGCGCATGACGGCGCCGCAACATCGCTCTTAATCCCCGCTCAATCATTCTCACCGAAATCGAAGGCGTGCCGCCAGCTTTCGCCTCCGCCATCGATGAAATCGATCGTCTCGACCTGCGCCTGTTCTCGGGACGCGTCGCGGGGCTGAGCGGTTTGCTGATTGAAGCTACCGGACCGGCGGAAGCGCTCGTCGTCGGCGAGCGCGCGACGATTGAAGGCGCGCGTCCCACGCGCGCGGAGATCGTCGGATTCAAGGGAGCACGCGCACTGCTGCTGCCGTTCGACGCCGTGGACTCCATCCGCCCCGGCGCGCGCGTGCGGTTTGACGGCGCCGCGCCCACGACGCGCCCCTGTGGCGCATGGCTCGGCCGTGTGATCGATGCGTTCGGCGATCCGGTGGATGGCGGGGGACCGCTGCCGCAGGGCCTACACGCGCGCCCTGTGCGCGCTGCGCCGCCCGCCGCGCATGGTCGTGGCCGTGTGGGCGCGCGTCTCGATCTCGGCGTGCGCGCGTTGAACATCTTCGCCGCCGTCTGCCGCGGTCAGCGGATGGGCATCTTCGCGGGCTCCGGCGTCGGCAAGTCGGTGTTGCTCTCCATGCTGTCGCGCGGCGCGGAAGCCGACGTCATCGTCATCGGCCTGATCGGCGAACGCGGCCGTGAAGTGCGCGAGTTCATCGAGGACACGCTGGGCGATGAGGGCCGCCGCCGCGCCGTCGTCGTCGTCGCGACATCCGATGAACCGGCCGCACGTCGCAGGCTGGCGGCCGAACAGGCCTGCGCGGTCGCCGAACACTTTCGCGACGAAGGCAAGGACGTCCTTCTGCTGCTCGACAGCGTCACGCGCTACGCCATGGCGGGGCGCGAAATCGGCCTTGCTGCCGGCGAACCGCCGACCACCAAAGGCTACACGCCGTCCGTCTTCGCCGATCTCCCGCGTTTGCTCGAACGCGCAGGCCCAGGACCGGTCGCAACGCCGGGATCGATCACCGGCCTCTTCACCGTTCTGGTGGATGGCGATGATCATAACGAACCGATCGCCGACGCGGTGCGCGGTATTCTGGATGGGCACATCGTGATGGAGCGCGCTATCGCCGAGCGCGGGCGCTATCCGGCGATCAACGTGCTGAAGTCCATCTCCCGTCTCATGCCGATGTGTCATTCGGCGCGCGAGAACGACCTCGTCGGCGAGGCCAAGAAGCTCTTGAGCGCCTACGCCGACATGGAGGAACTGATCCGCATCGGCGCCTATCGCGCCGGCGCTGATGCCACGCTCGACCGCGCCATCGCGCAGCGTCCGGCGATCGAGGCGGTCCTGTCGCAAGGCCGCGATGAACACATGAGCATCGACGATGCGTTCGCGATGCTTGAGGGGGCGCTTCAGACATGAGCAAGGCTCTGGACACGCTCGCGCGGCTGCAGCGCGCGCAGATCGACGAGGCGAAAGCCGAACTCGCGGAAATCGTGACGGCGCGCGCGGCGATCACAACGCGTCGGGCCAGCCTCGAAGTCGAGATCGCGCAGGAGCAGGCGATGGCGTCTCAGGACGCGGAAGCCCGCGCGGCCTATGGCGGCTACGCCCCGCGCGTCGCTCAGGAAAAGCGTGCGATGGCGGACACCGATGCGCGCCTTGCCGGTGAGGAGGCCGCGCTGCGCGAGCGCCTCTCGGCAGCTTACATTGAACTGAAGAAGATCGAGCTTCTCATGGCCTCCCAAGCCGAACGCGAGCGCCTCGCCGAGAACGCCCGCGAACTTGCCTCCATGGACGAAGCCGCCGCCATGCGCGCGGCGCGACGGGGTTAGCCGCCGCGCCGCGGCATCGTCATTTTTTCCTTTGCGGCGCCATGATTGGCGGATGCAGCGGCGCCGGCCGGCGCGGTGCGATCTCGGGACGACCCGGAGGCGTGGCGTCCGGGGCTGCGCGCCCGGCCTTCGCGGCACGCGCCAGCTGCACAAACTCCGCGCGCCAGCCAAAAGGATCGGCGCCGCGCGCGCCCTGCGCCAACTCGATCACCTGATCATAACCGTAGCCGCGATCGAGATAGGGATCGCCGCGCAGCAGCTGGCCGTAGCCTGCGACGGCGGTGGCGAAGCGCGTCGATTCTGGCGCTGCAGCAATTGAAGCGTGCATGTCGCGCGCGGTGATGGGGCGTTCGATGAGCTTGGACTGCGAGGCGCCGGGCGGCTTCCAGCGGATTCGCAGGAAAGCGATTTCGCCGGACGGCGCCGCCTGCGGACGCGGCGGCTGATAGCGCAGCGGATCGTTGAGCGTGCGTCCGCCGACAGGCGTGATCTCGTAGACGGCGGTGACGTTGGCGCCCGCACCGATCTCGCCGGCGTCCACGCGATCGTTGTTGAAATCCTCGCGGTTCAACATGCGCGTTTCGTAGCCGATGAGACGGTATTCCGCGACGCGCGTCGGGTTGAACTCAACCTGGATCTTCACGTCGTCGGCTATGGGAAGGAGCGCCGACTGCGCCTGGTCGTGCAGCACCTTGCGCGCTTCAGCGAGCGTGTCGATGTAGGCCGCCGTACCGTTGCCCTTCTGGGCGAGGCGCTGCATCAGCGCGTCATTGTAGTTGCCGCCGCCGAAGCCGAGCACCGAAAGGTATACGCCGCTCTCGCGCTTGCGTGAGACGAAGCCTTCCAGTTCCGCAGGATTGGAGATGCCCACGTTGAAGTCGCCGTCCGTGGCGATCATGATCCGGTTGACGCCGTTTCTGTCGAAGTGGCGCTCCGCGAGCGTGTAGGCGAGCGCCAGGCCCTGACCGCCGGCCGTCGAACCGCCTGCCGACAGTTGATCGAGCGCGCCGAGAATCTTCGCCTTTTCAACGCCCGGCGTCGGCTCAAGCACGACGCCCGCCGAACCGGCATAGGCCACGATCGAGACACGGTCGCGCGCACCGAGATCGTCGATGAGCATGCGCATCGCCTGCTTCACCAGCGGCAGTCTGTTGGCGCCCTGCATTGAACCCGACGTGTCGAGCAGCAGCACGAGATTGAGCGGCGGCCGCTGCGACGGCGCGACGTCGTATCCTTGCAGGCCGATGTGGACGAGTTGCTTGCCGCTCGCCCACGGGCTCGGAACGACCGAGACGGTGGTGGAGAAGGGGGTCGTGCGGTCGGCGGGCAGGGCGTAGTCGTAGTCGAAATAGTTGATCAGCTCTTCCACGCGCACGGCGTCGCGCGGCGGGAGATTGCCTGCGTTCAGCGTGCGGCGGACGTTGGCGTAGCTCGCGGTGTCGACATCGATGGAGAAGGTCGAGACGGGATCGGTGGCGACGGACTTGACCGGGTTCGGGGTCGTCTCGCGATAGGACTCGCGATTTTCTGTTTCGGGATTGTACCCCGGCGCGCTCAGGTAAAGTCGCGCGGCCGGCGCGCGCGAGGCTTGTGCGCGACTCATGGAATCCATCATGCCCGTCGGCATGGGCATCGCGCCGACTGGCGGCGGCGGCGAAGGCGCCGGGACTTCGGCGAGGATCGGGGCGGCGCTTTCTGAATCCGGCGTCTGCGCGCAGGCGACAACAAGCACCGCGCTCACCGCGAGCGCCAGCACTGACTTCCATTCGCCGACCATCATCCGTACTCCGCTGATTTTCCGCGCATATCGTCCAGTGCGTTTCCGGCGCGCGATGGCCCAAATGGAGGCGGAACGAAGGCGCGGCGGGATTCAAGAAGCATATGTGCCTTTTGGGTGCGCGCCATTCACCGACCGCGGGCGATCCACGCGTCGACCTGCTGTTCGAGCACCGGCAACGGCAGCGAACCATTCAGCAGCACGATGTCGTGGAATTTCTTCAGGTCAAACCTTGGTCCGAGCCCGCGTTGGGCCTTCTCGCGCAGACGTTCGATTTCAATACGACCGATTTCGTAGCCGCAGGCCTGACCAGGCCACACCGCATAGCGCTCCACTTCGCTGACCACGACGGCCGGATTGTCGCCGGTGACTTCCAGGAGATAGGCGATGGCCTGCTCGCGGCTCCAGCCTTTTGCATGCAGCCCCGTATCAACCACGAGCCGCGCCGCGCGCCACAGGCGCCAGCGCAGGAAGCCGATCCGGCCGATGGCGTCGTTCTGGTAGAAGCCCATCTCGTCGACGAGCTGTTCGGCGTAAAGGCCCCAGCCTTCGGCGAACGCGTTGAACCCCATGATGCGGCGCAGAAGGGGGAGTTTCTCCCGCTCCTGTGCGAGCGCGATCTGAAAGTGGTGGCCGGGAACGGCTTCGTGGAAGTCTTGCGTAGGCAGATCGATCTTCGTCATCTGCGCCATATCGCGCAGGTTGATGTAGTAGATGCCCGGTTGCGTCCCATCGAGGCTGGGGCTCTCGTAGTAAGCGCCCGATTGCGAGGCTTCGAGCATCGCGGGCGCTCGACGCACTTCGAGATTGGCCTTAGGCAGCGTCCCGAACCATTCCGGCGCGCGCGCGAGTATGCCCTGCACGCGTGCGTTCACGGCGGCGATGAGTTCGGCGCGACCTTCCTCGGTCGCGGGGTACTGGTGACGGGGGTCGGAGGAGAACGCCGCGAGACGTTGCCCCGCAGGTCCCTCGGTCAAACCTTGCACGCGTAGCGCGCCATCGAGTTCACCGAGCAGCGCCTGCACTTGCCGCAGGCCGATGGCATGAATCTCTTCAGGCGTGAGAGCCGTGGTCGTCTGCTGTGCAAGCGCCGCCTTGTAGAACGCCGCGCCGTCGCGCAGGCGACCGACGCCGGCGTCATGCGGCGCGGCGGCGCGGATCGAACGCAGGAACGCCGCGGCGCGCGCGTGCGCCGGCTGGATCCTGGTGGCGATGATGGCTTCGGCCTGCGAGAGCAGTTCGCGCGCGCGGGCCAGTTCGACGGGGTTCTGCCCGGATGTCTCGGGTTGTGCGACGCCGGGCGGCGGGGGCGGGAACGGCGAAAGTGGGCCTACCACCGCTTCCAGTTTGCGGCGCAGTGCTGTGGTGTAGGTAAGCTCGCCCGACGCCGTGCTAATGAGGCTTTCGAGCGCCGCCAGCGTGCGATCGATCACGAAGTCCGGGGGCGTGACGCCGGAGGCGACATCGAGGCGCGCGCGCTGCGTTTCGGCGTCGATTGCGGTCGCGACCTGTCCAAGACGCCCGACATAATCGCGGGCGTCGAGCAAGGTCTTCACTTCATGACGCGTGTCCAGGAAGTCGGGCAGGGTGAGGAAGGCGCTGTCGAGCTGGTTCAGCACATAGGGCGAGAAGCTTTCCTCGTCGAAGCGTCCGTACGTGAAGGCGGCTCCGCCCGCCGCCGCGCGAAACTGCGCTTCCAGGACATCGAACGTGAGTTGTTCGTCCTCTTCGAGAGCCGCGCGGTCGAAACCGCGCAGCTGCGCGTCGAGGCGAAGCGCCATCGTGCGTCGTCGGTCGACGGCGATGGCGCTGCGATCATCGAGCCGCGTCTTGAAGCCGGCCCCGGCGATCTCGGGCCCAAGACCCGCGCGAGTGGCGAGTTCCGGGCTGTCGGCGATGATCTCGCGGGTGGCGTCTGCGACGAAGCCGTCGAAGGCGGTGGCGGGCTTGTCAGCTTTCGGCGCGCAGGCGGCGAGGGCCAGCGCGATGGCGATCAGGGCGAAGCGAGTCATGACGCTCTTGTAGCAGTTTCTTGGGATGAGAACCGCCCACGCCCCGCCGGCTTGGCTGACGACGGCGGCCCTCGCTCTATGCGGGGCGCTATTTCTGCGTCGCGATCCACTCGGTCATGTTCGCCTCCAGCACCGACAGCGGCGCAGGTCCATCAAGCAAGATTCGGTCATGGAAGGCGCGGATGTCGAAGCGGGAGCCAAGCTCAGCGCGCGCCTTGTCGCGCAGGCGGTTGATGGTCTGGCGCCCGACCATGTAGGCGCAGGCCTGGCCGGGCCAGACGATGTAGCGCTCCACTTCGGTGGCGATGGAGGAGGGCTGGTCGCCGGTGACGCCAACCATGTAGTCGATCGCCTGTTCGCGGGTCCAACCCTTCGAATGCAGGCCGGTGTCGACGACGAGGCGCGCCGCGCGGAACGCCATCGATTGCAAATAGCCGAGACGACCCAGCGGATCGTCATCGTAGATGCCCATTTCGTCGGCGATCTGTTCGGCATAGAGCGCCCACCCCTCGCCGTAGCCGGAGAACCACAGGATCGAGGACCGGATCAGCGGGATGCAGTCGGTCGTACGCGTGTCGGTGCAGTTTGCCTCCTGGGAGATGGCGTTCTGCAGATGATGGCCGGGAAGGCCTTCGTGGTAGTTCAGCGTCGGCAGGGTGAAGCGTGGCCATTCCGCGGTGTTGCGCAAGTTTATGAAGTAGGCGGCGGCGCGTGAGCCATCGAGCGTGCCCGGTTGATAGTATCCGCCCGGCGCGCCTGCTTCGGTTTCCGGCGGAACGCGGCGGATTTCGAGCTTCTGCTTCGGCAACGTGATGAACTGTTCGGGCAGGCGCGTGGCGATCACGGTGGTCTGACGGTTGAGATCATCGATCAGCCGGACCTTGCCTGCGTCGGTGTTCGGATAGGTCTGCCGCGCATCCTTGCTGATGGCCTGCACGCGCTGCGTGACCGAGCCTTGCGCATAGCCCTGCGCCTTCAGGAGTTCGTCCATCTGCTTGGTGAGATCGGTGATGAGGTCGAGGCCCATCTGGTGAATCTCTTCCGGCGTCAGCTCCGAGGTGGTCCATGCCGCGAGCGCTGCCTTGTAGTAGTCAGCGCCGCCCGGGAGACGCGCGACTGAAGCCGCCGTCGTTGCACGCGGCTGGAGTGCGACAAGCGCGTCCACCTGCCGGCGAAGCGCAGGCTGCACCTTGTCGCGGACCGATGCAGTGGCGCTCCGGATGAAGTCCGCAGCCTGCACGCCCGTAACGCCTTGCGCATTTCCGATACGACTCTGGAGCGAGCGCACCATCACGGTGGCGGGCGCGGGGCCGTTCGCAAGCGGGCGCATTTGCTCAAGCGTGCGCTCGATGATGTAGGTCGGCGGGATTACGCCTTTCTCTGCGTCAGCCTTCAGACGCGCCGTTTCATGATCAATGTTCGCGGCGAACGCGTCGAGGCGTGCGATATACGCTGCAGCGTCGGCGGCGTTGCGCAGCAGGTGCTGGCTGTCGAGCAGATTGGGGACGGACTGGTAGGAGCCGGTGAGCTGGCTGACCACGTACGGCGTCGGCGCGTATTCGAGACCCCAGTTGCCGTAGCGCGCCACGTTGCCCTGGATGGTGTACTCCAGCGCGGCGCTGACGACGTCGAACGATATCGCATCTTGACCACTGAGCGCCTTGCGGTCGATAGCTTCAAAGCGCTTCGACAGGCTCTCCACAAGCGCTGCCTGTCGCGCCAATCCCTCGGGCGAGGTGTCCGCGAGCCGGCCGTTGTAGGGGCCGCCCGCGAGGTCTTCACTGACGCCAAGATTCGTCGCGAGGGCGGGCGACTCTTTCAGCATCGCCGTGGCCGTCTCGGCGAGCAGCGCGTTCAGGCTCGATGCGGCTTCCGTTCGCGCCTTTTCGCTGGTGGCGCTCCTGTCGCTGCAGCCGGCGGCGCCGAACGCCATGAGGGCCGCAGCGGCGATGGCGACGAGCACGCGTCCCTGCAAAGTCATGTGGTGTCGCTCCCTGTGGATGTGCGCCCCGTCAGGCGCGCAGCGTGGTCTTGCCGTTCTTGATCACCGTGACGCCGGGTCTTTCTTTCACGGACGCTTCAAAGGAGACAATCTCGCCGTCCTTCCACATTCGGGTCACGACCGTCTCGCCGGGGAAAACCGGGGAGGAGAAGCGAACGTCATGGCCGACGATCATCGTCGGATCGTAATCGCAATAGGTCTGAAGTACAGCGCGGCACGTGACGCCGTAGGTGCACAATCCGTGCAGGATCGGACGGTCGAAACCGGCGGCCTTGGCCACCGCGGGATCAGAGTGGAGCGGATTGCGATCGCCCGAGAGACGATAGATCAGCGCCTGGTTTGGCGACGTCGCCAGGGCAAGTTCGGCGTCCGGCGTGCGGGTGGGCACTTCGTGCGGCGCGGGGCCGCCGGAGGCCGGCCCGCCGAAGCCGCCGTCGGCGCGGGCGAAGGTGGACCCCGTCAGGGTGACGTATTTCTCGCCACTTTTCTTGTCCCGGATGATGGTGTCCGAGTAGATCACCGCGCCCTTGCCGGGCCCCTTGTCGAGGATGTGCGTCACAGCCCAGTCCGCCGCGATAGTGGCGGCGTCGGGAAGGGGCTTGTGGACGACGAGCTTCTGCTCACCGTGCACGACCATCATGTAGTTGATGCCGATCGCGTGGGTCTTGCCGGCGCCCCAGGCGATGACCGTGGCCTGCGTCGGCATGGTCCGCAGACCGTTCTCGTAGACGAAGGGCAGTTCTTGCAGGTTCATCGGGTCCGCGCCCAGGCCGATCCCGAGGGCATAGAGCATGGTTTCGCGGTCGCCGTAGCTGAACTCCTGACCGTCGGAACGGAGCTGGATGGCTTTCTGATAGTCAATCGGCATGGGCCGCGCCTCCCTGATTGATTCGGTCCTAGCATGCTCGCTGCAGCGTTCGCGAGCGGTGCGTCGACGAACGGCGACAAGCGTGCCCGCAACAGTTGCCCCCGCAGCGCTTTCGTGGTTCACCGCCGCCGGTGGAATCAGCGTCGCGCGAGGGAGATACCATGAGCGCCGAGAACGCCCTGTCTGGGCAAGTGATGTTCTACCGTCAACCGGAGCCGCTTTCGATCGAGGCGCACCGGTCGTTGGGCGCAAAGCGCGTGGAACGGCCGTTCGCATTTCTCGCGCAGGCGCACGTGGTGCCGATCACCGTGAACGAATTCGGCGTCGCGGCTGGATCTTACCCCGTGATCTTCGCCGGCGCGGACAAAACGCCGCTCGCGGTGATGGGCGCGCGCTCGGGCGAGAATGTGTTCATGTCCCCACAGGGCGACGTCGACCCGGAGGTGTACCTGCCGGCTTTCGTGCGCCGCTATCCGTTCGTTTTCGCCAACGACCCGAGCGCGGACCGCCTTGTGCTGTGCATCGACCGTGCAGCGCCGATGATCGGTGAAAATCCGGAAGTGCCGCTCTTTAACGGCGACCAGCCTTCCCAGTACACGCAAGAAGCGATGGAGTTCTGCAAGGAATTCGAACGTCATCGTCGCACGACCGACAATTTCCTCAAGGTTGTCGGCGAACTCAATCTCTTTGAAACCAAGACGGTTTCCCTCACAAACCGTCGTCCTGACGGGACCGAAGAGCAGCAGATTGTGGCGGAATACTTCGCGATCGACGAGGAAAAGCTCACCAACTTGCCGAATGATCAATACCTGAAACTGAAAGAAAACGGCATGCTTGGACCGATCTACGCGCACATGATCTCGCTGCTGCAGTGGCCGAAGATTATCCAGCGCGCGATGTACCGGTTCCAGGCCCAACAGGAAGCTGCGGCCCGCTCGCAGACGCCGCTGGGCTAATCGGTCGCGCCTAGATCTATCTACACGAAAAGAGGGCGGCTCCGCGAGGAGCCGCCCTTTGCTTGTGTTTTCGCTTGTGCTTTAGGCCGGCGACTACATCGCCGAGAGACGCATCATCCGGCGAAGCTCATCCGGCTCGCCGTACGCGCGCTTCTTGCGCGGCTGCTGCGGCTGGAAAGCCAGCGACGCGTGATCGGCGCAGTAGGTGCCTGTCGCGCCGCGGCCGCAGAAGGCGAAGGACGCGTCGGTCGGGTCGCCGATCGGCCACTTGCAGACGCTGTCGGTCAGGGTCAGCACCGTGGTCACGCTGCCGTCCTCGGCCTTGAGCGGCTCAAGGTGGGGCACGAGCGCGAGATACGGCGCGGGCGCCATGCGGGGGCGGGCCACCGCATTGGACTGCGACGATGTCGCGAGGCGCGGCCGCGCGACCGGACGCGGACGCTTGGCGGGACGCGAGGGCGTCGCACGGCCGGCGAGGCCGAGACGGTGCACCTTGCCGATCACCGCATTGCGGGTCACCCCGGTCAGTTGTTTGGCGATCTGGCTCGCGGAAAGACCCTCGATCCAGAGCTTCTTGAGTGTCTCCACTCGTTCATCGGTCCAGCCCATGTCTGGTCAGCCCCTCTGTTAACCCGCTCCATCTTGCGGGATATGCGCGGACCCGTCAGCCGGGCGAGCCCACCATTCAATGGTACTCATCTGGAGAAGAGATACAAGGGATAGTATGTACGTACTCAAAGTTATCCTAACTCTAGTGCGAATCACTCAGCTGTTGTCCACAGGCCTCATGGCTTCGACGAACGCATGGCGGCCAAGGTCGCCACCGGGTTATTCACCACGAAGATGGTTAATGACCCCTTAATTGGTTAATGGATCGTTTATGGCAGATTCAGCACCCATTGCCGCGCCGCCGTCGGCGCATCCTCGTGCTCGTCAGTACACGGGCATGAACTGGCTCGGTCTGCAGACGCTTCTTGAGCGCGAGATCCGGCGCTTCATGAAGGTCTCAGCCCAGACGCTCATCGCGCCGCTGATCACGACGATCCTGTACATTTCGGTGTTCGCACTTGCGATGGGCGGGCGGGGGGCTCCGATCGGGGGGATCGCGTACATCGACTTCCTGGCGCCGGGCCTGATCATGATGGGGGTCATCAACAATGCGTTCCAGAATGCGTCCTCGTCGCTGATCATCGCCAAGATCCAGGGCAATTCGGTCGACTTCCTGATGCCGCCGCTTTCGGCGCTTGAACTCACCATTGCTTTCATCGGCGGGGCTGCGGTCCGCGGGATCATAGTCGGGCTGGCGTCGCTCATCGCCGTGGCGCCGTTTGCAGACGTAACGCCCGAACACTGGTGGGCGGTGCTGCTCTTCATCGTCTCGGCCTCGGTGATCTTCGGCGCCATCGGGCTGCTGGGCGGCGTGTGGGCCGACAAGTTCGACCACCTCGCGGCGGTGACGAATTTCGTCATCACGCCCCTGACGTTTCTCTCAGGCACGTTCTATTCGATCAACGCGTTGCCGGGCCCCATCCGCGACGCGGCGCACTGGAACCCGGTTTTCCTGTTGATCGACGGTTTTCGCTACGGCTTCATCGGCCACGCCGACGGGCCCATTTTGCTGGCGAGCGTGGTAAGCGTCGTTCTTGCGGTTGCGCTGTCGACGGCATGCTGGGCGCTGATAAAGTCCGGGTGGCGGCTGAAGGCATAGATGACGGCGCAAATGCACGACGAGGCCATGTCTTACGCGCGTTCCGTGTTGGCGGCGGGTACTGAGGCTTCTCTTCGTGAGGGCGCCATCCTTCTTGATCGAGCCGCCGCGCAAGGATGCGCGGAGGCGTGGGCGCGCCTAGCCGGATTTCTCGCCGCCGGCGTGCGCGAACCTGCTGACTGGGATCGAAGCCTGGCCATGCTCGAACAAGCAGCGGTTCTCGGCTACGCGCCTGCGCGCGACGAGTTGCGATTGCTCGCGGGCCACGATGCGCCATCTCCGGACGCTCTGCGCGCGCGGGTGGATATTCGCGCCTTTATTCAGCCCCGTCCCGGCGGGGTTGCGCACCCATCGCCCCGCATCCGCGTTTTCAAAGGGCTTTTCTCCGGAGACGAGTGCGACTGGATCATCGGCAGGGCCCACGATCGTCTCGAACGCGCGTCGGTGTACGACAATGAGTCGGCGCAGAGTCTGATCGTCAAAGAACGCACCAACCGTGAAGCGCATTTCGGTCCGGCCGATCTTGACGTGGCCTTGACCTTCCTGCGCGCGCGCCTCGCCCACTCGATCCGCGCTCCGCTGCATCACTTCGAACCGCCCACGGTCCTACACTATGCGGTCGGCCAACACTTCGCGCCGCACTTCGATTTTCTCGACCCGGCTCTCCCCGGTCATGTCGGCGACCTCGCGCGCCGTGGCCAGCGCGTCGCCACGGTGCTGGTCTATCTCAATGATGATTACGAAGGCGGCGAAACCGATTTCCCGACATTGGGCCGGCGGTTCAGAGGCGGGCCCGGCGACGCCCTGGTTTTCGACAATCTCGACCCCTCCGGCGCGCCGGACCGTCGCACCTTTCATGCCGGCTTGCCGCCCAGCAAGGGCGAGAAGTGGCTGCTGTCGCAGTGGGTGCGTGACCGGGCGCCGGGGAGCGCCGATCCCGCCTGACCTGAAATGCGCCGTCGGTCCGCCTGTGGTTCCATAACAGGAGCAATGGCGATGATGGATCACGGAACGGCGGTTGAGTTCAGACAGAACCCCAAGGCGGCGCTGCAACGCATAACGATGACTGTCGCGACCGCTTTGGCGCTCTCGGCTACTCGGTCTCGGGGCGCGATGGACTGTTTTTCTTCGGCGGCATCGGCCTTCTCGCCATAGCCACGAGTCTCTTTGTGTATTTCAGGACGCGGCAGGATCGCTTTGTTGGGCTTCGCGTCGACACGTTCGGATTGGTTGCGCCGGGCGCAGGCGCCGAAGAACACGTCCCATGGTCGCGCATATCCCGGATCGATTTCGCCCGTACTCAGAGGCGGTTGCTGTTCATGCGTGTCCTGCTGAATGGTCCAGCCGACGCTGCGCCGCCGGCTAAGGACCTGTTCGTCGCCGCTGCCCGCGCGATGCTGGGCGTCCCGATCGTCGTCCCGATCGACGACCTGGAAGTCGAGCCGCAGGATATCGTCGCTGCGGTCCTGCGCTTTTCTCCGACGACCCAGGTCGATGCCTGATCTGAGCAGCGGGCGGCCAGTTTCCATCCATTAACCAAATAGCTAGGGTTGTCCCGCAAGTCTGCGCGCTTCGATTGAAACCGGCAGAAGCCGCCTCGCAGGACCCCTCCCATGACCGCGCGTCTCGTTTCGGTGATCAACATGAAGGGCGGGGTGGGCAAGTCCACCACGACCATAGGTCTCGCGGAGACGCTCGCCGTCCACCACAAGGCGCGCGTGCTGGTGATCGATCTCGATCCGCAGACCAACGCATCGATCATGCTGGCTGGTCCCGACAAGTGGAACGAGCTGCATGAGGCCGAGCGCACGCTTGACTTCTACTTCGAGGCCTATGCGCTCCAGGAAAAGCCCAAGCCCTTCAAAAGTCTCGTGGAGGCGAAGGTCTCCGACCTGAAGGGCAAGCCCGATATCGCGCTCGTCGCGTCGGCGCCGGAATTTCGCACCATCGAGCGCGATCTCATCGAGACGTTCGTGAAGCGGCAGTTTCATATCGACGCCATCCAGAAGTGGATCTGCGAGCGTTTCGCGCAGGGGTTCCGCACGGTGCTGAAGGACTTCGACTACATCCTCGTGGATTGCCCGCCGGGCATTTCACTCTTTGCGGAAGCGGCGCTGATCGCGGCCGACGCGATCGTGGTTCCGTCGATCCCCGATTATGTCTCGCGGCTAGGTCTCATCACCTTCCGCCGCCGCGCGCTGCGGATGATCAACGAGAAGCGTGGCGGGCAGTCGCTGCTGATGGTGCTGGCGACTAAGTACGAAGAGGACATGGCCCTGCACCGCTCCGAAGCGGCGCTGCTGAAGGAAAATCTCGGCTCGGCCATGTTCGACGTGCGCATCCCGCAGATCCAGGACATCGCCCGCGCTGCGGAATGGTCCGACACGCAGCGCACCTTCGACCAGAAGTACGGCGCCGGCGCGCCGATCATCCGTGCGCTGGGCGACGAATTCCTCGCGAAAATGGCGCTGGCGCCGGCGCTATGAGCCTGAACAAGTCCCTTAATCGGCTGTTCGACGAAATCCGTCGCGAAGCCAGACGCAATCGCGAATTCGCCGATCGGCTGGATGCAATCTTCCGCGTGCATGAAAGTGCGCGCCAGGTGGCTGACGAAGTGGTCGAGGCGGCGCGTGCAGAGGCTGAAAAGCCCGCGCCGGTCGTCGCCGTCGAGACGCCGCCGGCGCCGGAGCTGGGCGATGAACTCAACCCGGTGGCGTTCTTCACCCGCCAGGGCGCGGATGCGCTCAAGGTCGCGCTCACCGGCTTTACCAAGCCCGCGCTCGAACACCTTGTCAGCGAACATAACCTTGATCCCGCTGGCGCGACGTCGGGCTTGGCCAAGCCCGCTCTCGTCGAACACATCATCGCGCAGGCGCAAAAGCGCGTGGAGCGCGACAAGAAGCTGTTCGACTACTGACGGTGACGGTACGTCAGTGCGCGCTCGTATCGCCGGGCGAACAGCATTGCCGACCTGTCCGGCCCCCGCTATCCCAGCGCATCATTCTTGCGTCCAGCCTGCCAGAGAAACGATGTTCGGGAAAATTCTGATCGCCAACCGGGGCGAGATCGCCGTCCGCATCATCAAGACGGCCCGGCGCATGGGGATCAAGACGGTTGTCGTCTATTCCGAGGCCGACCGGGACTCCATGGCCGTCGAGATGGCCGACGAGACGGTGTTCATCGGCCCGCCGCCGGCTGCGCAATCCTATCTCGTCATGGACAAGATCGTCGATGCGGTGCGCAAGACGGGCGCGGATGCGGTGCATCCGGGCTTCGGCTTTCTCTCCGAAAAGGTGGAATTCGCCGAGCGCCTCGCCAGCGAGAAGATCACCTTCATCGGGCCGAACCCGCGCGCGATCTTTGCCATGGGCGACAAGATTGAATCGAAGCGCACCGCGGGCGCGGCGAACGTCTCCACCGTGCCGGGTTTCATCGGCGAGGTCGAGGGCGCGAAGCACGCCGTGCAGATCGCCGAGGAGATCGGCTATCCGGTGATGATCAAGGCCTCGGCCGGCGGCGGCGGCAAGGGCATACGCGTCGCTGAAAACCGCAAGGAAGTTGAGGAAGGTTTCCCGGCGGTGGTGGCGGAAGCGAAGGGCGCCTTCGGCGACGATCGGGTGTTCATCGAGAAGTTCATCCTTGACCCGAGGCACATCGAGATCCAGGTGCTCGGCGACAAGCACGGCAATATCGTCCACCTGTTCGAACGCGAATGCTCGATTCAGCGCCGCAACCAGAAGGTCATCGAGGAGGCCCCGTCGCCGCTGCTCGACGAAAAGACGCGCATGGCGATGGGCGAGCAGGCGGTCGCGCTCGCAAAGGCTGTCGATTACGACAGTGCGGGCACGGTGGAGTTCGTCGCGTCCGGCGCCGACAAATCGTTCTACTTCCTCGAAATGAACACGCGGCTCCAGGTCGAGCATCCGGTGACGGAAGCGATCACCGGGCTTGATCTCGTCGAGCAAATGATCCGGGTGGCGGCGGGCGAGAAGCTCGCGTTCAAGCAGAAGGATCTCAAGATCAACGGCTGGGCGATCGAAAGCCGCATCTACGCGGAAGACCCCTACCGCAACTTCCTGCCGTCGATCGGGCGTCTGCGCCGCTATCGCCCGCCGCAGGAGGGCAAGTTCGGGACGGTCACCGTGCGCAATGATGCGGGGGTGCGTGAAGGCGACGAAATCTCGATGTTCTACGATCCGATGATCGCCAAGCTTGTGACGCATGCGCCGAACCGGCTTGAGGCGATCGATGCGCAGGCGCGCGCGCTCGACGGATTTTTGATTGAAGGCATCCAGGACAACGTGCCGTTCCTCGGCGCGGTGATGGATGAACAGACCTTCCGCTCGGGGACGTTCACGACCGCTTATATCAAGCAACAATTCCCCGAGGGATTCAACGGGGCCACGCCGACGGAAGAGCAGCGCGTGCTGCTCGCTTCGTGCGCGGCGTTCGCGCAGGCGCTGATGAGCGCGCGCGCCGGCCAGGTGTCGGGCCAGATTGCGGGCTACAAGGTCGATGCGACCGCTGAGCGCGTGGTGATCTTCGGGGAGGAGACCATTCCCGTCGTCGTCACGCTGACGCAGGAAGGCGCCAATGTCGCGCTCAGCGGCGGCCGCGAAGTGCGACTGCAGTCGACATGGCGTCCGGGCCAGCCGGTGATGGAGGGGCGCTTCGGCAAGGATCCGTTCGCAGTGAAGATCGCGCCGCGCCCCGAGGGTTTCCGCCTGCGCCTGCGCGGCGTCACCGCCACGCTCATCGTCACAAGCCCGCGCGCTGCAGCGCTGCATAAGCTCATCCCGCCGAAGCAGCCGGCGGATACCTCGAAGATGATCGTGTCGCCGATGCCGGGGCTGGTCGTCGGCATCGACGTGGTAGCGGGACAGGAAGTGAAGTCCGGCGAGGGCGTCGCCATCGTCGAGGCGATGAAAATGCAGAACATTATTCGCGCGGAACGCGATGGCTTGGTGTCGAAGGTCAACGTCGCCGCCGGCGCGAGCGTCGCGGCGGACGAGGTGCTGATCGAGCTGGCGTGAGGCGGCTTGGGATCTGACTACGCATCCGGCCGCCGCGCCACTGTGATCCCGCGCCGATGTCGCACGGAGCGCACCAGCGCCCGGCGGGTTTTTCGAGACTCTCGACCGCCATGGGCTTGCAGCACAGCGTACAGTGGCCGCAGGTGCGGGGCGGAAAGTCAGCGGCAGGACTTAAGGCCATCCGCGCAGTCTGGACCATCATCCGACCAAATGCGATCGCTGTGGCGATCGAATGGTCGGATAGGGATGCTCGACACGTACGAGTACAGAGCTACTTTAACCGATTTCGGAATTGCGGCTGCAATTCCGAGAGATGGGATGTTGCTTGCGCGATCGGGAGGCGCGCTACTTGTCCTCGCCTTCGGGCTTATTGACGGCGTGCTTCATCAACTGCGCGCGGAAGAAGGCCTGCGTAGCGTCCGGCTGGGCGGTCATCAGTTCGTCGTAGAAAAAATCTCCATGCGCGTCCGCCGACGACTTCGTCAGCGGCTTGCGCGGGTGCTTGCCGGGAGTGCGGGGTTCAACCTTGGGGGCGGTCTTCTTAGTGGTCATGCTGGTGAATTCGATCCTGATCGGTGTCCGCATTAGGACATCGCCGTGACGGTTCTGCCTTCGGGCTGCTTTTTCACACCGGCGGGGGCGCCGGCTCCACGGGCCCGAACACCTCGACGAAGGCGTCCTGCAAGGCCTGGTCCGCGTCCGCCATAGTCACCGGCAGACCGAGGTCCATAAGACTGGTAACCCCGTGGGCGCGAATTCCGCAGGGCACGATTCCCGAGAAATGGGAAAGATCGGGCTCCACATTCAGCGAAATACCGTGATAGCTCGCCCATTTGCGGACCTTCACGCCGATGGCGGCGATCTTGTCCTCATGCACTTCGTGGCCGGGCGTGCGGCGCTGGACCCACACCCCGACCCGGCCCTCGCGGACTTCGCCGGCCACGTTGAAGCGGTCGAGCGCGGAGATGATCCAGCCTTCGAGGTCGCGGACGTATCCGCGTACATCACGGCCCCGTTTGGTGAGGTCGAGCATGACATACGCGACCCGCTGACCCGGGCCGTGGTAGGTGTACTGTCCACCGCGCGCCGTGCGGTGCACGGGAAAGCGGGCGGGCTCCAGCAGGTCCTCCTGCTTGGCGCTGACGCCGGCGGTATAGAGAGGCGGATGCTCCAGCAGCCAGACAAGCTCTCCCGCCGATCCGGCGGCGATGGCCGCAGCGCGGGCTTCCATGGCGGCGACGGCGGCGAGATAGTCGACCGGCCGGGGCGAAACGGCCCATCCGATCGGGGCAGGAGGCACGGGGTTAAACTCTTCCTTGGTGATTTGGGCGCGATCTGACGACTTCAGATAGGGATCGCAGGGCCGCGTGAAAAGTCAGGTTCACAATGTTGAGGTCGAGCTGACGGTCATTCTCGGCCGTTGTCAGCTCCCCATGCATCAGCTCCTGAAAATGGGGCGCGGGGCCATCATTCCATTGGGGGCCGGGGAGAACGAGGAAGTCTGGATCCTCGCCAACAACTATCCCATCGCCCGGGGCGAAATCGTCATCGATGGGGACCGGCTGACTGTGGTCGTCACGGAGCCTGCCGACGTCCATGCCTTCAACGCCGCCGCCTGAAGGTTATTGTTCTTCCCGCGAACGCGTCCGGACGGTACCATCCCTTCAAATCACCTCACTTCAGGAGCAGGCCTTGGACCCGCAGGAACGCGCTCGCGTCGAGCAATATCTGAAATCTAAGTTCAAGACGCCCAATCTCTCGATCCGTGCGCGGCCTCAGAAAAAGGACAGCGCGGAAGTCTATATCGGCGAGGAGTTTGCGGGCGTGCTGTCGCGTGACGACGAGGACGGCGAGCTTTGCTGGCACTTCACGATGACGGTGCTTGAAGGCGATCTCGACGAGTAGGGCTTCGCCGCCCGGGCGAAGGCTGTCGCGTCTGCGCGATAGATGCTTATGGTTAATCGCCATGAAGCGCGCGCTTCTCGCCCTTGTGGCGGCCGCCGCATTGGCGGCCTGCCCCTCCTCCGTTCCCGGCCCGCAGCTTGACGCCGCAAGCTTTGAGCCGGTGTGCGTGCGGCTCGCCGCCGAGCCCGGGCTTCCCGAGCGCGGCGGCATCGGCCATCGCATTTTTGCGGCCGGCGCGCAGCCTTCGGTCGCCTGCCGGGATGCCGCCTATGGCGCCGCCGCCTCCGACCAGTACCGTCTGATCGACGCCTACCAGACAGGGCGTCTCCTCCAGTAGATCCGGTGACGGGATCGTGAAGGCGACGCCGCCACTGAAATCGCTGGCGCGTCGGCCTTGAGGCTCTAGTCTCTCCCAAAACAACTATGTGGAGACCGCTGGTGAGCGAGCAGACGGCGACGACCGAACAGGGGCACACCATCAAGCCCGTGACCGCCGGCTACCGCAGTTATGCGATGGGGCTGCTGCTCATCATCTACATCATGAACTTCGTCGACCGGCAGGTGATCAACATCCTTGCCGAGCCGATCAAGAACGAACTCGGCCTGCTCGACTGGCAACTCGGCGCGATGTCGGGACTTGCTTTTGCGGTGTTCTACACCCTGCTTGGCCTGCCGATCGCGCGCTACGCCGAACGCGGCAACCGCCCGCGCATCATCGCTGTGGCGCTCGCGCTTTGGAGCGGCTTCACCGCACTATGCGGCCTCGCACAGAACTTCGTGCAGCTCGTGCTTTTCCGCATCGGCGTCGGCATCGGGGAGGCGGGGTGCACGCCGCCGGCGCACTCGCTGATCACGGACTATGTGCCGAAGGAAAAGCGCGCCTCTGCGCTCGCCTTTTATTCGATGGGCACGCCGCTGGGCTCGCTCGTCGGCATGGCGCTCGGCGGGGTGATCGCGGACGCATACGGCTGGCGCTGGGCGTTCATCGTGTGTGGTCTGCCGGGCATCGTGTTGGCGGTGGTGGTGATGATGACGCTTGTCGAGCCCCGCGTGAAACAGGTGCTCGACGATGTGAAGCGCGTCGCCGCGAAGGGGCCATCGTTCAAGGACGCTCTGAAGGTATTGACGCACAAGCGCACATTCTGGCTCATCGCCTTCGCGGCCGCGATCAAGGCGTTCATAGGCTATGGGCACGCGCCGTTCACGGCCTCCTTCTTCCTGCGCAACCATGCCGAAGAGGTCGCCACGCTCGCCGCGCAGTTCGGCCTGCAATCGCAGGGGTTTCTCGGCATCGCGCTCGGTGTCGTCGGCGGACTTGCGGGCGCTCTCGGCGCCTTTGTGGGCGGCATGATCGCAGACAAGTACGGCGCGAAGGATCTGCGCGCCTATGTCAGCGTCCCGGCGGTCGCGGCGCTGGTGACGATCCCGGTCTATTGTTTCGCCATGATGGTCGACAGCGCGGCGATCGCCATCGGCGTTCTTGCAATCAATGCTATTCTCGGCACGCTGTGGTACGGGCCGGTCTATGCAACGGCACAGTCCATCGCGCCGCCGAACATGCGCGCGACGGCGTCGGCGATCATGCTCTTCGTCATAAATCTGGTGGGCCTCGGGCTCGGTCCGCTCGCGGTCGGCATTATCAGCGACTACGTGGCGATCGGCCTCGACATGGGCAAGGCCGAAGGCGTGCGCTGGGCGCTGATCATTTCCGTGCTCGCCAACATCGGCGCGGTCTGGCTGTTCTGGATGGCGCGCAAGTCGATCCGCGAGGAAATGGAAGGCTGACGTCGACGCGCGTTTCCAACTCCGGTTACGCCCGGTATCGTGGCGCGTATTACGGAGGAAGCGCGATGGATGTGAAGGCTCTCTTCTCGCTGGAAGGCCGCGTGGCGCTGATCACCGGCGGATCGCGCGGGATCGGTCGGATGATCGCGGAAGGCTATGTGAAGAGCGGTGCGAAAGTCTATGTGTCGTCACGCAAGGCGGAGGCGTGTGACGAGACGGCGGCGGCGCTGTCGAAACATGGAACGTGCCTTTCGCTGCCGCAAGACGTTTGCGATGTCGACGGCTGCAACGCGCTCGCCGCCAAATTTGCAGCGCTTGAATCGAAACTCGACATTCTCGTCAACAACGCCGGCGCTGCGTGGGCGGCGCCCTTCGAGGACTTCCCCGAAAGCGGCTGGGACAAGGTCATGGACCTCAACCTCAAGTCGCCGTTCTTCCTGACGAAAGCGCTGCACGGCGCGCTGAAAGCGGCCGCTGCAAACGGGCGTCATTCCAAGGTCATCAACATCGCCTCGATCGACGGCATCCGTCTCAATCCGTGGGATACGTATTCGTATCACGCGTCGAAGTCGGGCCTCATCTATCTCACCCGCCGCATCGCCGCGCGGCTGGTTGAGGACGGCATCCTCGTCAATGCGATCGCGCCGGGCGCCTTTGCGTCTGAGATGAACCGGACCGCGCGCGATCATGGCGAGGCGGTCGCCAAGCGCATTCCCACGCGGCGCATCGGCGCGCCGGAAGACATGGCGGCGGCGGCGATCTACCTCGCTTCGCGGGCGGGGGACTATGTGGTCGGTGAAACCATCGCGGTGGACGGAGGCGTGGCCTTCGCGTCCATCGGCGACGCTTCTGCGTCCTGAGGCGGGAATGCCTTTGGGTCCCAACGCCCGAAAGTATTAACGGAACCCCCGCGAGATCGATCCGTTTTCTTCCTCGACAGTTCAGCGGCACACGAGCGAACGACGACGGAGGCGGGCATGTTTCTCAAGGTCATGACGCCGGCGCTCGCGATTGGCGCTACGGGCGGCGCGTCGATCGCGAGCGCAGAACATGGGCGGCGACGGCGCGCGCTACACCGAGGCGTCGGTGCGTGAATCCAAGCTCGGCGAAACATGCACGCCGGTGGCGTTCCGCATCTATTTCGCGCCGGGCTCGGCGCGCCTGAACGACGAAGCGCGCGACACCATCGACACCGCCACGCGTCAGGTCACGGGCTGCGCCACTGTCGAGATGAACCTCGCCGCCGACCCCGACCAGATTGCCGATGCGTCGCAGCGCCGTCGCGTGTCGGAACGCAGCGTGGCCATCCTGTCGGAGATGCGCCGTCACGGCGCGGAAGGCGACGTCTATGTCCGGGACATCAGCCACACCGTGATCGCGGCCTAAAAGAATGCGGGCCCGGACTTCATCGAAGTCGCCGTCGCCCCGTCGCAGGCGCCGACCCTCTCCAGCAACCATCGCTGATCTCGCGTTCTCCCCGCCGCCTTCAAGCCCCTCCGGAAACGGAGGGGTTCTTTGTTTGGGCTTCTGCTTTGGCGCGACGCATGGCATGGCGCTTCCGACAGCAAGGGAGAGCGGACATGCGCGGATGGATCATCGCGGTTGCGGCGGCGGGACTGCTCGCGGCGTGCGGGCAGCAGCCAGAGGCGGAAGCGCCGGCGGAAACGGCCGCAGGGGAAGCGCCGGAGCCCGCGTTCGCGCCCATGCCGGCGGAGCGCACGGCGCTTTGCAGCGCGGCGCTCGAGGCGTGGAAGGGGCTCGGCGCGTCGAAGCCGCCGGGCGATCTGACGGTCGCCGAGTTCGGCGAGTCCGCGCCGCTGCTCGGCCTGCGCTCGATGGAGCTCGAGATCGCCGACGCGGAAGGCTTCAAGGCCGCGAAGGCGGCCGCCGAGACCGCCTGGAAGGACAAGACGCCCGCCGACATCGAAGCCGCGACCGTGGCGTGCCTCGACGAGATCGATCCCTGACGCGCGCGCCGACGAAGGCTCGTTCGGGAAATGGGAGTGGGGGGCGGCCGGCGAGGCCGTTTCCAATATTTCCAGCTTTGCGCAGTTCGATCATGTAGCCGTTTGCGCCTTCGTCCTGATGTCGAGGGGCGGAGCATGGCGCGCATGGCCTTGCGGGGCGACTTATGTTGTATCGCGGGGGCGGCGATCCCCCAAAATCCTCACGCGGCGATCCTGCCGGCGTCCGGTTGCGTAGGGCGCGCATGACACCCGCCGCCTTTCCAGTTTTCGCCCTCGTTCTCGCCCTCTGCGCCTGCGCCACCGCGCCGGAAGCGGCGCCCGCGGACCCGCGCGCAACCCTCGCGGGCGCCTGGACTGTCGATCTCTCGAGCGAACCCGGCCAGCCCTACACAAAGCCCATGACCCTCACGCTCAAAGCGGACGGGACGGTGACGGGCGACTTCTACGAAAGCGAGATCCTCGCCGGCCGCTGGAAAACCGATCGCGGCCGCACCTGCGTGAGCTTCCGCACGACGGACGGCGTGGGCCCGTATCACACGGCGGCGTGCCTTGTTGTTGATTCAAGGGGCGTGGATCGCGTGGAAGGGCAGACCTGGGCTGAGGGGCGGAGCTTCGTGTTCAACTGGAACGCGGTGCGCGCGGCGCCGTGAAGCCTTTCCCCCGAGGGGGGGAGAAGGTGTCAGCGAAGCTGACGGATGAGGGGGCGTCCCGGCAATTGTCCCCGATATCCGATTTCATCCCGCACCTCACCGCCTCATCCGGCCTCCGGCCACCTTCTCCCCCTCGCGGGGGAGAACGGCTGTGTAACTCTCGCAAATTTTTCTATCGCCTGATCTGAAAATTGAGGCGAAGTGGGCGAGAATATCTACGGAATTGGCGCGACGACGAGCACCCAACGGAAGTATGTTAAGCTCGGTCACTTGGCGAGACAGCTACCGGGCGAAGGCGATTGGGCCAGCGTCTTCAATGAAGTTGAGGGGCAATCCGACCGCGGGGCTGCGTTGATCGCCGGTGGATCGGTTGATTCAAGTCTTCGCCTCGCACTTGGTTGTTTGTTTGTAGAGGCGACGCCTCAGGAAAACCTCGATCTTTTCGAGGGCTCTGGCGCACCCTTAGGTTCCCTCTATTCTCGAATAACAGTGGGACGCGCACTTGGAATTTACGGACCCACGACTGAAGGGGCGCTCAACACAAGAAGACAAGGTGCGAAACGAACTTGCGCACGCAGTGATGCCGATAACGTTTGAACATCCAACAATAAGCGCCGCATGAGAGTTCTTTGCTCAGATCGGGACTGTGACTCGACTCATGCCATCGCAATGGTCAGCAGGAAGAAGTCGTTTTATCACGTCGTGCTACCAACTTACCGGCTCTCTAATAAAATTCGCTTTCGATCGCGGCGGTCGTGAGATCGAGGTAGAACTTCCCTAGCGGACGCGCCTGAGGCCGATCTGGTGTTCGCAGCGCTCCCTCAATCAATCGCCTCCCGCTTCTCCCCCGTCGGGCTCACATAAATCTCCCCGCCCACCTCGCGGAATTTGCCGCTCATCTCCGCCATCCCGCGCTCTTTCTCTTCCTTCGCCGCCGCATAGTCGCGCACGTCCTGGGTGATCTTCATCGAGCAGAACTTCGGCCCGCACATGGAGCAGAAGTGCGCGGTCTTGTGGGCTTCCTTGGGGAGGGTGGCGTCGTGGAAGTCGCGGGCGGTCTCGGGGTCCAGCGCGAGGTTGAACTGGTCTTCCCAGCGGAATTCGAAGCGCGCGCGTGATACCGCGTCGTCGTGGAAACGCGCGGCGGGGTGGCCTTTCGCGAGATCGGCGGCGTGGGCGGCGAGCTTATAGGTAATGACGCCGGTCTTCACGTCGTCGCGGTTCGGGAGGCCCAGATGCTCCTTCGGCGTGACGTAGCAGAGCATGGCCGTGCCGAACCAGCCGATCATCGCCGCGCCGATCGCGGACGTGATGTGGTCATAGCCCGGCGCCACATCCGTCGTCAGCGGCCCCAGCGTGTAGAACGGCGCCTCGCCGCACGCGGCGAGCTGCTTGTCCATGTTGGCCTTGATCTTGTGCATCGCGACGTGGCCGGGGCCTTCGATCATCGTCTGCACATTGTGCTTCCACGCGATCTTGGTCAGCTCGCCCAGCGTTTCGAGTTCGGCGAACTGCGCGGCGTCATTGGCGTCCGCAATCGAACCGGGCCGCAGGCCGTCGCCGAGCGAGAACGAGACGTCATACGCCTTCATGATCTCGCAGATCTCTTCGAAGTGCGTGTAGAGGAAGCTCTCCTTGTGGTGGCTGAGGCACCACTTCGCCATGATCGATCCGCCGCGCGAAACGATGCCGGTGACGCGCTTGGCGGTGAGATGGATGAAGGGCAGGCGCACGCCCGCGTGCACGGTGAAATAGTCGACGCCCTGTTCGGCCTGCTCGATGAGCGTGTCGCGGTAGATTTCCCAGGTGAGATCCTCGGCGACGCCGTCGACCTTCTCCAGCGCCTGATAGATTGGCACCGTGCCGATCGGCACCGGGCTATTGCGGATGATCCATTCGCGGATGTTGTGGATGTTGCGGCCGGTGGAGAGGTCCATCACCGTGTCGGCTCCCCAGCGCGTGGACCACGCCATCTTGTCGACTTCCTCGGCCATCGACGAGGTGACGGCGGAATTGCCGATATTGGCGTTGATCTTCACGAGGAAGTTGCGGCCGATGATCATCGGCTCGGCTTCGGGGTGATTGATGTTGGCGGGAATGATCGCGCGGCCGCGCGCGATCTCGCTGCGCACGAATTCGGGCGTCACGTAGTCGGGAATAGAAGCGCCGAAATCCTCGCCGTCGCGGATGAACGGCGCATCGGGCGCGCGGCGGAGATTTTCGCGGATCGCGACGAACTCCATCTCCGGCGTGATCATGCCGCGCCGCGCGTATTCGAGTTGTGTGACGTTGCTTCCAGGTTTCGCGCGCAGCACGCGCGGCAGGTGCGGGAATTGCGGCGTGAGCTTCTCCGCGCCGACATTGCCGTTGTCCTCCGGCTTCACTTCGCGGCCCTGCACGTATTCCACGTCGCCGCGCGCGGCGACCCACGCTTCGCGCGTGCGGGCGAGGCCCTTGTTGATGTCGATGACGGCGTCTGTATCGGTATAAGGCCCGCTCGGATCGTAGAGCGTGACGGGCGGCTCCTTCGCGCTTGGATGCAGCGCCACCTCGCGGAAGGGGACGCGCAGGTCCGGGTGCGCGCAGCCGCTGGCGTAGACCTTGCGCGAGCCGGGGATCGGGCCCGCGACGACGCCGGTGGTGATCAGAGTCTTGGAATCGACTGGCTTGTTCATGTGCGCCCTCCCTCCGCCGGTAGTGAGCCGGATCAGGTTCGACGGGTCATGGGCGGATACCCAACTCTCAGCCGCTCGTGCGGCCCCCCGGGTGAAGCGCTCTCCTTAACGCAGCGCGAGGCCGCGTCAATTCACGATCCTATTTTCGGCGCGCGCGCGGAGAAGCCGAGCGTGGAGATCCACGCGCCGATCAGCGCCATGCCCGCCCCGGAGACGGTCCAGGCGTTGGGGGTTTCGTTGAATATGGCGGCGGCGGCGTCGACCAGGCGCGGCGCAAATAGCAGCACGCCGCCGCGCACGATGATCAGCACGCTGATAAGCGTGATGACGAACGCGCCGATGGAGGAGATTCGGTTGTGGAACGCTAGCAGCGCAAAGCCCGCAAACACCGACACCACGCCGGTGAAGAAGGCCGTCGCCGGGCTCTGGGCGAAGGCGTCTACGATGTCGATCATGTCGAGACGCCGCGCGATCACGGCCACGCCCACGACAACGGCGGTCGGCCCGAGAACTCGGGCGACGATGCGGGTGGATTCATGTTCGGCCATGAGGCGCTTTCCCAACACGCGACCCTAGACTTCCGCCGCTCGCGGTCAAGCGCGCTACAACCGACTGGACGGTCGCGACGGCGGGACTATGGTCGCGCGGGGATCGGGAAATCGCCAGACTGACCGGAGTGCGCACATGACGTTCTCGCAACAGATGATGGGGTCTTATCCGTTGACCGCGGAAGGCGTCGCCCGGCATGTGACGACCGGCCGGCCCGGCGCCTACGCGCTCGGCTTCACCACCGGCGACCTCTTCACCGTGCAGTTTGTCGGGCGCGCCGATGAGAATCTCGCCGAGGCCTTGGCCGCGCACGCGGCGGCGCGCAGATACGCCAAGTTCAAGGCGCTCCCGCTGCCAAGCGCGCACGACGCCTTCGAGAGGGAGTGCGACCTGTTCCACCAGTTCGGCGGCCTGCGACATCTGGACAACACCGCGCATCCGGCGCGGCCGAGCGCTGCGTCCTGGAAATGCCCACACTGCACCATCTACGGCATTGGCGACTGGTCGGCGGCGGCGCGGTAAGCATCGAGGCGCTGCCTATTGAACCGCGACGACTTCGATTGTCTCGATCTCGGTCGCGGCCTTGAGCTTGAACGTCACCTTGTCGCCGACCTTGATGCCGTTCAGCTGCGCGGGATCGGCGGTGGTGAACTCCATGGTCATGGCGCCCATGTTGTATTCGGGAATGGCTTCGTGGCGGATCGTCACCGCGCCGTACTCCGGCTGCAGGACGACGACTTCGCCGGCCCCTTTAGCCTTCACTGCAGGCGTTGCTTCAGCGGCGGGAGAGTTGTGGGCGCCCGTGTCGTGCGCCGCGGGCGGCGAGCAGGCGGCGATGGCGAGCGCGAGGCCGGCGGCAAGAAGCGTCGAGAGGGGTTTCATGCGATAGCTCCGGGTGTTTTGGGTTCAGAAGAAGAGTGCTGCGGCGAAGAAGGCGAAGAACGCGCCCACGCACCACGCGACGGCGGCGACGCCGAGGATCCATGTCGACAGCGCGCGTAGCCGCGCGCAGGCGCGCGCCGCTTCGGGATCGGTCGGGCAAGGTGCGTTGCGCGCGCGCCATTGCAGCCACGCCGACAGTGCGATCAGCGCGCCGGAGCCGCCGAACACCAGCGGCTTGTGTTCCGACAGCCACGTGATCTGCGGCACGGCGGAGACGAGCCCCGCCACCACCGCGCCCATGCCGAGCGCCACGAAGAGCGCTGGCAAGGCGCAGCACACCAGCGTCGCCGTCGAGCCGAACAGCGCCAGCGTCGGCGCGGCTGCATCACGCCATGAAAACGGTTCGCTCCTCATGAGGCGGCCCCATTTCCGGAAGATGTTGGGCGGCGCACGCTGACGACAGTGTAGCCCGCATTGGTGACGATGCGTGTGATCGTGGCGTCATCCAGCGTCGTGTTCGGCTTGAAGTCGATGGAGACGATTTTGGCGGTAAGATCGACGCGGATGTCGTTCACCTCCGCGCGGCGGCGGAAGCTCTTCTCGATGGCCTTTGCGCAGAAATCGCAGACAAGACCGTTCACCGAGACGAAGACGTCTGCAGCGATGGGCGCCGCCTTTTGCGCCTGCGCGCGGTTGGGTTGTGCGGCGGCGGGCGTTGCAACAGTTGCAACCAGCGTGCACGCGACGAGGAAGGATTTGAACAGGGTCATGTGATCGGACCTCAGAAATAGAACATGAGACTGGCGAACGCATCGCCGTCGAAGGAAACGCCGGCTTCGGCGAGTGCGCCGCCCTTGAACAGGCGGATCACCGGCGTGACGGAAAGGGGATGGTCGTCCTCGGCGTCGTGATCGATCTGGAGGATCGCCCAGGTGTGGAGCGCGCCCGCTTCGGCGATGTAGGGCGCCACGCCGACTCGCGCGCGCTGCGTGAAGCCGGTGTCGATGTCCGCGGCCCAGAAGCCCTTCGCCTGATACTGCGTGTAGAAGCGGCGGTTTTCCCAGTCGGCCTCGACGCCCGCATAGGCCGCAGGTTTCGCATCGCCGCCCGTTGAAGCGACATCGTCGCAGGCGACTCCGGCGCTGGCCATCCAGAAGATGTTGGCTTGGGCGTCGGGCATGTTCCAGCGCTTGGCGAGACCCGCGATCATGGGCCCGTGAAACTGCCAGTCGCCTTCGTGGTCCCATTCATCGTGCCAGCCGATGGCGAGGCGCAGCGTCAGCGTGCGCATGGTCTCGACCATGGTGGTCTCGTCGCGATGTTCGACCATCGCCATGTTCCCGCCGGGATAGGTCACCGGACGCGCGTCGGCGTCGGGCGGCGCGAGCGCGGCGGCGGCCGCGGCAAGCGCCAAGAATGCGTAGCTACGCATGAGGCTGTTCCTTTGAGTGCGTGGATGCGCTGCG